>Ga0207773_100542_pt1 | contig 13938 bp, 13 predicted proteins | sample TtaePargueraPR_2_FD_187281 | JGI IMG/M metagenome (GOLD analysis project Ga0207773, IMG submission 187281) | Aerobic enrichment media microbial communities from Bioluminiscent Bay, La Parguera, Puerto Rico - Tt and M1 (3) (SPAdes) | ecosystem: Environmental > Aquatic > Marine > Unclassified ...
CAGTTGCGCATGGCAAATTCAAGCCGGGAATCGAACAGTTCCGGCAACAGCCACAGATCGAACAGGTTCAGGATCGCTTCGGTCACCGTCTCCGCATAAGCCTCGGTTCGCTTGATGAGGTTGCCAGTATTCTTGGCCTGCCATTGGGTGGTCAACGCATCGAGCAGGTCTTTCCGGTCCGAGAAATGGCCGTAGAAGCTGGTGCGCGACAAGCCGAGCCTGTCGGCCAGAGGCATCACCTTGACCGCGTCGATGCCGTGTTCGATCAAGGCCTGATATGCAGCCTCGATCCAGATATCGCGCGTGCCGCGCCAGCCGGAGCTCTTTTCGATCAAAGGGTCGCTCATGCAGTTGCGATAGCAGAGCCAATACTTCGCGACAATCAAAATTGACACATGTGTCGACAAAAACGACATATGTGTCGCTTTCTGATCTTTCAACCGGCTCGCCCGACCTCTAGTCTTGCGGAAACCTGAGGAAAACCGCGACTCGGCGGGGGAACGGGAGAGGAAAGAGATGTCGAAAGATCCGTTGCTGCAGCCCTATCAGCTCAAGCACCTGACGCTGAAGAACCGGATCATGATCACCTCGCACGAGCCCGCCTACCCGGAGGAGGGCATGCCGAAGGACCGCTATCGCGTCTATCACGAAACGCGGGCAAAGGCCGGTGTTGCGCTGACCATGACCGCGGGCTCCGCCGCCGTGTCGCGCAACTCGCCGCCGGTCTTCAACAATATCCTGGCCTACAAGGACGAGGTCGTGCCGTGGATCAGGCGCCTGACGGACGCCTGTCACGATCATGGCTGCGCCGTCATGATCCAGCTGACGCATCTTGGCCGCCGCACCCACTGGGCCAAGGGCGACTGGCTTCCGGCCGTGACCGCCAGCCATGCCCGCGAAGCGTCTCACAGGGCTTTCCCGAAACAGGCGGAGGACTGGGATATCGCCCGCATCATTTCCGACTATGCCGATGCCGCGGAACGCATGAAGGCCGGCGGCATGGACGGCATAGAGCTGGAAGCCTACGGCCATCTGATCGACCAGTTCTGGTCGCCGCTCACCAACACGCTGGACGGGCCCTATGGCGGCTCCCTGGAGAACCGCATGCGGTTGTCGCTTGAGATCATCGACGCCATCCGCAAGCGCGTCGGCGACGATTTCATCCTCGGCATCCGCTTCACGGCGGATGAGGAGATGGAGGGAGGCATAACGGCAGAGGAGGGGCTGGAGATCGCCCGCCGCCTGAAGGCGACCGGCCAGATCGATTTCCTCAATGTCATCCGTGGCCATATCGATACCGACCCGGGGCTCACCGACGTCATCCCGGTCCAGGGCATGCGCAATGCACCGCATCTGGATTTCGCCGGCAGGATCAAGAAGGAAATCGGCCTGCCGACGTTCCATGCCGCCAAGATCCCGGATGTGGCGACCGCCCGTCATGCGATTGCCGAAGGCCTGCTCGACATGGTCGGCATGACCCGGGCGCACATGGCCGATCCGCAGATCGTCAAGAAGATCGTGGAGAAGCGGGAAGGCGACATCCGGCCCTGTGTGGGTGCCACCTATTGCCTCGATCGCATCTACCAGGGCGGCGAAGCGCTCTGCATCCACAATGCCGCGACCGGCCGTGAACTGACCATGCCGCACGACATTCCGGCGGCGCAGGTCAGAAAGAAGGTCGTGATCGTCGGGGCCGGACCGGCCGGCATGGAAGCGGCCCGCGTTGCGGCCGAGCGCGGCCATGAGGTCACTGTTCTGGAGGCAGCACCCCACGCTGGCGGCCAGGTGCGCCTGACAGCCCAGTCGGAGCGCCGGCGGGAAATGATCTCGATCATCGACTGGCGCATGGACCAGTGTCTGGCAAGAGACGTGAGGTTCCGCTTTAACATCTTTGCAGAAGCAGATGATGTCATGAGCGAAAAGCCGGATGTCGTTATTGTCGCAACCGGCGGCTTGCCGCACACCGAGGTCTTGAGCGAGGGCAATGAGCTGGTGGTGTCCGCCTGGGACATCATATCCGGCGACGTCAAGCCTGGCCGCCAGGTGCTCGTCTACGATGATGCCGGCGATCATCCCGCCCTGCAGGCAGCCGAAATGATCGCGAAGTCCGGTGCGCATGTGGAGATCATGACACCGGACCGGTCCTTCGCACCGGACGTGATGGCCATGAACCTGGTGCCCTACATGCGCGCACTGCAGGACAAGGATGTCCGCTTCACCGTCACTTACCGCCTGAAGGCGGCGAGGAGGTCCGGCAACAGAATCACCGCGGTGATCGGCACGGACTATTCGAAGCACACCGAAGAGCGAGACTTCGACCAGATCGTCGTCAATCACGGCACGATTCCCCTGGACGAGCTCTATTTCGATCTGAAGCCGCATTCCAGGAACCTTGGCGAGGTCAACCAGGAAGCGCTGATCTTTGGCCGGCCGCAGCCGCTTGATGCCAATCCGGACGGGACGTTCGCGCTCTTCCGCATCGGTGATGCGGTCGCAGCCCGCAACACCCATGCGGCGATCTATGACGCCCTGCGGCTCGTGAAGGACATCTAGGGTCCCCCGAACCCCTCATTGCTGCACCGCACGCGGAAAAATTGGGCAGCGTCTTACATGAATAACCGAATGCCGCTTTTGCGCTATGATGCGGAGGGCAGGAGGGCCTAATTTTCGTGGCAAGGATCGGCCGGCGGTTTCGGCCGGAAAAGGACGTGTCACCATGCTCAGCGATGCTGATATTCTCTCTCTGTTAATGAGCCGCCGCGCAGGCTATTCCTTGCCGCAGGCTTTCTATACCGACGCCGACGTCTATCAGGCGGATTTGCGCAACATCTGGCAGAAGGAATGGATCTTCGCCATTCCTTCCGCCGAGGTGCCGAAATCCGGCAACTACGTCACCCTGCAGATCGGTGACTATTCCGTCATCATCGTGCGCGGCGCCGACGGCCAGGTGCGGGCCTTCCACAATTCCTGCCGCCACCGCGGCAGCCGGATCTGCGCCGCTTCCAAGGGCTCTGCGCCGAAGCTCGTCTGCCCCTATCACCAGTGGACCTACGAACTCGATGGCAAGCTGCTGTGGGCGCGCGAGATGGGACCGGAGTTCAAGCCGCAGGACCATGGCCTGAAGACCGTTCACTGCATAACGGTTTCTGGCATGGTGTTCATCTGCCTGGCCGCGAACGCACCGGACACGAGCGATCTGGAAAAGCAGGCCGCGCGCTATCTCGGTCCGCATGACCTGTCCAATCTCAAGATTGCTCACCAGTCGAGCATTGTCGAGAAAGGCAATTGGAAACTCGTGCTGGAGAACAATCGCGAGTGCTATCACTGCTCGGGGTCGCATCCCTCGCTCTGCCGCACCTTCCCGGACGACCCCAACCTGGTGGGCGGCGACGATTCCTCCTCGTCCAACATGGGCAAGGCTCATGTGGAACGCTGCGAGAATGCCGGCCTGCCGGCGAAATACCTGATTTCCGACAACGAGCAGTGGCGCTTCGTGCGCATTCCGTTCCTGGGGGACGCCGTCAGCTACACGATGGACGGCAAGGCCGCCGTGTCGAAGCGGATTGGATCCATGCCGTTCGACAACGCCGGTTCCTGCCTTTTCTTCCACTATCCGAACACCTGGAACCATTTCCTGTCGGATTCGGTCCTGACATTCCGCGTTCTGCCCATCGGGCCGATGGAAACGGAAGTCACCACGACCTGGCTGGTGCACAAGGACGCCCAGGAAGGCGTCGACTACGATCTCACCCGGCTGACGGAGGTTTGGATCGACACCAATGACGAGGACCGCAAGATTGTTGAGGAGAACCAGGTCGGCATCAAGTCGCCCGCCTATGAGCCCGGACCCTATTCGGCGCTGCAGGAAAGCGGGGTCATCCAGTTTGTGGACTGGTATGCGCGCACCCTGGAAACCGGCCTGATGGGCCGTTTCCGCGTCGCGGCGGAGTAGCACCATGATCCCGATGCCTGGACGAGATACGCCTGTCTGGAACGACAGCGAGGTTCTGGAATGCGTCAGCGCGCTGCCGGAAGCGCCGGGCGTGAAGACATTCACTTTCCGCCCCCCGTCCGGCGCGACCTTCGTCTTCCGGGCGGGGCAGTTCATCACGCTGGACCTGCCCGTCCCCGGCGGCAATGTGCAGCGGACCTATACGATCTCCTCGTCGCCGGTCTCCCACGCCTATATTTCCGTGACCGTGAAGGCGCAGGAAGGCAGCATCGGCACAAGGTGGATGCTCGACCATCTGGTGCCGGGCATGCGCATCAAGGCTTACGGCCCGGCCGGCGTTTTTCATCTGCCACGCAATCCGGACGGAAAATACCTCTTCATCTCGGCCGGTTCCGGCGTGACGCCGATGATGTCGATGACGACGACGCTGTTCGAACGCGGCGAGGATCCGGACATCTGCTTCATCCAGTGCGCCAACCGGCCGGTGGAACTGATCTTCCGCAAGCGTCTGGAATATATGGCGAGCCGGGTCACCGGCCTGCAGTTGCATTTCGTCGTCAACAGGAACGATCCCTATGAGGTCTGGACCGGGTATCGCGGCCATTTCAACCAGCTGATGCTGGGTCTGATGTGCAATGACTATCTGGAGCGTGAAGTCTATTGCTGCGGACCGCAAGGCTTCATGGACGCCGTGCGCGAAATCCTGAATTCGCTCGGCTTCAACATGGAAAACTATTTCCAGGAGAGCTTCCAGGCGCCGGCGGAGACGCGTGCCGAACTCAACGAGTTCGACGACGTCGTGCCGCAGGACGACGTACAGGCACAGATCGTTTTCTCAAGGTCCAATGTCTCGGCCGTGTGCACGGAAACCGACACTGTGCTGGCGGTGGCCAAGAACGCCGGCCTCAACATTCCCTCCGGCTGCACCTTCGGTGTCTGCGGCACCTGCAAGGTGAAGAAGCTCAACGGCGATGTTCACATGATCCATTCCGGCGGCATCAGCGACGAAGACATCGAGGCGGGTTACATCCTGGCCTGCTGTTCCAATCCGATCGGTACGGTCGAAGTCGAGGTCTGAAAAAAAGCCTGGATGGAAATATTCAAATTTTGCGATGTATCAATGGCGAAGGCACGCGGGGGGAGGTAATCTCTCTCCGATCGCCAGAGCATCACGCGTCGGTCAGGACGCGGAAAGTGTGCCCAAGCAGTTCCGGGAGGACATCGCATGAATTTGACATTCGGAAAATCCGCTTACCTTGCCGTCGCCAGTGCCGGAATGGTCCTCGGTGCGTCGACAATGGCGACCGCCCAATCCATGCCTGACGGCGTGACCGCCTATCAGGTAGAGGCTGCCTTCGAAGATGTGCGCTTCGATCTTGAAAACGCCATCGTTAACAAGGGGCTCGTCATCGACTACGTTTCCCATATCGGCGACATGCTGGCGCGGACATCCGAGGATGTCGGAGGCAGCAAGGAAATCTTCCTGAAGGCCCAATCGATGCTGTTCTGTTCCGCGGATCTGTCTCGCAAGGCCATGGAAGCCGACGCCGCGAACATAGCCTATTGCCCCTATTCGCTCTTCGTCTACGAGATACCGGAACAACCCGGAACGGTCACGATCGGTTACAGGCAGCTCAGCGAAACCGGCTCTGAGGAGTCGAGAGCCGCGATTGCCGCTGTGAATCAGTTGCTGGACACCATCGCAAGGGAAGCGTCCGGGCAATAGAGAGACTGGTCGTTCGCTCTGTCAGACATCCGGAAGTTTTTGCAGACGGTCAAGAACCTTTTCCGAAGAGAGTTCGCGCGCGGCAGCGCGGCCGACTTTTCGTGCCGTTCGGTCCTCGGAGCCCGACAGTTCTTCCGCCAGATCGAGGGCCGGGCCGTGCAGGCCGGCGGAGCGCTTGCCGATCTGTCGCAGCGCCCAGTGCACCGCTTTCCAGACGAAATTCCGCTCGTCCGTGGCCGCCTGCCGGATAAGGTCGAGATAGCCCAGGAATTCTGCATCGGGCGCGGTCTTGGCGTGGACCGCACGCCAGGCGACAAGCGCGAAGGCGGCCCGGCGGACGAACTCGCGCTCGTCGGCAGCAAGTACGGGCACAAGTTCGTCCGAACCTGCGCGTCGTGCCAGCACATTCATCAGCTGGTCGCAAAGATCCCAGGAACGGACATCCTCAAGCCAGGCAAGGGCCAACTCCGGTGAAAGTACCTTGGGCGGCGTCAGCAGGATCGCGAGCAGTCGCGCCTCGTGATAGCCGCTGGCCCAGAGCTCTTGTGCAAGGAGAGGCGATTTGCCGATGGTCCGGACCATCGGGCGCAGGACAGAAAGCGGCACGCCGAATGCCCGGGCCGTGTCGATGCCGAACCGCGCCATGCCGGCGCGGTTGGCTTCGGATCCCGCAGCACGGAGATCCGCAAGGATCTCTTCGACCGTGATCGTCTGGCGCGGGTTCGGCGGCATGATTAGAGAACTTACTTCTTGTCCGCGTGTTCCAGCCGGGCGATGAGGCTCGACGTATCCCAGCGATTGCCGCCCATGGCCTGCACCTCGGCATAGAACTGGTCCACAAGGGCGGTCACCGGCAAGCGCGCGCCGGTATCGTTGGCCGTCTTCAGGCAGATACCGAGATCCTTGCGCATCCAGTCGACAGCAAAGCCGTAGTCGAATTTGCCGCCATACATGGTTTCCCAGCGGTTTTCCATCTGCCACGACTGGGCCGCGCCGCCACGAATGGCGGAGATGACCTTGGCAACGTCAAGATCCGCCTTCTTGGCGAAGTGGATCGCTTCGGAGAGGCCCTGCACCAGGCCGGCAATGCAGATCTGGTTGACCATCTTGGTAAGCTGGCCCGCACCGCTTTCGCCCATCAGGCCGACGAACTTTGCAAAACACTCGATCACGGGCTTTGCCTTGTCGAAGGCCTCCTGGTCGCCGCCGCACATGACGGTCAGCATGCCGTTTTCGGCGCCTGCCTGGCCACCGGAAACAGGGGCGTCGATGAAACCGCAGCCCTTGTCCCTGGCGGCTGCGTAAAGTTCCCGGGCAACTTCGGCGGAGGCCGTGGTGTTGTCGATAAAGATCGCACCTTGCTTGAGACCGTGGAAGGCGCCATCCGTGCCGGTCGTTATGGAGCGCAGGTCATCGTCGTTGCCGACACAGGCAAAAACGAAGTCGCAACCTTCGGCCGCCTCCTTCGGTGTCCTTGCAAAGCTGCCGCCATATTCCGCTGCCCATTTCTCGGCCTTGGCGGTTGTCCGGTTATAGACCGTGACATCGTGTCCGCCCTTGGTCTTCAGGTAACCCGCCATCGGATACCCCATGACGCCCAGACCGATGAATGCAACCTTTGCCATGACGATGCTTCCCTCTCAGACGAAGGCCCGGTGGTGAGCCGGGCCTTTGGAATTGATTGTTCAACATGGTTTTAGGGCATTTGCGGCGGGCTGTCAGCCTTCCCGGACACTTCAGGCCCAGTAGGGCCGGCGCCACCACAGCCGGGCATGGCGTTCCCGCTTTGCCGTCTCCGCATCGAGATGCCGCTGGGTGTGCGGGTGGGGCCTCGTCTGGTTGGAAATGCGGCTTGCTTCCAGAAGGCTGCGTGCGTAAATTTCAAACATGATCTTACATCCTCTTGCCGGTGTTGGTGGCATTAAGATGGCTTTTATGCAGTGATTATGCCACTCAGGAAGATTTTCCAAATGTAAGGAAATATTACATATGGACTGGAGATCGCTACCCTCGCTCGGCAGTCTTAGAACGTTCACCGCCGTCGCCGAGACCAAAAGCCTCAGTGCCGCCGGGCGTGAGCTGAATGTCACACACGCGGCCGTGAGCCAGCAGGTCAAGGGACTTGAGCAATTCCTGGGGTTGAAGCTGATCGTCCGGGAGGGAAGGGGAATTGCCCTGACACCCGAAGGCCGGCAGCTTTACCAGGGCTTGAGTGAAGGTTTCTCAGCGATCCTGGAAACGGTCGGCGAGTTGCTGCGCGAGGACCTCTCGCGTCCGCTCAACATCACGACAACACCGTCCTTTGCCATAAGCTGGCTGATGCCGCGGATCAGCGATTTCCGGCACAAGCATCCCGATATCGAGCTGATGATCAATCCGACCGCGGACGTTGTCGAACTTCGCCCCGGCGGTGTCGACCTGGCGGTTCGTTTCGGCAAGGGGGATTGGCCAGGCCTCGAGGCCGAGATCTTCATTCCCACCAATTTTGCCATTGTCGGTGCCGATTGCCTGATCCGGGACAAGAAGATCGAACGGCCGGAGGACATTCTCCAGTTTCCCTGGCTGCAGGAATACGGCACCAACGAACTGACGGTCTGGATCGAGAGCCAGGGCGTGGTGCCCAAGGGCAAGCTGAACATCACCCATTTGCCCGGCTATATGGTGCTGGAGGGTCTGCGCCGCGGAGATGGCATCTCGGCGACGGCGAAGACTTTCATCGAGGCCGAAGTCGAGACAGGCAGTCTCAAGGTTCTCTTCGAGGAGGGTGTCTATCCGGGCACCGGCTACCATCTGGTAACACGGCCCGGCGTCAAGCGGCCGCCCCTCAAGGCCTTTCTCAGCTGGCTGCGTGCCATGCGCGCCGAACAGGAACAGGGCTGACTGCCGTCAGGCCGCCATCGGTACGCTGTCCGGCCTCGATTAGAGGGAAGACAGAGCCTGATCGAAATCGGCGATAAGATCCTGTCGATGCTCGATGCCGATGGAAAGCCGGATCAGATTTTCAGGGAGGCCTGACCCTTCTCCCTCAACCGTATAACGGTGCTCGACAAGGCTTTCGGTGCCGCCGAGAGAGGTTGCCCGCTGAAACAGCGTGAGCCTGCCGGTCACCTTCAACGCTTCCGTCTTGCCGCCCTTGACGAGGATGGACATCAGGGATCCGAAGCCTCCGCTCATCTGCGATTTCGCCAGTGCGTGATGTGGATGGCTCTTGATGCCCGGATAGAGCACCGCGTCGACCTTGGGGTGTTTTTCAAGGTGTTCGGCCAGGGCCACGGCGTTGGCGTTCATGCGCTCGACGCGCAAGGCAAGCGTTCTGAGGCCGCGCAACAGCAGCCAGGCTTCGAAAGATCCGAGCACTGCGCCCGCCACCTTGCGCTCCTCCGTCAGGAATGCCCAGGCCTCGCTTCCCCTGTCCCTCGTGGTGACAACGCCGCCGAGAAGGTCGGAATGACCGTTGAGTGCCTTGGTCGCGGAGTGCATCACCAGGTCGGCGCCGAGGGTAAGCGGCTTCAGGATCAGCGGTGTCGCGGCGGTCGCATCGACCGCCAGCAGGCTGCCCGAATGTCGGCATTGGGCGGCAATGCTGCGGATGTCCGCCACCTTCAGGTAGGGGTTGCTTGGCACTTCCAGCCAGACCAGATCCGGCTTGGTCACCGAGATTTCGTCCTGGAACGCCTGCAGGTCGCAGGCGTCCGCTTCCACGAGGGCGATGTTGTTGCGGGCGCAGAGCTTGCGCAGAAAAAGGGTCGTGCCCCAGTAGATGCCGGACTGGGCGAGGAGGGTGCCGCCGGGTTTGACGATGCGCGCAACCGCGGCAACGGCCGCCATGCCGGAGGAGAACAGCCGGCTGTCCGCGCCTTCCTCGAGCGCAGCAATCAGCTTCTCGGTCTTCTTGTAGAGATCATTGTCGTCGCGGCTGTAGAGATGGCCCGGATTGACCAGTTCATAAGCCTCGTCCCGCACGAATGTGGTCGCCGTCGGAATGGGAGGAACCACGGCACCTGTCGCCGGATCGAAGCCGCCGCCGCCATGGGCAAGCAGGCTGTCAACGTGAATGTCGGTGACGTTGGTCGGCGAATTGGGCATGAAAGGCTCCGCGGTTGGGGTCCGTCAGGGGTAGCCTTGTCCCGCTGGATAATCAAATGAAAACAGGTTGTTCCGGTGTCGCACAGAACCGGAACGGCATGAGTTTCGCATTACAGCTTGCGCAAACGAATGGCCGGGACTTTCCGATCCCGGTCTTTTGTAACATGTGATCAGCATTTGCTGGACCGGCAGGTGTTCTCTTGAACACAGGATGTTCTAGCGGATCAAGTGCCGGGTCAGCCGTGCCTCGATCCTGTCCCAGAGACGGCGTAACATCTCCACGAGGAACAGGTAGATAACAGCGGCCCAGATATAGGCCTGGAAATCATAGGACCGCGAATAGGCACGTCGCGTTTCGCCGAAGAGGTCGAACACCGTCACGATCGCAGCGATCGCCGAGCCCTTCAGCATGAGGATGATTTCGTTGCCATATGGGCGCAGCGCCACGATAAGCGCCTGTGGGAGGATGATCTTGAAAAACGTGACGGGTTTGGTGAGGCCCAGGGCAGCCGCACCTTCCCACTGACCCTTTGAAACGTTCTGGATCGCCCCTCGCAGGATTTCTGCTTGATACGCAGAAGTATTTAGCGAAAACGCGAAAATGACGCAAAACCAGGCTTCCCTGAAGAAGTCCCATAGTCCGACAGATTCAAGCTGGGTCTGAAAAGTGCCCGCGCCGTAGTAGACGAGGAAAGTCTGCGCCAGAAGAGGTGTTCCGCGGAAGAAATAGACATACCCATAGGCGGGTTTGGACAAGATCCACCACTTGGAGGCACGGGCGGCGGCAATCGGTATGCTCAGAAGCGCTCCGATGAGAAGAGAAACGCCGACGATTTGGAGCGTGATGAAGAAGCCGCTGAGATATTCCGGCCAGTACTTCAAAACGAAAGGGCTGGCTATGTTTATTGCCAGGTAATAGAGCAGCGAAATACCTGAGACGATCCACAGGGCCATCAGAACATGGCCGAATATGCGTGTTTTCGACCAGCGGCGCGTCGGTGCGGGTGGACGATTCAGGCCGGTTGCGGGATTGGCGGCGATCATCGGGCGTTATCTCCCCGTTTGCTCCAGCGCTCAATGCGTACAAGACCAGTCGAAGAAATCATGGCCAGCACCAGATAGAGCAAGCAAGCGATGCCGAAGAAAAGAAACGGCTCCTTGGTCACGCGGGCGGCAATCCCGGATTGACGCATGATGTCTGAAAGTCCGACAACGGAAACGAGGGAGGTATCCTTCAGCAGAACCAGCCAGCTGTTCCCCAATGCCGGCAGGGCCAGCCGGATCAACTGGGGCAGGACAACCAGGCGCAGTGTCTTGCCTCTGGAGAGGCCGAGTGCATAGCCGCCTTCATATTGTCCTTGCGGAATGCCGCGAAATGCCGAGAGGAACGCTTCTGAGGCATACGATGAAAACACGAAAGCCAATGCGATCACGCCTGCGGCGAAAGAATTGACCTCGAAATAGATGTCGAAGCCCATCAGCTTAAGCAGTACCTGGATCGCGATCTGAAGGCCAAAATAGACCAGGAACAGCGTCAGGAGTTCCGGTAGCCCACGGAACAGGGTCGTGTAGATATTCGCCGCCAGTCTCAGGCTGGGTTCCGAAGACTTTTTTGCAAGCGCAATAAGAAATCCGAGAAACAGTCCGAACGGTAACGTCACGATTGCAAGGGAGACGGTTAACACCACACCCCACGCAATTTCATCCCCCCAACCCTCTGGTCCGAAGGAGAGTAGCGTCAAAGCTTCGTTCATAAGCCGGCGCTTCTTTCTGTTTGTTGTTGTTGTTCCGGCCGCCCCACCGGCCGTACTGCGGGATTTTTCCCTGCAGGAGGATGCGGCGCACATGGCGCGCCGCATCTACGTGTCATTCAACGGGTGGCCGATCAGCCGCCGTAGACGTCGAAGGTGAAGTACTTGTCGTTGATTTCCTTGTACTTCCCGTTCGCCAGGATCGCCGAGATGGCTTCGTTGAACATTTCCTTCAGGTCACCGTCTTCCTTGCGGATGGCGATGCCGGCGCCTTCACCGTTGATGACCGGATCCGGGGTCAGGGTGCCGAGCAGCTTGCAGCAGGCGCCATCATCGGTCGCCAGCCAATCGGAAAGCACCACAACGTCGTCGATGACGGCATCGACACGGCCGCTGGCCACGTCAAGCTTGTACTCGTCCGGGGTCGGGTAGAGCTTCAGATCGGCCGACGGCAGCTTTTCTTCGGCATAGTTGGAGTGGGTCGTGGAAGACTGGGCGCCGAGCGCAACGCCTGCCAGATCCGCGTCCGAAGTGCCGGTGAGCTTGGAATCCTTCGGCACGGCAATCGCCGGTGGGGTGTTATAGTACTTGTTGGTGAAGTCGACCTTTTCCTTGCGTTCGTCGGTGATCGACATGGAGGCGATCACGGCGTCGAACTTGCCGGCCTGGAGCGCCGGGATCATGCCGTCCCAGTCCTGGGTAACGAATTCACACTCGACTTTCATCTCTTCGCAGAGCGCCTTGGCAATATCGATGTCGAACCCGACCAGCTGGCCGTCTGCAGTCAGAGAGTTGAACGGAGGATAAGCACCTTCGGTGCCGATGCGCACCTTGGACCAGTCTTTCGCCTCAGCGCCACTTACGGCAGCCAGGACTGCTACAGCGGCCGCAGCCATACGCAAAACACGCATATTTAGTTCCCCTAATATTGTTTTCGCGGCGCAAGCGGGTTCTTCCCGCCTTCTTGCCCGAGCGCTCTATTCCATACACTTCGGTTCAAATTTCAAGCATGCCTTCGAAAAAAACACAGCCGCGTAAGGCGTTTTTTCAACTCCCGCTACATGCCGGAAGGGAATGTCGAAACCACCTGTGGAAACGCAACCCGGCCCGAACCGGCCGGACGGTCTGCTTCCGGATCAAGACCGCCACCGCGGCAGCGGCTCTTTCAGTCTGCTTGCCCCTAACTTACGGAGATCATTGCGTATTTTAGGCGGGTAGGGGCGGGCACCGGAAGCGATCAAAAATGTTCATCTAAATCATGAACTTATTGAATTTGTGCGTGCAGCAGCTCGCCTCTAGGACTGTGGAGCCGCCGGCATGTTGAATGACAACTTGCAGAGGTGCTTGCGGACCTGAATGAAAGGAACCCAAATGCCGGATTTCGAACTCTTCATCGGCAACAAGAACTATTCGTCCTGGTCTTTCCGGCCCTGGATCGCGCTGAAACACAAGCAGATTCCGTTCCGGGAGACCCTTGTTCCCTTTGATTTCGAAAACGGCAATCCGAAGTTCGACACCTTCTCCCCGAGCGGCAAGGTTCCCGTGCTGAAGGACGGCGGACTGACCGTCTGGGACAGCATCGCGATCCTGGAATATGCCGCTGAAGTCTTTCCGGATAAGGGGCTTTGGCCCGCGGACATCGCACAGCGCGCCCGCGCCCGGTCGACCTCGGCGGAGATGCATTCCGGCTTTTCGGCCTTGCGCATGGAGTGCTCCATGAACATGCACCGTCCGGCCGGCGCGCGCGAGGTCAGCGATGCGGTGAAGCTGGAAGTTGCGCGCATCAATGCCATCTGGGCGGAATGCCTCGAGGCCTCCGGTGGTCCGTTCCTCTTCGGCGACTTTACGATCGCCGACGCCATGTACGCCCCCGTCGTCAGCCGCTTCGCCACCTACCGGCTTACAAACGATCCGGTTGCCGCGCGCTATGGCGAGACCATGATGGCAACGGACGCCTGGCAAGCCTGGCAGGCTGAAGCGCTGAAGGAAACGTGGGTTATTGAAACGTACGAAGACTGAGCGAACGGCCCTTTCATCGCTCCAGGAACAATCAGGGCCCGCTGATGCAGGCCCTGACATTTAGTCGATCTTACAGCTTGCCGGATCCGCCGAGATCCTGTTTTTTTGCCTCGGACTTGGCCGCTTTCGCGACGCGTTTACCAGAAGTCTTGGCTTCGCTGACAACGGTCTCCGCAACGCTTTCTCCAGATACGCGCGCATCCAGCTCGGATTTCTTCTCCCTGGCGACCGTTTTCGCCTCTTTGCCGGCAGTTTTCGCTACTTTGGCGAGCTTGTCCTTTTCTTCATTGTAGATGCGTTCCGCTTCGTCGAACAAGTGATCGCTCTGTCGCCCGAGATGCTTGTCTTCCACGCGGGTCCTCGGCAGCGCCGCTCCGAGGAGCGCGCCTATCGCCAAAGCGACG
>Ga0207773_100543_pt1 | contig 13925 bp, 13 predicted proteins | sample TtaePargueraPR_2_FD_187281 | JGI IMG/M metagenome (GOLD analysis project Ga0207773, IMG submission 187281) | Aerobic enrichment media microbial communities from Bioluminiscent Bay, La Parguera, Puerto Rico - Tt and M1 (3) (SPAdes) | ecosystem: Environmental > Aquatic > Marine > Unclassified ...
CATCTGTTTGAACAGCACATTCTGATCCAGAAGATAGCGCGAGAACAAAGGCAGACTTGCCGCACCGATGGCGCGTGCGGCACTGCCCACCCGCCCCTGTTCGATGCGCGGGCGTTCGATACCTTGCAGATCGAGCTCGGAAATCGCCGCACGGGTTGCGGCAACCACCCGTTCGCAGACATCGGCCGGGAAGCCGCCATCAACAATCACGGCTTCGAAATCAATCACCGAACAGACCGAGGTGATGGCAATCGCCAGACTGCGCGCGGTGTGTTCGATCCAGATATCGAGCGTCTTGCCCAGGCCATGCCAGTAATCGGGATCGCGCCAAAGCATCGCCGGATCACCGCCTTCGCGGGTCAGCATTTGTTCAAGCACAAAGATCGAGGCCTGATCAATCAACTGGCTGGGATGGCCGCTGCGTGACGATACCGGCATGGAGCCAAAGGCGCCTGCATTGCCCGTCCGCCCGGCATAAAGCGCCTGATTAAGCACCACCCCACCGCCAATGAATGATCCGATAAAGAAATAGGCGAAATCGGAATAGTTCGGGCCAAGGCCAAAGACCAGCTCCGCCCCGCATGCGGCGGTCGCGTCATTTTGCTGAAAGACCGGGAACGGCACGATGGCGGCAATTGCATCGACCAGATCAACCTCGCGCCAGGCATTCATGTCTTCGACCGGGGCGCCGACCTCATCGACCCAGTTCCAAAGTTCAAACGGGGCAGCGATGCCGACGCCGGCAATGCGGTCAATCTGGTTGCGATCAAGGCCGGTCAGGATGTCATCGACAGCACCACGAACGAACCGGCGAATGCCATCGGGGGTGGGATATTTATACGCTTCGCGTTTGGTTGCCCGCACCGATCCGACGAAATCCATCAGGATCAATTCCGTGCTGCGCCGCCCGATCTTGAGCCCAAAGGAATAAACCCCGTCGGGGTTAAGCGCCATTGGCACCTTTGGCTTGCCAACATTGCCGCGCACCGGCGTGCCGCGCATCAAAAGGCCGTCCTTTTCAAGGGCACGCATGATGACGGAAACGGTTTGGGCCGACAGCCCGGAGAGCCTTGCGATTTCGGCCTTGGAAAGCCCGGCGTTACGGCGCACGAGCGACAAAACAAGCCGTTCGTTATAGGCGCGTACACGCAACTGGTTTGCACCCCCGCCCGGATGCAAGGGACGCGCGTTGCGATCATCCGCCCCGATATTGTCCGGGTTCGCAGAGATGCTGTCAGTCATATGTTCCTCCCACTCGGGCATTAGGTAACCTGAGTACCGACCAGAGTGACAGGATTAATTAATAAATCAATCGGATTTATTAATTGACAGGATCGCCGGTTTGGTGTGTCGTAAGGCCATACAGATTGAAGACCCGCGACAAAAAATGTGCGTCACGATCTGTTGGAAAACAGCAAAATCAGGCCAAAACGGCCAAATATTCAGGTTCAGTCCTGGGAGGAAACAAATGAAGAAAGCACTTCTTGGCGCCGCCCTTGGTGCGCTTGCACTGGGGATGGCTGCGGTCCCGAACGCCGCAAAAGCCGACGAAATCGGCGCCTGCCTGATCACCAAAACCGATATCAACCCTTTCTTTGTGAAGATGAAGGAAGGGGCGACTGCCGCATCCGTCGCCAATGGCATTAATCTTTCAACCTATGCCGGCAAGGTTGATGGCGACCATGAAACACAGGTTCAGGCCATCGAGTCTTGCATCGCATCGGGTGCCAAGGGCATCCTTCTGACCGCATCGGACACCAAGGCGATTGTCCCGGTCGTCAAAAAGGCCCGCGATGCCGGGCTGATCGTGATTGCACTTGATACGCCGCTTGAACCGATTGACTCAGCAGACGCAACCTTTGCCACCGATAACTTCAAGGCCGGTGAACTGATTGGCAAATGGGCGGCCGCCAAGCTTGGTGACAAGGCAGCCGACGCCAAGATCGCCCTGCTTGACCTGACGCCAAGTGCGCCGTCGGTCGATGTGCTGCGCGATCAGGGCTTCATGAAAGGATTCGGGATCGACATCAAGGACCCCAACAAGATCGGGGACGAGGATGACGACCGGATCGTGGGCCATGACGTGACCAACGGCAACGAGGAAGGCGGTCGCGAGGCGATGGAAAACCTGATGCAGCGCGACCCTGACATCAATGTGGTTTACACCATCAACGAACCGGCCGCAGCCGGTGCCTATGAGGCGCTTAAATCATTTGGCATGGAAGAAGGTGTGCTGATTGTTTCTGTTGATGGTGGTTGCCCGGGCGTTCTGAATGTTCAGGATGGCGTTATTGGCGCAACGTCGCAGCAATATCCGCTTGATATGGCCTATAAGGGGATCGAGGCCATCAAGAACTGGGCCGAGACCGGGGAAAAACCCGCCACGACCGAGGGTCTGAACTTCTATGACACCGGCGTGAACCTGGTGACCGATCAGCCGGTTGACGGGGTTCCGTCGATCAGTGTCGAAGAAGGCATGAACCGCTGCTGGGGCTGATACCCGGCTAATCCCGACCTGCTTCGAAGGAGGGCAGCATTACCCCTGCCCTCCTTGTCCCACATTGCTTTACACTTGGTATGTCATCCGAACCCGCCACAGGTGCCGGGCGGGCGGCGGTAAACGGATCAGGAATGCCTGACCCTGTTTTCACCAGGTCCGGAGGAAACGATGAGCGAGACACCCAAATCGTCGCGCCAGAAACAGGAGTTCGAGCACGCGCTTGGCTCCAGCGACAGCAACGTCGCGCAATTCGACCATAAACACCGCAGTCTTTTTGATACTGTGCAGCACTTCCTGCATGGCAATCCGACCATGGTGCCGGTGATTGTTCTGATCTTTTCGATCATCATTTTCGGCTTTGTCGCCGGTCCGAAATTCTTTTCGCCGTTTAACCTGTCGCTGATCATGCAGCAGGTATCAATCATTGGCATTCTGGCCGCGGCACAAAGCCTTGTCATCCTGACGGCCGGTATCGACCTTTCGGTCGGTGCGATCATGGTTCTGATGTCGGTCATTATGGGGCAACTGGCCATCACACTTGGGGTACCAGCCCCGCTCGCGATCTTTGCCGGGTTTATCGGCGGGATTGCGGCCGGCGCCATGAACGGCTTTTTGGTGACACGGATCAAATTGCCGCCGTTTATCGTGACACTTGGCACCTGGAATATTTTCTTTGCGCTCAACCTGTGGCTTTCAGGCGCGCAGTCGATCCGCAGCCAGACACTTGATGAAATCGCGCCGCTTTTGAAATTCTTTGGCGAAAGCATCGCGATTGGCAGTGCGCGGGTGACTTATGGCTCGATCCTGATGTTGGTGATTTTTGCCGTGCTTTGGTACATCCTCAACCACACCAGTTGGGGGCGCCATGTCTATGCCATTGGCGATGACAAGGAAGCCGCCGAACTTTCGGGCATTCGCACCAACCGAACCCTGATTACGGTTTATGGCCTGGCCGGGCTGGTTTGTGCCATTGGCGCATGGGCATCGATCGGACGTGTTGGGTCGGTTTCGCCACAAAGTTTTCAGGAAGCCAACCTGCAATCGATTACCGCGGTTGTGATCGGGGGGATTTCGTTGTTTGGCGGGCGCGGATCGATCATTGGTCCGCTGATCGGGGCGCTGATTGTTGGCGTGTTCAATTCCGGCCTTCGCCTTGCGGGGGTGGATGTTCTTTGGCAGGTCTTTGCCATCGGCTGGCTGACCATTATTGCCGTCGCCATTGACCAGTGGATCAGAAAGGTGTCGTCATGAGCAACGAAATCAAACCTGTTCTTAGGGCACGCGGTATCGTCAAACGCTATGGTCGTGTCACCGCCCTTGATCACGCCGATTTTGATCTTTATCCCGGCGAGGTTCTTGCTGTAATCGGCGATAACGGGGCGGGAAAATCATCGCTGATCAAGGCGCTTTCAGGGGCTGTCACCATTGATGAAGGCAGCATTGAACTTGATGGCAAGCCGATCCAGTTCACATCGCCAATGGAAGCCCGCGAAGCCGGGATTGAAACGGTGTATCAGAACCTTGCACTTTCGCCCGCGCTTTCGATTGCTGACAACATGTTCATGGGTCGCGAATTGCGCAAGAAGGGCTTTATGGGCAAGTATTTCGGGGCACTGGATCATAAGGAAATGCAGCGATTGGCGCGCCAAAAGCTGACGGATCTGGGGCTTATGACCATTCAGAACATCAATCAGGCGGTCGAAACCCTTTCGGGTGGGCAGCGTCAGGGGGTTGCGGTTGCCCGTGCGGCGGCATTCGGATCGCGCGTGGTGATCATGGATGAACCGACAGCAGCCCTTGGGGTCAAGGAAAGCCGTCGTGTGCTGGATCTGATTGCCGATGTGAAGGCGCGCGGCATGCCGATTGTGTTGATTTCCCATAACATGCCGCATGTGTTCGAGGTCGCGGACCGCATCCATGTGCATCGTCTTGGCAAACGTCTTTGCACCATCAAACCCGATGATTACAGCATGTCAGACGCCGTTGCCTTCATGACGGGGGCCAAGGAGCCACCGGCAGAAGACGCCGCATAACACAAAGCACCCCGGATATGAGAATCATAGTTTCATGACACCTGATCTCGACGCGTTGGCAAACGCCATTCGCGCCAAGCACGCCGACAAGGGCCGCATTCTTGTTGCCATCGTCGGCGCACCAGCCTCGGGCAAGTCAACCTTGTCCGACCGGCTTTATCACCATCTGGGGGGTGATAAAGCCGGGGCTGCTGTGGTGCCGATGGACGGGTTTCATTTTGACAATGGCATTCTGGATGAACGTGGCCTTCTGGCCCGCAAGGGTGCGCCGGAGACATTTGATGTTGGCGGCCTCAAACGCACACTTGTCGCGCTTCATGACACGCCACACGAAGACGTTTACTTGCCGCTGTTTGACCGCACACTTGAAATATCGCGTGGGTCTGCCCGGGTGATTACACCAAACCACAAAATCATTCTGGTCGAGGGCAATTACCTTTTGCTTGATCAAACACCCTGGAACCAACTCCACGGCCTGTTTGATCTGTCGATCTATCTCGATGTGACTGAGGAAAAACTGCGTGCGCGCCTGATGGATCGGTGGCGGTCGTTTGGCTATGATGATGATGGTGCCCGCGCCAAGGCAGAAACAAATGACCTGCCCAATGCCATAACCGTCGCACGCCTGAGTAAACTGGCCGACATCGTGGTTACGGGCGGCTGATAAACTCCCCATCCAGAAGAATATCTAACAGCCAGTCCGCAACCGCACGGACCGGTTGCAGGTGGCGTTTGTCCTGATGGGTCAGAAGCCAGACTTCACGACCCGTTGGGTGATACCCGTCAAGCTGGGTGAGCATGTCAATCCGCGCCCCAACACAGATCGGCAGCAGCGCACAACAGGCATGCCCAGCCATCATCGACACCATAATCGAGCCACGATTGGCATAGCCGATGGTCTTGCGATCCGGGAAATGATCCGACAGCCACTTCTGTTCGGGCTTATCGGCAAAGAATTCATCAAGATCAATCCACGGCAGTTTCGTAGGATCAAGTTCCTCCAGAGGCAGCCCATTGGGATTGCAAAAGACGCCATATTCAAGACGGCCAAGGCGTCGGATATGAAACGCGCCGGTTTCAGGACGGGCAAGTCGGATGGCGATATCGGTTTCGCGTTGTGGCAGACTTAGATTGCGGTTGGCCCCGATCAATTCCAGCGCAATGCCAGGATATTGCCGATGCAAGGACGCCATGTGCGGGGCGACACAATCTTGCAAGATTGCATCAACACCGGTCAGTCGGACAATGCCACTGATTTGCCTAGTATCGTTTTCCGCCTGCGGCTCCTGCGCCAGAAGCCCTGAGACGTTTTCCTGCATTTGCAAGGCTGTTTGCAGCAGGGCCTGTGCGCGAGCTGTCGGGGTAACAGCCCGGCCATCGCGATGAAGGACGCTATAGCCCACCCATTCCTCAAGACGGGCAATGCGCCGCGCCACCGTGGTTTGATTAACACCCAGTTCACGGGCAGCGGCACTCATATTCCCTGCCTGGCAGACCAGTGCAAAGGTCCGCAATCCTTCCCAATCAAGGGGCATTTGACGCTCCGGTTTTCTGCATATTTGCAGATATTAGCCGAATTAATGCCGATGGATAATGCAAATTCGCAGATCAATAATGGGGCATCAAAACCATAATCCAAAGGATCCCGATATGACTGCAAAGACCATCTTTGATATTGCCGGTGCCGTTCTGCCAACCGGAACGCCCAAGGACGCCGCATTGATTGTGATTGATGCGCAGGAAGAATACCGCGACGGCCAATTGAAGCTGTCAGGGCTTGCGCCTGCGCTTGCCAATATCAAGACGCTACTTGCCCATTGGCGCGATCAGGGTGGCACCGTGATCCATGTGCAGCACCATGCAGAAGGCCTGTTTGATCCAAGCGGCCCCTATGCCGCGATCATGCCCGAAGTTGCGCCGCGTGAAGGAGAAGCGATCCTGACCAAGGCCGTGCCGAGCTCATTTGGCAATACCAACCTTGAAGAGCTTCTGACAAAAGCTGGCCTCAAACATGTTGTTCTTACGGGCTTTATGACGCATGTCTGTGTGTCGACCACCGCGCGGGTTGCCGATGAAAAGGGGCTGGCCGTGAGTGTTGTTTCAGACGCCACCGCGACGCGCGACCTGCCCGATGCCACTACCGGAAACACTGTTCCTGCTGCTGATATTCATAACCACGAACTCACCATGCTGGCCGACACCTTTGCCAAGATTGTCACCACAAAAGACATCCTTGCTGCATAACCGCATGCAAGCCCGCCTCCGAAACAAAAAAACGCCCCGCAAAACCTGCGGGGCGTTTTGTATTTTGGCCCAATGCCGGTCAGAACATATGTTGACCGCCGTTGATCGACAGGCAGGAGCCGGTGATGAAGCCCGAATTCGGGCCGCAGAGATAGAGGATCGCCTGGGCGATTTCATCGGCCTCGCCCAGTCGTCCGACCGGGATTTTGGAGATGATGCCTTCAAGCACCTTTTCCGGAACGGCGGCCACCATGTCGGTATTGATATAGCCCGGTGCGATGGTGTTGACCGTAATCCCTTTACGCGCGACTTCCTGGGCAAGTGCCTTGGTAAAGCCGTGCACGCCAGCCTTGGCGGCGGAATAGTTGGTCTGGCCGAACTGACCGGCCTGCCCGTTGATCGAGGAAATATTGACCACACGGCCAAAGCCACGCGCCCGCATGCCTTCAAGAACCGGTTTGGTCATATAGAAAAGCGAGCTCAGATTGGTGTCGATCACCGCGTTCCATTGCTCGGTCTCCATCTTGTGCATGAAGCCGTCGCGGGTGATACCGGCATTGTTGATCAGAATATCAATCGGGCCAACTTCGGCTTCGACCTTGGCGATGCCCGCCGCACATGCATCGGCGTCCGCGACACTCCATTTATAGGTCGCGATACCGGTTTCGTTGGTGAAGGCCTTGGCGGCCTCGTCATTGCCGGCATAGTTCGCCACAACGGTATAACCCGCGTCCTTGAGTGACAGACTGATTGCCTTGCCGATCCCGCGTGTTCCACCGGTTACCAGTGCTGTTTTTGTCATGGTCGCCTCCCTAAACTTCGTTCATCAAACGTGTCATCATCGCGATTTCCGTAGCTTGCCCTTCTACGACTTGCGTAACTTTAATCCATAAATTGCGTTATATACGTAACTTTATTACTTCTCCATCATCGATTTCTGCAAAAGCGCTTAGTCTTTCGTCGCACTGCAGCAAACGCTGCACCAAATCAAACGGGGCATCCCCAGCCAGAGGACGCCCCGCATATTTCATTTCAGGCAAAAGGCCGCTTAGCGTTCAACGCAAAGCGCAACCCCCATACCGCCACCAATGCAGAGCGTCGCCAGACCTTTTTTGGCATCGCGTTTCTGCATTTCATGGAGCAATGTCGTGAACACACGGGCCCCGGATGCACCGATCGGATGGCCGAGCGCGATCGCACCACCATTGACGTTGACCTTATCGGTATCCCAGCCCATGTCGCGGTTAACCGCAATCGCCTGGGCGGCGAAGGCTTCGTTGGCCTCAATCAGGTCAAGGTCGGCTGCCGACCAGCCAGCCTTTTCGAGTGCCTTTTTCGACGCCGGGATCGGGCCGGAACCCATGATCGCCGGATCAACACCCGCCGTCGCCCAGCTTTTGATGGTTGCAAGCGGGGTCAGGCCACGCTTGGAGGCCTCAGCCGCCGACATAACGACAAGTGCGGCCGCCCCGTCATTGATGCCCGATGCGTTACCAGCCGTCACCGTGCCTTCCTTATCGAAGGCCGGGCGGAGTTTGGCCATGCCGTCGACGGTGGCACCGTGACGCGGATATTCATCGGCATCAAAGATGGTTTCGCCCTTGCGGTGCGCGATGGTGACAGGGGCAATTTCATCATTGAAACGACCGGCTTTCTGGGCGGCCTCGGCCTTGTTCTGGGAAGCGGCTGCGAATTCATCCTGCTCTTCTCGGGAGATGCCCCATTTCTTGGCAATGTTTTCAGCGGTGTTGCCCATGTGATAGCCGTTGAAGGCACACCACAGGCCGTCCTTGATCATGCTGTCGATGAATTTGACATCGCCCATTTTGTGCCCGGCGCGCAGATGCGCGACATGGGTTGAAAGCGACATGTTTTCCTGACCACCGGCAACGACGATGTTGGCATCGCCCGTCATGATCTGCTGGGCGGCAAGGGCAACCGTGCGCAGCCCCGAACCGCAAACCTGGTTGATCAGAAACGCGGTTGTACGATCAGAGATGCCCGCACCAATGGCGGCCTGGCGTGCCGGGTTCTGACCCTGACCACCTGTCAGGACCTGACCAAGGATCACTTCGTCAACAGCATCGCCTTCGACACCTGCGCGTTCGAGTGCAGCCTTGATGGCAATAGCACCCAGATCATGCGCCGGGGTATTGGCCAGCGTGCCACTGAATGCGCCGATTGGTGTCCGTGCGGCACCCACAATTACGACGTCGGTCATGAGATCCTCCGATTAATCCTGATTACGTTTCCAAAGATCGGGCGAGGTCGTTACGAGCCTTGCTCAGATCCAGCCTCAATCTTACCGCGCCGCAGCAAATTTCCAAGCGCTGATACCTACCACTTTCGGCCTGCCCACAAGCACAACCTGACAGAGAGAATACACATAACGCTCTTTGGTCTACACCCCGGTAGGCGACACCTAGAGTGTGTGCTTATGGCGGCGATATCGCAACCCTTAGCTGAGATTTTTCGATCAATTGTCATGTTACAAACCCTTCGCGCGCCAGCAACACAGACCATCATATGCAATCCTCCTAGATTGCCGGACCCATTTCATTCTTAAGCGTGTCAGTGATGATATAGGTGCGGTACCAGACGATATTGTCGTCGGCATCAAACAGGGTTTCGCAAAGGGCGGTATATTCCGCCATGTCGCGCATCTGCAGGATCATGACACCGGTGACCTCGCCAGTCACAACATGGCATTGGCGAACAGCATCAAGTTTACGGACCTTTCGGATGAAGTCCTGACGGTACTGATTGCCGTGGCGATGAAATTCAAGATTGATCACGGCACCCAGCGGACGTCCGACCTGGGCCGGGTCGATCACCGCGACGGTTTTGCGGATCACACCTGATTGACGGAGCTTGGCCACGCGCCGCAAACAGGCCGAGGGCGACAGGCCGATCCGATCAGCCAATTCGGCATTGGGGATATCGGCGTTTTCCTGCAACTGGCGCAGGATTTTGGTATCGATCTGATCCAGTTGGGGCATATCACGCAACTCCACCGCGCCAATCAGCTTAACAACGCCTTCATATTGCACGAAGATGCGTAAATACGCTGCACAAAAATCACAAACCCGTGGCATGATCGCGGCCTTGAACGACCTTACATGCGCACACCACCGACGAGCTAAACACGCTCGACACCTAACCGGATTGCCGCCCCATGCATCGCTATGCCTTTGATCTGATCAACCGCAGCCAGAAACTGTTCATCACCCTGATCAAGGTGATGTTGCCCGTGATGGTGATTGTCCGCATTGCCGAGGAATTTGGCGCGGTTGAACTGGTATCCAACTGGCTGGCGCCGGTCATGGCGCTGATCGGCCTGCCGCCCGAGGCCGGGCTGATCTGGGCGACCTGTGTGTTGGTCAGCATGTATGGCGCAGTCGGGGCCTTTATCGGGCTGGCAGCACACCTTGATATGACCGCGGCACAACTTAGTGCGCTGTGTGCGATGATGCTGTTTGCCCACGGCCTGCCGGTGGAACAGGCGATTGTCAAACGGGCCGGGGCGAGTTTCTGGGCGACCACTGCCCTTCGCGTCGGTGCCGCAATTGGCTATGCCGCATTGGTAACCTGGATCAGCGATTTGACCGGCTGGCTGTCCGAACCGGTTGATTTTTCCTGGATGGTCGGCAGTGAAGCTGCGACCGCCGCTACCAGTGGGCTGGCCGCGTGGATGGATTGGTCCATTCAGGTGGTCAAATCGCTTGTGGTGACCTTTGGCGTGATTGTCGGTTTGTTGATCCTGCTGGATATCCTGGAGAAAACCGGAATCACGGCGCGCATCACACAGGCCATGATGCCGGTCCTGCGCATTTCGGGCATTTCGCGCGATGTAGCACCAGTGACCACCATTGGTGTGTTACTCGGCATTACCTATGGCGGGGCGCTGATCATTGATGAGGCACGCAAGAACAACTATCCCAAACGCACCCTTTTCCTGTCGCTCAGCTGGTTGTCGCTGTCGCATTCCCTGATCGAGGATACGGCGATCATGCTGGCATTGGGTGCCGATATCTGGGTCGTTTTGGTGGGGCGCGTGATCCTGACCCTGATCATCATCGCCCTTCTGGCGCGACTGACCCTGCGCTGGGCGCCGGAGCGTGCGCAACTTGCCACTGAAAGTGCCGATTAGCGCGAAGACGTTTAGTTCTTTTTCGCCAGCCAGTCGACCACCGGTTTCCACGTCGATTTTTCCGCGCGCGATCCGACCATCATGCCGATGTGGCCGGCAGAGGGATGGAGCTCCTCACGGATATCCTCGGGACAGGCGTCGAACAGCGCCTGCGCGCTTTCGGGTGGGACGATACGGTCATTTTCGGGGATCACGGCCAGCACCGGGCAGGACAAATCCGCCGGGTTGATGTCAATTCCGTCAATCTGCCACCGGCCCTTGGCCGGGCGGTTTTCAACGTACCAGCCAATCAGGCAATCGACCGCGACCCGGCGCGGCAAAGGCACACCGTCATTCAGCCAATCTTCGAGGGCGACAAAATCCTGTGCCTTGGTTGAATCCATTGCCATGGCCTGAAAACGCCGGAATTTTTCGCCCATCATAAAGGGATCGAGGCTGGCAAACAGGCTTTGCAGCACATCGACTGGAAGCGTGTCATGAATGGCCAGCATTTGCGGCAGCGACGGCGCAAAGGCCGCGGCAATGCGCGACTGGGTCGGACCGGCGGCCATGAAGTCCCACGGGGTTGCCAACAGAACAAGCTTTGACACCTGTGCCGGATCGAGAAGTGTCGCCGCAAGGGCAACAACCCCGCCCATGCAATAGCCCACCACCGGCACTGGCCCGCCATTGATATCGGCGACGTCCTGAAGGATCGTCACGAGGCGCCCGGCGACATAATCATCAAGGCCAAAGTTGGCTTCATCCATGCCGGGATAGCCCCATTCGACCAGAAGCGGGCGATAGCCGCATTTGGCAAGATAACGGGCAAAGCTTCGCTTTTCATTGAGATCAAGAATATAGCCGCGATTGACCAGCGACGGCACAAGCAGGACGACTTCGCCGGTTTTCGCCGCCTTGTTGTCAGAAGTCGCGCCATAATCATATACCCGTGTCGAACCCTCTTCCCAGACGGTCGGGATATCTTTGCGGTCCTGATCGCGTGGGCGACGATAGGGATGGCGTTGATAGGACCTTACCCCGTCATGGAACCCGGCATGGCGATCAAAGGCGACACGATCAAGCGCCTGGGCGACGTCGTCGGGATGGAAGGCCTCCATCTCAGCCAGAAGAGTTTCCGCCTTCTCCTTCAGTTCCGGCTTCCAGGGCAGCAATTGTTTCAGAAAGATCGGCAATGCGGCGCGCGAGCTGAGCCAGCTCGTCATCTCGACTGCCAGATGCATCGGAAGCGGCCTTGGCCCCGCCCGTTTCTGATTTTCGCGTTTTGGAGGACGCGGTTTTTGGTTTGGCGGACTGATCATTCTTCCCCTGCCCCTTTGCAGCATTTTTTGCAGCACGTTTGGTTCTGGAAGTCGTGTTGGCTTCATTGGCGGCGGCTGTTTCCGCGCTGTCGTTATCGGATGGAGCGCTGGCGGAACCGGTGGATTTTTCGTTACCTGAGCCGGATGCAGCAGGTTTTGGCTTCATGCCGGTCATGCCCGCCATGGCAGACATATCGGACGCAAACGGCATGCCCGCGAACGGGGATGCCGGCAGTTCGCGTGCGGCCTTGGCCATTTGATCCATCATCGCCTGAAGCGGGTTGGTGTCCGCCATGGCATCGCCCATCGGGTTGCCGATTGGATTTCCAATACCGGATGCGGGATGCTGGCCCATCGCCATCTGACCGATCAGCTTGCCCCAGGCTTCAAAGCCTTCGCCCATACGGGTGGTATCGGCACCAAGGGATGCATAAAGACGCCCGATGGCACTGGCGGCATGGGCGCCATCAGCCGTTGCGGCGACCTGTTGGCGCCAGAGTTCAAGAAACTGCCGGGCGAGTTGGTCAAGCCGTTCGTCATCGGCGTCTGATGACGAAGACCCTGTGGTTTGTGATTGGTCGGGGTCGTTCGTAGCCTTGGCCATCGGCGATACCCTTATTGTTCCCAGTATTGTCCAGATGCGACGCATATCTGTTGGCGACCATTATAGGAGGTTGAGGGTCGCGGGAAAACGAATTCCCGTGCTGTGGCGCAACAAACCTTATCCAAAGTTGTTTTTCGCACTGCACTTCGCGTTGAATACTGGACACATTGGAAAATTCGCGGCACTCTCACAGTCTTCTGAGCGAATGCAAAATCGAAAATGCTGCGCAACATCGTAAACGCAACAATGTGAATTGCCGGGGCGCAAAGCAGGTGGAACGACACCACCAGAAGGTTCGCCAGACATACGTCCGGGAAACAGGGAAGCAGGAAAGACGCCATGACCAACAAGAAATCAGATGATCAGGACCGCATCGTTATCAAGAAATATGCGAACCGCCGCCTCTATAACACGGCGACCAGTTCCTATGTGACGCTTGATCACCTTTCGCAGATGGTCAAAGACAATACCGACTTTGTCGTCTATGACGCGAAATCGGGTGAAGACATCACCCGTCCGGTCCTTACCCAGATTATTGTCGAGGAAGAAAACAAGGGGCAGAACCTTCTGCCGATCAGCTTCCTGCGCCAATTGATCGGTTTTTATGGCGACAGCCTTCAGGGGCTGGTGCCGAGCTACCTTGAACAGGCAATGCGCGCCTTTGGCCATAATCAGGAACAGATGCGCGAATATATGCAGGGCACCATGCATGGCATGTTCCCGTTTGGCCAGTTCGAGGAAATGAACAAACAGAACATCGCGCTGTTTGAACAGACGATGAAGATGTTCTCGCCCTTCATGCAGGATGAAAACGGTGAGCCGACCGGCGAAGGCCCGAAAAAACCTGCAGCACCCGGGGCTGCGAAATCCGATGCGTCGCTTGACGAGCTGAAAAGCCAGCTTGAAGCCATGCAGGCGCAGCTTAACAATCTTGCCGGTGGCAAATCCGGCAAATAAGGCACCCGGCCCGCATCCCGGGCACTGAGATCAAAAAGGCGAAGCCGCGAGAAGCGCTTCGCCTTTTTTCATGCCCGCATGAAATGTTTGGCCGGGCGGCAAACAATGCCCGCCGAACGCCCAAGCCATCCGGCAC
>Ga0207773_100544_pt1 | contig 13921 bp, 8 predicted proteins | sample TtaePargueraPR_2_FD_187281 | JGI IMG/M metagenome (GOLD analysis project Ga0207773, IMG submission 187281) | Aerobic enrichment media microbial communities from Bioluminiscent Bay, La Parguera, Puerto Rico - Tt and M1 (3) (SPAdes) | ecosystem: Environmental > Aquatic > Marine > Unclassified ...
AATGTCCGAACGTCTTGAAAATGTCGAGGATGTCGCCTGTGTCCAGCTGCGTGACAAGGACATCGTCCGTCACCCGCTGGTCGCAAGCATGCTGACCGTTCTGTAACGTTCGACACCCAGTTCCGACACAGCAAACCAACGAAGAAAAGGCGGGTCTTTCGGGACCCGCCATTTTTTATGTATCAGACCTGTTTGGCAGAAATTCTTGGCTTCGCGGTAAATCACCCAAAACCGGGAATCCTGTCAAGAAAACATATATATTGACGAAAAACGAAAACTGAACCCAATATCTAGACATCACGGTCCTTCGTGTTGACCACAGAGTTGGCACGAAGGCTAAGAGGGAATTCGGTGCGTTTGAGCCTTTTTCAAACAAATCCGGAGCTGCCCCCGCAACTGTAAGCGGTGAGTGTCTTTCACAACATAACCACTGAAGCTATTGGTGCTTCGGGAAGGTTGAAAGATGCATTGACCCGCAAGCCAGGAGACCTGCCGTGAGCATGAGTTAACATTCACGGGCGGGGTGTCCCGGTGGAGTGCTTGCGATCTGGCATTATTTTGCCATTCATCCCTGCATACCTCCGTTTGGCCTTTGCCCCCAAAAAATTGGGGCTAACGATGTCAGCAACTGTCGAAATGGAACGGCCTGCCGTTTCCAATCCATCACCGCAATCGCAAACCGAATATCAGGTCATTCGTCGTAATGGCTCTGTGACCAATTTTGACCCCGCCAAGATCAAGGCGGCACTGACCAAGGCGTTCCTTGCCGCAGAGGGCGAAACCGCATCCGGGTCGCATCGCGTGCATGACATTGTCGACGGACTTGCCGAACAGGTAACCACCACCCTTTTGCGCCGTGTTGCGCCGGGCCATACCCTTCAGATCGAAGATATCCAGGATCAGGTCGAACTTGCCCTGATGCGCAGCGAACACCACAAGGTGGCGCGTGCCTATGTGCTGTATCGCGAAGACCGTGCACGTGAGCGCGCCAAGCTTGATGCCCGCAAGAAAAAGAAAAAGTCCGATGCTCCGCAGATCAATGTGACCCAGCCGGACGGCAGCAAGGTTCCACTTGATTTCGAGCGTCTCGGCACCGTGATCACAGAAGCCTGCGGCGTGCTTGAAGGGGTCAGCAGCGACCCGATTTTTGAGGAAACCCGTCGTAATCTTTATGATGGTGTGACCATCGGCGAATTGGCGCTGGCGCCGATCATGGCGGCCAGAACACTTGTTGAACGCGAACCGAATTATGCCTTTGTCAGCGCGCGCCTTTTGCTTGATAAACTGCGTTCCGAAGCGCTCAGCTTTGTTTCAGGCAGACCTGAACAGGCCACCCAGGCCGAAATGAGCGAACGTTACGTCACCTATTTCCCGGCGGCCCTGAAAGTCGGGATCAAGGCCGGGCTGATTGATGGCGAGCTTGCCAAGTTTGATCTGAAAAAGATCGCGGCCGCGATCAAGCCGGAACGGGATCTGAACTTCCAGTATCTTGGTCTTCAGACGCTTTATGATCGTTACTTCCTGCATGTCAAAGGATCGCGCTTTGAATTGCCGCAGGCCTTCTTCATGCGGGTCGCCATGGGTCTTGCCATGCGCGAAATCGACCGCGAGGCCAAGGCAATCGAGTTTTATGATCAACTTTCCACCTTTGTCTTCATGGCATCGACCCCGACGCTGTTTAATTCCGGTACGTGCCGTCCGCAGTTGTCATCCTGCTTCCTGACCACGGTGCCAGATGACCTTGATGGTATTTTCAAGTCGGTCAAGGACAACGCGTTGCTGGCGAAATATTCCGGCGGGCTTGGTAATGACTGGACGCCGGTGCGCGGTCTTGGCGCGCATATCAAGGGCACCAACGGCCAAAGCCAGGGCGTGGTTCCGTTTCTGAAAGTCGCCAATGATACCGCGATTGCAGTCAATCAGGGCGGCAAGCGCAAAGGGGCTGTGTGCGCCTATCTGGAAACCTGGCATATCGATATCGAGGAGTTCCTTGATCTTCGCAAAAACACCGGCGATGACCGCCGCCGCACCCACGATATGAACACCGCCAACTGGGTGCCGGACCTGTTCATGGAACGCGTGATGGCCGATGGTCCGTGGACCCTGTTTTCGCCAGATGACACCCCGGATTTGCACGATCTTTATGGCGCAAAATTCAAATCCGCCTACGAAGCATACGAAGCCAAGGCCAACAGTGGCCAGATCAGCAATTTCAAAACCGTGCGTGCGGTTGACCTGTGGCGTCGCATGTTGACCATGGTGTTTGAAACCGGTCATCCGTGGATCACCTTCAAGGACCCTTGCAACATCCGATCCCCTCAACAACATCGCGGTGTGGTGCATTCGTCAAACCTGTGCACGGAAATCACCCTGAACACATCGGCCGATGAGGTTGCGGTTTGCAATCTTGGCTCGATCAACCTGATGGCGCACGTCACCGAAAACGGCCTTGACCATGACAAGCTGGCAAAGACGGTCAAAACCGCGATGCGCATGCTTGATAACGTCATCGATATCAACTTCTACACCATCCCAGAAGCACGTTATTCCAACCTGCGCCATCGCCCGGTTGGCCTTGGCCTGATGGGGTTCCAGGATGCCTTGCAAAAGATGGGCATTGCCTATGCCTCGGATCAGGCAGTTGAGTTTGCCGATGAAAGCATGGAGGCGATTTCCTATCACGCCATTTCCGCATCCGTGGATTTGGCTGAGGAGCGTGGCCGTTACGAGAGCTTTGACGGGTCGCTCTGGTCGCGTGGCATTCTGCCCATCGATTCCATCGAATTGCTGGCCGAAACCCGTGATGAGCTGAATGTGGATCGTATCCAGCGTCTGGATTGGGAAATGCTTCGCGGGCGCGTTCAGTCCATTGGCATGCGCAATTCCAACACCATGGCGATTGCCCCGACAGCGACCATTTCGAACATCTGCGGGGTTAGCCAGTCGATTGAACCGGCCTATCGCAACCTGTTTGTCAAATCGAACATGTCGGGCGATTTCACCGTGGTGAATGCTGCGCTTGTCCGTGACCTCAAGAAACGGGGGATCTGGGACGAAGTGATGATTTCCGACCTGAAATACTATGACGGCAGTGTTGGTCAGATTGATCGTATCCCCGACGATCTCAAGGCACTTTATGCCACAGCGTTCGAACTTGATTCATCCTGGCTGATCGAGGCCGCGGCACGGCGTCAGAAATGGCTCGATCAGGCGCAGTCACTGAACCTTTATATCGCCAACCCGTCAGGCAAGAAACTTGATGACCTGTATCGTCTGGCCTGGTTGCGCGGGCTTAAGACCACCTATTATTTGCGATCCAGTGCCGCGACCCATGTTGAGAAATCAACACTCAAAGGCACCGATGGCAAACTGAACGCCGTTGGTAACAGCCCGGTTTCAGCCGCCCCCAGCCCGACACAAGCGGCCGTAATCACAACATCGCCGTCGCCTTCTCCTGTGCCATCCCCGGTTCCGGCGCGTCCATCCGCCGTGGTGGATAGCACGCCAAATGCAGATGACATTACCGGCGGGGAAGTCTGGGGCAAGGCATGCTCCCTTGACGATCCGGATTGCGAAGCCTGCCAGTAAAACCATAAACGGGAACGAGAACCATGCTTGATTGGGTCGAAGACGAAACCCCTTCTGTAACCAATACCGCAAATACACCTGCAACACCGGCACCTGATGGTGCCGGGGATGCGGGCAGCGATGCAACTGGCCTTGGCGAAATTGACCGTACCGGCGGTCGTGTATCGGTCAGCGAAAAGGCGATGATCAACTCGCGGGCGGATGTGAACCAGCTCTTGCCGTTGAAATATGGCTGGGCGTGGGAAAAGTATCTGGCCGGTTGTAACAACCACTGGATGCCAACCGAAGTTTCCATGCAGGCCGATATCGCACTTTGGAAGTCACGCGACGGCCTGACCGAGGATGAACGCCGGATGCTGAAACGCAATCTTGGTTTTTTTGCTGCCTCAGAAAGCCTTGTCGCCAACAATATTGTGCTTGCGATCTATCGCCATTTGACCAACCCGGAATGCCGTCAGTATTTGTTGCGTCAGGCATTCGAGGAAGCGGTTCACACCCATACGTTCCAGTATATCGTTGAAAGTCTTGGCCTTGATGAGGGTGAGCTGTTCAACATGTATCGCGAGGTACCTTCGATCACGGACAAGGCCGCCTGGGCACTTGATTACACCAAGCACCTTGATGATCCGGACTTTACCACCGGCACGCCGGAACGCGATCAGGACTTCCTGCGTGATCTGGTCGCGTTCTATGTCGTGTTCGAAGGCATGTGGTTCTATACCGGCTTTGCCCAGATCCTGTCGCTGGGTCGTCGTAACAAGATGGTCGGGATCGCAGAGCAATATCAATACATCCTGCGCGATGAGAGCATCCATCTTAATTTCGGGATTGATGTCATCAATCAGATCAAGGCTGAAAACCCGCATCTGTGGTCCGCAGAGTTCCAGGAAGAAGTGCGTGGCATGCTACGTGATGCCGCCGAACTTGAAGCGGCCTATGGTCGTGACACCATGCCCAACGGTTTCCTTGGCCTGAATGCCGAGCTTTGTGAGCAATATATGCACTTTATTGCCAACCGCCGCTGTGGGCAGCTTGGCCTTGCCCCGGTATTTGCCGAAGTCGATAACCCGTTCCCGTGGATGTCAGAAGCCATGGATCTGAAGAAGGAAAAGAACTTCTTTGAAACCCGGGTGATTGAATATCAAAACGGTGGTGCGCTGAGCTGGGATTAACGCCCCTTACAGCATCCAGAAAACAACGAACGGCTGGCAGTGAAACTGTCAGTCGTTTTCTTTTGCAATCAAATAGAGAGTTTAACGCCCCATGGCAGCGACTTCGCCGCCACTGTTATTAACCGGGATATCATGTTGACCGGCACGTTTGGCGCGGCCGGTGTGCCAGAATTCCGGATCCTCGGTATAGCCGCTGAATTCATCAAGGTGGATGTCTTCGGGCGGTTCGGGATGGATGGTGATGTCCAGATCGGGATATTCCGCACGGATACTATCCATCACCTGATGACAAATGGTGTGCGATTCCCGCATCAACATGCCGCCATCCATGATCAGCTCAATCTCGGCAAAGCGATGCACGCCCGATGAACGGGTCCGCAGTCGATGAATGCCGATGACATCGGGGTTTTTCATGGTCAGTTCGATGATGCGCTGGCTATCGGATTCGGGCAGTTCAGCATCCATCAGAACCTTGACCGACGACCGGCCAACCTTGACCGCGGAATACAGTAGGAAGATCGCAACCAGCCCGCCAATCGCCGGATCGGCCCAGGCAAGGCCCGACATACCGCCAAACAGGGCAATCATAACTGCCAGATTGGACAGGATATCGCTGCTGTAATGAAGGGAGTCGGCCTCGACCGCGGCCGAACCTGAAATCCGCACCGCCTTGCGTTGAAGCAAAACGAGCCCAATGGTCATCACCAGCGAAACACCCATAATCCAAAGGCCTTCGACAGCAAAGGAAATTGTCTTGGGTTCGTTGATGCGTGATGCCGCCTCGGCCAGAACCAGGATCGCAGCACCGATCATGAAGGCTGACTGGAACAGACCGGCAAGCGGTTCTGCCTTGCCATGGCCAAAGCGGTGATCGTAATCCGCCGGACGCCAGGCAGACCGCACCGCCATGAAGTTGATCACAGAGGTACCAACATCAAGCATGCTATCAATCATCGAAGACAAAAGGCTGACGGAATCGGTCAGGAACCAGCCGACAGCCTTGATCAGGATCAGTGTCGCAGCAATGACAATGGAGGCCGTCGTTGCACGACGCGCCCAAGTCTCTTTCTGTGCTATGTCAATGACGGGACATTGACTCATCAGTTGTCAACCTCTGGCCTACCAATACGCTTACTGACCACCGTTTTATAGCCTGTTTGCGTACAATATGTAATGTCTATTGCCATATTTTCGCCCGTCCTAGGGCAGCAAATAGCGCATATTTGATATTCCGCAAGGTTTCCAAGCCTTTTTAAAGGGATTATATGTCGCATCCGGGCACAGAACAGATACCGTAAAGCCTGTTAGGGACGAGACAGATTAATATGATTGTAGAGATCGGACATTACGCCCTGATACTGTCATTGGTGATGGCAGTCGCCCAATCCACCGTACCGTTTCTGGCGGCATCGCGGCGCGACCCGGCTCTTCTGGCCGTTGCACCGCGGTTGGCATTGGCATGCTTTGCGCTGGTCGCGGCGAGTTTCCTTGCGCTGACCTATGCCTATGTCAGTTCCGACTTCTCGGTCCTTAACGTTCTGGCTAACAGCCACACCTCCAAACCGATGATCTACAAGATCACCGGTGTTTGGGCCAATCACGAAGGATCGATGCTGCTTTGGGTGCTGATCCTGACCCTGTTTGGCGGCGCGGTCGCGGCATTTGGCCGGAACCTGCCGCCGCCCCTGCTTGCGCGTGTACTTGGCGTCATGGGCCTGATCGGGGCTGGCTTTATCCTGTTTATCGTTCTGACGTCGAACCCGTTTGAGCGCGTTTTGAACCCGCCGCTTGATGGCGAGGGCATGAACCCGTTACTGCAGGACCCGGGCATCGCCATTCATCCGCCGTTCCTCTATCTCGGCTATGTCGGCTTTTCAGTCGCCTTTGCCTTTGCGGTCGCAGCCCTGATTGAAGGCCAGGTTGATCCGGCCTGGGCACGTTGGGTCCGGCCATGGACGCTGGCAGCCTGGGTCTTTCTGACCGCTGGCATCGGGCTTGGTTCCTGGTGGGCCTATTACGAGCTTGGCTGGGGCGGCTGGTGGTTCTGGGATCCGGTTGAAAACGCGTCCTTCATGCCGTGGCTTGCCGGTACCGCGCTTTTGCATTCGGCCATTGTGGTGGAAAAGCGTGACGCGCTTAAAAGCTGGACCATTTTCCTGGCGATTCTGGCGTTTTCCTTCTCGCTTCTGGGGACCTTCCTTGTGCGGTCGGGTGCGCTGACCTCGGTGCATGCCTTTGCCACCGATCCGACGCGCGGGGTGTTTATTCTGTTCCTGCTGTTCATTGCGGTTGGCGGGTCGCTAACACTTTATGCTTGGCGGGCACCGACATTGAAGGGCGGCGGGCTGTTCCAGCCGATTTCGCGCGAAGGGGCGCTTATTTTTAACAATGTCCTTTTGTCGATTGCCGCCGCCATGGTGTTGCTTGGTACGCTTTATCCGTTGCTGCTTGAAACCCTGACTGGCGAAAAAATCTCGGTCGGCGCACCGTTCTTTAATGCGACCTTCGTTCCGATCATCACCCCGGTGATTGTCGCGATGGCCTTTGGCCCGTTGATGCCGTGGAAACGTGCCGACCTTCTTGGCGTGTTTAACAAGCTTAAGATCGCCCTTGCGGTTGCCGCCGTTGTCGTGCTGGTGACACTTTGGCTTTCGGGGGGCCCGGCCTTTGCCCTGTTCGGGATGGGGCTGGCGGCATGGCTGTTTGTCGGATCGATCCTTGAATGGTCGGGCCGCATCAAGCTGTTCCGTGAGCCAATTGGCACCAGCCTGCACCGCATGCGCAATCTGCCGCGCTCGGCCCATGGGACGATGCTGGCCCATGCCGGTGTGGCAATCGTGGTGGCCGGTATCACCGGATCGCAGGCATGGACCGAAGAAGCCGTCCAATCACTTGCCGTTGGCGAAAGCACCGAACTTGCAGGGCATACCTTCATCCTGTCTGGTATCCGCGAATATCAGGGGCCGAACTATGCCGCCCGCGAAGCGGAAATCACCATCACCACACCGGGCGAACGCACCGTTGTCCTGACACCGGAAAAACGCGTCTATACGGTCGAAGGCATGCCAACGACAGAGGCCGGCATTCAATCAAGCTTCACCGGCGATATCTATGCCGTGATCGGCGATCAGGATGAAAGCGGCAAATGGATCACGCGGTTTTATGTCAAACCGCTGATCCCATGGATGTGGTTTGGTGGACTTGTCATGGTGTTTGGCGGATTGATGTCGCTTTCGGATCGTCGTTATCGCATCGGGGCACCTACCCGTTCCCACAAAACTGCCGCCAAAGCAGTGCCCGCAGAATAAGCCAAGGACAGGATACCTAAATAATGACCATCTGGATTGTTCTTGGCGCGATAACCCTGCTGCTTGCGGGGTTCATTCTGTGGCCGATTTTTGGCGGCAACCGTAAAGCTGGATCGGATGAGGCAAGCGATGTGTCGTCCGCATCGGGGCTTGAGGATGGCAGCCCGGAAAACGAGCTTTCGCGCGACTTAGCGGTTTATCGTGATCAGCTTTCCGAGATTGACCGGGACATTGAACGCGGGGTTCTAAGCGCAGAACAAGCCGATGCCGCGCGCACCGAAGTTCAGCGCCGTATTCTGGCAGCCGATCAGCGCATCAAAAAGCAACAACCCACTGACACCATACAGCAGACATCGGCAAACAAGCCGGTCCGGGCCATTGCCGCCGGTTTTATCGTGCTGTTCATTGCTGGCGGGTTCGGGCTTTATCTTGATCTTGGCAATCCGACCATGCCAGACCGCCCGATCACCAGCCGCACCGATGAAATCAATGCCGTGCGCATGGCCCAGACGGCGGATGAAGACCGCCAGTCGGTGCTTAATCGTGCCGTCAGCGATCTGTCGCAAAGGCTTTTGGAAAATCCAGATGATCTGCGGGCGTGGGAATTGCTGGGTGCCAGCCTGATGGCACTTGGCCGCCCGGAAGAAGCGCAAACCGCGTTTCTAGAAACCGTCAAACGGTCGGGACGCGACGGTGATTATCTGGCCATGTATGCCGAAAGCCTGATCCGCAGCAATAACGGCCAAATCAATACGACCGCCCGCGGCGTGCTGCGCGAAGCCGAAAAAACCGACAGTACCGATCCGCGCATCCAGTTTTATCTTGGCCTTGCCGATGCACAGGAAGGTAATGTCGGTGCTGCAGTTGATCGCTGGATCACACTTGCCAATGGTGCCCCGGCCGATGCCCCATGGTTGCCGATGGTTGTTGGCCGGATCAATGAAGCCGCCGTCGCCCAAGGGATCGACATTGAAGGGCGCCTGAACCTTGCCGAAAACACATCTCCCGGCCCAAGTCAGGAAGACATCGCTGCCGCACAGGAAATGACACCTGAAGAGCAGCAACAAATGATCATGTCTATGGTCAATGGATTGGCCGAAAGGCTGGAGGCTGAGCCAAACAATCCCGACGGGTGGGCCCGTCTGATGCAGGCCTATATGGTGCTGGGCCGGGAAGACGATGCCAAGGCAGCCTTTGAGAAGGCCAGCACGGTGTTTGCGGAGCAGCCGGAGTTGATTGCCCGATTCGACTCGCTGGCACAAGAAATCGGCATCTCGACGAACTGAGCAGGCATTTATCGGTAATATTGCCGATAAAAATTGTTTTGCAGAAACTCTTTTCCCTGCACTTTTGAACCATTATATCCCATACAGTCGGATAATATCTGCAACTTTACTGAAGTCTTATTGAATTGAAGTTCGTGCTGAGGTATGAAATTAAGACTTAAGGATAGATAAGAAATACATCATATATGTGATTCCAAAGAATACCTTTCGATGGTGGGGGCCATCTTTTTCTTTAGGATCAATATATTGATAGACTCACAAAACAAAAGATCAGGGATGATCATGCGCACCAAAAGCTCATCCCTAAGGATAGCGGATCAGCATGCCGGATCAAAAGAACGGTTCAATAAACAACCTGTTGTTGATTGAAGATAATCCTGGTGATGCGCGCCTGGTGCGCGAAGCACTTCGGGAATTCAAACATCCGGTTGAATTGCATCACGTAAAGGATGCGATGACCGCACTGCAGTTTTTGCAGCAGGATGGCCCGTATCGCAATTCACCGCGTCCACGCCTGATTCTTCTGGATCTGAACATGCCGCGCAAGGATGGCCGCGAAATGCTGCGCGACATCCGCAATGATCCCAATTGCGCATCCATTCCGGTAATCGTCCTGACGACATCCGGTGCAGAGCACGATGTCGATCTGTGCTATGCCGCCGGGGCAAACTGTTATTTGCGCAAGCCGGTTGATGTGACAGAATTTATCGAACTGATGAAAATGATTGAATCCTTCTGGCTGGGACTGGCGTTGACCCCCACGCCGTAACCCAATGCCTGCGAGACTGCCGTGCGCCGTCCGACATCTCTGCTTTTGACATCCCAGTCCACCCCAACCAGCCTGCGGATTGCGCTGCGTGAATTGCGCAAGCCCGGTATTGGCATTGTCACCCTGTTCGCGACCCTCGTCTTTGCGGTGACCATTCTGGTGCTGACTATCAGTCTGACCCAGTCGGTTCGTGATGGGTTGCGCCAGTCCGCACAACAGACCATCGGCGGGGATATCTCACTGCGTCTGTTTCACCGGACGCCGACGACTGATGAAATTGCTTTCCTCAAAAAGCTTAGCACACTCAGCCTGACAATCGAACAAAGGGTGATGGTCCAGCCATCCGACAATCAACAGGCTGTACTTTCCGAACTGAAGGCGGTTGATGCCGCCTATCCGCTTTTTGGTAATCTGGCACTGTCGCCAGACATTCCCCTTTCGGAAGCCCTTGGCACCAGTAATGGCACACCCGGTATTGTCGTTGGTCCCGAACTGATTGAAGACGGCGGGTACAGGGTTGGCGATACCCTTTATCTCGGTGATCAGCCCTATCAGATCCGCGCGCGCATCGTCACCGAACCCGAACGCAAATTCAGGCTGTTCTCCCTTGGTCCCCGCCTGATCGTCGGGCTCGACGCATATCGCAACAGCCCACTTTTGGCACCGGGCAAACAGGTTTATTGGTATTTGCGGATAAAGCTTCCACCGGATAACACGCGAACGCCGGATCAGATTATTGCTGCCATCGAGGACCGATTTCCAGATAGCGGATGGCGGATTGTCAGTGCTGCGGACGGCGTCCCCGGGCTCGAACGCATCGGGGATTTCGCGTCCGCCTTCGTCAGCCTGATGGGAATTGCGATCTTTGCCATCGCGACAAGTGCCATCCGAAATGCCCTGACAGCCGACTTTGCCGCACGACGTCCGCGCTTTGCGACCCTGCGCAGTCTGGGTGCCCGGCCACATGAAGTTGCCGCCAGCATTATCTGGCAAATGGGACTTATTACTGGCTTCGCTATCCTGATTGCGGTTGTTTTGACTGCAATCGCGGGCGCGGTGCTTGGTCCGTTGTTCGCCGAAATGCTTGGCTTTGACGTAAGACCAACTTTCGAAAATATCCCCATGATTGCGGGTTTTGTTTTCGGCTTTGTTGCTTTTGTTTCTATCCACCCGATCCGCGATGCCAGCGATGCTTCCCCGGCCCGCCTGTTTCGCCATCAGGATCGCCTTGAAACTCAGGGCATGTTAAAAACCCGTTTGACCAAACTCATGATCGTAAAGGCCGTCATTGCAGCCTGCTTGCTTGGTATTGCCAGTGCCCTGATTGACCTTGGCTGGTTTTCGCTTGTCTTGCTGACGGTTCTTGTCGGATGTCAGGTTCTCTTTGTCGGTCTCGGGCGGATAATCCGGGCCATCGCAGGAATGTTATCAACACGACATCGCCTGTCCCCCGCTCTTCGTCTGGCATTGCGCAATATCGCCCGACCATCTGCGCCGACCGTGACCATTACCGCGTCCTTCGGCTTGGCGATGACTTGTCTGACCGCGGTTATTCTATTTGGCAGTTTGGCGGGTCAGCATTTGAAATCCGTCTTGCCGTCCCAGACCCCGGATGTGGTGTTTTTCGATATCCCGCCAACCACACAAGACGCCTTTCAGGCAGATGTCCTGCGCACTGATGGTGTTCAAAGCATCACCCAGATGCCGTTTCTGCACGGTCGGGTCACGCATCTGAACGGCGCGCCATTGACGCAGGCCCAGGTGCCACGGCGCTATCACTGGTTCCTGCGCGGCGACCGGGGCATGTCATGGACAGATCGTCCGACAGCAAACATGAGCCAAAGCATGCTTACCGATGGCCAGTGGTGGCCGCCAGAGAGTGTTAACGAAGATCTGGCATCCATCGACGCCGGTGTCGCACAGGCAGTCGGTGCAGCGGTGGGGGACAGCCTGACGGTCAACATCATGGGAAAGCCCCATAATGTCCGCATTGCCAATCTGCGTCAGATTGACTGGACCCGACTTGACCTTGATTTCCCGATTGTGCTGTCGCCAATGTCGCCGGCCTTTGACCATGGGGTGATCAGTGCTGTGCAGCTCAATGACACGATGGATGCAAGAGCGTCGATGGCCCCGATCCTTGAGACCCATCGCGACATCCCGGTGATTTTCGTCAACGACGTTTTGGCAAAGCTGACCCGCTTGTTTGACGGCGTTGTTGCAGGAATGCTCGCGATCTCCTCATTTGCGACCCTCGGTGCGGTTCTGGTGATTATTTGCGGGCTGATCGCGCTGCGCCAGCATCACGCAGAGACACTTGCCATGCTGCGCGCCCTTGGTATCCGGCCGCGTCAAATCACCCAAACCGGGGCGCTTGAAACCGGACTGATGGTCGCGATCAGTGGACTGGTCGGACTGATGGCAGGCAGCGGAATTGCAATTATCGCAGCACAAGCCATCGGCACCATCAATCTCGAACAGGTCGCGACAATCGCCGGACCGATGATCGCAACAGCATTTGGTATGATCGTGGTGCTTGGGTTTGGTGGCGGCTGGGTTTTGCAGGCAACAAGTTTGCGCGCACAGCCAGGCTGGCGCGGTTAGGCCGAAAACCGGAAGTCCCGAGACGATCAAAAACCACGTCAGACAACAAAAAAGGCCGCCCCATCAGGACGGCCTTTTTTAAATGATTTTCTGAAAGCAGGCTTAGTTGCTCAGGGCCTGGATCTGTGCACGGGCAATGTCGAGCGCGCGCTCGGCATTGGCTTTCTCGTGTGAAGTCTCGGCAGACTTGAGAGCGGCCTGAGCCTCTTCAAGACGGGCCTGCGCTTCGTCAGCTTTCAAATCGGAAACCGGAACCGCTTCTTCTGCCAGAATGGTGCAACGCTCGGGATTAACCTCGGCAACACCGCCAGCAACGAAGATACGTTCGGAAACCTTACCACCTGCATAGATGTCGATGACACCCGGACGAATGGTCGAGATCATCGGCGCATGCTTGGGCAGAACACCAAAATTCCCGTCCGTGCCCGGAACAACGACCATCTCGACCGGCTCTGATTTGAGCAGGGCAGACGGTGAAACAAGTTCCAGTACAGTCGTATCAGTCATGACAATCCTCGCTCCTTAGCCGGAGGGGGACCAAAGCTGCCTTAGGCAGCTTCGGCCATCTTCTTGGCTTTTTCGATGGCTTCTTCGATGGTGCCGACCATGTAGAATGCCTGTTCCGGCATGTGGTCATATTCACCAGCGCAGATCGCTTTGAAAGCCTTGATGGTGTCTTCGAGCTGAACGAACACGCCCGGAGTACCGGTGAAGACTTCTGCAACGTGGAACGGCTGCGAAAGGAAACGCTGGATCTTACGGGCACGTGCCACAACCAGTTTGTCTTCTTCCGAAAGCTCGTCCATGCCGAGGATGGCGATGATGTCCTGAAGACCTTTGTAGGTCTGAAGAACACGCTGAACTTCACGCGCGGTCTCGTAGTGTTCCTGACCAATGACGCCCGGATCCAGAGCACGCGAAGTGGAGTCGAGCGGGTCAACTGCCGGGTAGATGCCGAGCTCGGCAATCTGACGGTTCAGCGTGGTGGTTGCATCAAGGTGGGCAAACGAGGTTGCCGGTGCCGGGTCAGTCAAGTCATCGGCCGGGACGTAAATTGCCTGAACCGAGGTAATGGAACCTTTTTTGGTCGAGGTAATACGTTCCTGCAGCGCACCCATGTCGGTTGCCAGCGTCGGCTGATAACCCACAGCAGACGGGATACGACCGAGAAGTGCCGACACTTCCGAACCAGCC
>Ga0207773_100545_pt1 | contig 13917 bp, 12 predicted proteins | sample TtaePargueraPR_2_FD_187281 | JGI IMG/M metagenome (GOLD analysis project Ga0207773, IMG submission 187281) | Aerobic enrichment media microbial communities from Bioluminiscent Bay, La Parguera, Puerto Rico - Tt and M1 (3) (SPAdes) | ecosystem: Environmental > Aquatic > Marine > Unclassified ...
CTCCCTGTCATTATTATTGTATACAATATTGCATTCCGCTGCAAACGCGTCAATGGGCCCTTAGGCGCCAAGAACCGGAGACGTCAGGGATTGGCTTAGGTACGAAAGGACAGCTCTGCTAGCGGCACGTCTGCAGATGCCAATAAGGAGGGCAGATCCTGACCCCAAGCAGTGATTTCCGGCAACGAGGATTGCGCCTGTGAAAGCCCTGCGTGTGTGTTAGGGCAGGCTGAGCCGTGCCATGCGGCCGCCATCGACCGTGTAGATCTGACCGGTGATGAAGCTGGCATCGCCGGAAGCCAGGAACGCCACCAGTGCCGCCACCTCTTCGGGGCGCCCGGTGCGGCCCAGCGGGTGGATGCGGCCGATGCCATCGCGGAACGCTTCTGGGTCGGGCATGCTCGCGATGAAATCGAGGTTCAGGTCCGTGTCGATCCAGCCCGGCGCCACGGCGTTGCAACGGATGCTTTCGTGGCCATGGTCAACGGCAACCGCGCGAGTGAGCCCGTGCAGACCGGCCTTGGAGGCGCAATAGGCCGCGTGACCTCGATTGCTCCCCAGCCCTTCGATGGAGCCGGTATTCACGATGCTGCCGCCGCGTACACGCAGATGCGGCAGGGCGGCCCGGATCATCAGGAAAGGCGCTGTAAGATTGACCATCAAGTTGCGCTGCCAGTCGTCGAGGCTCACGGACTCGATGCTGGATTCCTGCATCATCCCGGCATTGTTGACCAGCACATCCAGGCGACCTGCGCGGTCGACCACCTCCGCTACGACCTGTGCCGGGATCGCGGGGTCTGTGAAATCGGCGAGGATCCACGGGAACTCGTGGTCGGCGCCGCGCTGGGCGGTGAAGACCTGCGCGCCCTCATCCCGCAGCCGCCGGGCGATCGCTTGACCAATGCCTGAGCGACCGCCCGTGACTAGAGCGACCTTGTCCTTGAATCGCTTCATGACACCGCTTTCCCGCCGTTCACTTCGACCAGCGCGCCGCACATGTAGCGGGCGGCGTCCGAAGTGAGAAACAGAACGACCTCCGCGATGTCTTCGGGTTGCGCAATCCGGCCGAGCGGCACGGTCTTGTCCAGCTCGGCGATCGCCGTTTCGGGGTGAAACCCGCGCGCGGCGAAGCCCGAGCGCAGCATCGGCGTATCCATCTCGTTAGGACAGACCGCATTGATGCGAATACCCTGGTAGGCATGGTCGCGCCCCATGCACTGCGTGAGCGACGCGATAGCAGCCTTGGTCATGCAGTAGACGGCGTGGTTCGGCCCCGGATGCGGCCCCCAGCAGGAGGCAATGTTCACGATGGCACCACCGCCAAGCTTTGCCATGAGCGGGATGGCGGCACGGCAGATTCGGAAGGGCGCTTCGACGTTCACGCCCACGGACAGGGACCAGTCGCTATCCGAGGTCTCCGTCACCGGGCCGCGCGTGATCACGCCCGCGTTGTTGATGACGATGTCCAGCCCGCCAAGCACTTCTGCCGCGGCGGTTGGCAGTCCATCGGCATAGTCGCGGTCGAGCAGATTGCCGGGTAGGTGCGCCTCGGCCTCCACGGCGGTCACATCGCGGTCGGCGGCCGCGACCTGCGCACCCTCGGCCCGCAGCATGGCGACGACCGCTTTGCCTAGCCCACCGGCGGCGCCGGTCACCAGGGCGGACTTTCCCGCAAATCTCATCTGACTGATCTTCCTTGGAGCGGCTTGGAGTCGACGTCGGCAGCAGCCGGTCAGTGCTCCGCCGCAGCTTGCAGGAGTGCCGGTGCGCGGACCTTGTGCGGGGTCGTGCCATAGGCCTGCTTGTAGCGCCGAGTGAAATGGGAGTGGCTGACAAAGCCGCAGCTCAGGGCAATCTGGATCACCGGGGCGTCCGTCTGCATGAGCAGGTTGCGGGCCCGCCGTAGGCGCAGCTCGACGTAGTACTGCTTGGGTGAGGTGTGCAGATGCTTGCCGAAGAGCCGCTCGAGCTGGCGTCCCGAGATGCCCACCGCTGCGGCCAGCTCGTGGGTCGACAGGGGCATCTCCAGGTTCTGCTCCATGAGGCGCACCGCACGCTTCAGCCTCTCGCTGACCCCGATGCGGCCGTTGAGTGAAAACCGTTGGATATCCCCGTCGCTGCGAACGGCGTTGTAGACCATCTGGTTGGCCACTTCGACGGCGAGCTCGGCGCCGTGCTCCTGCGCGATCAGGTGAAGCATGAGGTCAGAGGCCGCCGGTCCCCCGGAGGAAGTCATGACGCGCGGGTCGGCGACGAAGACGCTATGGCGGAGGATCACATCGGGAAAGTCTTCGACGAAGGCATCGTGGTAGTCCCAATGCAGCGCGCAGGGCTTGCCGTCGAGCAGTCCGGCCATGGCCAGCACGTAGGCGCCCGAGCAGATTGCGCCGATCCTCACGCCATGGCGGCTCTCGCGCCGAAGGTAGTCTAACACCGGCCGGGTCGCCGACTTCTTGACGTTGAGGCCAGAGACCACGAACAGCCGGTCTTCCGGATCGAGCGGACCAAGGCCACGATCGACAAGGGTCACGGAGCGGTTCGAGCAGACCGCCTGCCGCCCGTTCTCCGAGGCCAGGGCCCAGCTATAGAGCGTCTTCCCGGAGACGTGGTTGGCGATCCGTAGCGGCTCGATTGCGCAGGCGAAGGCGAGGTGTGAGAAGTCTTCGATCAGTAGAAAGACGAAACGCTCAGTTCGGTCCAAGGGCATCTCCTCGGGTAGGCGGGAAGCACCGCTGCAGGCGCTTCCCGCCTCTCCGCTCAGTTGGTGACGGCGCGGGCGGCCGCGATCCAGTCGTCGAAGGTGGCACGGTTCTCCGTGATCCACGCTTCGACATGCTTGTCGATGTCTTCAGAACTGTCCTCGCCGTCCCGGATCAGATTGTTCTCGGCCGAGATGTCGTTGATGTCGAGCGTCGCCACCTCGAAGAGCTTCGCCGCGGCGGGGTTGGCAGCCAGGAAGTCGTTGGTCGCGACAACGCGGATGCTATCCACCGCGAAGCCCAGGTTCTTGTCCTTGAACGTGGTATCGCCCGTCTCGCCATCTGGCAGCGACGTGTAAGGCACCGAAAGCCACTCGACATCCTCGCCGGGCTGCATCACGCCCGAAACCCAGTAGGGCGTCCAGGTGTAGTAGAGCACGTGCTGACCCGCGCCGAGGCGGGCGATGGTATCGGCGATGATCGCGTCGTAAGCGCCCTGGTTGTGCGAAATCGTCTCGCGCAACCCATATTCCGTCAGCTGGTGTTCGATGACGCGCTCGCAACCCCAACCGGGCACGCAGCCCGCAAGGTCTGCCTTGCCGTCGCCGTTTGCATCGAACATCGCGGCGTTCGCCGGATCCTTGAGGTCTTCCAGGTTGGTGACCCCTGCCTCATAGGCGGCCTTGTCGACCAGATATCCCTGCAGCGCCCCCTCGATGTAGTTGCCGACCTTGCTGAGGACAGCCTCGCCGCCGGCTTCTTCAAAGAATGTGTGGTGTAGCTTGTTCCAGTGGACAGCAGTGAAATCCCCGTCGCCGGTGCCGAGTGCCAGGTGAATGGTCTGGTATTCGACCTCCTGCGGCTCAGCGATCTCGTAGCCGAGCTCCTCCAGCGCACGAAACAGGATGCGGTGCTGGAACAACTCTCCAATCTGGGGAGCAATCACCGGCCGAGCGGTGACGCCCTCGCCGGGCTTGTCGGCGGCAAGCGCCGTGCCGCTGGCCAGTGATCCGGCAATCGCAAGCGATGTTAAAAGTCTCGTCTTCATGAAGTCCTCTCCTGCTTGAGATTCTGGCTTGGTATCTCGGTCCGTGCCCGGCCGATCAGGCTAAGCACGACTCCCACGGGGCCGGCCTGCCACCAGTGGCGATGGCCGCGCTCCCGTCCCGACTGGCCGAGACCCTGGGTAATGCGGTCGAGCACGATGGCGAGGATGACGATGCCCAGGCCGCCGACCAGCGCCTTGCCGGCGTCCAGTCGGCCCATGGCGCGCAGCACTTCGTTGCCGAGCCCCTTGACCGAAATCATCGAGGCGATGACGACCATCGACAGCGACAGCATGATGGTCTGGTTCACGCCGGCCAGAATGGTCGGCGTCGCCAGCGGCAGCTCGACCTTCCAGAGGATCTGGCGGGGGCTGGCACCGAAGGCGGTGGCCGCCTCGACGACGCTCGGATTGACGCCGCGGATGCCGAGGGAAGTGAGTCGGATCAGCGGCGGTAGCGCGAAGATGATGGTGACGATGACGCCGGAGACATTGCCGATACCGATCAGCATCACGACGGGCACCAGGTAGACGAAAGCCGGGATGGTCTGCATGGTGTCCAGCACTGGGCGCAGCGCCGCCTCGAAGCCGTTGCTCTTGCCGGCCAGGATGCCCAGCGGCAGCCCGATAAGGACGCAGAGGATGACGGCTGAGATGACGATGGCGAGGGTCGTCATCGCTAAACCCCAGGCGTTTGGCGCCAGCAGGCCCAGCAGCGACATTGAAACCACGACGAGAACCGCCACCCGCCGGCCGGCCGCCTGCCAGGCGATCAGGCCCAGGATCACCAACATGATCATCGGGGGGACGGCGTGCAGAGCGCTTTCGATGCCGACGATCAGCTCGTTGAAGAAGTTCTTGATCGGCTGGACTACGTCACGGTTGCCGATGGCCCAGCTCTTCACGCCGTCCGCATAGCTCGCCAGGTCCAGGTCGATGGCGGAGAAGGGGTCCAGCCAACTGTACCTCTCATGCTCAGCCATGGGTCGCTCCTCCGGCATCCACGCGGCCCTGGATGCCCCGCAACAGCGCATGCTTGGTGACGATGCCGACGGGCTTGCCCTGGTCGGTCACGATGATCGGATGATTGGTGTCGATCGAGATGTCGACCAGCTGGTTCAGGCTCTCGTCCGGCCGGGCGGTCGGCCAGTCCGCCAGGTCGATCGGACCGTTGCGTCTCTCGAAGGCCTGCACGGGCTCCATGATCTTGCCGGCCGAGACGAGATCGAGCTTGGAGATGCCGGCGACGAAGTCCGCCACGTAGTCGTCGGCGGGAGCGGTCACGATCTCCTCAGGCGTTCCGACCTGCACCAGCACGCCGTCCTTCATGATGGCGATGCGGTCACCGATGCGGATCGCCTCGTCCAGGTCGTGCGTGATGAAGAGGGTGGTCTTCTGCATCTCCGCGGAGAGCGCCATGAACTTGTCCTGGAGCTGGCGGCGGATCAGCGGGTCGAGGGCGGAGAAGGGCTCGTCCATGAGCAAGATGGCAGGGTCGGCGGCAATGGCACGCGCCAGCCCGACGCGCTGCTGCATGCCACCGGAGAGCTCGTCGGGATACTTCGAGTCCCAGCCGTTGAGGTCGACCGCGTCGATGGCGCGAGAGGCCACTTCGTTGCGCGTCCGCTCGTCGATCCCGCGCACCTCCAGCGAAAACACCACGTTGTCGCGGACCGTCCGGTGCGGCATCAGCGCCATGTTCTGGAACACCATGCCGATCTTCTCGGCGCGCAAGCGGCGCAGCGCGCGCGCCGATAGCTTGTTGATGTCCTCCCCGGCGATGATCACTTCGCCGGCTGTCGGCTCGATCAGGCGGTTCACATGGCGTATCAGGGTCGACTTGCCGGAACCGGAGAGCCCCATGATGCAGAAGATCTCGCCCTGGGCGACGCTGAAGCTGGCGTCCTGGACGCCGACCACGCAGTTGAAGCGGTCCCGCACCTCGAGCTTGCCGAGCCCTTCGTTGCGAATGGCCTGCATCGCCTCGTCGGCCTTGGGGCCGAAAACCTTCCACAGGGACCGGCATTCGATGACCGGCTCTTGAACATTGCTGGACATATGGCGCCTCCCCGGCAGTCCGCTTCCCATAATCGGCATAAATACAAACTGTACACAAGATGAATTTTCATGATACACAGAAAAGGCTCGCGCGCCCTGGCTAACGCGCGCAGGGCGGACTACCACTGCTTTAGTAAGGACAACCCTTGAGGATGACCTGCATGGACCAAGAAGCAGTGAGCCCGAAAGAAGCGCTTTATCAGGATCTTAAGCGAAGCATCCTGACGCTTAAGCGCCTGCCGGGCAGCGACATTGACGAGGTCCGCCTGGCGGCCGAGTACGGGCTTTCCCGCACACCGCTGCGCGAGGTGCTGCGCAAGATGGCCGGCGAGGGCTACCTGGAATTGCGCGACAACCGCGGCGCCCAGGTCTCGGCCATGACGCACAAGACGCTGCGCGACTTCTTCCTCGCCGCCCCGATGATCTACTCGGCGACCATGCGGCTTGCCGCGCAGAACGCCACGCCGGAGCAGATCGCGACGCTGAAGCAGGTGCAGCGCAGCTTCCGCGCCGCCCTCGCCAGCGGCAACATCGAGGACCGGGTCTTCTACAACGACCGCTTCCACGCGCTGATTGGCGAGATCGCCAACAACATCTTCCTGACGCCCAGCCTGCGGCGCCTGCTGATCGACCACGCCCGCATCGCCGGCACCTTTTACCGGCCGCGCAATGCGCCGATGCACACGAACCTCGCCACTGCCGCCGACCACCACGATGAGATGATCGAAAGCATAGAGACGGGCGACGAGGATCGCGCGGCCCAGCTCGCCATCGAGCATTGGGAGCTCTCGCGCGGCATGATCGAGATGTTCGTCACGCCGAAGGGGCTGGACGCGCCGCTCGGCAGGCAGGTCTGACGACAGTCAAAGGTGCCGCCATGAAGTTTGAGGGAATCTTCACACCAATCGTGACGCCGTACCATGCGGACGGCGGCATCGACCGCGATGCCTTTGCCGACCAGATCGAAGCCCTCATCGCAGCCGGCGTGCACGGCATCGTTTCCGGCGGCTCCACGGGCGAATACTACGCGCAGACCCTTGAAGAACGGGTGGGTCTCGCGCGATTCGCGCGGGCGCAGATCAAAGAGCGGGTAGTCCTCCTAGTGGGTACCGGTGCTATCCGGCAGGAGGACAGCATCGCCGTGGCGCGGGCTGCGCGGGAGATAGGCGCCGATGCGCTGCTCGTGGGCTCGCCTCCCTATGCCGTTCCCACGGAGCGGGAGAACGCCCTCAACGCCCTGGCCATCGATCGCGCGGCCGATCTTCCGATCATGCTCTACAACTACCCCGGGCGCATGGGCGTCAACATGGGCGAGGAGTTCCTCGACCGCGTCGGGCGCTCGCGCAACTTCTGCGCCATCAAGGAAAGCTCCGGCGACATCAATCGCCTCCATCTCCTGGCGCGCGACTACCCGCACATTCAGCTGTCCTGCGGCATGGACGACCAGGCGCTCGAGTTCTTTGCCTGGGGTGCGCGCTCCTGGGTCTGCGCCGGCTCCAACTTCCTGCCGCGCGAGCACATCGCGCTGTGGCGCGCCTGTGCGGTGGAAGGTGATTTCGACAAGGGGCGGCGCATCATGTCGGCCATGATGCCCCTCATGCGGGTGCTGGAGCAGGGCGGTAAGTTCATCCAGTGCGTGAAGCACGGCGTCGAGATGGCGGGCCGGCGCGCCGGCCCGCCGCGTCCGCCGCTGAAGGCGCTGAACAAGGATGACAAGCGCGCCCTGGAACAGGTGGTGCGCGTGCTGAAGGCAACCGTCGAAGATGTCGTCTCCGAGAAGAAGCTGAGGGCCGCGGAATGAGCCACTTGCTGACAAAGGAAGAATACGCCGCGCTGGCGCTCAATCTTTCCATGCCGGCCGCCGCCTTCATCGACGGCAGCTTTCGGCCGGCGGCCTCGGGCAGGACCCTGGTGACGGTCAACCCGGCGACAGGCCTGCCGCTGGCGAAGATCGCCGCCTGTAGCGCCGAGGACGTCGACTTCGCCGTCGCCAAGGCGCGCGACGCCTTCGAGGACGGGCGCTGGTCGAAGCTGCCGCCGCGCAAGCGCAAGGAGGTGCTGATCCGCCTCGCCAAGCTGCTCACGCGCAACGCGCGCGAGCTGGCGGTCATGGAGAGCCTCGACAGCGGCAAGACGATCTTCGATTGCGAAACGGTGGACGTGCCCGAGACGATCCACTGCCTGAAGTGGCACGCCGAAACAACCGACAAGCTCTACGACCAGGTCGCGCCGGCCTCGGACGAGCACATGGCGGTCGTAGTGCGGGAGCCGATCGGCGTGGTCGGCCTCGTGCTGCCCTGGAACTTTCCGCTTCTCATGCTGGCCTGGAAGATCGGGCCGGCCCTGGCGGCAGGCTGTTCCGTGGTGGTGAAGCCAGCCGAGGAGACTTCGCTGACCGCGCTGCGTGTCGCCGAGCTGGCCCACGAGGCGGGCGTTCCCCGCGGCGTCTTCAATGTCGTGACCGGCACGGGCCCGGAGGTCGGCGAGCCGCTCGGCCGCCACATGGACGTCGACATGATCTCCTTCACCGGCTCGACCGAGACCGGCCGCCGCTTCCTGCGCTATGCCGCCGACTCAAACCTCAAGAACGTCGTGCTCGAGATGGGCGGCAAGAATCCCTGCGTGGTAATGGACGACGCGGAGAACCTCGACCGCGTGGCGGCCCACGTTGTGAACGGCGCCTTCTGGAACATGGGCGAGAACTGCTCGGCGACCTCGCGACTGATCGTCCACCGAGACATCAAGGACCGCCTGCTGGATGCGATCATGGCCCACGCGCGCGAGTGGCGCATGGGCGACCCGCTCGACCCGCAGAACCGGGTCGGCGCGTTGATCTCGAAGGAGCACTTCGAGAAAGTCTGCTCCTATCTCGCCGCGGCTGAGAAGAGCGCGGTTCTGATGGGCGGCACTACCGGCAACGGAAGCTACGTCGAGCCAACCATGATCGACCTCGCCTCCAATGACGACGCACTGGCGCGCGACGAGATCTTCGGCCCGGTACTCTCGATCCTGACCGTCGGCTCGTTCGAGGAAGCCATCGCTATGGCGAACGACACGGCCTACGGCCTGACCGCCGCGCTCTTCACGGCCAACGCCAAGCGTGCCCTGCGCGGTGCCCGAGCGCTCAGAGCAGGCACGGTGACGGTGAACTGCTTCGGCGAAGGCGATATCACCACGCCCTTCGGCGGCTATAAGCAGTCGGGGTTCGGCGGCCGCGACAACGGCATCCAGGCGCACGACCAGTACACCCAGCTGAAGACCATCTGGATCGATCTCGCAGACGATGTCGACGAGGCAGTGGCTTGAGCCAGGTCGCCCGTCTGCCGCGCGATCCCGGACCCGCCGCCTGGAACGCGTTGCTGCCGGCGGCGCCGCCGCCTACCATTTTGGAATCTCACGTCACGGCGGACTGGCTGGTCATCGGTGCCGGCTTTGCGGGCCTCGCCGCAGCGCGGCGGCTCACGCAGCTGCGCAGCGGCGACCGGATCGCGCTGATCGAGGCTCACCGCATCGGCTTCGGGCCGGCCGGCCGCAACTCCGGCTTCATGATCGACCTGCCGCACAAGCTGACCAGCGACAACTATGCCGGTGCGGCCGAGGCGGACGCCATGCAGACGGAGGTGAACCGGGCCGCCATCGACTTCGCCGCCGGCGCCGCCGAGGAATACGAGCTCGGCCCCGAGGCCTTCTGTCGCAGCGGCAAGGTGAACGGCGCCGCCACGCCGCGTGGGCTCGCCGCCAATGCCGCCTACGCGCGCCATCTGGAGGCCCTGGGCGAGCCGTACGAGACCTTCGATGCCGCTGTCATGCGCGAGCTGACGGGGTCGGGGTACTATCTGGGCGGCGTCTTCACGCCGGGAGCCGCCATGCTCCAGCCGGCCATGTTCGTGCGCGGGGTGGCCGCGGGACTTGCCGGGCAGGTCGATATCTTCGAGAACTCGCCGGTGACGGCTCTCACCCGGCAGGGCGGGGCCTGGCGGGCGGACTCGCCTCGAGGCTCGATCACCGCGCCGCGGGTCATTCTTGCCGTTAACGGCCACGTCGAGAGCTTCGGCTATTTTCGCCGCCGGCTCGTTCATATCCATCTTTACGCCTCCATGACCCGGGCTTTGACGGCGGAGGAGGTGCGGCGGCTGGGCGGTGCACCGCGCTGGGGCGTGACCCCATCGGACCCCATCGGCAGCACGGTGCGGCGCATCTCCGGCACGGGTGGCGACCGGATCGTGATGCGGAACCGGGTGACCTACGATCCTGGAATGGAGATCGACGAGGGCAGGCTGCCGGCGATGGGTGAAAGCCACGACCGCAGCGTCAGGGAGCGCTTTCCGCAGCTGAACGGCATCGACATGGAGTTCCGCTGGGGCGGGCGGCTTTGTCTCAGCCTGAACGACGTGCCCGCTTTCGGCGAGATCGAGGAAGGCCTCTTTTCCGCCTGCTGCCAGAACGGCCTCGGCACGACCAAGGGGACCGCCTCGGGCATGCTGGCCGCCGACCTCGCCGCCCTGGGCAACAGCCCACTGGCGGCGAGGCTGGCCACCTTGGAGGCACCGCGCCGCCTGCCGCCGGAGCCGATCGCGTGGATCGGCGCGACGGCGACGCTCAAGTGGAAGGAATGGCGAGCCGGCCGGGAGATTTAGTGCCTAATGCACCTGGTTCAGCTCGTCGACCGCCGGGATCTCGCGCTGCCGGCGGGCCATGTAGTCGCGCAGCGCCTCGTCCCTGGCCTCGTCGAGCCTTGGCTCCTGGTACTCCTCCAGCAGCTTCTTGGCATAGCGCAGGGCGCGTTCGGTAATCTCGATGCCGCCCTCGGCCTGCCATTGCTCGATCGAATTGTTGTCGAACAGCTTGGGCATGAAGAAGGCTCGCTGGAAGTTCGCCTGGGTGTGCGGGTGGCCCAGGTAGTGGCCGCCCGGCCCGACGTCGCGCACGGCGGCTAGCGCCTCGTCGAAGTCGTCCCAGCGTGGCCCCTCGGCCATGCGGTGGCCCATGACGCACTGCTCGGCATCGACCACGAACTTGGCGACGGAGCAGTGCATGCCCGCCTCGTTCCAGCCGGCCGAGTGCCAGATGTAGTTCGCCCCGGCATGGAGCACGGCGGAGAGCGTGGTGGCGCTCTCGTAGCCGGCCTGGGCGTCGAAGGTCTTGGCGCCTCCCAGATTGCTGGAGGTGCGCCAAGGCACCCGGTAGAAGCGCGCCATCTGGCCGATCATGAAGTTCATGAGCGAGATCTCGGGCGTGCCGGCCATCGGCGCACCCGACGCCATCGAGACGGTCGAGAGGTAGTGGCCGTAGATCGCCGGGCAGCCCTTGCGCACGACTTGGGTATAGGCGAGGGCCGAGAGCGCCTCGGCGTTCAGCTGCACCACGGTAGGCACGGTCGAGGCCGGCGTGTTGGCGCCGCCGAGCACGAAGGGCGAGCAGAGGACGGGCTGATTGCGGCGGCAGAAGGCGCGCATCGCCCCCAGCATGGTCTCGTCCCAGACCAAAGGGGAATTGCCGTTGCAGTTTCCGGTCGTAACCGGGTGGCTCTCAAGGTAGTCCTCGCCGAACAGGACGGCGCACATCTCCATCACGTCCTCGGCGTTCTTCGGGCTGGTGGTCATTCCCATGAAGGTCTTGTCGGAGTGCTTCATGGATGAGTAGGTGATGTGCAGGTGGCGGTGGCTCACCTTCAGGTCCATCGGCTCGACGATGTGGTGGGCCGAGGAATGCAGCGCCGGCAACATGTGGGCCAGCTTGTGGAACATGCCGAGGTCTTCGAGCGTCGGCAGCCGTCTGGCGTCTTCCAGGTCGCGCAGGTAGGGGGCGCCGGTCATCGGCACGAAGATCGAGTGGGGTCCGCCGAGCCGGACGTTCTTCTGCGGGTCGCGGGCGTGATAGGTAAAGCCTTCGGGCACGGTCCCGATCAGCTCGCGCACGAGGCCGCGGTCGAGATGCACCCGGTTGCCGCGGACGTCGGCGCCGGCCCCCTTCCAGTCGGCGAGCGCGATGTCGTCGCGAAAGACGACGCCCACCTCCTCGAGAATCGCCATCGAGGCTTCGTCGATGCGCCGGATCTGTTCTTCATCCAGGGGCTCGCAGAGCGGCAGCCCCCGCTTCAGACCGGGCAGCATGTCGAAGGAGGGAGCCGTGCGCGCCGCCCGCCGGGCATCCCGTCCGCCCCGATTGCGCGCTCTCGTCTCGACTGCGCCCATGGTCTTCATCCTTCAGCAGTTTTCCTGGCAAGCATTTCCCGACAACGAGAGCCTCCGCGCGGCCGAATCCGAAGTCTTTGTGCAGAAACCGACATGGGGCGCCCGGCTCAGGGTCGTAGTTGCCTGCCAACCCTCACTCAGGACGGCATTCTCACACGGCTTCCTGCAGATGGGCATAGCTCGCCTTGAAGCGCCCGAACTTGTGTGCGCCGCAGCGTACGGGTTCGTAGCGTTGCGGGTTGTCTTCGGTAATGCACGAGGGCAGTGGCGCGAAGACCGCGTCGTAATCGGCGTCGATGAAGAACGGGATCGAATAGCGCTCGCGCCCGGACGTGTTGATCACGCGGTGCATGTTGGCGAGATAAACATCGTTCGTCAGGCGCTGAATCAGGTCGCCGATGTTGATGACGAAGGTGCCTGGAAGGGGCGTGCCCTCAATCCAGTCACCATCGCGGTTCATCACCTGGAGCCCGCCCACGTCGTCCTGTGCCAGGGTGGTTAGGTTGCCATAGTCGGTATGCGCGCCGATGCCGATGATCCTTTCGTCGATCTGGCCATTCTGTGGCGGGTAGTGCAGCAGGCGCTGGATGCTGATTGGCTTCTGGAGACGGCTCTCGAAATAGCGCTCCGGGAGGTCAAGGCTGATGGCGATGCCCTGGAGAAGCTGCTTGGCCAGTGTCACCATCTTCTGATGGTAGCCATAGGTCAGTTTCTGGAACTCGGGCATAGCGGATGGCCATGGGTTGGGGCCGAAGAACGGCCCTTCGATCGCCTCCCGGTCCGGGCCGATGTCGAAGCACTCCTTGAGGTCCTTCGTCTTGCCCGGATCGGTGTTCTCTCCGAAAGGCTCGATATAGCCGCGCAGCGCTACATCGGACTTGCTGATATGCAGCTTCATCTTCTGCTCCATCGGCAGGTCGAAGAAGCGGCGGGCGATGTCAAAGACCGAGTCGACGAAGTCTCGGTCAATACCGTGGTTCTTCACGTACATGAAGCCTATGTTGGACAGTGCCTCGCGGATCTGCTTGGCGACGGCGTGCTTGTCATTGCCGTCGAGCAGTGGCGCTATATCAATCACGGGGATCTTGTCAAATGACTCCCGCTTGGCACGCAGCCTGTCATCAAGGCGTGCCACCAGATCCTTCGCGTGAGCCTCGAGCATTTGATGATTCAGCGACTCCCGACCCATGGCTCATTCCTTCAGCGAGATCGCGACGTTCTTAGTGCGCACGTAGTTGTAGAGGGCCTCCACCCCCTTCTCGCGACCGTAGCCGGACTTGCCGACACCGCCGAAGGGCGTGGCGATGCCACCGGCGAACCACTCGTTCACAAAGACTTGCCCAGCGCGGAGCCTGGCGGCGACACGGTGCGCGCGGGCGAGGTCGCGAGTGAAGATCCCGGCTACGAGGCCGAAGGCAGTGCCGTTCGCCAGCGCGATGGCCTCGGCCTCGCTGTCGAAGACGGTCATGCAGAGGACCGGGCCGAAGATCTCCTCCTGGGCGATGCGGCTGGCAGGATCGACATCGGCGAGGATGGTCGGCGCCATGAAGTATCCAGGCCGTGCGAGCCGCGCGCCGCCACAGGCCACGCGGGCCGAATTCCGGGCGGCGTGGACGATCTCCCCGATCCGGGTGATCTGGGTGGCGGAGATGACCGGCGTCAGGTCCGGGTTGTCGAGCCCGTGGCCGACGCTCAGCCCTTCCGACAGCGCGACGGCGCGCTCCACCGCCTCTCCATAGAGCGATCGATGCACGAGCAGGCGCGACATGGCCGAGCAGACCTGGCCCGCGTTGAAGAAGATGCCGCTCTTGACGCTCGTCATCAGGGTGTCGAGATCGGCGTCGTCGAAGGCGATGGCCGCCGACTTGCCGCCGAGCTCCATCAGGCTCGGCGTCACCGTGTCGGCGGCGGCGCGCAGGAT
>Ga0207773_100547_pt1 | contig 13834 bp, 5 predicted proteins | sample TtaePargueraPR_2_FD_187281 | JGI IMG/M metagenome (GOLD analysis project Ga0207773, IMG submission 187281) | Aerobic enrichment media microbial communities from Bioluminiscent Bay, La Parguera, Puerto Rico - Tt and M1 (3) (SPAdes) | ecosystem: Environmental > Aquatic > Marine > Unclassified ...
AAAAGTTAGCTCATTTGGATGCTGAAAATGGGAAGGTGTTTGATCATAAATTTATTCAAAATCAGACAGAAGGTTATGAGGAACTGATTAAAGACCTGGATAATTATAGTGAGGAGGAATTATTGGAAAGATGCGGAGTTAGTGCCGAAAAAGTGGAAGAAACGGTAGCCTTGTTGGCCGAGAAAAATAAAATCATCATTTGTTGGGCAATGGGACTAACGCAGCATAAAAATGGGGTCGATAATATCAAGGAATGCGTTAACCTGTTATTGCTAAAGGGAAGCATTGGCAAAGAAGGTGCCGGAACCTGTCCTGTTAGAGGCCACAGCAATGTCCAAGGGGATAGGACAGTGGGAATTACCCATCAGGTTTCCAAGCCATTGAATGATGCTTTTGCTAAAGTGTTTGGATTTCAACCTCCCGAAAAAGAAGGTTATGATGTCGTAAAATCCATAAAAGCAATGTATGAAGGGAAGGCCAAGGTGTTTATAGCTTTGGGAGGCAACTTTCTCTCAGCGGCATCGGATACGGAATATACAGGGCAGGCCCTTCAAAACTGCCAATTAACCGTTTCGATCAGTACCAAGCTAAACAGGACACATCTGGTTCCTGGAAAAACTTCCCTTATCCTACCAACTTTAGGCCGAACCGAAAAAGACACCAAAAATGGCCAGCAACGCTATGTGACAGTGGAAAATAGTATGGGGAGGGTCCATCAGTCAAAGGGAAGCCTTCAACCAACTTCTGAAAATCTCAAAAGTGAACCGGAAATTGTAGCACAAATGGCCAAAGCCTATTTTGGGGCAGATCACAAAATTGATTGGGTTTCGCTGGGTACAGATTATGGCTTGATCAGGGAGAAGATATCACAGGTTTTCAAAGGCTTTGACAATTATTCTGAAAGGTCAAAGTCCGGAGGTTTTGATCTGCCCAACCATGCCCGGAATGGGGATTTTTCCAGCCTTCCGGGAGGCAAAGCAAAGTTCAGTATTTGCGCAGTTCCCGAACATGATCAAACAGCCGCCAAGTTCCTTTTAATGACTATCCGGTCACATGATCAGTTCAATACCACCATTTATGGATTGGACGACCGTTACAGGGGAATTTACAATGAAAGAAGGGTGGTGTTTATCAATCAGGAGGATGCAAAGGAGATGGGATTGAAAAGGCTAGATAAGGTGGACCTTATCAGCAGGTACAATGATAAAGAAAGGGTAGCGAGAAATTTTTTGATCATTCCCTATAATATTCCAAAGGGTAATTTGGCGGCTTATTTCCCTGAAACCAATGTGCTTGTTCCCAATGACCAGTATGCCCATAAAAGCAATACACCTATCAGTAAGTCGATTGAAGTGGATATACGAGTTTTGTAGGACTGTATGGCATTCGATGTTTTTTTGAGGAGGTGTTTAAGGGAAACTTAAAGGGCTTTTACAAAAAAATCATTTTAACCCGAAATATGCACAGGGAAGTCTATGCGGCCTGAAACTGCTTTAAAATCAGTCGCATTGTTTTATTTTCCGCTGATAAAAGGATAAGCAGGCGTGTCCACCAGCGGTTCCCCAACTTTTCTGCTTGATTCTACCTCTATCAAATGCCAATAGTCGCAAATCGAAAAGGGAGCTGAATTCAGCTCCCTATCCTTTTAAAAACAGATTGATTCAAACTTAATCCTAAATGTTTTGTTGATTATTCTAAGGTAATATTAAAGGTTACCGTTGCCTGCACCGTTTGGCCGGGCTCGAATTCATATACAAATGCCTGGCTTATCGAATAGGTATCGCCTGATTGGCTGTGTCCAGGATATTGTCCTATGTTGAATGTGAAGTTGCCTTCGTTAAATTCTGAGAAGACCATAGCTTCTTCTCCCCAGTTGCAGATGTTCCCATTGGCATCAAACCAGTGCCCATATCCATTGGCAGTAGTGGTACTGTTCAAGGAGCCATCGCTTTCTACTCCATAAAATTGGATGCTTGCTCCAAGTTCATCTGTAATTTCGTTTGGTTGTAATATGAAGGCTTCTGCTAGCTCAACTACATCCAATTCCACTGATGTACCGCTGTAATTGGTTCCACTTACTGGGAAGCTGATGTCATAGGTCAAATCGGTGTCTGAGGGAACTGCTCCATCAGGGAATTCGATGATCCCATATATATTAGTATTGCTAAATTTAACCTTGTATGGCCACTGATCATCGTTGCTTTCATCATCATCCCAAGGATGTGGCAAATAAGTGTTGGGTGCGCCAGTTACTATAAACCATAGTTTACTGCAGTTCTGAGGCACTTTGAAGGAGGCTTGTCCAGTAGTACCTTCATTCATATTACTGTAAACCCGTTTTCCATTGTTTAATAGGGCCACATATCCATACCTCCAACCGGCTCTATTTGGATCGGCAACCGTATTATAACCTGGGGCATTGACCATTCCTGTAAAGGTTGTTGAAACGGTCGTTCCTCCTTCAGGAACATTTAATGGAATGACATTATATCCGGTAGTTCCAGGGGCAAATTCGTACGCTACTTGGTGGCTGCCGTCTTCAAGTGTTTCATAATCATATTTATGCTTGCCTATATAATCGACACCATTTTCCCTAAGCCCGTCGATGTCCCAAGTTGCCATTTTTGCTGCTGCTTCATAGATTTCATCATTGAATTCTTCATTAGAAATGCCCGTTATTCTCATATAGGCTTGGATTGGGTCCTCTGGATTGGCAGCTTCTCGCCATAGTCTTCCAATAAAATCCCTGCCATGCATTTCTGCCCAATAATCATGGATAAAGTAGCTGGCATATCGGTAATTCTCATGGCAGATGTGCCTGTTATAATTGTCGATATAAACAGGAAAATGATGAGAAGTAAAGGCTTGTTGTGGATAGGACTGAAAGGCTTGCCACTGGGCAGTTTGCTCCCAAAAAGTGTTGCCGCCATTGCCGCCAAAACCGTACCGGAAGCCAGCGCCCCCTCCAAGGTCACAGAAAACCTGGTATTGAAAACTATGACCGATTTCATGGGCAATTGTGGAGCCTACGGGCTTACAAGTACTTGGGTTTACCCATAAGGCTCCGATAACATCATCATACCCGCCTCCTGTAGCCAACCATTCCTCTTGGTAAAACAAGAAAATCATCATTTTGTAGTTGTCAAGATTGGATTGCCCTTCACCAGTTTGGGCAAAGCCCAACTCTCCAATGTTCAAGTCATAAAATGATTCAGCCTTTTGTAAAAGGTCATCAATGTCCACTCTGTAGAACTCGGGGACTTCGGAGGAGTTGGGGTCATTTGCCCCGTATTGCTTGCCCCAAAATACGATAAAGTGTTCGGACTGTCTGCTGCGTTGATAGCTCCAGGTACTGGAATCATCGGACAGATCCATGTCCGCAAATTCATTTGGTATATAGATTTCAAGGGAGTCAGGCTCTTCTTCCTGTATAACTTTTTCTTGAGGAAATTGTTCGGTACAACTTGTCGAATATAAAGCTATCAGTACCATGGCCAAGATGCCAAGTCCCCCTTTCGTACGACATAAAAAGTTAAATTTTTTCATGATTTTTTAGTTTTGATAAATTGATGTTAGGATTAAGTGGGCATTAGTTTAATGGGGATTTGTATTCAAAAATGTTTTGCTTTGTCAGCAAATAGTAAGAAAGCCTACAAGCTAGGTAAACTTTGTCAGGTAAGGGTAATAGCATATTATCAGATAGTTGTAGCCTATTGACAAAAGCCGTCCTTCGAAATATTTAAAAGCTTTTTGGGCTTAAAACAAAGAAACATGAGGGAATATAGTGTTAGTTTGGGATAAATATGTGATAGTTACCCAAAGCGGTATTGCCTATCTTTGAATAAGTGTAAATGAAACATTTAAAATTAATTAAAAGTCGATGTTTAACAAAGTATTTATAAACGGCTTACTTGTTTTGCTATTTCTTGGCCATACACTAATGGCCCAGGAGATTTGGGATAGGATTAAAAGTATACCCCAAACACTGGGGGTAGAAAATGGCTTTGAAAATTTTGAGACGACAGACTTTAAGTTAAAATTGGTAAAGGATGCACAGACGCTGGCCAGTTTGGTTCCTATTGAAGATCCCAGTTTTGATTACACTCCTTTTGAACATCTCGATAAAAGAGGAGGAGATGGGTTATATCAACTTGGGGATCTAAATATAAGGTTAAGAGTGGTTGGTGAAGCATCTTGGCAGAAATACTCCAGTGCTGCCAAAAGAAATCCAGTAGAAGCCATCGATGGGGGAGAGGGTGTTCTGGCTGCTGCTGACCTTTCCAATACTTTTCCTGCTGATATTCCATTAATTGTCAAAAGGTATTGGATGACCCAGGATGGAAGGTTAGTGCTAAAGTTTGAAATCATTAATAAATCCGCTGAAAAGCTGGAAATAGGAGGCTTGGGACTCCCTTTGATCTTTGATAATATCCTTCACTATAAACACCTTAAAGAAGCCCACCATAAAAAAGTATTTTATGATCCATATATAGGAATGGACGCCGGCTATCTTCAGGTAAACAGGCTGGATGGTAATGGGCCAGTACTTTTGGTGACCCCATATGGCAAAACCCCATTTGAGGCCTATAATCCCTTGCTGGATGACCCGACGCCTAAGAGCTTTACCTTCGAAGGTTTTCATGAGTGGCAAGTATTTACCAAAGCATTTGCTGAAGAGGAGTGGGACGGAGTGGATCCCTGGAATAAACCAAATGCCAAGATTTTAAATACCGGTGAAAGCATGGAGGTGGGCTTGGTCTTCGATTTGACTGATGATGTCAGGAATATCGAAGATAAGCTATCAGAACTAAAGCGGCCTGTGGCTGTTGGAACTCCGGGATATGTTTTGCCAATGGATACTGAAGGTAAATTATTTATTCAGTACCCTGAAAAAATCTCGTCTATGGAGGTATATCCAGCGGGTGCTCTGAGTATGGAGAAGTCCAAATCCAGGGACAAAGATTGGAAAGCATATAAAATCAAGGGGGAAAAGTGGGGAAGGTCAAGGCTGACTATTGCTTATAAAGATGGTACAGTTCAGACAATACAGTATCAAGTGATCAAACCTGAGGAAGAAGTACTGGAGGATATGGGAGAATTCCTGACCCATGAGCAGTGGTATGATAATAGAGATGACCTTTTTGGCCGTGGACCTTCCGTGATTTCCTATGACTATGAAGACAAAAAGCAGGTGCTACAAGACAGCCGTGCCTGGGTCGCAGGGTTAAGTGACGAGGGAGGGGCCGGTTCCTGGCTGGAAGCCATGATGAAGCAAATTGTCCTTCCTAACCCTGAAGAAATAGCGAAGCTGGAACAATTTGTACACCGGACGCTTTGGGGAAATATCCAGTTCAGTGAAGGTCAAAATAAATATGGAGTGAAGAAAAGCGTATTTTTCTATGAACCGGATAGCATGCCAAAGGGCACTTACAGTGATGAAATCAATTATAATACCTGGGCAGCATGGAATAAAATTGATGCATTCTCGACAGGGCGTTCCTATAATTATCCCCACGTAGTAGCTGCCTATTGGGTGATGTACCGATTGGCAAGGGAATATAAAGGACTGGTAAATAGGGAAAGCTGGGAATGGTACCTGAATCAGGCATATGAATCCTCCTTGGCAATGGTGGAGCAGGCTCCTCACTATGCGCAATTTGGGCAGATGGAGGGAAGTGTGTTCTTGTTTCTGTTGAAGGATCTACAAGGTGAAGATTGGAGTAAAGCAGCTTCAACGCTTGAAGCTGCTATGAAGAAGCGGGCAGATATATGGGAATCCTTGGATTTTCCCTTCGGGAGTGAAATGCCTTGGGATTCCACGGGGCAGGAGGAAGTATACATGTGGTCAGATTATTTTGGTTTCGATAAAAAGGCAAAAGTAACCCTAAATGCGATATTGGCTTATATGCCTACCGTACCTCATTGGGGATATAACGGAAGTGCGCGCAGGTACTGGGACTTCCTTTATGGTGGCAAGATCAGCCGGATAGAAAGACAGTTGCACCACTATGGCTCTCCGCTTAATGCCATTCCTGTTCTTAAAGCTTATCGGGATAATCCTGATGATCTCTACCTCTTGAGGGTTGGCCATGCTGGGATGATGGGGGCTTTGGCCAATATCACCCAAGACGGTTTTGCACCAGCTGCTTTCCACAGTTTTCCCAACACCTTAAAGATCGATCCACTATCTGGCGATTATGGAAGCGGATTCTATGGTTATGCTGTGAATAATGGTGCCTACCTATACTTGGATGATACATTTGGATGGTTATCCTTCGGAGGAAATATAAAAGAAGAAAAAGGTAAAGTAACATTGTCGCTAACGACAGGAGCTAAATCAGCAGTTTTTGTGGCCCCTGCAAAGGCCTGGATAACCACCAAAGCCGGAAGAATAGAAAGTGTTAGCTATGATTTAAAATCCAAGGAAATTACTGTGGAACTTTCCGGTGATGAATTCACACCAGTCGCCATAGTGGATATCGAAGCAGCAGGTTATGATTTGGCCGGGGAATACGAGCAAGAAAGAAAAAGGACAATCATACCATTTGAAAACGGACCGACCGAACAATTCAGATTAATTCATATGGAGTATTAGTTTAATGGGTTTATTTTATTTTAAAGGAGAGAAGAGCTTCTTCTCTCTTTTTTATAATTTCCTTCTAGTAACTTTTAACAAATCGTATTTGATAATTATAAACTGATTGGGTTCCAATTTTTGGCTCTATAAACATCATACTAAACAGATCATAACTTCTGAACACTATGGGACAGCGTTTACAAACAAAACCAGTAATTCTGCCTTTGTATAGCCTCATACTGGCCGCCTTAAGCTTGGCTTCAGGAACATGCCTGATTTCATGCAGTTCCTCGGCAGGATCAGAAAGACTTGACTTATCACCGGTATATGGAGATAAAAGTGATAGTTTAAACGGTTGGGAGCGGGAGTATTGGAGCCCAAAGGAAAACTATAAAATTATGCCATCTGAATCTTCGGATTTGGCTATTTTGGTCATTGAAGCGGATTCCTTTACCGTTTCCCGATGGTACCGGAAAGTCCAGGTGAAGCCCTACAGCACTTACAAAGTTACCGGGCAGATCAAGGTGGAAAATGTGGAGAACAAAGAGGGAAAAGGCGGGGCAGGCCTTCGTTTTGGTCAAATTCAGATGGATAATGATACCATTTTGTCCGGAACATCCGCCTGGATTGCCTTTGAGGAAGAATTCAACACAGAAGGTTTTGACAGTTTTTTAGTGGAAAGCATATTAGGTAAAGAAGGGCCTGCAAAGGGCGCAGTGTATTTGAAAGACGTGGAGGTGGAAGAAATAACAGTTCCAGAATTGAAGCCATCGATTATCCTTGACTTGGTTGATGAAAAGGCCCCAATGGAGGAATACATTTATGGCCAGTTTATCGAACATATGGGCAAATGCATTTATGGAGGGATATGGGCGGAACTGCTGACTGACAGAAAATTCTTTTATGCTCCAAGCAGTAAAAAAAGTCCATGGAAAATTATTGGAGGAAACGTAGAACATGACAGCACATTTACTTATTCCGGTAATGCTACACCTTTAGTGACAGGGACTTCCGGTGGGGAGAGTGGTCTGGAGCAAAAAAACTTAAAATTTGAAGCCAAGGGCTATGAGGGATATTTTTTATTGGATGTTCCCAAGGGTGTTGAACCGGAAATTTTTTGGATTTCCGGGGATGAAAGGCATGCGGTGGAGAAATCCTCTGTAGAAAAGGTTGATGGCCTCTACAAATACTCTTTTAGATTTCAGCCTGCACAGAAAGTTACTGATGGTGGCCTAAGCATCACCGCAAAGGGCAAAGGAAATATGCGGATTGTAGCAGCTTCCTTAATGCCATCAGATAATATAAAGGGCTTCAGGTTGGATGTATTGGCATTAATGGAAGAGCTGGATGCTCCAATTTACAGGTGGCCAGGAGGGAACTTTGTGAGTGGGTATGATTGGAAGGATGGGATAGGTGATAGGGACAAAAGGCCTACGAGGTATGAACGGGCATGGGACGGTTTGGAAACCAATGATGTTGGCATCCATGAGTTTATGGAACTCTGTGAAATACTGAATACCAAGGCAAATATTGCTGTAAATACCGGACTGGGTGATGCCGAAATGGCTGCCAATGAAGTAGAATATGTCAACGGTGATACAACCACCCCAATGGGGAAATGGAGGGCTGAAAATGGTCATCCTGAACCTTACAATGTAGCGCTTTGGGCAGTTGGAAATGAGATGTTTGGAGATTGGCAGCTGGGCCATATGCCTATTGAGGATTATGTGAAAAAGCACAATAAAGTGGCTGAGGCGATGTGGGAGGTGGATCCAAATATCAATTTGATAGGTGTAGGTTATCCTGGACATTGGAATGATATGATGTATGACAATTGCCTTGAAAATATGAACTATATCAGTGAGCATATTTACAAGCAGGATTGGCATTCAGGAGGACTTTTGACACATGCCAGACAGATTGCCGATATTATCAGGGATGTGGCAGAAGAGCATAGGAAAAGAAGTGAGGATGCTGAGAAGCCTCTTTTAAGGATTGCCATGGATGAATGGAATTACTGGTATGGGCCACATGTGCATGGATTACTGGGAACCAGGTATTTCTTAAGGGATGCCTTAGGGATAGCAGCAGGCTTGAACGAATTTTCCAGACAATCGGATATCTATTATATGGCCAATTATGCCCAGACTGTTAATGTCATTGGAGCCATTAAAGCAACCCAGACTGGAAGTTGGATGGAAGCAACCGGATTAGTACTGAAGATGTACAGACATCATTTTGGAACTATCCCTGTAGCATTGGATGGAGATCACCGGCCACTTGATGTAGTAGCTACCTTGACTTCAGACAAGAAATATTTAACAGTAGCGGTGGTCAACGCAAATTATGAGGATTATGAATTAGCCGTTGGTTTTGAGGATGGAGCAATTGAAGGAGAAGGTGAAATGTTTATCATTACTTCAGCCGATGATATGGATTATAATGAAGAAAGTGAGCAAAAAATCTCTCTTAGCTTTAAACAGACAAGCCTGGAAAGTGGCCAAGTCAGGGTTCCTAAAATGAGTGCGGTAATTTATAAATTCCCTATAAAGCAATAAAAGGGATAAAATAGTGGTTGATTGTTTTATTTATTTATGGATTTTCATTTTTGGTGAAAGGGACTTCGGTCCCTTTTTTATTTTGATTTATTGATTATTAACAAAGTTTGATTTGTACAAGGAGCTTCAAACCGAGTTCCAATACACGCAATGGACTTCCCAGCCCGTATATAGGCTTAGGGTGTACAGGATCCAAGGTGAGTCTGATTTTGAACTGGGTATTCCTGTGGACCTGATTCCAGCAAATGAGTTGGGCAGAAGCAATTATGTGCAGACCAGCAATATTTTCACAACTACGGGAACTGTGCATATCTTGGAAAACCTGCATTACCTCAATTTTAATTTTTAAGATAATGAAGCGGACATTCATGAAAATATACAGCATATTATCAGCCGCACTTCAAACGCTATACAAGGCAACGGTTCCACACTGCCCTTGAAAGTGGTGCCCTACCGAAGTAAGGAATAAGGCAACAGGGGAGGTGGTAAATGACTTATTCTTTAAAGAATATTCTACGACCATTTATACCAGTACCATTACACAGGATGATACTTATGAATCGATTAGCGAAAAAGTTTCGGAAGAAATGAAGCCAGTATTCTCCATGGTGGAATTGGGAGGTTCTTTGGTGTTTTCCAGCCAATCTTTTAATATCCCCGCCGGAGAATATACCTTGGATGTTCAGGTATCCAACGGTGCAGGTATAAGAGAGGGCAAGGATATCTGTACCATTATCGTATATGAAGCCAATTGGATCTATTTTAAACGTCATCACGATTTGTGCGTTTTCTAAATGTTAGGCCTCGGGATGACACTAAACACTTCAATGGTAGAGACTGTCGGAATCGCTAACTAAACGGCATTGATAATCCGGGTTAAACCAAACAAGGTTCCCAAATATTTGGGAACCTTGAATTGAAATTAAGCTCATTTTAATAATGCTATTAATAGTGGTTAATAACCTGGATTCTGCGTCAGATTACCATTCTTATTAAGCTCCTCCTGAGGGATGGGATAAAGGATTCTATTATCTCCATTGGGTTCATGGGAAAACCAGGACTTGGAGGTAAATACCCCGAAACGGATCATATCCTGTCTTCGTCGGCATTCCTCAAAAAACTCATATCCCAACTCGTCCAGAAACCTGCCGTATTGGACATCATCCCCACCTTCGTTTGTGGTAACATGCACATCCCTGCGACCATAATCATAACTACTACCGCCCATAAGTTCTGCACCTGTAACCGGCGCTTCTGCAGGATTATTTCTAAAGCTACGTGCCCTTACTTCTGTCACAATAGCTGCAGCCTCACCGGCATTTCCAGTGCGCAGCAAACTTTCCGCTTTCATCATCAGGATATCGGCATACCTAAAGAAGGTGTAATCATTATTTGGAATGACACTGGCACCTTGCTCCACTACAAATTTACTTAGACGCAGACCATGGACAGCCTGTGAGGTATCAACAGCAGGTAATTCGTTGATCAAAATGAGGTCTTCTCCTTTAAGTGATCCATTTTGAACCGTTAACTTATTGCCGTTTTTATCATACAGTTGTCCCTTTAGCCAGTTTTCAGTATACCTCTCATCCAATGGGTTAAAGGTGTCGATAAACTGCGGAATGGCACATATACCTCCCCAAGGGGAGAATTGGAGGTCGTAAGTTGCCTGAGCTTCCTGAGGGAGAGTCTGCATATGGTGGTCAAAAACATTCCAACCGGCCGTATAGTTTACATCAAAAATCAATGACCAGATGATCTCTTTTGAGCCCTCGTTGTAAACAACAAAATTATTTTTTTGATTGCTTTCCAATTCATACTTGCTGGATGCTATTACGATGTCACATTGTTCTATACATTTGTCCCACATGGCTTCACCGGTATACACTTCCGCATTCAGATACAGTTTGGCCAATAAAGTATGCGCCACCCATTTATTGATTCTACCGTAAGAAGCACTGCCTGTTTCCTCATTCAGTAAGTCGATATTGTCATTAATATCCTTTACCAGAAAGTCAAACACTTCCTTTCTTGAGCTCTGTTCAGGAAGAAATCCTTCGGGAACGTCGAATTTTGTAACAATCGGAATGTTTCCATACATATCCAACAAGACATAATAATAGGTAGCCCTTAGTACCTTAAGTTCAGCTAAAGCACTTTCTTTAAACTCACCCAAAGGAACCAGGTCATTTTCTATTTGATAAATTACCCTGTTTGTGGTGGTGATTCCTCTGTAAGCCCTTCGCCAACACTGAACGATTACCAGATCATCTGCTGTCCATTTATGCTCATGGAGCCTTCTATAGTCACCGGCATCCACCCAACCCCAAGGTCTTTTTGGGATAACCAAGGCATCAGAGCTGATCTCCTGTGCCCAAAAGTAGCTTCCCCATCCTCCGAAAAGGTCTTTCCAGGGAACATATGCGGATGCTATTATGGAGCCTACATCACTTTCTGTAACCTCATAGTCTTTAGCGATCAGTGTGCTGTAACTGTCATCTACCAGTTCTGTACAGCCAAAACTACTTAGTAGAATAGCTGATAAGAGAAATATTTTTATTGCCTTCATTTTTCTGAATTTAGAATTTTATACTAGCTCCAATTGTAAATGTCCTTGTAGTTGGATACTTATCACGGTTATCAACGCCAGGAGACAACCCGTTCCAATTTACCTCAGGATCTATACCTTTATACTTGGTGATAATGAAGGTATTAAGCGTAGAGACATAAAATCTCATGGAGCGTATATACTTCGATTTGAGATCGTTAAAATTATACCCCAAAGTGATATTGTCAATTTTCACAAAGTCCCCATCTTCTACGTAGTAGCTATTAAATTCCAAGGGGACATTGTCATTCAATACAGTCTTTCCAAAAACAGGCTCATAGGCGGATTTAAGACGGTTATAGCGTTCATCTCCAGTGTTTTCGTAATACATTCTTTGGTAATTGATGATTTGAAACTTAAAGGAGCCTCGCATGGTCACGCCAAAATCGAAATTCTTATAGTGAACAGTGTTGTTCCATCCTGCATGGAAATCAGGAATACCATTTCCTATGATTTGCTTATCATCAAAGCTTCTGCTGAAATCATCATAAGCCACGGTTTCACCATCTTTGTTTTCATAAATCCAATAGCCATCCTCTGAAATATCTGTCACATTGTAGCCATGGAAGTTACCAATTTCATCTCCTATTTCTACCAGATGCGTATGTGTTTGGATAGGTACCCCGGTATGTCCTGCCGTGAAATAATTCGTCTCCAGTTTGTACAAATCATTTGATAGGCTTACAAGCTTGTTGGAATTGGTGGAGTATAATAGCTGGGTTGTCCAGTTTAGGTCCCTTGTTTTTACCGGTTCTATAGACAGGCTGACTTCAAGTCCCTTATTTTCCATCACTCCGACATTCGCCCTTGTTGATGGATAAATATTGGGAGGACTAGGTACCTGGTAATCGTACAATAATCCATCAATCCGTCTTACGTAGTAGTCTACCGTACCATACACCCTGTCATTAAACAAGCCAAAATCAAGACCTACGTTAAACTCTCCTTTTTCTTCCCATCTCAAGTAAGGATTTGGGTTCCTTGTTGGAACCAAGGAGCGTACCCAATTGCCATTGACCAGGTAATAATCTGAGAAACCTAAGGTGGAAACTCCCAAGAAAAGATCAGCCGGAGGGTTTCCAGTAACACCGTAACCGGCCCTTAGCTTAAGGTTATTGATCAGGCCTATATTATTCATAAAACCTTCTTCATGTATTCTCCATCCCAGGGATAAAGCAGGGAAAGTTCCCCATGGCTTTTCAGCTCCATACAATTGACTGGCTGCTTCACGACGGACACTGGCCAAAAGCAAATATTTATCTTTATAGCTGTAATTTAATCTGCCAAAAAAGCTGATCAGGTTGGTTTTTCCTCTGGAGCTGCCCTGTGATGCTCTCCCATCTGCAAGTGCTTTTCCTGCTCCGATATCTGCATAACCAACTTGGTCTGTTGGGAAATCATAGTTACTCATCCACATATCAAACCACTCGTTTTCCTGATAACCATATCCTCCCAGTACAGAGAAATCATGTCCACCAAACCCTTTTGAATAATTGGCAGTAAGTTCTGTGTACTTATTCGCTGCATCCCTATTGCCTATGGAAGCATAGCCGTTACGTCCGTCTCGGGTGTTGCTGATATGATCCTTTGTCTCAGAATAACCTCTGGCATCGTTGAATTTGTCATAAGCAAACATGGCCTTAAGGTTAAGTCCGTCAATTGGCCTATAATTCACCGTAGCATTATACCTGGTAAATTGGCTTTTCTTACGGCCGTCGCTTTCGTAAATTCTTGCCAATGGGTTCTCATAATCAAAGATCCCTTCCTGGTACCATTTGCCATCTTCCGTTTTGGTCGGAGAAGTAGGGTTCTGAATGGTCATTTGACGGTAGGTCCAACCACTGAAACTGGTATTGTCCCCTGTGGTGGTGAATGAATTTTGCCTTCCAAGAATCCCCAGATTAAATTCCAGCTTGTCATCAAACATTTTGTGCTTGATATCTACACGGCCGCTAAAGGTTTTGTTATCTGATTTGAGCATGATCCCCTCCATATCCCGATAGTTGAGATTGATCAGGTAATGCGTTTGCTCTTTGCCTCCTCGATAGGTCAAATTATGGATTTGGGAAAAAGGGGTTCTTGTTCCTTCTT
>Ga0207773_100548_pt1 | contig 13815 bp, 10 predicted proteins | sample TtaePargueraPR_2_FD_187281 | JGI IMG/M metagenome (GOLD analysis project Ga0207773, IMG submission 187281) | Aerobic enrichment media microbial communities from Bioluminiscent Bay, La Parguera, Puerto Rico - Tt and M1 (3) (SPAdes) | ecosystem: Environmental > Aquatic > Marine > Unclassified ...
AGGCCGCACGACTGCGTGCCGGTGGCCGCCACCGATCCGCTCTACATCCTCTACACCTCCGGCACCACGGGGCAGCCCAAGGGCATCGTGCGCGACAACGGCGGCCACGCGGTGGCGCTGAAGTGGTCGATGAAGAACATCTACGACATCGACCCCGGCGAGGTCTGGTGGTCGGCCTCCGACGTCGGCTGGGTGGTCGGCCACTCCTACATCGTCTACGCCCCGCTGCTGCAGGGCGCCACCACCGTGCTCTACGAGGGCAAGCCGGTCGGCACGCCCGACGCCGGCGCCTTCTGGCGCGTGATCGCGCAGCACGGCGCCGTCAGCCTCTTCACCGCGCCGACCGCTTTCCGCGCCATCCGCCAGCAGGACCCCGACGGCAAGCTGATCGGCCAGTACGACCTCTCGAAGTTCCGCGTGCTCTACCTGGCCGGCGAGCGCTGCGATCCCGACACCCTGCAGTGGGCGGAGGAGAAGCTGCGCGTGCCGGTCATCGATCACTGGTGGCAGACGGAGACCGGCTGGTCGATCGCCGCCAACTGCATGGGCATCGAGCACCTGCCGGTGAAGCCGGGCTCGCCGACCAAGGCGGTGCCGGGCTGGGACCTGCGCGTGCTCGACCTCGACGGCAAGGAGGTGCCGCGCGGCACCATCGGCGCGCTGGTCGGCAAGCTGCCGATGCCGCCGGGCAGCTCGCCGACGCTGTGGAACGCGCGGCAGCGCTTCTTCGACGCCTACCTGAAGCGCTTTCCGGGGTACTACGAGACGGGCGATGCCGGCATCATCGACGAAGACGGCTACGTCCACGTCATGGCGCGCACCGACGACATCATCAATGTGGCGGGCCACCGCCTCTCGACCGGCGCCATGGAGGAGGTGCTGGCCTCCCACCCCGACGTCGCTGAGTGCGCCGTCATCGGCGTCGCCGACTCCCTGAAGGGCCAGCTCCCGGTCGGCTTCGTGGTGCTGAAGGCCGGCGCCGACTCGACTCACGAGGTGGCGAAGGAGGTCGTGCAGATGGTGCGCGACCGCATCGGCCCGGTGGCCGCCTTCAAGTCGGCCGCCGTGGTGAAGCGCCTGCCCAAGACGCGCTCCGGCAAGATCCTGCGCGCCACCATGCGCCAGATCGCCGACGGCACCGAGGTCCGCGTCCCCGCCACCATCGACGACCCCGCCATCCTCGACGAGATCAAGGAGACGCTGGCGGGCATCGGGTACCCGAAGAAGGTCTAAGCGAGGACCCCTCACCCTCCCGCTGTCGCGGGCCCCTCCCTCTCCCCGCAAGCGGGGCGAGGGGCTACTGCTCCCCTCCCCTGCGGGAAGAGGGTCATCCCTACTACTCCCTCTCCCCTGCGGGGAGAGGGTCGGGGTGAGGGGGCTTCCGGTTTTTCTTCTCCGCCCTTAGGGTGCAGGGCAGCGAACGTCACGAACAAGGAACAGTCACATGCGCGTGAAGGATCAGGTCGTCGTCATCACCGGGGCGGCGACGGGCATCGGCTACGGCTGTGCGCGGCGCTTCGCCGCTGAGGGCGCCAGGGTGGTGCTGGCCGACGTCGACCGCACGAAGGGCGAGGAGGCGGCCGAGCGCCTGCAGGACGAGGGGGCGGAGGCGCTCTTCGTCGCCTGCGATGCCGGCGACAAGGCCCAGGTGACGGCGCTGGTGGACTCCGCCGTCGCCGCCTTCGGGCGCCTCGACGTCATGGTCTCCAACGCCGGCATCGTGAAGGCCGGCGACTTCCTCGACTTCAAGGAGGAGGATTTCGACGCCGTCATCCGCGTGAACCTCAAGGGCGTCTTCCTCTGCGGCCAGGCCGCCGCGCGCCAGATGGTGAAGCAGGGCCCGCGCAGCGATGGCACCTGCGGCGCCATCGTGAACATGTCCTCCATCAACGCCGTGGTCGCCATTCCCGCCATCGCGCCCTACTGCGCGGCCAAGGGCGGCGTCAATCAGCTCACCAAGGTCATGGCGCTGGCGCTGGCCGACAAGGGCATCCGCGTGAACGCCATCGGCCCCGGCTCCATCAACACCGACATGGTGCGCGCGGTGAACGACGATCCCGTCGCCTGGCAGCGCCTCATGTCGCGCACGCCCATGGGCCGTCTCGGCGAGGCGGAGGAGATCGGCAGCGTCGCCGTGTTCCTCGCCTCGTCGGACGCCAGCTACATCACCGGGCAGACCATCTATCCCGACGGCGGCCGCCTCGGGCTCAACTACACCGTGCCGGTGAAGGAGAAGAAGGCGTAGATCAGGCGCAGGGGCGGGGGCGCCGCGCATGCACCAGGTCACCACGCCGGCGATCACCGTCAGCTTCAACGAGGCGCTGGCCGCCGTCGTCGCCGCGCTGAAATCAGCGGGCGCCTCGCCGGAGCACGCCGCCGCCACCGGCCGCGCACTCGTCACCGCCGAGGCCGAGGGCAACCGCGGCGTCGGCCTGAAGCACGTCTTCACCTACGCCGCCGCGATCGAGGCCGGCCGCGCCCGCGGCGACGCCGTTCCCGTCGTCGAGGAAGTGACCGAGGCCGTTACCGGCGTTGACGCCGCGGAGGGCCTGCCGCATCTCGGCGTCGAGCGTGCGCTGCCGCGCCTCGCGGAGGGGGCGGAGCGGCTCGGCGTCGCCATGCTCACGCTGAGCAACGGTTATCCCTGCGGCGCGCTCGGCTATTTCGCGCGCCAGCTCGCCGAGGGGCACGGCCTCGCCGCGCTGGTCGCCGCCAACGCCGGCCCGGCGGTCATGCCGGCCTCCGGCGGCCGGGCCAAGGTGTTCTGCACCAACCCGCTGGCCTTCGCGGTGCCGGTCGATATCGGCGCGCCGGCCCTGGTCATCGACCAGGCCTCCTCGTCGGCGTCGCTCGCCAAGGTCCGCGCCTATGCCGAGGCCGGGCGCGAACTGCCGGAGGGCTGGGCGCTCGATCCCGCCGGCCATCCGACGACGGACGCGCGCGCGGCGCTGGCCGGTTCGCTGCTGCCCTTCGGCGGCGCGCGCGGCGCCAACATCGCGCTGATGGTGGAACTGCTGGCGGCGGGCCTTGCCGGCGCCAACTGGTCGAAGGACGCGCCGGCCTTCAACAAGGGCGACCGCTCGCCCGGCGCCGGCCTCTTCATCCTGGCGATCTCTCCGCGCGCCGGCTTCCACGCGCGCCTGCAGGACTGGATCGCCGACCTGCAATCGGACGGCGCCTATCTGCCCGGCCTCGCCAAGGGCGAAGCGCTCGACCACGCCCGCCACCGCGGCTTCGCCGTCGACGCCGAACTGTGGACCAAGCTGAAGGCGCTGGGCTAGGCCCCTCACCCTCCCGCCCCTCTCTTCGTTCGGGTCGGGCCCCTCCCTCTCCCCGCAAGCGGGGCGAGGGCGCGTGTCACTCCCTCTCCCCCGCGGGGAGAGGGTTGGGGTGAGGGGGCTTCGGTTTTTCCCTACTTAGTCGTTGCCCGACTCAGTCGTTGCCCGTCTTCGGCAGGCCGAAGTTCTCGAGCGAGAAGGGGTTGTCGGAGGGCTCGCGCTGGCGCGGCTCCTCCGGCGCGGCCTCGGCTTCCGGCTGCGGCAGGGTGACGCCGGCGCGCTCGGCGGCGCGGCGCGCTTTCTCGACCGCGGCGTTGAGGTCGCTCTGGCTGCACAGGCCGAGCAGCACGGGATCGCGCGGGCGGATGTTCTGCGAGTTCCAGTGGCTGCGCTCGCGCACCGCCTGGATCGTCGTCTTGGTGGTGCCGATGAGGCGCGCGATCTGCGAGTCCTTCAGCTCCGGATGGTGGCGCACCAGCCAGTAGATGCCGTCGGGCTTGTCCTGGCGCTTGGCGACGGGCGTGTAGCGCGGGCCCTTGGTGCGCTTGGTCGGCTGCGGCAGGTCGGTCTTGGCCATCTGCAGGCGCGCCGAGGCGTCGGCCTCGCAGCGCTTGATCTCCTCGCGGGTCAGCTCGCCCGACAGCACCGGGTCCATGCCCTGGATGCCGACGGCCACCTCGCCGTCGGCGATGCCCTGGACCTCCAGCGGATGCAGCCCGCAGAACTGGGCCACCTGCTCGAAGGACAGGCCGGTATTGTCGATCAGCCAGACGGCGGTGGCCTTCGGCATGAGGGGTAGGGGCATGAAAATAATCCTCCTTCGGTCCGACCGGCGCCCGTTCCCTGCGCCCGGCCGGCGGCACTTCCATCAATGCCGCGTGGGAATACGCCCAATATAGGGCGCCGCCAAGCGGGAATAAAGCGTCCCGGTGAAGGCAGCGAAATCGTTTATCAGGTAAACTTTTGCGGGGCTAGGCGAGGGTCAGCACGATCTTGCCGATGTGGCCGGAGCTCTCCATCAAGGCATGCGCCTTGGCGGCCTCGGCGAGCGGGAAGGAGGCGGCCATGACGGGGGCGATTTTGCCTTGCTCCAGAAGGGGCCAGACCTGTTTTTTCAGCTCGGCTGCGAGCTGCGCCTTCACCGCGACCGGGCGCGCGCGCAGGGTCGAGCCGGTGATGGTCAGGCGCTTCATCATGACCGCGGCGAAGTTCACCTCCGCCTTGGGGCCGCCCAGGAAGGCGATGAAGGAGAGCCGGCCGTCCTCGGCCATCGCCTTGATATTGCGGGGAATATAATCGCCGCCCACCATGTCGAGCACGACGTCGACGCCGCGCCCGCCGGTGTTTTCCTTTACCACCTCAACGAAATCCTCGGTCTTGTAGTTGATCGCGTGATCGGCCCCCAGGTCCTTGCAGGCCTTCACCTTTTCGGCCGAGCCGGCGGTCGTGAAGACGGTGCAGCCGAAGGCCTTGGCGAGCTGGATGGCGGTGGTGCCGATGCCCGAGGTGCCGCCGTGCACCAGGAAGCTCTCGCCCGGCTTCAGGCCGGAGCGCTGGAAGACGTTGACCCAGACGGTGAAGAAGGTCTCCGGCAGGCAGGCCGCCTGCTCCAGGGAGTAGCCCTTCGGCACCGGCAGGCACTGCGGCGCCGGCGCCGCGCAGTACTCGGCGTAGCCGCCGCCGGCGACAAGCGCGCAGACCTGCTCGCCGATCTTAGGCGCCGTCACGCCGTCGCCGACCGCCACGACCTCGCCCGCGACCTCGAGCCCCGGAATGTCCGAGGCGCCCTTGGGCGGCGGGTAGCTGCCCTGGCGCTGCAGGCAGTCCGGCCGGTTCACCCCGGCCGCCGCCACCCTGATGAGCACCTCGCCGGGCCCGGGCTTCGGCACCGGGCGCTTGCCGGCCGCCAGCACCTCCGGGCCGCCGGGCTCGCGGATCTCGACGGCGGTCATGGTCTCCGGCAGGCGTGCGGTCATCGGGCGGGCTCCTTCGCGGCGGTTTTCCTGGGATGTCGGGTGTTAGTATAGTGCGCCCCGCAAAAGCAAGGGCGGGAAGGAAGGCAAGCATGGACCTGGACGACCTGGAACCGCGCAAGCAGAAGCCCAAGCCGAAGGACCTCGACAGCCTCGGCGTCGACGAGCTGGAGGAATACCTCGCCAACCTGGAGGCCGAGGCGGCGCGGGTGAAGCAGAAGATCGCGGCCAAGAAGAGCTACCTGAGTGGCGCAGGCGCTCTCTTCAAATCCTGAGGCGCCCGCGGCGCTGCGCCTCGCGCGGCTGCGCGGCCTGTGGCGGCCCGGCCTGCTGCGCGGCGCCCTGGCGCTGGCCGCGGCGACGGCCGTCGTGCTGCTGACCCAGGCCTGGGCCGAGAGCCACTTCCTGGAGGAGACGCGCACCCGCGCCGCCGCCAAGCTGGACCTCTACGCCAGCAATCTCTCCGGCGCGCTCGGCAAGTACCAGTCGGTGCCCAAGCTGCTGGCGCTGCACAGCGACGTGGTCGAGCTGTTCGAGCACCCGCGCGACCCGGCCCTGCAGGCGCGCGCCAACCAGCTGACCGAGACGGTGAATCGCCTGACCGGCGCCGAGGACACCTATTTCATGGACGCCGCGGGCATGACCTTCGCGGCCAGCAACTGGGCGAGCGACACGCCCTTCGTCGGCCACAACTTCAGCTTCCGGCCGTACTTCCAGCACGCCATGCAGGGCCGCCTCGGGCGCTACTTCGCGCTCGGCACCACCTCGGGCAAGCGCGGCTACTACTTCGCCTCGCAGGTCTCCCATGACGGCACCATCCTCGGCGCCGTGGTGGTGAAGGTGAGTCTCGACGAGATCGAGCACGGCTGGGCGGCGGGCGAGGAGGAGGACGTCATCGTCACCGACCCGCACGGCGTCATCTTCATCTCCAGCGAGCCGACCTGGCGCTACCGCAGCCTGGCGCCGCTCGACGCCGCGGCGCGGCAGGCGATCGACGAGAACCGCCGCTACGAGTCGGTCGACCTGCGCCCGCTCGACCTCGCGTTCCGCCAGGACGGCGACGGACCGCTGCTCGTCACCGTCGCCGGCGACAGCGCGTCGACGCCGGAGCGCGAGTACGTCGTCGTCGCCAAGGAGATGCCCGAAGCAGGCTGGACGCTGCAGGTGCTGGCCTCGACGGCGCTGGCGCGCCAGCAGACCTTCACCGCCGTGGTGGTCGCGGTGCTGGCCTGCGCGCTCACCCTGCTGCTGGCGACGGTGCTGCTGCAGCGCCGTCAGCGCCTGGTCGAGCGCATCGAGTTCCAGCGCCGCGCCTCCGAGGAGCTCGAGCGCCGCGTGGAGGAGCGCACGGCCGACCTGCGCCGCGCGCAGGACGACCTCGTGCAGGCCGGCAAGCTGGCGGCGCTCGGCCAGATGTCGGCGGCGCTCAGCCATGAGTTCAACCAGCCGCTGGCGGCCATCCGCTCCTACGCCGACAACACGCAGCTGCTCATCGAGCGCAACCGCGATGCCGAGGCGATGAGCAACCTGAAGCGCATCAAGGACCTCACCGGCCGCATGGCGGAGATCAGCAAGCACCTCATGACCTTCGCGCGAAAGCCGCGCCGCGAGCTGCGGCCGATCCTGCTGGCGCAGGTGCTGGACGACACCCTCGACTTCCTGCGCACGCGCCTGGAGCGCGCCGGCGCGGTGGTGACGGTGGACCAGCCCGATCGCGGCCTCACCGTGCGTGCCGGCAACGTGCGCCTGCAGCACGTGATCCTGAACCTGGTCTCCAACGCGCTCGACGCCATGCAGGGGCAGGCCGCGCCGCGCCTCGACTTCACGGTGCGGGCTCAAGAGGGGCGCGTCACCCTCAGCCTGCGCGACCACGGGCCGGGCTTCGCGCCGGAGGCGCTCGATCGCATCTTCGATCCCTTCTTCACGACGAAGGAGGTCGGCGAGGGCCTCGGCCTCGGCCTCTCGATCTCCTACAACATGGTGAGGGACTTCGACGGCACGCTGCGCGCCGAGAACCACCCTGAGGGCGGCGCCGTCGTCACCATCGAGCTGCCGCTGCTGGCCGGCAAAGCGACCGGGGCCAAGCCGGCGGGGGCGAAGCCGGCGCGGCGGGCGGCGAAGGAGCGGGTGTGAGCGCGCGGCCTGTCGAAATACTTCCCTGTCGTCCCGGGGCTTGTCCCCGGGACCCATTGGCGTCAGCGCGGGGCGATTCTCTTCAACGTTCGCTTCCTTGCCAGCTGCAAGCTCGGCACTCACTGTACCGGCGGACCATTGCGCGGATAGGGCATTGGGTTCCGGCAACAAGTGCCGGGACGACAGCCTTGGGTGTGGCGACAGCGGGATTCCGTGGACAGAGCGTCCGGCCCCTCACCAGCGAGGGCGCGTGAGCATGGAAGAGGGCCGCGTCCTCTTCGTGGACGACGAGGAACCGCTGCGCCATGCGGTGCAGCAGGGGCTCGAGCTCGCCGGCCACAACGTCGCCTGCTTCGCGACTGCGCGCAGCGCCGAGGCGCAGCTAAGCCGCGACCTCTACGGCGTGGTGGTGAGCGACATCAAGATGCCGGACATGGACGGCTTCGCGCTGCTGCGCCGCGCGCTGGAGATCGACCCCGCCCTGCCCGTGGTGCTGGTGACCGGTCACGGCGACGTGCCGCTGGCGGTGGAGGCCATGCGCGCCGGTGCCTACGACTTCATCGAGAAGCCCTTCGACACCGCCCATCTCGCGAGCGTCGTGGCACGCGCGCTGGAGAAGCGCCGCCTGGTGCTGGAGGTGCGCAAGCTGCGCCAGGAGCTGGAGACCGGCAGCGGGCTCGAGGCGCGCCTGGTCGGCCGCTCCCCCGCGATCGAGCGGCTGCGCGGCCAGGTGCTGGCGCTGGCCGACACCGACGTCGACGTGCTGCTGGTCGGCGAGACCGGCAGCGGCAAGGAGGTGGTGGCGCGCGCGCTGCACGACTTCGGCGGCCGCCGGGACAGGCCTTTCGTCGCCATCAACTGCGGTGCCGTGCCGGCGGAGATCATCGAGAGCGAGCTGTTCGGCCACGTCGCCGGCGCCTTCACCGGCGCGCAGAAGCCGCGCACCGGCAAGCTGGAGTTCGCCGACGGCGGCACGGTGCTGCTCGACGAGATCGAGTCCATGCCGCTCGCGCTTCAAGTCAAACTGCTGCGCGCCATCGAGACGCGCACCATCGAGCGGCTCGGCTCCAACACGCCCGTGCCGCTCGACATCCGCTTCGTCGCCGCCAGCAAGGCGGACCTGCAGGCCGAGAGCCGCGCCGGGCGTTTCCGCGAGGACCTCTACTATCGCCTGAACGTCGTCTCGCTCGCCGTGCCGACGCTGCGCGAGCGTCGCGAGGACATTCCGCTGCTGTTCAATCACTTGGCCCGCGAGGCGCGCACGCGCTACCGCCGCGACATTCCGGAGCTCGACGGCGCGCTGATCTCGGCGCTGATGGCGCACGACTGGCCCGGCAACGTGCGCGAGCTGCGCAACGCCGCCGACCGCTTCGTGCTCGGCCTCGGCGAGGTGGTGCCGGGCGTGCCGGCGCCGGGGGAGGTGGCGGCCGGCGCCGACGGTGTTGCGGTGACGGGGCAGGGCACCTTGCCCGAGCGCCTGGACGCCGTCGAGAAGTCCATCCTCATGGCCGAGCTTCGCCGGAACAACGGAAGCCTGAAGGCCACCTACGAATCCCTCGGCCTTTCGCGCAAGACCCTCTACGACAAGCTGCAAAGGCACGGGCTGCGACGCGAGGATTTTCTCGTGAGCGAGGAGGGGTAGGGGGTGGCCGGCTGCGACAGGACGAACTCAATTGGCGGGTCGGTGCAGCAGGCAAACGCATTTCGGCGAAGCAGCAAGATACTGGTTCATAGCGAGGCACAATCGCCTTACGGCATCTGGTTCTTTGTGGAACCCTGCATCGCACTGTCCGTGGATTGTTCAGATCGGGAATTAGGCGAGGCAGTAGAGTATTCACTGCAGTCATCAAAGCAAGGTATGCCAGCTCCCACTCCTGCCAAGATGTCTCTCATCAAACCCTTGTTCATGGCCGCAGGCGTTCGATCATGGCGGACGTTTGTTGAAGGCGCGCAGCTGGTAAGCATCAGGCGGCAAGGGGGCAGCATATTACTGACCCCGATGATCAACATGGGCGCGCAGAATGGCTTCGCGCCGAACTTGCCGAGCTGTGTCACCTTTGCTCCACGAACAATCTGTGACATCGGCGCAGCGATCCGCAGTTTGTGGTGACCAACTGATACGCCGTGATGGTGCAGGGAGATCGAGCCGCCAGCCACCTACTCAGGTTGTCATCCCGGCCAAGCGAGCGGCGCGCGAGCGCGAGCCGGGAACCATGGCAGAGGCCGGGCGCCGAGCCGGACCATGGACCCCGGGTCAAGCCCGGGGTGACAGGTGGGGGAGGAGGCGAGGGCGTTGCGACAACTTCGTGTGTTATGCGCGGACTTGTTCCGCGCATCCATTCGTCCGCTCCAAGACCGTGCGGTGGGGAAGTGGACCCTCGCAACGAGTGCGAGGGTGACGGGGAGAACGCGAGGGCGGCGCGGCCCACTTCGATTGTCATGCTCGACCTTGAGCCGAGCATCCAGGGCGGCCGCTCGATCGCTTGCCCTGGACCCTCGGGTCAAGCCCGAGGGTGACAACTTGAGAGGATCAAGCGGTCAGCCGCCGCCGATGCCCTCGGTGATGCGGCCGGTGCCGCTGCAGCGCGGGCAGGGGCCGTCGGTGCGCTTGCCGGTGCCGCTGCAGGCGGGACAGATGTCCTCGCCGGTGCCGGGGGTGCCCTCGGCGGCCTCGTCGCCAGGCCTCGTCGGCGCCTTCGCCGGAAGCGGATCCTTGGGGTTCTTACGGGCCATGCTGCACCTTCCTCTCCTGCTCAAGGTTTCGGGGAATCAAGCCGGGAGACCGCGGAGCGTTCCATGACGCTTCACGCGCGCGGCGGTTGGGCGCCGGGTGCAGCGGCCGCACGCCTTTTGGGCGGGGTTTAACGGCGGCGTCGCTGTGCTAGCCTGAGCGCGGTCAGCCGCATTCTGCACCGCGAGGAGGTGATGCATGGTCACTGCACCCTGTCGGCCGGCCGCCGCAGTCCTGTTGCCCTGTCTGATGTTCCTGCTGATCGCCCTGGTGCCCGCCGGGCCGCTCTCAGCCCAGGAGCGCGAGGCTGTCGGCCAGGTTGTGCAGCAGCGCGGCGTGGTGACCGCGCTGCGCACGACGGCCGCGCGATCGCTCCATCTCGGCGCGCCGGTGTTCCCGGGCGACCAGGTGATCACCGCCGCGCAGGCCAAGGTGGAGATCGAGTTCGACGACGGCTCCACCCTGTCGGTCGGCGCCGGCACCACCGTGGAGGTGGTAAACTACGCACCGGCGGCGCGCCGGCCCGGGCGCCTGCTGCTGCTGATCGGCATCATCCGCACCAGCATCTCCGAGCTGTGGAGCGGCGGCTTCGAGGTGCGCACCCGCGCAGCCGTCGCCTCGGTCCGCTCGACCGACTGGGTGACGGAGGCGCGTGATGATCGCTCGTCCGTCTTCGTCGTCGAGGGCGCGGTCGAGGTGACGGCCGAGCCAGGCGGTGAGTCGGTGCTGCTCTCGGCAGGCGACGGAACGGATGTCCCCGTGGGTGGCGCGCCGTCGTCGCCGGTCCAGTGGGGCGCCGCCCGCGTGCAGGACGTTCTCGAGCGCACGCGCGTGCCGTGAAGGAAGCGAAAGGCCCGGTCCGCAAGGGTCTGGCCGTGCGACGGAGAGCGAAGCTCGAGACGCTCGCCGTGCTGGCGCTGACCCTCATCCTGGCGCTCGCCTGCCTGGCGGCGCGCGACAGCACACCCTTCCAGGCGGTCGAGGGCCAGACGCTCGACTGGCGCTTCCGCCTGCGCGGTCCCCAGGCCGTCAGCCCCGAGATCGCCATCGTCGCCGTCGACGACCGCACCCTGGCCGAGCTCGGCCGCTGGCCGTTCTCGCGCCGCTGGCTGGCCGCGGCGGTGGAGGCCGTCGCCGCGGACGGGGCCAGGGCCATCGTCTTCGATCTGCTGCTGGTCGGGCGCGAGCGCGGCGAGGGAGCGGAGGCTGCCGGCGGCGATGCCGATGAGGCTCTGGCGGAGGCCATCGCGCGCGCGGGGAAGGTCGTCGTGCCCTTCGCCTTCGTCTACGACAGCGCCACGGCCAACGCCTCGGCTTTGCCGCCGGCCGTCGAGCGGGCCGCCTACCCGATCGTTCACGCCGGTGCCGGTCAGCTTTCCGAGCGGCCGGATCATCCGGCGGGGGCCCTGCTGCCGCTCGCTTTCTTCCTCGACGCCGGCAGCCCGGCGCACGCGACCGTCATCGTGGATGCCGACGGCAGCCTGCGCTTCTCGCATCCCGCCATCCGCTATGGCGACTCCTACTTTCCCTCGCTGGCGGTGGAGGCGGTGCGGCAGTTCCGCGATGTCGAGCGCCAGGACCTTCTGCTGGAGCTGGGGCGCGGGCTTTCGATCGGCGCGCACTTCTTCGCGACCGGTTCCGATCTGACGCTGCCCATCAACTACGCCGGACCCGAGGGAAGCTACCCGGCCCGGTCGCTCATCGACGTTGCGCGCGGGAACTTCGCCCCCGGCACCTTCCGCGGGCGTCTCGTCCTGCTGGGATCTAACGCGGCCGGCCTCAGCGACCGTTTCGAGACGCCGTACAGTCCGGGCCTCAGCGGCGTCGAGATGCTGGCCAATGTGGTCGACAACTTCCTCGCCCGCGGCTTCCTGCGTCGCACGCCGCAGATCGAGTCGCTCGACGTGCTGGCGGTCGTGCTCGCCGGATCGCTGGCCGCCGCGCTCGGTTGGCTGCGCCGGCCGGCCCGCGTCATGCTGGCGGCGACCGCGCTTTTTCTGACCTGGAGCGCGGCGGTCCTCTACGCCTTCGTCGCCTGGCAGGTCTGGCTGAATTTCCTGTTCCCGTCGCTGGCGCTGCTGCTCGGCGCGACGATCGTGACCGCCGGACTCGCGGTGCGCGAGACGCGCGGCCGCGCCTCGGCCGAGCGGCTCGGCGCGACGCTGTCGCGCTATGTCTCCCCGCTGGCGATCTCCGACCTGGAGGGCCACGAGACGCGGACGGCCGGCGACAGGACGCGAACGGCCGCCGTCATGTTCGCCGATCTCGTCGGCTTCACCCACGCCAGCGAGGAGATGCCCCCGGCGGCGGTGGCGCGGCTGCTGCGTCGCTTTCACGGCAGCGTCGAGCGCTGCGTCGAGGCGCATGGCGGCATCGTCGACAAGTTCATCGGCGATGCGGTTCTGGTGGTCTTCGGCGTTCCGGAGGGCGGGCTTTCCGACGCGGCCGACGCGCTCGCCTGCGCCCGGCGCATCGTGGACGAGCTGGAGAGCTGGCGGGGCGAGGCGGGCGCTCCCGCCCTGGCCTGCGGCATCGGCATCGACTACGGCGCGGTCAGCATCGCCGAGGTGGGCGGCAGCGCCCATGCGCAGGTCACGGTTGCGGGCGACACGGTGAACGTGGCGAGCCGCCTGGAAGCGCTGACGCGCGAGTGGCGCACGAAGATCATCGTCACCGGCGCCGTCGTCGACGCGGTTGAAGCGGCCGGCGCGGCCGAGCTGCTCGACGGTTTCCACGAGCTGCCGGTTCACCGGGTGCGCGGCCGGGACAAGCCGCTGCGACTCTGGGCCTGGCCCCCCGGTGCCGCGGTTGACGGCGCCGCCGCCGGCGCTTAGCGTGGTGACCGAAACGCAGGGAGCATCCAGCATGCATCGCGAGGCGGTTGTAGAAAGGGTCCGGCGCCCGGTCCGCTGAGGTCAGTGGACCGCCTGTCCCCGTGCGCCCCCGAAGGAGAGCTTTCGGGGGCTTTTTGTTGCCTGCTTCTTTCCGGACCCCTGCCATGCTCCTCGCCGCCACCACGCCGCCGCGCCTCGCCACGCTGATCCTGCTGAGCGCGCTCGCGGTGCTCTCGCTCAACATGTTCCTGCCGTCGCTGGCGCACATCGCCGCGGAGTACCGGGCCGACTACGGCCTGGTGAATCTTTCGATCGCCGGCTACGCGGCGATGACGGCGGTGCTGCAACTCGTCATGGGGCCGCTGTCGGACCGCTGGGGGCGGCGGCCGGTGGCGCTGGCGGTGCTCGCGGCCTTCGTCGCCGCCTCGCTCGGCTGCGCGCTGGCGCCCGATATCGCGACCTTCCTCGCCTTCCGCATGGCGCAGGCGGCGGTGATCTCCGGCTACACGATCTCGCTGGCGGTGATCCGCGACACCGCGCCGCCGCAGCGCGCGGCGAGCCTCATGGGCTACCTCGCGACCGGCTGGGCGGTGGCGCCGATGCTGGGGCCGCTGCTGGGCGGCGCGCTGGACGAGGCCTTCGGCTGGCGCGCCAGCTTCTGGACCTTCGTGGCTCTCGGCAGCGGCGTCTTCGCGCTCTGCTGGCGCGATCTCGGCGAAACCAGGCCGCCCCGTGACACGGCGGGCTTCGAGACGCCGGGGCGCGGCTACCCGGAGCTGCTGGGCTCGCGGCGCTTCTGGGGCTACTCGCTGTGCATGGCCTTCGCCGTCGGCTCGTTCTACATCTTCCTCGGCGGCGCGCCGCTG
>Ga0207773_100549_pt1 | contig 13812 bp, 10 predicted proteins | sample TtaePargueraPR_2_FD_187281 | JGI IMG/M metagenome (GOLD analysis project Ga0207773, IMG submission 187281) | Aerobic enrichment media microbial communities from Bioluminiscent Bay, La Parguera, Puerto Rico - Tt and M1 (3) (SPAdes) | ecosystem: Environmental > Aquatic > Marine > Unclassified ...
AGCCGCAAGCAGATCCTGTTTGGTGTGCAGTTGCCGCTCGCACTTCCCAACATCATGGCCGGGATCAACCAGACGACGATGATGTCAATCTCAATGGTGGTCATTGCATCCATGATTGGCGCACGCGGACTGGGTGAACAGGTCCTGATGGGTATTCAACGTCTGGACGTTGGTGCTGGGATGGAAGCCGGTGTTGCGATTGTGCTTCTGGCCGTGGTGTTTGACCGGATCGGCCAAGCCTATGGCAAACGATCTCAGCGATCGCACGATGCGGAGGACTCGTAATGAGCTACATCGAAATCCGCAATATTTTCAAAATCTTCGGGCCTGATCCGCAGTCTGCACTTGAACTGGCAAAGGGTGGTGCTGACAAGGATGAAATCCTTGCCAAAACCGGTCATACGGTTGGTCTTCACGATGTGTCCTTGTCGATTGAACAGGGTGAAACCTTTGTCGTCATGGGCCTGTCTGGATCTGGGAAGTCGACCCTGATCCGCCATCTTAATCGACTGATTGATCCGACAGCGGGCGAGGTATCATTTGGTGGCGAAGATATCCTTGCCATGGATATCCCGACCCTCAATGCCTTTCGCCGCAAGCGGCTTGGTATGGTGTTTCAGCGCTTTGGCCTGCTTCCCCATCGCAATGTGATGGATAATGTGGCCTATGGCCTGGAAATTCAGGGGACTGCGCGCAAGGAACGCGAAGCCGCTGCATCGAAATGGATCGAACGTGTGGGTCTGGCGGGGTATGAGGCCAAATATCCCGATCAGTTATCAGGTGGCATGCAGCAACGTGTCGGCCTTGCCCGGGCCCTTGCGACCGATCCGGAAGTCTTGCTGATGGATGAGGCTTTCTCAGCCCTTGATCCATTGATCCGGTCTGACATGCAAGATGAACTGATGAAGCTTCAGGCGGAGCTTCATAAGACCATCGTGTTCATTACCCATGACCTGGACGAGGCACTGAAGATCGGCGACCGGATCGCAATCCTCAAAGACGGCAAGCTTGTGCAGGTCGGGCGGCCAGAAGAGATCGTTCTTAGACCCGCAGATGATTATGTGCAGGCCTTTACCCGCGATGTGAACAGATCACGCGTCCTGCGCGCAAAGTCGATTATGGAGCCGATCACATCTGGCGAACACCAAGCGGCACGCGAAGACTGGCCAAGCATCCAGGCACATGCACGCCTTGCAGATATCCTGCCTGTTGCACTTGCCAATGGCACGTCAATGACGGTGCGGGATGCCAAAGACACTGCAATTGGGACGCTGTCGCCACAGCAGATTGTCGAAGCACTGGAAGGTTAAGCCAGAGCGCATTGCGAAAGCTTAGCGGTCAATAATCTGGCAGCGCCGGAAGTAGCGCAGTTCAGATTGCTCTGCCGCGTCGGCGGTTGATTGGTGAATGATGCGATAAAGGCCGCTGTCGCCTGCGCGATTGTGCTCTGTGGCAATGATCAGCCACAGAAAACCATTTTCATCAGCGCGTGCGCGGTCTGTCGGCGATGGCAGGGCCTTGCCATTGGGATGGGAATGGAAACATCCCACAACCTGCTCCCGCTTTTGCCGCGCAGTACGATGGGCTTCAATCAGGGTTTGTGGATCAATTTCAAACGTGGTCAGCGGATCTTCCGCGACGTTGCGCGCAAACACCACACGGTCGATCCGGTTCGGGGTATCAATGGCGGCAATCAGAAGTCCACAGGCTTCCTCCGGCCATTTAACAGCGGCGAAATCGCGTATTTCTTCGAGAAGCGCCTTGCCAAGTGCGATGTGGGTCTGATCATCGCCACCTGATGAGTTGTTGTTTGCGATCCCCTGCCCGTTTGCCATCGCTGCACGCGCCCTTGTGGTTTGAGACTACTGCGCATCCTGTTGCAACAGGATACGGCCAAGGACCTTCTTTTCGCTCAGGGAAACAATAACGAGACGTGCGCTGTCACCGTGCCGACCTTCGATATGGAGCGTTGCATGTCGACCATCGACAGAATAGCCAACAAGACGTTCACCTTCTTCGAGGTCGATAACGACATCACCGAATTCGACAAGAGCGCCTTGCGCGACCGTATTATCGCCACCTGCAAATGGCACGGACGGCGTCACCGTTGGTGTATTTGTCTCGACACTTGTGTCCGTGGTGTTCTTTTCGAGCGAAAGGCCATAGACGACAAGTCCGATACCCACCACGATCAGAATGCCCATGAACGCGACCAGAGCCTTAACTACACGCATCGTATTTCCAACTGACAAAGTTTGATGAAACCTGCATGCTCGCCACAAGCGCGATCATACGTAACCTGTTTCAAGGCCATAGCGACAAGCACGATCAATTGCAAGGCAACAACGCCAAATGAAGCAAGTTGTCGCAATTCGTTGCAATCGCCGGACAAAGCGCTAAAAGCGGCGAACACATGCATTATTACAGTCACCCAATCAAACCATGCCAATAGCAAACGATGTCTGAAAACCTGACCTATACCGCGACAGACCAGGACGAAGGTGCCCGCCTTGATAAGGTGTTGGCGACCGCCTGGCCCAATCAGTCGCGTTCGCGGATCAAGGCCTTGATCGAAGACGGTCAGCTTTGCGTCAATGGCACGCCTGCGGCCAAGATGTCTGCCAAGGTCAAGGCTGGTGATGTTTTTGATCTGAGCGTTCCCGAACCGGAAATGGCCGAACCGACGCCCGAAGACATCAAGCTTGATGTGCTTTTTGAAGATGAAGACCTGCTGGTGATCAACAAGCCCGCCGGCATGGTTGTTCATCCTGCAGCCGGCAATGAAAGCGGAACGCTTGTAAATGCGCTTCTCGCGCATTGCGGGGACAGTCTTTCGGGTATTGGCGGGGTTAAACGCCCGGGGATTGTGCACAGGCTGGACAAGGACACCAGCGGCGCAATGGTGGTCGCCAAGAACGATGCCGCCCATCGCGCCCTTTCAAACCTGTTTGCCGAGGACAAGGAAAACATCGAGCGCGCCTACCTTGCGGTCGTGTGGGGTGTTCCTCGCCCCCGCTCAGGTGATATCGAAGGCAATATTGGCCGCAGCCCGCGCAATCGGAAAAAGATGGCGGTGGTCAAAAAAGGGGGGAAATATGCCCTCACACACTACAAGACTCTGCAAACTCGCGACGACTCGTTGGCGTCCCTTGTTGAATGCCGCCTTGCAACCGGACGGACGCATCAAATTCGTGTTCATATGAACCATATTGGGCACGCACTTGTATGTGATCCGGTTTACAGCCGAAACAGACCAGCAGGCAAACTCAACCTAGAAGCGCAACAGATTTTGAACGCATTCAACAAACAGGCGCTGCATGCCCGAACGTTAGGATTTCTGCACCCTCGAACCGATGCCTATATATCCACAGAGGCCCCTATGCCAGATGACCTTTTGGCACTGATGAAGGCCTTAGAGCTATACCTTTGAATAGTATGCACTAGCCTTATTGTCTAATTTTTCATTGACGACTTCTAATACTCCCGTATAAGCTTCTGAAAAGTGCAAGGGGTAAAATGCACTTTTAGAAAGCAATACGGGAGGCTTTGATGAAGCAAGGAAACGCTCTTCCAACTATCTCTCAAGATGGTCTCACGGTATACCTTCAACGTATACGCCGCTACCCGATGCTTACCCCGGAACAGGAGACCACCTATGCCTGCAATTTCCGGGACAAGGATTGCGATAAATCTGCTGAAAAACTGATTACCAGCCACTTGCGCCTGGTCGCCAAGATCGCGATGAGTTACCGCGGTTATGGCCTGCCGATCAATGAACTCATTTCCGAGGGCAATGTCGGTCTGCTGCAGTCGGTAAAACGCTTTGACCCGGATAAGGGCTTCCGCCTTGCGACATATGCAATGTGGTGGATCCGCGCCGCCATTCAGGAATACATCCTGCATTCATGGTCGCTTGTGAAAATGGGAACGACTGCCGCACAGAAAAAACTGTTCTTCAACCTGCGCAAACTCAAAAGCCAGATGCAGGCAATCGATGAAGGCGACCTTCAACCTGAACAGGTCGAACTGATCGCAACCAAACTTAACGTGTCCGAAGATGACGTTGTGATGATGAACCGCCGCCTGGCCGGTCCGGATCACTCACTGAATGCGCCGGTCCGTATTGAGGGTGACGGCGAATGGGTCGACTGGATCGAGAGCGATGACGAAGATCAGGAAACCCTTTATGGCAAGCGGGAGGAATTCCTGCAGCGCATGAGCATGCTCAAAAACGCGATGTCACATCTCAATGATCGTGAACGCGATATTCTGACGCAACGCCGCCTGCTTGAAAGCCCTGTCACGCTTGAAAACCTGAGCCTCGCCTATGGCATCTCGCGCGAGCGCATCCGTCAGATTGAAGTGCGCGCCTTTGAAAAGGTCCGCAAGTCAATCCATACGGACCTGCCCCACTAATACTGCCTGCTTTGCGTCCCTTCTGAAACAACTTGCGGCGGACAATGTCCGCCGCTTTCTTTTTTGCATGGTCTTCTTCAATCAGATAACGCAGTGATCAGTTCCCGGACCGATCCACTTCCTTGATCAGACTATCGCCCCAGGTTTTAATAAGTCCGCGCTGCTTCTTGCGCAGTTCACTGACACGACGCTGGGCTGCCAGGTTCAGAACATTGGCAACAATTGGCGGCATCGCGAGGTATAGAAGCCAACCAAGACCCGCGGCCCCATACATGATCGACAGTGCCAACGGCTGGAAAACGGCCTGTGTCGCCCCGCCAACCGTTTGCGATGGCTGCATCCAGACTTCCAGGATATAAGGCGCAACCCCTGAAAAGTTCAGCCCGAAGACACAGCGTGCCATCGTCCTGCCCGCGCTGCGATCAAAGATAAAGGCCACAAGTGACGGTAAAAGCCCGACCGTCAACGTAATAAAGGTGGGAAGTGCGACCATGAACAGCAGCACGGCGGATGCAATAACTGACAAGCCGGAAAATGCGCTGCGACCGCCTTTTTTTGTGCCTGCTCGTTTACCCTTTGCCATGGCGATCCCTTAAAAGATATGCATCAAGAACAGCGCGGACACTGTCAGTAGTGCGATCATGGTAGACGCGAAAGCAGCCGCCTGTTGCCCGACCTTTTCGGCAAGCTCCATACGGGCAGGCCCCGACGATTCAAGATCAAACACTTCGCTTTCCGCTTCGGAATATTCCGCGACGGCTTCAACAAACTCTGACTGGTCCTTGCGACGTTCCTGTTCGTCATTGATCAGGTTATACAGTTCGACAAGATTGCCGCGTTTGGCCAGTTTGGGAATCTCGGTCTCGACCCTTTCACGACGTGCCTTGCTATGGAACACCTTGATCGCCGGTTCCATCAACCGCGCAACCCAATGCGACAGGTTCTGCAAATTGTCCGGCCCATGACGCCATTGCACGATCGCCAGCATGCTAATGATTGCGCGACTATATTCGACCTCGTCTGACGGGTTTTGCATCGCCAACAACTGCCCTTCGACATCGTCCTCAAGGCGGGCGGCGATGAAGGCGGCGATATGACGATCCACCGGCCAGCTTTCTTCGGACGCGGTTTCGGCTGCTTTTTCAAGCGCTGGCAACAGATCTGCGATCTCGACGACATATTCCTCTTCGACCAACGGGCTCAGGCAATGCTGATTGCGCACGGTCGCATAGAGGCAGCGCTCATACCCGTAACCGGCACTTTGCTGCTGAATGTAATAGCGCAGGTTCTTGTATAGCTGCTGTTGCTTCTGGACCTCGGGGCTGTATCCCATCTGACGGCCAAACCAGAAAGATGGAATATCGCGCACGATCACGTCGGCAAAACGTTGGGGTCCCTTTCCATGTTGGACATCATAGGACAGCATGAAACCAAGCCCATCAACCATCGACGAAAATCCCTTGAACCGGATTGGGCCTGTCGGATCAAGAATCAGGATGGATCGCGCAACCAATACATCCTCGGCCGACCGTTTATCCGCCCCGGCCCACTGCAATTGTCGCATGGCATCCGATAACGCCTTGGCACGCTCATTATCGCCCAAGCCACGCCGTAACCAGACTTCGACCGTGCTGTCGCGCAACGGGCCAAGCGCGGTTACCCAGTTCTTGGCAATCCCCTGCGCCAGTGAACGCACGGTATAATAATCCCGACCAGCCAGGTTTTGCGACCGTGCTGCGCGTTTTTCAGTATTGGCCTGAACCGGCTTGGTCCGTCTTCCATCCAGCCAGGCGTTCAATTCGGCAAAGCCCCAGCGTTCTTCCGGGTCATCACACAACAGGCCACGCACCGGTTCAATCAGAACAAGCGGCAGCTTTTCATGTGATGCGATTGCCTGAAACGAGCCTTTGGCCAGTTTAAGTTCGATAATTTCCTGATCATTCAGCTTTCTGAGTGGTTGGCGGCCAATGCCAAGCTCGGCCAAAGTCATGCCAAGTGCATAAAAATCGTCGGTCACATTGCCCGAACCCCGACCGGCAGGATCAGCGCTCATACGTGCTGTGGTTTCATAAACCGCTGGCTGATCATAGCCCGGCGGGCCACTGGCGCAATCGCCAAGCACGACCTTTTCACGCATGGGATCGGCAAAGAACAAGTTATCAGCACGAATATTACGGTGTGCCAGCCCCTTCTCGCTGAATGCCTGCATGGCATTCATCAACGGCTCGACCACAACCGTGGCGATATCATGCTCATCGATGGCGAGTTTCTTGTGTTCGCGCGCGACCACCTTTCCGCCTGCCGGCTTTTCATAGAAAAGCACCATGGTCTTGCGACCAATCGGTGGCCAGTAGGCGGTTTCATAATCGATAAGGTCAATCTGACCGGCCATATGCATACCGGTCAGGAATGTCAGGTGGTCATGGCGGGTCGGAAGAACCGGATCGGTTACCAGCGCAAAGGCGCTGCCCTCCTCCCGGCGGAGATTGTCAGCAGAATACGCTTTGCAGTGGCCCATATCGAATTCAGGCATCCGCAAATCCAGAAAGACGCGAAAATTGCCGATCTCGACACTTTTGCCGCCTGCATTGATTTCGACACCGTCAAGCTCAGGGGATTCTTCGGGTTCCGCAGGTGCAGGTGCGCCGCCGCCCGGTGCATCCATCACCGGACCTGTCGCAGCACCATTTGAAACGTCCTGTTCCTGATCTTCTGCTTGCTCTGCCATGGTCCCGATATTTCTTTACAGGTTATCATTCCCTGAGTGACGCACTTAAACTTGGGCCAAAAGTCTTCCTGACCTGACCCTCAGAACGCTATCCTCAAAAGGTTGATAAAACGATACTTGTGATCCCCCCTGTCGGCAAGCTGTTATCCCGCGGGCGCAATCGCGAATAAACGGTAAGCCCCGTAACTGCAAACAAAAAAGCCACCAGTCATAAACTGGTGGCTTTTGAAGTTCGTAAATTCAAGCAGTCAGGCGCTGAACGGATCGTGCACCAGAATGGTGTCATCGCGCTCCGGGCTGGTTGACAAAAGCGCAACCGGTGCTTCAATCAGCTCTTCGATGCGTCGGACATATTTGATCGCCGTTGCCGGAAGATCGGCCCAGCTACGCGCCCCCATGGTCGTTTCCGACCAGCCGTCGATGGTTTCGTAAACCGGCTTTGCTTTCGCCTGCAGACGCTGGTTGGCCGGCAGATGATCATAGATTTTGCCATCAATGTCGTAACCGGTGCAGATCTTGATTTCATCAAAGCCATCAAGAACATCCAGCTTGGTAAGCGCAATGCCGGTGATGCCGTTGACCTTGACCGACTGACGGACAAGGGCCGCATCGAACCAGCCACAACGACGCTTACGACCGGTGACAACACCAAACTCGTGACCGCGCTGACCAAGACGTTCGCCGTCTTCATCAAACAGTTCGGACGGGAACGGACCTTCACCAACACGAGTGGTGTATGCCTTGGTGATACCCAGAACATAACCAACACCCGACGGGCCCATACCAGAACCGGCAGCAGCCTGACCGGAAACAGTGTTGGACGAGGTCACAAACGGATACGTACCGTGATCGACATCAAGCATGGTGCCCTGTGCGCCTTCGAACAGGATGCGTTTGCCAGCTTCCTTGAACTGATTAAGCGACTTCCAGACAGTGTCGGAGAACGGCAGGATTTTCGGTGCGATTTCCTTAAGCTGCGCAAGCAGTTCCGCACCATCGACTTCCGGCTGACCGAGGCCACGCAGAAGTGCGTTGTGATGCGTCAGAAGGTTTTCGACCTTGGCTTCAAGCAGATCAGTGTCAGCCAGATCACCTACGCGGATCGCACGGCGGCCAACGCGGTCTTCATATGCCGGGCCAATGCCACGACCGGTGGTGCCGATCTTGTTGTCCCCCGAAGCAGCCGCTTCGCGCGCGCGGTCAAGATTGCCATGCAGCGGCAGGATCAGGCAGGCATTTTCAGCCAGACGCAGGTTTTCCGGGGTGATATCCACGCCCTGCTCTTTCAGGCGGCCGATTTCTGCAAGAAGCGCCCACGGATCAACAACAACGCCATTGCCGATCACCGAAAGTTTGTTTTCACGGACGATACCTGACGGCAGCAGGCTCAGCTTATAGGTGGTTCCGTCGATCACCAAAGTATGACCGGCGTTGTGACCACCCTGGAAACGCACAACAACGTCTGCCCGTTCGGACAGCCAGTCGACGATCTTGCCTTTACCTTCGTCCCCCCACTGGGAACCGATCACGGCAACATTGGTCATCGCAAAACTCCTTGCGCGATAAATAAGTTCGTTCGATTAGGCGTTCAGCGGCACAACCTGACCGCCGATATAAATATGATTGCAGCCCATGCCTTGCGCTTCGATGCGTGCGGCGGCTTCGGTTTTTGCCTCGGCCGCACCTTCAAGGGCGGCAACCGTGTAATGGCCTTCGGCACGCAATTTGCGCGCTTCACGCTGTGGCGTACCAAGCGGCAGATACACGCGATCAACCGGCTCGGCATCTGGCAGACCACGCAGAATGCTATCCATATAAAGCGACATACCCGTTGCGGCTTCGCCAGAGGCACCACCGGCACGATAACGGCCACCGCGGCCGATTTCACCGCGGACGTTACGCGCAAACAGCGTAAAGCTGACACCGGTCTGATAGCGGAAACCAGCCATCTCCACCGGATCAATGGTAAGTGCCGCGTCAAGGCCGGACGCCAGAACGCGTTCTGCGACATCGATCAGACGATAGAGTTCCTCGGATGCACCAAGCGGCAGTTCGAGTTTTTTGAGTTTCGGCAAAGCTGACTGTGCCGGGCCGGCGGCCTCAAGCAATGCGACAAGAACGCCGGTAACCTTGCCATCAGCCGCCCGAAGGGCCGCGACATCACGACGTTCAAGCGCCTCGGTTAGTACTTCGCGGTCATCGCGCGACACACCAAAGGCATCAAAAAGACGAACCGGGAGTGTTGGCAAATTAAGGTCAACCGAAACATCCGCCAAACCGATGCTTTCCAGTGCCTCAAGCGCAAGCAGAACAATCTCGGTGTCGGCGGCAGCACTCGACACACCGATCAACTCGGCACCGACCTGGGCAAACTGGCGTTCAGGGCGCAGATGCGAACCCTTGATCCGCAGGACATCGCCGGAATAGGAAAGACGCAGAGGACGCGGCGCATCAACCAGACGGGTCGCAGCAATGCGTCCGACCTGGGGCGTCATATCCGAACGAACGCCCATCATGCGGCGGGACTCAGGGTCCATCAAACGGAACGTCTGGGTCGACAATTCCGGTGCAGCACCTTCAAGCAAACTTTCTTCGAACTCGACCAAAGGGGTTTTCACGCGGTCATAGCCTGCATGCGCCAGACTGGCCATCAGCTTTTCACGGATTTCAGCTTCCCGTGCAGCGGTTCCTGGCAGGACATCCTGCAGGCCGGCGGGCAAAAGAGCTTTCCTGGCAAGTTCGGTCATTTTGTGTGCTTTCCCGGACGAGGCGCGCAGATTTAAATTGATAATATCCCGAGCAACGCTCAGGGCTCACTATCCGGTAGCGGTTACTACCGCGTTGTGCCGGACAGAGCAACGGGGAAAAACCCTGTAACGCAAATAATACGTACGAATTATTTGCTAGTTGGCCGAAAATTCGGCTTTTACCACCGCATATGCCCAATCCAGCCAAGGCAGCAAAGCCTTGATATCTCTGGGCTCAACGGTTGCACCGCCCCAAATACGCAGTCCCGGAGGCGCATCACGATACCCGTTGATATCAAGTGCGACATTTTCCGCTTCAAGAAGCTGCGAAATCTTTTTCGGCAGCAAAGCCTGCTGATCGGCAGACAGACCAAGTGCCCATGGATCGACAATCTTGATGCACATCGAGGTGTTTGAGCCGGTTGCCGGATCCTCGGCAAGGTCGGCGGCCCAGTCGCTGCTGGCAAGCCACGCATCAAGATGTGCCCGGTTTGCACGGGTACGCTTCAAAAGCCCTTCAAGGCCACCAATCTCTTCGGCCCATTTCAAGGCATCAATGGCATCTTCGACCACCAACATCGATGGCGTGTTGATCGTTTCGCCGCGGAAAATGCCGTCAATCAGCTTGCCACCCTTGGTCATGCGGAAGATTTTCGGCATTGGCCATGATGGCGTATAGCTTTCAAGGCGTTCAACAGCACGCGGGCTCAGGATAATGATCCCGTGACCACCCTCGCCGCCCAGAACCTTCTGCCAGCTATAGGTCACAACATCGAGCTTATCCCACGGCAGTTCCATGGCAAAGATGGCCGAGGTCGCATCGCAAATGGTCAAACCCTTGCGGTCGTCGTCAATCCAGTCGCCATTGGGCACACGAACACCGGCCGTCGTGCCGTTCCAGGTAAAGACAACATCGCGATCAAAATCAACCGATGCCAGATCCGGCAGCTTGCCGTAATCGGCTTCAAGGGTGCGCACATCATCAAGCTTGAGCTGCTTGATCACATCGGTGACCCAGGTCGCCCCGAAGCTTTCCCACGCCAGCATATCAACGCCACGTGCGCCCAGCATCGACCACAGCGCCATTTCAACGGCACCAGTATCGGATGCCGGAACCACCCCTAACAGATAATCTTCTGGCAGGTTCAGGATCTCGCGCGAACGGTCAATCACCTCTTCAAGGCGCTGCTTGCCCAGCTTGGATCGATGTGAACGGCCAAGGATCTCGGTCTGCAATGCGTCTGCGGACCAACCCGGGCGCTTTTTGCACGGGCCCGACGAAAAATTCGGGCTGGTCGGACGAGTGGTCGGCTTTGCAAGTACGGCAGTCTGGGCCATCTGTAAGTTCCTGAGAAAGAAGGATAACCAATGCAGGTTGGTTCAGAATATTCAAGCGATCCGATCCTATTGCCCCAAAGGCAAAAGTCAAACGCCTTCCACACAGACATGACAGCCATTTTTGCATGGCTGAAACGAACCACCGCCAACATTCATTCGTTGGTTTATGCGCCTTAGAACGGGATGTCGTAATACCAAGGCGCAAACAGGCTGAACGCAATCCAAAGAATGATGATCAGCGGTGTGCCTGCCTTCAGGAAGTCGATAAACCGATAGTGTCCCGGCCCCATGACAAGAAGGTTGGTTTGATACCCGACCGGCGACGCAAACGAGCAGTTTGCCGCCATCACCACCGCAATCGCAAACACATGTGGCTCCACGCCAAGTTGCTGGGCCATCCCAATGCCAATGGGCGTAAACAGAACCGCGCACGCATTATTCGACAGAACGTTGGTAAAGCCCGCCACAATCAGGAAGAACAGTGACAGAATAACCGGTGCGGGTGCGCCGCGGGTTGCCGCCAACAACTGATCGGCAACGAATTCTGCGCCGCCGGTCAATTGAAGCGCATTGCCAAGGGCAAGTGCAGCGGCAACAAGCAAAACAATCTTGCGATCAATTGCACGCGATGCCTGACGCAAATTGAGCGCACCGGACGCGATCATCAGTCCGGCACCAATAAAGCTTGAAACCATGATCGGCACGACACCGGTCGCAGCAAGCGCAATCACGCCAAGGAAAATGGTCGCAGCCCGACGCGCATGGAATGGACGGGGCAAGGTTCTGGTCGACCATTCAAGCAACACAACGTCGCGGATGGTACGAAGGGCTTCGACGTCCTCCGACCGTCCTTGCACCAGCAAAACGTCCCCGGCTTCAAGCCGGATTTCGGTCATCTGGCTTCGGATCATGCGCGAACGACGCTGGATACCAAGCACAAGGCACTTGTACTGATAGCGGAAACCGATCTGCTCAAGGTTAAAGCCTATCAGGCGCGACCCCGGCGGCAACATGACTTCGGCCAACAGCTGGGTGGATTTCTGCGGGGTTTCGTCACCGTCTGCACCGACGGCAGCGGCATCTGAATGCAACAATCCCGGGTCCTTTTGCAGGGCCTCGGTCAGTGCCTTGCGGGTGGCGGCAACCACCAGAACGTCACCCGCCTGAATTTCCATATCGTCTTCAAACGGCGGCAGTTCAGCATGTTCACGCCGAACAATCATCTGAACGGTGATATTTGGCAGGTTCTTGAAGAACCCGGCGACTGGCTTTGTGCCAATCATGTTGGCCGCTGGCCCAACAGTGATCTGGGCGATGAACTGCTTGCCGCTGCTATCGGGATTGGCAAGCTTGCTGCGCATGGATGCCAAGGCCGGAAGCAGGCGCGGCGCAATCAACAGGACATAGACAAAGCCGGTCAGGGCAAGCACGCTACCGATCACTGTGAATTCAAAGAATTCAAGCCCCGGCATGCCGAGTTCGATCAGGGAGCTTGATACCAGAAGGTTGGTCGACGAACCGATCAGGGTTGTCATGCCGCCAAGGATCGCGGCATAGGAAAGCGGGATCATCAATGCCGATGGGGAACGTTCAATACGCTCGGCAAGTGCTTGAATAATCGGGATAAAAATAACAACAACCGGCGTATTATTCAGGAAGGCCGACAATACCATCACCACGAACAACCCGACGAAAATCGCGACCGAGGCATTCTTGCCGCCATGTTCGGTAATCAGACCGGCGATGTAACTCACCCCCCCGGTCAGGACCATCCCCTGCCCGACAACCAGTAAGGACAACACCGTCAGCAAGGCAGGGTTGGCAAAGCCCGACATGACCGTGGCAGGCCCCATCAGGTTTTCACCATCCGCATCAAGCAGCGGGAAAAAATCGAAGAAAAGCAAAAGCGTTGCGATTAGGGCAATACTGGTCAGTTCGAGCGAGATGCGCTCCAACCCATACAGAACAAGCGATCCGGCAACGAGTGCAAGGACCACCCACATCTGCATCGGCGTTGCAGAACTGGCAACAACACTTTCGAGCACGATAAACTTTCCCCTGTAAAGCCTGCATTTTTGCGGTTATCGCGCACCTTTGCACTGGCGAGATCTGTCCACAATCGTTTCATTTTGTCTTTTACTTAGACGAAAGCCCTATAGCGCGGTCAATAAAAAAACAAAGCAAATCAGTTCGAATGCGGATTAGTCGGTAGAATACCCCAGACAGAATGCAGGCCCTTTGAACAAGGAAGGCGGGCAAATACCAGATTGCCCGCCCTTCTTATTTTCATTATCTGGCACCGCCAGGCCAATCACGCCGGAACCGTGATTTCCCCTTTGAGATACTGCACGGCTTCGCCCTTGAGATGCACACGATCACCGTCAATTTTGCAGGCAACCACACCGCCACGCGCGGACGCCTGATATCCGACAACATCGAGCTGCCCCAGTTTTTCTGCCCAATAAGGCCCAACGACGCAGTGCATATAACCGGTGACCGGATCTTCATTGATGCCAAGTGCTGGCAGGAAGTAACGTGAAATCATATCAAGTCCGGTTTTATCACCGGGTGCCGTAACAATCA
>Ga0207773_100550_pt1 | contig 13805 bp, 10 predicted proteins | sample TtaePargueraPR_2_FD_187281 | JGI IMG/M metagenome (GOLD analysis project Ga0207773, IMG submission 187281) | Aerobic enrichment media microbial communities from Bioluminiscent Bay, La Parguera, Puerto Rico - Tt and M1 (3) (SPAdes) | ecosystem: Environmental > Aquatic > Marine > Unclassified ...
CCCCGCCGCTGTCCGCGGCCCTTGATCGCCTCGATCCGGGCGAGCTCGCGGGCGGCCGTCGCGACGTCCGCGCCAAGCGCGCGCACCGCCAGCAGCACCGCCAGGGAGTTGGTCACCAGATGCCGGCCCGGCGCGCCGATGCAGTACTGCACCACCTCGCCCTTGATGTCGGCGGTGACGGCGCTCGACGAGGCGTGCAGCGAGCAGTCGATCAGCCGGGCATCGGCCTCCTCGTGCTCGCCGAACGACCAGATCCGGCTGATCCCGCGGGTCCGTGCGTGGGCGACCAGGCGCGGGAAGTGCGCGTTGTCGCGGTTCAGGATCGCCGCGCCCGGCGGGCTCATGCCGGCGAAGATTTCCGCCTTGGCGTCGGCGATGGCCTCGACCGAGGGGAAGAACTCGATGTGAACCGGTTCGACCGTGGTGATGATCGCCACGTCGGGCTTCACCTGCCGCGACAGCCCCTCGATCTCGCCGGCATGGTTCATGCCGAGCTCGAAGACGCCGAAGCTGGCGCCGGCCGGCATTCGCGCGAGCGAAAGCGGGACGCCCCAGCGATTGTTCAGATTGCCGATGCTGGCGTGGGTGGCCGCCTGCGCCGACAGGCCGAGACGCAGCATCTCCTTCGTCGAGGTCTTGCCGACGGAGCCGGTGACCGCGACCACGGCCGCCCGGCTGCGCAGCCGGGCGTAGACGCCGAGGCCGACCAGGCCGTCGAAGGTGTCGGCGACCAGCAGCAGCGGCGCGTCTTCCGGAACATCGACAATCGGATGATCGATCATCGCCGCCGCGGCCCCCTGTGCCAGTGCCTGGGCGACGAAGGCATGGCCGTCATGGCTCGGCCCCTTCAACGCCACGAACAGGTCACCCGGCATCACGGTGCGGCTGTCGATGGACACGCCGGTGGCGGTCCAGTCGCCAATGGCTTCGCCACCGGTCGCTACGGCGGCATCAGCGGCGCTCCACAGGGCGGGACGGGACAGGGCCACGCTCATGCCTCCCCCCCATCGCCGTCGAGCGCGGCGACGGCCTGGCGCGCCTGCTCGGCATCGTCGAAGGGACGAATGGTGGTGCCGACGATCTGGCCGGTCTCGTGTCCCTTGCCGGCGATGACGAGGACGTCGCCCGTTTCCAGACGGGACACCGCCTCGCGGATCGCCGCCGCCCGGTCGCCGATCTCGACGACGTCGGGAACCGCCGCCCGGACCTGGGCCCGGATCACCGCCGGATCCTCGGTGCGCGGATTGTCGTCGGTCAGCACGGCGATGTCGGCGTTCGCCACCGCCGCCCGGCCCATCAGCGGCCGCTTGCCCGGGTCGCGATCGCCGCCGCAGCCGAAGACCACCGCCAGGCGGCCGGCGACATGCGGGCGCACCGCCTTCAGCACCGTCTCCAGCGCGTCGGGGGTGTGGGCGTAGTCGACATAGATGGCGGCGCCATTGGCGCGCACCGCCACCCGCTCCAGCCGCCCGCGCACGCCGCTCAGGTGCGGCAGGCCGGCGATCGCGGCTTCCGGAGAGAGACCGGTCGCCATGGCGAGCCCGAGCGCGCAGAGGATGTTCGTCGCCTGGAAGGACCCGACCACCGGCACCTCGGCGGTGTGACGGACACCGTCCAGGACGAAGCCCAGCCGCTGGCCCCGCGTGCCCGGCTCCTGCTCGACGAGCCGCAGCCGCTCCGCCGCGCGGCCATAGTCGATGAGTGTCCGCCCGCTCGCCCGCACCGCCGCGGCGATGCGCTGGCCGGCCGCGCCGTCGACATTCACCACCGCCGTGCCGGCGGCGGGCAGCAGCTCGGTGAAGAGGCGCAGCTTGGCCGCCTCGTAGGCTTCCATCGAGCCGTGGTAGTCGAGATGGTCGCGCGTCAGGTTGGTGAAGCCGGCCGCCCCCACCGCCACCCCGTCGAGGCGATACTGGTCGAGCCCGTGGCTGGAGGCTTCCAGCACCAGATGGCTGACGCCGGCATCGGCCAGCGAGGCCAGGGTCTCGTGCAGGCTGGCCGGATCGGGCGTCGTCAGCGCGCCGTAGGTGACCTGGCCGGGTGCGGTGATGCCGAGCGTCCCCATGCTGGCCCCGGCAAGGCCGGCATGGGCCCAGAGCTGGCGGCAGAACTGTGCCGTCGAGGTCTTGCCGTTGGTGCCGGTGACGGCCGCGATATGGGCCGGCTGCCGGCCGTGGAAGGCGGCGCAGGCAAGGGCGAAACGGCGGCGGACATTGTCGTCCGTCAGCAGGGTCACGCCGTCGGCATCCACCTGCTCGGGCAGGCGCGTGCCGGTCGGCGCCAGCACCGCGATGGCGCCGGCCGCGATGGCATCGGCGATGAAGTGCCGGCCGTCGGTGCGAGTGCCGGGGATCGCCGCGAACAGGTAGCCCGGCCGCACCTGCCGGCTGTCGGCGGTGAGGCCGGCAATGCCTGGCAGCCGCGTGATGTGGGTGGTGTCCTTGGTCATCGTCAGCATGGTCGCGATCAGTTCCGGGTCGGCACGAAAGCCTCTCCACCCACCAGCGGGGCGAGGCTGATCGCGTTGACGATTTCGGGATCGGTCTCGTCGACCGGCGCGATGCCCTCCAGGGGGCCCAGCCGCTCGACGATCCGCCGCACTGTCGGTGCCGCGACCCACCCGCCCGTGGCGTAGCCGTAGGTGCGCTCCGTGCCTTGCGGCTCATCAAGCAGGACGAAGATGACGTATTCGGGGCTGTTCATGGGAAAGGCCCCGATGAATGAGGACAGCAACGCGTCCTCCTGGTAGCCGCCGCGGCCCGGCTTCTCCGCCGTGCCGGTCTTGCCGCCGACGAGATAGCCCTCGGCATCGGCGTTCGAGCCGGTACCCTCGGTCACCACCAGGCGCATCAGCCGCCGGATGGCGTCGACCGTCTCGGGCGAGAAGACGCGCACGCCCTCGCCCTGCTCGCCCGGCGCGCGCGCGACGATCGTCGGCTCCCGGTAGATGCCGTCGCTGACCACGGCAGAGATCGCCGCAACCAGCTGCACCGGGCTCACCGCGATGCCGTGGCCGAAGGCGATGGTCGCGGTCTCGGTCTGGCGCCAGTTCGACGGCACCAGCGGGTCGGCGACCTCGCCGAGCTCGATGGGCGGCCGCTCCAGCATGCCGAGGCGGCCGAGATAGTCGCGCTGGATCTCCGGCCCGAACTCCAGCGCCATCAGCGCGGAGCCGATGTTCGAGGAGTACATGAAGATCTCGGGTACGCTCAGCGAACGCCATTGGCCGTGATAGTCGCGGATCTGGAAGCCGCCGATGGCGAGCGGCCGGCTGGCGTCGAAATAGTCCCGCAAGGTGGCGACGCCGGTCTCCAGCGCGATGGCGGTGTTCAGGATCTTGAAGCCGGACCCCATCTCGTAGACGCCAAGCGTGCCGCGGTTGAACAGCGCCTCCGGCGGGATCGAGCCGGCGTCGTAGGGATCGTAGTCGGGCAGCGACACCATCGAGACAACCTCGGCCGTGTCGGCGCGCATCACCACGCCGACGCCGCCGATGGCGCTGAACTCCTCGATCGCTGCGGCGAGTTCCTCGTGCACGATCTGCTGCACCCGGAGATCGAGCGAGAGGCGCACCGGCTCGCCGCCGTCGTTCAGCGTCTCGTTGAGGGCGCGTTCGACACCGGCCAGGCCGTTGCCGTCGACATCGGCATAGCCGACCACGTGCGAGGCCAGGTTGCCGGCCGGGTAGTAGCGCTGCTCTTCCTCCTGGAAATCGAAGCCCGGCAGACCGAGGCGATTCACTTCGTAGACCTGCTGCGGCGTCAGATTGCGCTCGATCCACACGAAGCGCCGGTCGGAGGCGAGCAGGTCGCGGGTCGCGCCGACGTCGATGTCAGGCAGCACGGAGGCGAGCCGGAGCGCGGCGTCATCCGGGTCGATGACCGCCTCGGGGTCGGCGAAGAGGGAGGCGGTGGGCAGCGAGGTGGCAAGCAGCATGCCGCTGGCATCGACCAGCTCGGCCCGCTCCGTCGCCGGGGTGCTGGCGGCGACGGCCACCGGGCGCACGTCGATGGAGCCGCCGAGCGCGGCAATGTCCACCAGGCGGGCGCCGACCACTCCGAAGGCGAGCGCGAAGACGGCGGCGGTGATCATCAGCCGGCCCCGGCCGGTCTCGACCGCGTCCTGCGGCCGGTCGCCGGCGCGCCGGCCCGCCGCCACCACCGGTTCGGCCATGCCGGCCTCATGGGTGCCGTCGAAGACATCGTCGAGATCGGCCGCGCCGTAGTCATCCGACGCCCAGGTCGCGGTCATCGAAACCCTCCGCTGGCGGAGACCTCGACGGCCAGGCCGGTCATCGGCTGCACCGGTGCAGACGGCGGCGCCTCGGCCAGGCGCGGCTGACCGACCGCCGGACGGCGCTGCGGCAGGGGCATGGTGACGGCGTCGTCGCGGGCCAGCACCTCGGGCGCCGGCACCCGGTACTCGGCTCCCGGAAGCGGCACCGGCACGGCGGCGGCGCTGGTCACCAGCTGGCCGACCGCCGTCGGCTCCAGATCGAGATAGGCGAGGGCGAGCTCCCGCAGCCGCTCCGGCCGGTTGAGGAAGGACCACTCGGCGCGCAGCACCCGGATCGCCTCCTGCTCGGCAACGATCTCGCGGTTGAAGTCGTCGAGCTCCTCGTTCAGCGCCTGGACCTCGTAGGAGACCTGGAAGAGGACGGTGGTCGCGCCGGCCAGCAGCGTCAGCCAGAACAGGGTGGCGAAGCGGATCATGCGGCCGCTCCTGTCTGCGGCCAGGCCGGCGCCTCGGTGCGGATGGCGGCGCGCAGACGGGCGGAGGCGGCGCGGGGGTTGCGGGCGCATTCCTCGGTCGATGGCGTCACCGGCTTGCGGGAGACGTCGCGGAAGCTCGGCGCCCGGTCGTTGGCCGGCGCCGGCAGGTGCCGCGAGGGGCCGCCTGCACGCCCCGAACGGGCGGCGAGGAAGGCCTTGACCCGGCGATCCTCGAGGCTGTGGAAGGAGACCACGACCAGCCGTCCGCCGGCGCGCAGCAGCCGCTCGGCGGCCGACAGTCCGCGATCGATCTCGCCCAGCTCGTCGTTCACGGCGATTCGGATCGCCTGGAAGGTACGGGTCGCCGGATCGATGCCGTCCTTCGAGCGGGGCACCACGCGGCGCACCACCTCGGCCAGGGCCGCGGTGCGTGTCAGCGGCGCCTCCCGGCGCGCGGCGACGATGGCGCGGGCGACGCGGCGGGCGTGCCGCTCCTCGCCGAAATCGCGGATGATGCGGGCGAGGTCTGCCTCCTCCGCCTGGTTGACGAGATCGGCGGCACTGTCGCCCTCCGCGCCCATGCGCATGTCGAGCGGACCGTCCTGGCGGAAGGAGAAGCCGCGGGCCGGATCGTCGATCTGGGGGCTGGAGACGCCGAGATCGAAGACCACGCCGTCGACCAACCCGTCCGGCGGCAGAAATCCGGCCACGAGGCTCTCCATGTCGCCGAAGGCGCCACGCGCGAGACACAGGCGGCCATCCAGATCGGCGGCCAGCGCGGAACCGGCGGCGATCGCGTCGGGGTCGCGGTCGATCCCGATGACGGTGACCGGAGCCGCGCCGAGGATCGCGCGCGCATACCCGCCGCGCCCGAAGGTAGCGTCGACATGCACCTCGCCGGCACGCGGGGCGAGCGCCGCGACGACCTCGGAGAGCAGCACGGGGATGTGGGCCGCGGCGGTCATGGCCGTCAGCCTCCCGCACGCGGCAGAACGACGGGGCCATGTTCCGCCGACCGGCTTTCCGAGCGGGTCTTGTAGGCGGCTGGCGACCAGATCTGGAAACGGTTGCGCCCCTTGCCGACGAACAGGGCGGTGTCGCTGATCCCGGCCATGTCCATCAGCGCCTTGGAGAGGATGATCCGGCCATCCGGATCGCAGCGCATTTCGATCGACTTGGCGAAGTATTCGTCCTCCGCCATGTCGCGCTCGAGCGAGCCCATGGGCAGGGCGTCGATGCGCTCCTGCACGTCGTCCATGAACGCCTCGGTGAGGCCGTCGATGGCCCCCTCCTCGGCATTGCGCTTCAAGTAGAAGATGCCGCTGCCCTGGTCGTCGAGAACGGCCCGGAACGAGGCGGGTACCGATACCCGGCCCTTCCTGTCGACCTTGTTCTCGTATGTCGACGTGAAGCGCTTCATCCCAGTCCCAAGCAGTCGGCGCCGGCGCGCCGTTTGGCTCGCGTTCAATCGGGGACACCCGGACGGCGCTTGCGACGTTCCGGCGGCCATCCGCTACGCCAGGGCGCGAGGCGCCCGTTCGGAAAATCCGACGCTTATCGGTTGACGCGGGCGGCCTGCCCCGACCTAATCCCATGCCGTTTCATGGGATTTCATGGATTAGCATGGGTATTTATGGGTGGTCAAATACTATTCGGGGTAAATTATTGTTTTCCCGAGGAAAATCCGGACCCGGGCCTGAGCACAGACGAGTCAACTCACCCGGTTGAGAGAGTCTGCTGCTTAAATATGTTTTTACCATGAACTGAATTTCAATCTCAGAATTGTACTTGATTTGTTCATACGTAGGCTCACGATCCCGACAGGTTCCATGCGCCCGCCGATCGGGCCCTGGCCGCCGTCCCATGGGATCCCATGGGACCGCCGGACACGCCGCGTCCCTGACCACCAGGTCCCGGCCGGCGGCGCTCCCGGATGCCGCCGCCGACGGCCTCCGCCCTCGCCGAAAGGGGTAACGCACAGCCAAGGGTCGAGCGGCCGCGAACCATGGATAGGGGCAGCCGACCGCGGAAATCGTGGTAAGCTGCCAGCCGGATGGGCAGGCAAGTGCAATCGAGACGATCGGAGAGATGTCGATGAAGCTGCTTCTCAGGATCGCCGCCGGAACGGTCATGGCCGCGCTGATGCTTCCAGCGGCAGCCTGGCCACAGGACTGGCGGTTGGCGCCGACCTTCGGCGGTGAAACGCTCGGAACGGCCATGGGCGGCTTTGTCAGCGTCGACCTCGCGGCCGGCGGCGACATCCCCGCCAACCGGGCGATCGGCGGCACCTGCGTGGGCACCATAGCCAACGCCCCGGACTTCCGCCTGACGCTGAGCGGCACTGGCCGCGGCACGCTGGACATGGTGGTCGTGTCCAACGAGGACACGACCCTGGTCGTGCGCGCGCCGAACGGCAACTTCCTGTGCGTCGACGACAGCGTCGGCAGCCTGAATCCCTACCTCGCCATCACCGACGCGGCGGCCGGCGACTACAATGTCTGGGTCGGCACCTACACCCAGGTGCCGGGCTATTTTCCGCCGGCGACCCTGGCCATCGAGTTCGCCGTGGCGGGAGGCGCCTCGTCCGCAACCGCCGCCGAGACGGAGATGGACGAGGGTGGCTACTACTACAACGACGGCGGCACGGCCGCGGGCCCGGTGACACTGGCGGAGATCGAACGGCAGATCGGCCTCGGCACCATTCTGCCCGACACGCTGATGTGGCGCGAGGGGATGAGCGACTGGGCGGCCGCGCAGACGCTCGATCCGGTGACGCCGCTGTTCTCGTCCGGGCCGCCGCCCCTGCCCCCGGAACCGGAGGAAGAGGAGGAGAGCGGGCCGCCGCCGCTGCCACCAGGTCCCGACGATGCGGCCGATGCCGGCCATCGCGCCGCGATCATGGCCGCCTGCCGGGTCGTCGCGGAGAACGAGATGCAGGGCCGGATGGAGGAGGGAGAGGCCGCCTGCGAGTGCATCGTCGACCGCCTGCTGGCGGGCAATGTCGACGACACCCTCCTCACCCGGTTCGCCGATGATTTCATGGGTGCGGCGGACGCTCTGGAGACCGCCGACGCCGACCTGTTCCGGGAGATCGACCAGCAATGTTTCTGAGAACCATCCTGCACGCGGGCGTCTGCCTCGCGCTTGGCGGCACCGCCACGGCCTGGGCGGCCGATGACGCACCCTCCGGCGACCGGGCGGAGACCGGCGATCAGCGGCTCGTCGCCCAGGACGATGGCGGGCACCAGACGATCTATGAGTTGTGGACCGCCGGCGGCACGTCGGATGACTTCACGGTCGAGCAGGACGGCGACGCGGTCGTCGTCACCCGCGACGGCGGCAGCTGGAGCGGCCGGCTGATCCTGCCGGAGGATCTGGGCGCGCTCGGCGAGCGCAGCGTCGCGGTGACGATCACCATCGAGGAGGATGGCGGCGGCTGGCCCGACCGCCTCGTAGGCGCCGGCTTCTTCTACGGCTTCACCGACGCCAATGCCGAATTCCTGTTCACCATCCTGTCGCCGCAGGATGGCGGCATGCTGATGGTCGGCCAGAACGTCGTCGACGGCGGCTTCAGCATCGCCCAGACGCTGGGCAATGAGAGCATGGCGGTGGGCGAGGCGGTGCGGCTGGTGCTGTCGGAGACGGATGGCGGCATCTCCGTCGAGGCGGGCGGCTCGTCCCTCTCCTTCTCCAGCAGTGGCATAGCCGCGCTGCAGAGCAATGCCGACGCGCGCATCGGCATCATGATCGTGGGCTCCGGCACCTATCGCTTCGAGGATCTGGAGATCGAGTGACGCCGCCAAGGGGCGCGGTGGCGGCATCGCCGCCGCGCCGCCCCGGAACCGTGACGCTGGCATGCGGCCGGCGCTGCGGATAGTTCTCGCAATCGTCCGCCACCGCCCTAGAGTTCCCCCGTCGGTGCGCCGAACCGGCAGCCGTCCGCAGCGTCCCTTGCCGCGGCGCCGCGCGTAAAGCCGCACTCGAAGGGAATTCAATGCCGGTCCGCAACACCTCCTTGCCGGTCCGCAAGGCCGGTGAATTCGCCATGGGGATGCGGGAATTCATCACGCTGATGGCGGCGATGATGGCGCTGAATGCGCTCTCGACCGACCCGATGCTTCCCGCCCTGCCGCAGATCGGCGAATCGCTCGCGATCGAGGACGAGAACACCCGTCAGTGGATCATCTCCTCCTACATGATCGGGCTCGGCGTCGGCTCGCTGTTCTACGGCTCCCTGTCGGACCGTTTCGGGCGCCGGCCGATCCTGCTGATCAGTTTCTTCTTCTTCCTCGTCGCCACCCTGGTCTGCGCCCTGTCGACCGACCTGACCATGATGCTGATCGGCCGGGTCTCGGCGGGCCTTTTCGCCGCCGGCAGCCGGGTCGTGGCCATCAGCGTGGTGCGCGACCGCTTCGTCGGCGACCGCATGGCCAGCATCATGTCGGTGGTGTTCCTGGTCTTCATGCTGGTCCCGGTGATCGCGCCGACTTTCGGGCAGTTCGTGCTCTATGTGGCAAGCTGGCGCTGGATCTTCGGCGGCTTGCTGCTGTTCGGCGGCGCCACGGCACTATGGATTCTGCTACGCCTGCCGGAGACCCTGGCGCCGGAGAACCGCATCGCCATCAACCCGGCCGCCATCGCGCGCGTCTGGGGCATGATCCTGCGTACCCGCGGGTCGATCGGCTACATGCTGGCCACCGGGCTGGTGATGGCGGGACTGGTCGGCTTCATCACCTCCGCCCAGCAGATCTTCTTCGACGTCTTCGATGCACCCGACATCTTCCCCTACATTTTCGCCATCATCGCCGGCGGCATGGCAATCGGCAGCTTCGCCAACAGCCGCATCGTCGAGCTGACCGGCGCCCGGCGCATGTCGCAGGGCGCGCTGATCATGCTGATCGTGCTGTCGGCGGTCCGCTGCCTGCTGATCCTGCAGGGCTGGGAGACGATGTGGACCTTCGTCGCGGCGCAGACGCTGACCCTGCTCTGCTTCGCGCTGGTCGCCTCCAACTTCGGCGCCATTTCCATGGAGCCCTTCGCCCGGGGCGCCGGCGCCGCCTCCTCATTCCAGGCGTTCCTCACCACGATCACCGGCGGGGTCGTCGGGACGGCCATCGGCCTGCAGTTCGACGGCACCACGTTCCCGATGACGCTGGGCTTCCTCGTCTGCGGGATCGTGGCGCTGCTGCTCGTCCTCTGGTCCGAGCGCGGGCGGCTGTTCACGCGCCCCAACCGGCCCAAGGAGCCGCATCCGGCGCGATGAGGTGGCGATAAGGGGGTCAGACGGCCTGTAAGCCGGGTTCTGTCCCCGCCCCGCCGAAACGGGACGGTGGACGGCCATTCCTCTGGGGCATCCGTCGCCGGATGCCTCGCGCGACCTACCCGGGCGGCGGGCGGGAACGCCCGTGGCGGCCGCCCTTGCGGGCCTGTCGCCATCCGCCCCTATTCGGTCTTGCTCCCGGTGGGGGTTACCATGCCGCCTGCCGTTGCCGGAGGCGCGGTGCGCTCTTACCGCACCCTTTCACCCTTTCCGCGCGGGCCTGGGCCGGCGCGGCGGTTTGCTTTCTGTGGCCCTGTCCCGAGGGTCGCCCCTGCCGGGTGTTACCCGGCACCGTGTTCCCGTGGAGCCCGGACTTTCCTCTCCCGCCCGATCCCGGAGGATCGGCACGGCAGCGGCCGTCCGGCCGTCTGACCCGGAAGGCTAGATGCGCCCTTGGGGCGCGGAGATCAAGCGGCGTCTTTGGCGCGCCCGTCAGGTGCTGGTGGTGCGCTGCTCGATCAGGCGCGGCCGGCGCAGCACGATGATGCCGACGCCGATGACCGTGGCGACGCCACCGATGACCCGGTTCCAGGTCAGCGCCTCGCCGAGGAGCAGCATGGAGAAGGCGACGCCGAACATGGGCACCAGCAGCGTCCAGGGCATCACCAGATTGATCGGATGCCGGCGCAGCAACACGAGCCAGATCGAATAGCACAGCACGACGACGATCAGCACGTTGTAGACGATGGCGCCATAGGCCTCCCAGCTGGCCGTGAACAGCGCATCGACCTGGAAATCGCCGATGATGAGGGCGATCACGGCGAGCTGCGGTGCCGCCATCAGCGCCATCCAGCCATTCAGCGTGATGTGGTCGACATCGGTCATGTTCTTCATCTGCACGTTGGCGACCGCCCAGAGCAGCGCCGCGGCGATGATCATCATCACGCCCCAGACGGGCGATTCCTCCTGCGGCGCGCCGACCAGCACGGCGACTCCGGCGATGGCGATGACCATGCCCAGCCCTCGCCGCCAGCCCAGCTTGTCGCCGAACAGGAGCGCGGCCAGCAGGGCCGAGAACGGCACCTGGATCTGGATGGAGATGGCGGCGATCGAGCTGTCGATGGCCCGGATGCCGATGGCCATCAGCGAGAAGTGCGCAACGCCGAGGGTGAGCGAGAGCGCGAAAAGGCGGCCCAGCGCCTGGCGGGGCACCGGTCGCCAAGGCAGTAGCACCAGCGCCACCAGAGCGAAACGCAGCGCCATGAACATCACCGGCGGGATCTCGGTGACGCCGATCTTGGAGATCGGAAAGTTCAGGCCGAACAGCATCATGACGAGCAGGATGCGCAGCGTGTCGGTGAGGGGCATGGGGTCCCTTCGGCGGGATAGGTGAGTAGTCCTGACCCTAACGGGCGGGACCCCGGCTGATAAGGGGCCGGCACTGCAGGGGAGCATTGTCCGGCCGGGGACGGAGTTCCGGAGTGGCCATCGCCGGGCCGGACGCCGGGTCCAATCCGGGCCGGCGACGACGAGCCGCCCTACCCGTCCATGAGCAGCCGGACCCGGTCCGGGGCGATGTCGAGCCGCACCTCCCGGCCCAGCGGCAGGGTCATCCGGTCCGCCCCGTGCGCGCACGGCACGTCGACGGCGACCGGCACGCCGAGGTCGGCGCAATGGTCGGCGACGAGATCGGCGAAGCCGAAGGGGAAATCCTCACCCTCCTGCGAGATGCGCTCCGGTTCGCCGATCATCAGGCCGGCGATACTCTCGAACTTGCCGGCCTGGCGCAGCTGCCACAGCATCCGGTCGACCGCGTAGAGCGCCTCGTCGACATCCTCGAGGAAGAGGATGGCGCCGGCCGTGTCGATCTCGTTCCAGACGCCCATCGCATGGGTCAGCAGCGAGAGATTGCCGCCGACCAGCGGTCCGCGGGCCCGCCCCGGCACCAGGCATCGCGCCTGTCCCATCATGCGATCGACCAGGGGCTGGGCGTCCGCGCCCGTCAGCAGGGCGAGAAGGAGGTCGGGCCCGGTGACGCAGCGAGAGTCGTCGAAATCCTTGAGGATCGGGCCGTGCCAGGCGTGGCCGCCGGTGCGGCGGCGGATCGCCGACAGCAGGGCGGTGATATCGGAGTAGCCGATCAGCGGCTTCGGGTTGGCCGTGATCAGGGACCAGTCGAGGCGGTCGATCAGGCGCTGTGATCCATAGCCGCCGCGGGCGCAGAGGATCGCCTTGACCTCGGGATCGGCATAGGCCGACATCAGCGCCGCCGCCCGCGTATCGTCCTCGCCCGCCATGCGGCCCCAGCGCAGCCGGTTCTGATCCGACATCCGTACCGTGAAGCCACGCCGGCGCAGGGCCGCCGCCGCCCGCTCCAGCCGATCGGGTTCCAGCCAGTCGGCCGGCGAGACGACGGCGATGGTGTCGCCGGGGACGAGCGGGCGAAACGGCGGGTGCATGCCGGGCGGCGTCAGAGTCCGAGCGGCTGGGTCGCCTGGGCGAGCCAGGCCCGGTCGTCCTCGTCGAAGCGCTCGGCGAGCGTCTCGTAGACCCGGGCGTGATAGGCGTCCAGCCAGGCGATCTCCTCGGCATCCAGCAGCGACGGCTCAACCAGGGTGAGGTCGATGGGCGCGAGGGTGATCGTCTCGAACTCGAGGAACTCCTTGTCGGCCTTCTTCAGGGCCTCGCAGGCACGGACGACGATCAGGTTCTCGATGCGGATGCCATAGGCGCCCGTCCGGTAGTAGCCGGGTTCGTTGGACAGGATCATGCCGGGCAGCAGGGCCACGTCATTGGGCAGCTTGGAGATGCGCGCCGGCCCCTCATGGACGCCGAGATAGCTGCCGACCCCGTGTCCCGTTCCGTGATCGTAGTCGAGCCCCGCCTGCCACAGGGCCCGGCGCGCCAGCACGTCGAGCTGGGCGCCGTTCGTGCCCTTGGGAAAACGCGCCGTGGCCAGCGCGATATGGCCCTTCAGCACGCGGGTGAAGGCCTCCTTCGCCTCCGCCGGCGCCTCGCCGATGGCCACGGTGCGCGTGATGTCCGTGGTGCCGTCGAGATATTGGCCGCCGCTGTCGATGAGATAGAGTTCGCCCGACTGCAGCGTGCGGTCCGTTTCCGGCGTGACGCGGTAGTGCACGATGGCGCCATTCGGGCCCGAGCCGGAGATCGCCGAGAAGCTGTCGGAGCGGAAGTTCTCCTCCGCCGCCCGCAGTGCGTGCAGGTGCCGGGCGGCCTCGATCTCGCTCACCCCGCCCGCCGGCGCCGTCTGCGTCACCCATTTCAGGAAGCGCGAGATGGCGACGCCATCGCGGCGATGCGCCCGCCGCGCCCCCTCGATTTCCGTGTCGTTCTTGCAGGCCTTCGGCAGCACGCTGGGATCGGTCTCCTCGACGATCGTCGCACCGGCCGCGTCCAGGCGCCCGAACACCCAGGCATTAACCCGCGCGGGATCGACCTCGACCGTCAGCCCCGCCAGCCCGTCGAGCGCGGCGGCGAAATCCTCCGGCGTCGCCAGCGCCACCTGGTTGCCGAGATGGGCCGGCAGGTCGGCGCCGATCTTGGCCGGGTCGACGAACCAGGTGACCGTGCCGTCGCGCCGCAGAATGGCGTAGGAGACGGTGAACGGCGTTTCCTCGGTGTCGCCGCCGCGGATGTTGAGCAACCAGGCGATCGATTCCGGTGCGGCGATCACCGCGGCGTCCGCACCGCGGTCCGCGATCGCCTGCGCCAGACGCGCCTGCTTGTCCGACGCCGCCTCGCCGGCGAACTCTCGGGGGTGGGGCACCGCCAGGGCGCGGGGCGGGGGGGGTCGATCGGTCCAGGCGAGGTCG
>Ga0207773_100551_pt1 | contig 13796 bp, 10 predicted proteins | sample TtaePargueraPR_2_FD_187281 | JGI IMG/M metagenome (GOLD analysis project Ga0207773, IMG submission 187281) | Aerobic enrichment media microbial communities from Bioluminiscent Bay, La Parguera, Puerto Rico - Tt and M1 (3) (SPAdes) | ecosystem: Environmental > Aquatic > Marine > Unclassified ...
GATGGAGGCGCTGCGCCTGGCGCGCGAGCATCACCCCGACCTGATCCTCATGGACATCCAGCTGCCGGAGGTCTCCGGCCTGGAGGTCACCAAGTGGATCAAGGAAGACGATAACCTGAAGTCCATTCCGGTGGTTGCGGTCACCGCCTTCGCCATGAAGGGCGACGAGGAGAAGATCCGCGAGGGCGGCTGCGAGGCCTACATCGCCAAGCCGATCTCCGTCACCAATTTCCTGGAGACCGTCGAGCGGTTCCTCAACTAGCCGCTGCGAGGTCTTTTCCAGTATGACCGCGCGGATTCTTGTCGTCGACGACATACCCGCGAACGTCAAGCTGCTCGAGGTCAAGCTGACCGCCGAGTACTTCGACGTGATCACGGCGTCGGACGGGCCGGAGGCGTTGCGGCGCGCGCGCAGCGACGCGCCCGATCTCATCCTGTCCGACGTCATGATGCCGGGGATGGACGGCTTCGAGCTGTGCCGGCTGCTGAAGGCCGACCCGGAGACCAGCCACATTCCCCTGGTGATGGTGACGGCGCTGAGCGACGTCTCCGACCGCGTGCGCGGGCTGGAGGCCGGCGCCGACGACTTCCTGACCAAGCCGGTGAACGACATCGCGCTCTTCGCGCGCGTCCGCTCGCTCGCCCGCCTGAAGCAGATGATGGACGAGCTGCGGGTCCGCCAGGCGGCGAGCGGCGACGGCACCCTGCTGGCAGAAGCCGAGATGGAGATCGCCGGCGGGCTCACCGACGCGCGCGTGCTGCTCGCCGATCCCAGCGAAACCCTGGCCGGCAAGGTGCAGGCCTACCTCGCCGAGGACGGCCACCGGACCTCGCACGTGACCTCCGGCCGCGACGCCCTGGCGCTCGCCCAGCAGGAGCCGTTCGACCTGCTGATCGTGAGCCTGCACCTCGGCAAGGAGGACGGCCTCAGGCTGTGCTCGCAGTTCCGCTCGCAGGACGACACGCGCCACGTGCCCATCCTGCTGCTGCTCGACGAAGAGGACCTGCCGCGGCTGCCCAAGGGCCTCGAGATCGGCGTCACCGACTACCTGATCAAGCCGATCGACCGTAACGAGCTGCGCGCCCGCACGCGCACCCAGATCCGCCGCCGGCGCTACCACGACAAGCTGCGCGACATGCTGCAGCGCTCCGTCGCGCTGGCCTACACCGACACGCTCACGGGCGTCTACAACCGGCGCTACATGAACGCCCACCTCGACCGCAAGATCATGGAGATCGCCGAGACGGTGAAGCCGGTGTCGGTGCTGATGTTCGACATCGACAAGTTCAAGACGATCAACGACAGCTACGGCCACAAGGCGGGCGACGAGGTGCTGACCGAGCTGGCCCGGCGGGTGTCGCGCGGCGTCAGGGACATCGACCTGGTCTCGCGCTACGGCGGCGAGGAGTTCGTCATCGTGATGCCGGACGCCGACGTCGAGGTCGCCGTCACCGTCGCCGAGCGCGTGCGCGCCCTGGTGGCGGACCAGCCCTTCGCCATCTCCGGCAGCGCCGGCCCGCTGGCGGTCACCATTTCGGTCGGCGTGGCGACCACCCGCGATCCGACCGAGACCACGGAATCCCTGATCGGCCGCGCCGACGAGGCGCTCTACCGCGCCAAGGCACGCGGGCGCAACTGCGTCACCTCGGCCGAGCTGGACCTGCGCCATCCGCGCCACACGGGCTTGCCCGCCGCCGGCGACTGACCGATCAGCAGGGACGCGACACCGAAATGAAAAACGGCCGCCCGAGGGCGGCCGTTCGGTCTGCAGGAGCAGGGACGTCCCCGGCTCACTTCATCTTCGATTCCTTGAAGACCACGTGCTTGCGCGCCACCGGGTCGTACTTCCGCATCTCCAGCTTCTCGGTCATGGTGCGCGGGTTCTTCTTGGCCACGTAGAAGTAGCCCGTGTCCGCGGTGCTCACCATCTTGATCAGTTGCGTGGCTGGCTTCGCCATGTCCGCTGTCCTTTGCGTGAAACGAGTTGCCGGGAAAATACTGCGCCCGGGCGCGCTGTCAAGCCCGGCCGGTGGGCCGGCGCCCTTCGGGCCTCAATAGGATAAAAAACCTTGCTTTAGGAGCCGGAGCCGTCGGTGGCGGTCGCCGGCAGTACCGAGGCGGCGGTGTCCGGTACCCTGTGCAGCGCGCGGGCGTAGAGGGCGGGGTCCTCCAGCAGCTGGCGGGCGACCTGCATGTCGATCTCCTCCTCGCCCTCGCGGGTCGGGCAGTGGGCCCGCAGCGCCTCGATGGCGGCATCGTCGTTGGTGTCCACCTCGAGCCGGCGCAGGTCGGCGGAGATCGGCAGGGCGCCGCTCTGCAGGCGCAGCATGACGTCGCCCGGCGTCGCCACCTCGCCGGTGGTGCAGACGTCGGGCAGCACGCCGCGGCGGTGGAGGGCGTAGCCGGAGGGCGCATGGAAGCGCGCCCAGGTGAGAATGAACTCGCCGCTGTTCGGCAGCGGCAGCACGGTCTGCACCGTGCCCTTGCCGAAGGAGGAGCTGCCGACCAGCAGGGCGCGGCCGGAGTCCTGCAGGGCCGCCGCGACGATCTCCGAGGCCGAGGCCGAGCCGCCGTCGATCAGCACCACCACCGGCGCGTTCGCTGCCAGGTCGTCGTCGGTCGCGCGGAAGTACTGGTGGCTGTCGTTGTGGCGGCCGTGGGTCGAGACGATGCGCCCGCTGGTCACGAAGATGTCGGAGACCTTGATGGCCTGCTCGAGCAGCCCGCCCGGATTGCCGCGCAGGTCGAGGATGTAGCCGCGCAGGTCCGTGCCGAGCTCCGCCTGGGCCTGACCGATCTTCTGGCGCAGGCTGTCGGCCGTGCGGTTGTTGAAGCCGCTGAGGCGGATGTAGGCGAGGTTGCCCTCGCGGTGGTAGGCGACGGTCTGCGGCACGATGTGGGTGCGCACGACGGCGAGCGACATCGCCGCGGCGGCGCCCTCGCGCTCGATCGCCAGCACGACCTCGGAGCCGGTGCGGCCGCGCAGGCGGTTCACCACGTCGTACTGCGACAGGCCTTCCACGCTGTTGCCGTCGATGGCGACGATCACGTCGTCCTTGCGGACGCCGGCTTCCTCGGCGGGAGTGTCCTCCATGACGGAGAGCACCAGCACGCCCTCCTCGATGAGGCGGATGCGCACGCCGATGCCGCCGAAGCCGTCGCGGCTGGCGCGGTTCTCGCGCGCGGCGTCACGGCCGGCATAGCGCGAGAAGCCGTCGAGTTCGCCGAGCATGCCGTCGAAGACGGCCTCGTAGAGGCGCTCCGGATCGGCGGCGTCCAGCTCGATCGAGTGGTAGCGCACGGCCGTGATGACCGAGGCGGTGAGGGCGCCCCAGCCCTGGGCGTCGCTCTCGTCGGGGACCGGATAGCTCGCCATGAGGCGGCCGTCGATGCTGACGCGCAGGCGCTCGTCGTCGGACTGGATGCCGATCGCCGGATCGATGCTGGCGAGGCTGCTGAGGCCGGAGACCGCGAGGTCGGAGACCGCCACTTCCTCGATATAGATGTCGGCAACGTCCTGGTAGCCGGAGCTGAAGAGGTGTTCGGCGCGCGCTTCGTCGTAGCCGAGCGGCGCGGTGCTGTCCTGCGAGGCGCAGGCGACCATGACGAAAGCAAGGCACAGCGGGCCGGCGCGGCGCAGCAGGCCCTGAAAATCCACGACCGGTGTCCGATGCTGGCGGATCAGCCCGACGAACTTACGCAACCTCTGCAACCCCTTGCGCTCCCTGCGAAAGCCACAATAGACGAATTCGTTAACGCGGCGCAAAGCGCAAATTCATCCGGCTGGTGACATTTCGCCTTTGCTTAGGGCTCCAGTAAGCACCGGGCAGAGTCAAAGATTCGTTAACACACGAGTAATAATTGCTGCGATCAGCCGCGGCGGGGACTGCGCCGCTTGCCAGCGCGGGAGGACTTCCCGCTCTTGCCGCCGTCTTTGCCACCGTTGCGCGAATAACTCTTTGACTTTTTTGTATTTTTTGCCGATTTCCGCGCTGGGCGGGGCGTTTGGCCCGCCGCGGGCCCCTGCCGCCGCGACCGTTCCCGGCCGGCGGGGTGCCAGCCGTCGCCGGCGGCTTCGCCGTCCTCGGCGTCCTCGCGCTCGTCCAGCGCCAGGATGAGGCCGCCGGTCATCGGCTCGGCCTCCACCAGGCGCACCCGCAGGCGGTCGCCCAGGCGGTAGACACGGCCCCAGCGCTGCCCCTCGAGGGCGTGGCGCGACTCCACGTGGTGGTAGAAGTCGCCGGGCAGGGTGCTGATGGGGATGAGGCCGTCGGCGCCGCTCTCGTCGAGGGTGACGAAGAGGCCGAAGCGGGTGACGCCGTTCACCCGGCCGGTGAAGCGGGCGCCGACTCGGTCCTGCAGAAAGGCGGCGGTGAAGCGGTCGACGGCGTCGCGCTCGGCGGCGGCGGAGGTGCGCTCGGTCGCGCTGATGTGGCCGCCCATCTCCTCGAAGGCGTGCTCCGACCCCGGCGGCAGGCCGTCGTCGCCCAGCGTCAGGCCGCTGACCAGCGCGCGGTGCACCAACAGGTCGGCATAGCGGCGGATCGGCGAGGTGAAGTGGGCGTAGTGGGTGAGCGCGAGGCCGAAGTGGCCGAGATTGTCGGGGCTGTAGATCGCCTGGCTCTGGGCCCGCAGGATCAGCTCATTCACCAGCGGCGCCTCGGGGCGACCCTCCACCTTGGTCAGGAGCTGGGTCAGCATGCGCGGCCGCACCACCTGGCTGGCGTTGAAGCGCAGCCCGAGCTCGTTCAATACCTCGGCGAGGGCGGCGAGGCGGACCGGGTCGGGCTTGTCGTGCACGCGGTACATGCAGGGCTGGCGCAGGCGCTCCAGCTCCTTGGCCGCGGCCACGTTGGCCGCGATCATGAATTCCTCGATGAGGCGATGGCTGTCGAGCCGCTGGCGCGTCTCGATGGCGGCGACGCTGCCGTCTTCGGCGAGGCGGATCTTGCGCTCCGGCAGGTCGAGCTCGAGGGTGCCGCGGTCGTGCCGCGCGGCGAGCAGCGCCTGGAAGGCGCCGTAGAGGCTGGGCAGCACCGCTTCCAGCACCGGCGCGTTGTCGCCGGCGGGGGCGCCGTCGCGCGCCGCCTGCACCTCCTCATAGGTGAGCCGCGCGGCCGAGCGCATGAGCCCGCGCACGAACTTATGCTTCAGCGCCTTGCCCTCGGCGTCGATCCACAGGTGGACCGCCATGCAGGGGCGGTCCTCGCGCGGATTGAGCGAGCACCAGCCGTTGGACAGCGCTGTCGGCAGCATCGGCAGCACGCGGTCGGGGAAGTAGGTGGAGTTGCCGCGGGCGTAGGCGGAGCGGTCGAGCGCGCTGTCGGGGCGCACGTAGTGGGCGACATCGGCGATGGCGACCAGCAGGTGCCAGCCGCCGGCGTTCTTCGGATCGTCGTCCGGCTCGGCGAAGACGGCATCGTCGAAGTCGCGCGCGTCGGCGCCGTCGATGGTGACCAGCGGGATGTCGCGCAGGTCCTGGCGCCGCCCGAGCGGCGCTGCCGTCGCCGCCTCCGCCTCGTCGACGGCCTTCTGCGGAAACTCGCTGATGAGGCCGTGCTCGTGCAGCGTGATGAGGCTGAGCGCGCGCGGGTCGTTGCCGCGGCCCAGACGCTCGAGCACCCGCACGCTGCGCAGGCCGAGGCTGTCGCGCCGGCCGCGCTGCGGCAGGATTTCGGCCAGCACCAGCTCGCCTGCCGTGGCGCCGCGGGTATCGGCCGGGCGCAGGATGAAGTCCTTCTTGGCGCGCTTGTCGGTCGGCCGCAGGCGGCCGCCCTCGCTGCCGATCTCGTAGACGCCGAGCACACGCTGCGGCGGCCGGTCGAGCTTGCGAATGATGTGGGCTTCATAGTTGCCGTCGTCGCCGAGCTTGAGGCGCGCCAGCGCCCGCTCGCCCATGGCCAGCACGGCGCGGCTGCGGTGGTCGGGAGCGACGTAGATGCGCGGCGGCCGGCCCTTGTCGTCGTCCCACACGGTGGGTCGCGCCAGCAGCTCGCCATCCTCATCCAGCTCGAAGACCTCGATGACCAGCACGTTGGGCAGGCGCCCCGGGGCGGAGACGCGGCGCGACGGCTGCCTCTCGAGGACGCCTTCCTCCTTCAGCTCCTTCAGCAGGGCCTTCAGGCGGATGCGGTCGTTGCCCTTGATCCGGAACGCACGCGCGATCTCGCGCTTGCCGACCGGCTCGGCGCTCTCGTTGATGAACGCGAGCACCTGCTCCTTGCTGGGGAAGGGCGTAGCGCGGTCCCCGTCGGCTTTCTTGGGGTCCTTCCTGCCGGCCAAGGTCAGTCGGCCGCCGTTTCGCCGGCGGCAGCCTTCTTGGTCGCTTTCTTCTTGCTTGCCTTCTTGGCGGCGGGCTTCTTTGCCGCCTTCTTCGCGGTCTTTTTCGCCGTGGACTTCTTCGCCGCCGCTTTCTTCGCCGGCGCCTTTCCGGTGCCGCCCTTCTTGCCGCCTTGGGCAGCCTTCTTCTCGGCCTGGGCCTTCAGCATCTCCAGCGCCTGCTCCAGCGTCACGCTCTCCGGATCGATGTCGGCCGGGATGGTGGCGTACAGCTTGCCGTGCTTCACGTAGGGGCCGAAGCGCCCCTTGCCCTGGCTGACCACCTTGCCGTCCTCGGGATGCGCGCCGAGCTGGCGGCCGCCGCCCTGGCCGCGCTGCGGCGCCTCGGCGATCAACGCGACGGCGCGGTTGAGGCCGACGGTGAGCACGTCGTCGCCCTCGGTCAGCGAGCGGTAGGTCGAGCCGTGCTTCACGTAGGGGCCGTAGCGGCCGATGCCGGCGGTGATCGGCTTGCCGTCGTCGGGATGCGGCCCGACCTCACGCGGCAGGGCGAGAAGGGCGAGGCCCTTCTCCAGATCCACCTCGGCCGGCGGGATGTTCTTCGGCAGCGAGGCGCGCTTCGGCTTCTCGTCGCCCTCGGCCTCGCCGAGCTGCAGGTAGATGCCGAAGGGACCCTTGCGCAGGGTCACGTCCTTGCCGCTTTCCGGGTCGCGGCCCAGCACCTTCGGATTGCTGAGGTCGACGCCGTGATCCTCCTCGTCGCCGGGCACCGCCAGCGGCCGGGTGTAGCGGCAGTCGGGATAGTTGGAGCAACCGATGAAGCCGCCGTTGCGCCCCAGGCGCAGGCCGAGACGGCCGGCGCCGCAGGCCGGGCAGGCGCGCGGGTCGCGCTCAGGGTTCTGCGGGTCGAGCGGAAAGAAGTGCGGGCCGAGGTCGCGGTCGAGCGCGTCGATCACCTCGGTGATCGAGAGGTCGCTGGCGCCGGCGACGGAGGTGCGGAAGGCCTCCCAGAACTCGCGCAGCACGAGGCGCCAGTCGACGCGGCCGCCGGAGATGTCGTCGAGACGCTCCTCCATCTCGGCGGTGAAGTTGTACTGCACATACCGCTCGAAGAAGCTGGCGAGGAAGGCGACGACGAGGCGGCCGCGGTCTTCCGGCACGAAGCGCCGGCGGTCGAGCCGCACGTAGTTGCGATCCTGCAGCACCTGCAGGATGGAGGCATAGGTGGAGGGGCGGCCAATGCCGAGCTCCTCCATCTTCTTCACCAGGCTCGCCTCGCTGTAGCGCGGCGGCGGCTGCGTGAAATGCTGCTCCGGCAGCACGGCGCGGCGGGTGAGGGCGTCGCCCTCGGTCAGCTTCGGCAGGCGACGGTCGCCGGTGGCCTCCTCGTCGCCGTCGGCCTGCTTGTCGTCACGGTCTTCCTGGTAGAGCTTCAGGAAGCCGTCGAAGGTGACGATGGAGCCGGTCGCGCGCAGCCGCGCCACCTGGCCGTCCACGTCGATGTCGACCGCCACCTGGTCGAGCTCGGCGCTGGCCATCTGGCAGGCGACGGTGCGGTTCCAGATCAGCTCGTAGAGCTTGCGGCCTTCTTCGTCGAGGTAGGCGCGGACGTCCTTGGGGCGGCGGAACAGGTCGGTCGGGCGGATCGCCTCGTGCGCCTCCTGCGCGTTCTTCTGCTTCGACTTGTACTGGCGCGGCGCGTCCGGCAGGTAACGGTCGCCGTAGTCACCGGCAATCAAGGCGCGGGCGCCGTCGAGCGCTTCCTGCGCCAGCGTGACGCCGTCGGTGCGCATGTAGGTGATGAGGCCGACGGTCTCGCCGCCGATGTCGACGCCCTCGTAGAGGCGCTGCGCCACGCGCATGGTGCGCGTCGCGCCGAAGCCCAGCTTGCGCGAGGCCTCCTGCTGCAGCGTCGAGGTGGTGAACGGCGGATAGGGATTGCGCCTGGTCTGCTTGCGCTCGACCTGCGCCACCGCCAAGCGCGCGGCGCGCTCCAGCTTCGCCGCCGCCGCACGGGCGGAGGTCTCGTCGGGCAGGTCGAACTTGTCGAGCTTCTTGCCGTCGAGGTGGGTGAGGCGGGCGGTGAAGGGCGCGCCCTGCGGGTTTTCCAGGTTGACGTCGATCGACCAGTATTCGCGCGCGCGGAAGGCCTCGATCTCCGCCTCGCGCTCGCAGATGAGGCGCAGGGCGACCGACTGCACGCGCCCGGCCGAGCGGCTGCCCGGCAGCTTGCGCCACAGCACCGGCGACAGCGTGAAGCCGACGAGATAGTCCAACGCGCGGCGCGCCATGTAGGCGTCGATCAGCTCCTGGTTCAGCCGGCGCGGGTGCTGGAAGGCCTCGACCACCGCCTTCTTGGTGATCTCGTTGAACACCACGCGCTCGACGTCGACGCCGTTCAGCACGTTGCGGCGCTTCAGCTCGTCGACGATATGCCAGGAGATCGCCTCGCCCTCGCGGTCCGGGTCGGTGGCGAGGTAGAGGTGCTTGCTCTGCTTCACGGCGGCGGCGATTTCGCGCAGGCGCTTTTCGCCGCGCTCGTCGACCTGCCAGCTCATGGAGAAGTCCTCGTCCGGCCGCACCGAGCCGTCCTTGGGCGGGAGGTCGCGCACGTGGCCGTAGCTGGCCAGCACGTTGAAGTCCTTGCCCAGGTACTTGTTGATGGTCTTCGCCTTGGCGGGCGATTCAACGACGACGACGTTCATAGAGCGCGGATAATTCGCTTCTGTTCGTTACCAACTTCCTAACGAAGCCGGTGCGTGGCTGGGTCCCTGCCGGTACTCCTAAGTGGTACGCGGCCGTTGCCGGTCAACAGGGCCCGACCTCATAAAGGGTTCGTGGGGGCTTTGTAAAGTCGCGCAAAACGGTTGCCGGGGTGACGCTCGACCTTGCCGGCGAGTTCCAGCTCTAGCAGAACGCCGTGGACGACGGCGGTGGAAAGGGCGCTTTGGCGCACCACGTCGTCGACCTGGATGGGCTCGGCGCCGAGCAGTTCTTCAACGATCGCGCGCTCCGCGTCGCCGGCTTCGGCCGGCGGCGGGACCGCCTGCACGAAGGGGCGCGGCGCGGCGGCGGGCGCGCCAGAGGGGGCGCCGACGACGGCCAAAATGTCGGCGGCGGTCTCGACCAGGGTGGCGCCCTCGCGCAGCAGCTGGTTGCAGCCGCCGGCGCGCGGGTCGAGCGGCGAGCCGGGCACGGCGAAGACCTCGCGGCCCTGGTCGGCGGCGAAACGGGCGGTGATGAGCGAGCCCGAGCGCTTCGCCGCCTCGACCACGACGACCCCGCTGGAAAGCCCGGAAATCAAGCGGTTGCGGCGGGGGAAGTGGCGCGCCTGGGGCACCGTGCCGAGCGGCATTTCGGCGATCACGGCGCCCTTCTCGCGGATTTCCGCGTGCAGGGCCGCGTTCTCCGGCGGGTAGACGATGTCGACGCCGCCGGCCAGCACCGCCACGGTCGGCCGCGGCAGGGCGCCCGAATGCGCGGCGGTGTCGATGCCGCGCGCCATGCCGGAGGCGACGGCAAAGCCGGCCTCCGCGAGTTCAGCGGCGAGGCGGCCGGCCAGGCGCCGGCCGTTGGCCGAGGCGTTGCGGGCGCCGACGATGCCGATCTGGGGCAGGGCCAGGGCCTCGACCCGGCCCAGCACGGCGAGGACCGGCGGGGCGTCGTCCAGCGCGCGCAGCGCGGCGGGGTAGTCCGGTTCACCGAGGACGAGGAGGCTGACGCCGGCCTTGCGGGCTGCGGCCAGCTCGGCCTCCGCCTCGGCGGGGCTGCAGAGGCGGACCTGGCGCTTGCCGCCGGCCCGGCGGGCCAGCTCCGGCAGGGCCTCCAGCGCCGCCGCCGGGCTGCCGTAGCGCTCCAGCAGGTGGCGGAACACCACCGGCCCGACGTTCTCCGAGCGGATGAGGCGCAGCCAGTCGAGGCGCTCGTGGTCGCTCAGTGGTTTAGTTTGGACGCCCGTCATCGCTTCAAAATCGTCACGCGGGCCGGTAGAGGTCAAGGGCTTTGGCGGCTCGCTCCAGCCGGCTTGACCGCGAGGCGACCTGCGCCTATATTCGTATTATTCGAATTTCCAGAATTATTCGCATTTGGTGCTGACTATGAAGGTGACCTCCTCACAATTCATACGCAACGTGGGCCACTTCCAGGATCGTGCGCAGATCGAGCCGGTGGTGGTCATGAAGCGAAACCGCGAGCATACCGTGCTGCTTTCGGCGGAAGAGTACAGGCGGCTCCGGCGTCGAGCGCGGATTGTGCAGCGGACAGAAGAGATGAGTGAGGCAGAAATCGAGGCTATCGCGCGGGCGGAAGTCCCGGAGGGGCACGAAGCGCTGGACGGCGAGTTGAACTGAAGCCGTCGTGGCTGTCCCGAAGCCGGAACCCGGCCTCGTCATCTGCTACGCCTATCTCTGGTATGGGGAAGCGCTGGCAGGGCAGGAGGAGGGCGCTAAAGATCGCCCTTGCGCCATCGTTCTTGCTTCCGAGGAAGCCGAAGGCGAAACCGTCGTCACAGTCGCGCCGATCACCCACACGCCGCCTGGCGATCCCGATGCGGCAGTCGAGATTCCGTTGGCGACCAAGAAACGGCTCGGACTCGACAATGCGCGGTCCTGGGTGATCGTCAACGAAACGAACCGCTTCGTCTGGCCGGGCCCCGATCTACGGCCAATCAGCCGAAATACGAACGAATTCGCCTACGGCTTCTTGCCGCCCAAGCTATTCCGCCAGGTGCGCGAGCGGTTGGTTACCTATTACCGCGCCAATCGGCTCAAGACCATGCGGCGCTCTGACTAGAGCTCGGGCGAGACATCAGCCCTTCTTGCCGCCGATCTTCGGCTCCTGGCCGGCCAGCAGGCGGCGGATGTTCTCGTGGTGGCGCAGCCAGACGAGGACGGCGAGCGCGGCGGTGAGCTGCACCATCTGCAGGTCGCGCAGCAGGAACCAGGCGACCACCGGGGCGGCGGCGACGGAGACCAGGGCGGCCAGCGAGGAGAAGCGGAAGAGCGCGGCGACCAGCAGCCACAGCAGGCAGCTCGCGGCGCCGAGGGGCAGCGAGAGGGCGAGCAGCACGCCGAGGGTGGTGGCGACGCCCTTGCCGCCGCGGAAGCCCAGCCAGACCGGGAAGAGGTGGCCGACGACGGCGCCGAAGGCGGCGACCAGCGCCACGTCGGGCCCCCAGAGCTTGGCGATGAGGACGGCGGCGGCGCCCTTGCCGGCGTCGAGGATGAGGGTGGCGGCGGCGAGGCCCTTGCGGCCGGTGCGCAGCACGTTGGTGGCGCCGATGTTGCCGGAGCCCATCTGGCGCAGGTCGCCCAGGCCCGCCAGACGGGTCAGCACGAGGCCGAAGGGGACGGAGCCCAGCAGGTAGCCGCCGACCAGCGCCGCCAGCAGGTAGGGCCAGGCGAATTCCCAGGAGATCGGATCGGGCATGATCGGCGTCCGCCGTCAGGCTGCTTCGAAGAGGGCGCGGCCGTCGACCACGGTGCGCTGCACGCGGCCCTGCACGGGCAGGCCCTCGAAGGGGCTGTTCTTGGACTTGCTGGCGAAGCGGTCGGGGTCGATCTTCCAGGCGCGCTCCGGGTGGAAGACCAGCAGGTCGGCGGGCGCGCCCTTAGAGAGGCGCCCGGCGTTGAGGCCGAGGATCTCGGCGGGGCGGTGCGTCAGCCGCGCGAGCAGATCGAGCAGGCCCGCCTTGCCGGCGTGGACGAGCTGCAGCGACAGCGGCAGCAGGGTCTCCAGGCCGACGATGCCGGGCTCGGCGATCGCGAAGGGCAGGCGCTTGGACTCGACGTCGTGCGGGCTGTGGTCGCTGGCGATGGCGTCGATGGTGCCGTCGGCGACGGCCTCGAGGATCGCCTGGCGGTCGTCCTCGCTGCGCAGCGGCGGCGACACCTTGGCGAAGGTGCGGTAGTCGCCGACCGCGATCTCGTTCAGCGCGAAGTAGTGCGGGGCGGTGTCGCAGGTGACGTCGAGGCCGCGCGCCTTGGCGCGGCGGATCGCCTCGACGCTCTCGGCGGTGGAGACGTGCGCGACGTGGTAGCGCCCGCCGGTCATCTCGACGAGGCGCAGGTCGCGCTCGATCATCATCACCTCGGCGAGCTTGGGAATGCCGGGCAGGCCGAGGCGCGTCGCCAGCTCGCCGCCGTTCATGGCGCCGCCGGCCAGACTCGGCTCCTCCGGGTGCTGCACGACGAGCAGACCGAAGGTCTTGGCGTAGGCGAGCGCGCGGCGCATGACCTGCGCGTTCTCCACCGCCTTCAGGCCGTCGGTGAAGGCGACGGCGCCGTTCTCCGCGAGCAGGCCCATCTCGGTCAGCTCGCGGCCCTCGAGGTTCCGCGTGACGGCGGCGTAGGTGTAGATCTTCACGCCCTTCACCTCGCGGGCGCGGCGCGCGACGAACTCGACGCCGGCGACGTCGTCGACCACCGGGTCGGTGTTGGGCAGCGCGACCATGGAGGTGACGCCGCCGGCCGCCGCGGCTCGCCCGGCGGAGTCCATGGTCTCCTTGTGCTCCTCGCCGGGCTCGCGGAGCTGCACGCGCAGGTCGACGAGGCCGGGGGCCAGGCAGGCGCCGCCGCAGTCGACGCGCTGCACGCCCTCCGGCACGCCCTCGTTGAAGAGCTGCGGGCCGAGGTCGGCGATCCTGCCGTTCTCGACCAGCAGGGCGCCGGGCGCGTCGAGGCCGCTCGCCGGGTCGAGCAGGCGCGCGTTCACGTAGGCGGTGCGGTGCTTGGGCAGGGGAGCGCTCACGCGTTGTTTCTCACTGGGCCGCCTGGTGCTGCTGGCTGCGCGCAAGATGCAGGTTGTGGTTCAGGGTCTCCAGGCAGGCCATGCGCACGGCCACGCCCATCTCGACCTGCTCGCGGATGACCGAGCGGTGGATGTCGTCGGCCAGTTCGCTGTCGATCTCGACGCCGCGGTTCATGGGGCCCGGGTGCATGATGAGCGCGTTGGGCTTCGCCGCCTTCAGCTTCTCGCGGTCGAGCCCGAAGAAGTGGAAGTATTCACGTGTCGAGGGCACGTAGCTGCCCTGCATGCGCTCGGTCTGCAGGCGCAGCATCATCACGATGTCGCAGTCCTCGAGGCCCTTGCGCATGTCGCTGAAGGTCTCGACGCCGAGGCGCTCGATGCCGCTCGGCATGAGGGTCGGCGGCGCGATGAGGCGCACGCGCGCGCCCAGCGTGGTCAGCAGGTGGATGTTGGAGCGCGCGACGCGGCTATGGGCGATGTCGCCGCTGATGGCGACGCGCAGCCCCTCGATGGTGCCGAGGCGGCGGCGGATGGTGAGCGCGTCGAGCAGCGCCTGGGTCGGATGCTCGTGGCTGCCGTCGCCGCCGTTGATGACGGCGCAGTTCATTTTCTCGGCGAGCAGCTGCACGGCGCCGGAATCGGGGTGGCGCACCACCAGGACGTCGGGGTGCATGGCGTTCAGCGTCATCGCCGTGTCGATCAGGGTCTCGCCTTTCTTGATCGACGACCAGGCGACCGACATGTTGATGACGTCGGCGCCGAGCCGCTT
>Ga0207773_100552_pt1 | contig 13778 bp, 12 predicted proteins | sample TtaePargueraPR_2_FD_187281 | JGI IMG/M metagenome (GOLD analysis project Ga0207773, IMG submission 187281) | Aerobic enrichment media microbial communities from Bioluminiscent Bay, La Parguera, Puerto Rico - Tt and M1 (3) (SPAdes) | ecosystem: Environmental > Aquatic > Marine > Unclassified ...
TGCCTTTGGCCGCCTTGAAAAGCCATGCCAAAAATCTGCCTGCAATCCATCAAACAGAGATGACCGGTAACTAGATGTTATAGCATGTTTAGCCACTACAAATCATATAGAACCCAAAAAAATAATCAACCAATAAACCAACCCATGAAAAAAAGCTATTTAAAGACTTTGTTTTTAGCTACTTTGGTACTCATCAGTACTTGGGCTTGCAAGCAAAAAAACAAAACAGAAGAAACCGAAGAGGTTTCTACTAAACCCAATATCATAGTAATTTATTTGGATGACCTGGGATATGGGGATCTCAGTGCCTATGGGGCTACTGAGATCAGTACACCGAATATGGACAAACTGGCCAACGAAGGGGTCCGTTTTACTAACGGCTATGCTTCCTCAGCCACCTGTACTCCTTCCCGCTATGCCTTGCTTACAGGGATGTACCCTTGGAGGAATAAGGATGCCAAGATTCTACCAGGTACCGCACCTTTGCTGATCGATACTGCCCAGCTTACTTTGCCCAAAATGCTGAAAGAGCAGGGCTATTATACCGGTATCGTGGGAAAATGGCACTTGGGCTTGGGAAGCGGAAATGTCAACTGGAACGAAAAAATCAGTCCTGGTCCAAATGAAGTCGGTTTTGATTATAGTCACATTCTTGCTGCTACGCAAGACCGTGTGCCAACAGTCTATATAGAAAATGGCCATGTGGTGGGCTTGGATCCCAATGATCCTATTGAGGTGAGTTACCATAAAAACTTCGAAGGGGAACCGACCGGCAAGGATAATCCTGAATTGCTGAGCATGAAATGGGAACATGGACATCATAACAGCATTGTCAATGGAATTCCCAGGATCGGATTTATGAAAGGTGGAGAGTCGGCCAAATGGAGTGATGTGGACATGGCGGACCACTTCCTGGAAAAAGCGCAAGCCTATGTAAAGGAACATAAGAATGGGCCATTTTTCCTTTATTATGCCATGCAGCAGCCACATGTGCCCCGCACGCCACATCCAAGGTTTGAGGGAACCACTGGTATGGGGCCGAGGGGTGATGTGATTGCAGAGGCGGATTGGTGTATAGGCGAGTTTCTAAAAACCTTGGAGGAAGAAGGATTAATGGAAAACACCTTGATTATCTTTTCGAGTGATAATGGGCCAGTGCTGAATGACGGCTACTATGATGATGCGGTAGAGAAGCTTGGAAAGCACACTCCAGCAGGGCCGCTGCGTGGAGGAAAGTACAGCTTGTTTGAGGCCGGTACAAGGGTTCCGTTTATGGTTTATTGGAAAGGAAAGATAGCGCCAAAAGTGTCTGATGCCATGGTATGTCAGTTAGACTTGTTGACTTCTTTGGCTGACTTGGTAGGAAGTGGCCAAAAAGGGCCGGACAGTGAAGGTTTGTTAAATACTCTTATGGGCAAGGCCGACCGGGGAAGGGAGAGTCTGGTCATAGAGGCCACCACCAGAACGGCTTATAGAAAGGGAGATTGGGCTATGATCCCTCCCTATAAAGGGGTGAAGGTCATTCCTCATGTCAATAATGAGACAGGCAATGATGAAGAATATCAGCTTTATAACCTCAAGGAGGATATTGCACAGCAAATTAACCTGGCAGAAAGCAACCCGCAAAAGTTGGAGGAAATGGTGCATGAGTACAATGAAATAAGAGGGACTGAAAACACCGAAACCCAGCCTTTAGAGTTGAAATAGCAATTTTAAGTATCTAGTATTTGGCACAAAGTACAATGTATCTAGTATATTAAAAAGGGGGGCGTATTCCAAATGCAACCCCTTTTTTGTGATTGTTGGCAAGTAGGAACAGCTTGGCCCAAAACGTCATTGCGAGCCCTTTTGTAGGGGCAGTGACGTTATTTATCAGGCGTATTTAAACCTTAATCATGGCATGACTTGGATTCATGCCATGATTTTCTTGAACGTGCGGCAATCCCTCAATGCAGAGGCTGTTCATATTCGAAATCAGGAATGCCGTAGGCATGGTTCATATGAAAATGCCACGATTGGTAGGAAGCAGCGATTCTTCCAATGGGGAAGCTTAAGTCATTAGTCTGGAAACGTAATCAAATTTTTTGTCATGGTATTGCAAATACTGTTTACCATGGTTCCGGATTTCAAATTCCAAACAGCTCGAAGTCTAATGTCTGGTGTCTAATATCTAATATCAAATAACCAACAATTAAATTCACTGGCATAATCCGCCCCTAACAGCGCCGCTTTTACACCTCGCCAATTAGGTATATTCCTCTGATATTTGTTGTAAAAGAATTGATAATCTAAACTTTTAATTAATAACTAAGAATATGGAAAAGATCACGGTAAAAACAAAAGTAAATGCACCGGTAGATACTGTATGGGCATATTGGACCGGGCCGGAGCACATTGTCAAATGGAACAGTGCCTCTGAGGACTGGCATACTCCTCATGCAACCAATGACTTGAGAAAAGGAGGGGTTTTTACTTCTAGAATGGAGGCTAAGGATGGCAGTATGGGATTTGACTTTTCAGGGACTTATAAGGAAGTGGAAAAAGGGGAACTGATCTCCTATGTGATGGAGGATGGCAGGGAAGTGGAGATTGCTTTTACCCAAGAAGGTGACACCACCCTGGTGGAGGAGACATTTGATCCAGAGCAGACAAATCCAATGGAAATGCAAAGGGGTGGCTGGCAGGCTATCTTGGACAATTTCAAAAAGTACGTGGAGTCAAAGTAAGCTGGGAAATTGAGGTTCGAAGTATGGGGTAAAGTGTGGAGGAGTAAGGGGACATATGATATATGGTTGTATGTTAACCTTAAACAGGTGTAGTGAGCTTGTCATATTTTTTGCTTTGTGATATTGGATAGAACGGGTTTAATTGTTTAGACAGTTGCCCCGCTATGCGGGACAAGGCTATTTGTTTAACTGCTTAACTTAAGTTATGTAAAATCCATCAGTTTAGTCTGTATTTCTAAACAACAATTAAGTAAACGTTGCCTGTGGGAGTCAGGTAACCGATTAAACAAGGCGGACAAGTTATAAGGTGTTTTTTTGTTATATTAATGCTTTTAGTTGTGTTGTGTAATTTATTGAAATTCAATTTAATATGATTGTTTATAACGTGGAAAACTTAAACCTGGAATTAAAGCTGATTATTCAGGTAGATTTCGCCCATTTTTTAATGGGAAAAAGGAACCTTCTCAAATTTAGGGGTAGTCTGGAAGGGTGAAAAAAGCAGGAATAAGAGGGGCATGATAACAGTTTTTTAGGTAGAAGTGAATGATAAAGCGACAGCTGTCTTTAAGCATGATAGTGATGCTAAAATGGTTTTGAACCGTTGTATACAAATATTCCCATTCTGTAAGTCTCAGCCAATGATAAGTTCACGGATTTTATCAATAGATAGCGGTTTGACAATGAAATTATTGATGATATCATATTCCTTTGCTTTCATATGATCTTTAGGATCGATGGAACTGGATATGATATATACGATTACCATTTGGTCAGTAGGTATTTTGGTAAATTCTTCCAGAAATTTCCATCCATTCCAAATGGGCATGTTGATGTCCAACAAAATAATATCAGGAAGTTTATTACCCTCTTCGATGACCTTGGAAAGGTTTTCAAAAGCTTCCTTGCCATTTTCAAAAAACATGGTGTCCACATCAAATTTACCTAATTCGATGATCTTTCGGAGCCCATAGGTGTAAATGGGATCATCATCAATGATGCAAAGGCTGTTTACTTTTTTCATGTTGCAAGTAAATTTTAAATGTGGTTCCTTTATTTAGTTCACTGTCTACTTCTATCTTCCCTCCAATTGCCTCTACTTGACTTTTGGTAATAAAAAGCCCTATTCCTCTTGCTTCGGGATGTTTATGAAAAGTTTTGTACATGCCGAATAGGTCCTCTCCATTTCTATCCAGATCAATCCCCAAGCCGTTATCCTCAAATATAAGTACCAAATACGGGTCTGATTTATAACAGGATATTTTTACAAAATTGTCATCTCCGTTAGAACGGTACTTGATCCCATTGGTTAGGAAATTGAGAATAATGCTGTCCAGATACGCTTTTAATCCCAATACATGGGTATTAGGGGGGACCATGTTGATGATTTGGACATTGGCAGATTTTGCCAAGGCGGCAATATTCCCTATTGCCTTTTCCACACTTTTTAAGAGAGGAATGGGCTCAAGATTATTCTGGACAGAAGAGTTGAGAAGAGCAACTTCATTGAGGTGTTCTATGGTTTCTATCAAATTATTGGAGGCATGCTTCAACAGGTTTGCAGATTCCAATTCCTTAAGTTCGGGCTTTTCATCCAATACAATATCAATCATAAAATCAATATTCCCGGAATGTGACTTGAGATTATGGGAAACTATATGGGCAAAATTCTGTAACCTTTTATTCTGTTCTTGGGTGGTGGCTAGCAGGCTTTGAATTTTATGTTCAGCCTTCTTTAACTCGGTAATATCAATGATTTGCGAAATAAAGTACATGATTTCTCCGGAACGATCCCGGATTACCGATACTGTGAGAATAGCATATATCACCTGGCCATTTTTGTGGAAATACCTTTTTTCCATTTGATAGCTGTCCCTTTTTCCCCTCAATACTTCCTCTAATAGGGAAAGGTCAGCTTCCAGGTCATCAGGGTGGGTTAAGTCCTGGAAGGTCAGTTGCTCCAGTTCTTTTTCCTCGTAACCAAATGTTTCACATATTTTTTGGTTGACTTTCAGCCAAGAACCATTTCTCCCAACAAGAGCCATCCCTGTGGCCGAATTATCAAAGTTCTCTCTAAAGGAGACTTCACTGATACGAAGCTTCTCTTCGGTTTCTTTTTGATTGGTGATATTCTCTGCACTCATGATGAAGCCACCTATTTGCCCGTCATCATTGATCCACGGATTGGCTTCCCACTTCAGCCAATATTCTTTGTGGTCCCGAATAAATCGATATTGTTCTTCCTGATGTTTTTCCCCTTTAAGGCAGAACGCTTTTATCTCTTCCATTTTGTCCCTGGCTTCAGGAAAGGTTTCAAGCAAAGAGCTGTTTTGTAGGGTTTTCTCGTCCACATCAAAGTCCTTTATCCATTTTTGTGAAGCAGAGATATAGTTCAAGTCTAAATTGAACATGGCCAAAGCGGCTGGGGCGTGTTTAATGAAAAGATTTTGCTTTTCACTTATATTTTTACTTTCGCTGATGTCCTGGGTGGTGCCAAACATCATTAAGGGTTTGCCTTCTGGTGTCCAGGAAAAGACCTTGCCTCTGTCAAGTACCCAAACCCAATGGCCATCTTTGTGCTTGAGCCGGTATTCACATTCGTAATAATCCGATTTGCCTTCAAAGCATTTTTGAAGCTTTTTACTGGATTTAATAAAGTCATCAGGGTGGGGAAACTTTTTCCAGGTATTAATAGACACAGGTTGTAATTCTTTCAGGGTGTATCCAATGATATTGGCCCACCTTTCATTGATTTCCGTTTCGCCCGTTTGAACATTCCATTCCCAGGTGCCTACATTGGTGCCTTTTATGACGTTTTTGAGTTTTTCCTTTTCCCTGGCCAGGTTTAGCTCATAGATCTTGTATGCGTGGATATCCTGGATGCTTCCATAGATCCCGGTACAATTTCCATTTGCAAATTCCGGAATCCCGATAACATTCACCCAGCGGGTATTACCTTTGGCAGTGCTCATAGGTAAGGTCAACTCGTAAGGCCGACCTGTGTCAAAGGAGTATTGGGAAGCCTTTTGGATTTTAGTTTTTTCTTCTTCCTCGCCGAAAAAATAAATAGCCTCATCCAATTCTGGCATATAATCTTTATCTACTTCGAGGATCTTGCGGGTGACCGTTCCCCAATAAACCTTGTTTTCATTAAAGTTTACTTTCCAATGCCCTATGGAGGCCGCTGTGTTGCATTGTTCTAGGATTTCCTCTTTATTCTTGAGTTCCGTCAAATCGGTATGCGTTCCCAGCATCCTGATCGGTTGGCCTTCCTTGTTTCTTATGGCCATTCCCCGGCATCTGATCCAAATGGTTTTCCCGGATTTGTGCCGGTACCTGACCACCTGATCATAAGGGTAATCGGGGTCTGCACAGTGTTTATCGAAATTTTCAATGGCTATTTTTAAGTCCTCTTCAAAAATGATGTTTTGCCAGGAAGATGATTTATGAGGCATTTCATTTGGGTCATAACCCAGGGTTTCCCAGAATTTTTCATCCATCCACTCGTTTTCCAGGTTTTCTAAATCCCAATACCAAAGCCCGTCGAGGGAGGAATTTTGAATAAAGTTGAAAATTTCCAGGTCTTTTTGTAGTAAATCCTTTAGTTCTTTCTCTAAATAATTCATTGGCAAAGGTTGTTTAGTTTGGGTTACAATTTGGAAAGATCCTAAAACAAGGTTGTGTAACAAACGATAATCGTTTTAAAATATCAAGGAAATCATAGCTGTTCTTAAAAGATTTTGATTTTTATGTGCTGACCGGAGGTGTATTTATGGGACAATGGAAATAATATTATTTTAACCAATTCTCAATTTAGTTAAGAAAATTTTTAAAACCATTTTTTCCTTTTGAAATAAATGAGCATTGCTACTGCTACCCCAATCATCACTGCCCACATAATGAAGTAACTGTATTCATAATGCAGTTCAGGCACAACATCGAAATTGGTTCCGTATATCCCGGCGATAAAGGTGAGCGGGATAAAAATCACCGAAAAGATGGTCAGGAATTTCATGATGTCATTAAGCTTGGTGCTAATGGTGGTATGGTAAATATTAAGCTGGTCCGAAAGCATTTCCCGGTAACTGTCTGAGGTATCACTGGCTTGGGCAATGTTTTCCTGCAGGTCTCTATAATAAATGTCATTTTCATCTTCGATGAGTTCTGTATCCAGTTTGGTCAGGGCAAGGATCATTTCTTTCGCAGGTTTGATGTTTTTCCGGATAAAATTTAATTCACGCTTATAGGAATTGATTTGGTCAATGACTTTTTTGTCAGGGTTGGCCAATAAATTTTCCTCGAGATTTTCAATCTTTTCGCCCAAGTTTCCCAAGATAAAAATGTAGTTGTCTATCACTATGTCCAATAAGGTAAAAGCCAGGTAGTCAGTCCCTGAATTGCGGATCCGTTTCCTATGTTTCCTGATTCTTTCCCTTACGGGTTCAAAAACATCCCCCTTAATTTCCTGAAAGGAAACCAATACATTTTCCGTAATGATCAAACTGAGGTTTTCCACAGAAATTCGGTTGGAACTGTTTTCATATTGCAGCATTTTGAGGGAAATGAAGATGCTGTTTTCATATTCCCGGACCGTTGGGCGGGCTAGGGTATCCATCACATCGGAGAGAATCATTTTTTCCAGATCAAAGCCTTCGGCAATTTGCTGCATCATGTCGGCATCGTGCAGACCATTGATGTTTATCCAAGTAACGGTTGGTTTTTCGATATAGGAGAAAGTCTCCGAAATATCACCAATTTCCATTTCTTCGAGACTGTTCCCATCAAAGTCGATCACCGTAATCGAAACTTTTTCGGTTTTCCTTACTCCTCTGAATAGCAGTGCATCAGGAGAAAGTCCTATTTCCTGTTTTTGCTTTTTGATAAACGAAAAGGGGTTGGAGGGCAGGTGAATGTTTGGGCTTAGGGATAATTTGGGCTTCTTCATAAATAAAAAGTTGGTTCTACTTGGTTAATGATAGGTTTACAAGATATGGTTCTTAGGGATATTTACCAATAGAATGAGCGGCAATTCAGATAAAATCGGATGTCGGATGACCGATGTCGGGTGTCAGGTGTACGATGACCGAAGATGGAAGTACGAAGTACGATGTACGAAGGTGAACGAGCCTTGGGCCTTGGGCAATAAAAGGGGAAGTCGGAAGTCGGAAGTGGGAGGAGGGAAGTCAGAAGGGCACGTTTTAATAATTGATTTCCTCTTTTCGGTAAGAGTTATGGAATTGATCAAGCAAGCAATATTCTGGAAACGAAAAACCAGCTATCAACTGTAATCCAGTCTCTAATCTCAAGTCTCAAGTCTCATATCTAGTGTCTGGAGTATCGGGTGTCGGAGGTCGGAAGACCGAAGTCGGAAGCAGGTAAGCCGAAAAGCCATGGCCGAAGGTCCCTAACATTAGAGTACGTATTGGACAGAGAACAGAGAATCAGTAAGTTGACTATCGGAAGTATAATGGCTTACGAAATTCCTTCTCCGGCCCTTGGAGCTGCAGGTTTTGGGACGGTGACGGAGGGCGTTAAGAAAAGAAGTTAGCTAGCCCTCGGCTAGATCCGCTTCTTTTTAGCCCGTAGGCACCGACACAAATTCCCTTTGGAGGGACGAGTGTAAAGAAAAAGAGCCTGTCTCATAAGTAGATTTCTCTGAGTCCTACAAAAATAATATTTCGTTGTAGTGTGTGAGTCAGTGGAGAAGGAGCCCGCCCCAAAGGGGCGAACTTATAATAGCCTGGGGTGGCAACCCCAGGCAAAAGTACCCCGAAAGGGTTATGTTTTGGCCGAATAGATATCAATAGACCATACAACTTGCCGCCAAAACCCGTAGATTTCAATTGAGAAATCTAACCAAGATAATGTCTATAATTACATCATCGCAAGCGATAAGAAATCCTATACCCATAGAATATTTGGTAACCAGATTCCGATCATGACCTATGAGACAGCCTCTTTTTTTGGGAAGGGGGAGTTTATTAGTTTTAAAGGTACTTTTTAGCGGACATTTTTCAAAACCGCTAAGTATAGACTGTAATCGGTAAATAAGAATGTACCAAATTTGGCACCAATAATACATCACTTAGTTTCCTTATGGGGTATACCCAGAACCGTATCCCGATATTCTAGGCATTGGGACAAGCAGCGAACTTCCCGGTTCATACAGCCTGTCCGGCTATTTGCAGGAGCTCTTATTATGTAGTCAGTACTGTCCCACTGGTTTGGTAGAAATAAAACTTTCATTTAACAATTGCACAATTTGCCGAATTACCATTATATTTAAACTGTCTTGCGGGTGTAGCTCAGTTGGCAGAGCGTCAGCTTCCCAAGCTGAAGGCCGTCGGTTCGAGACCGATTACCCGCTCATGAATAAAAAGCCTCCACCGGAGGCTTTTTTGATGGATTTGGTAAAAAACACCCCAGATGGGATGTTTTATTAGTTTTACTCATTTCTTATTTTTAAAAAAGTTAGATAGACTGTAGCTTGCTCAAGTTTCTGTTTCTCAACAAAGTAAATAAATGTGGTTCTTAACTTCTCTTATATCAATCGGGATATCTTGGTACTTTCTAAAAAGGAAAGAAAAAATGCATCTTCAATTCTTACAAAAGGAAAAAGAAATGTTCCTTCACTTTGGAAGTGTATGGGAAGCCATGAATGGTATTAAATCAATGAATCATAAGGAAAGAATGACACTCTTTTTTATGCAGCTTCCATTTTCAATACCTAAGCGCTCTTTTTCAAATAGTGAAAAAAACTCCCTGTATAAGTCCATATTGATAAATGCCTTGGTTTCAACTTCCTTTTTCACTATGGCCATCATATTAATCTACTTCCAATACAGGTTCCAAACCTCGTAAAAAGCAAGTTTCTGCATTCAGGAAGTGTGCTCTGTCTAAAACGGAGGTCACTGGCCTATTGTTTGCGTTGATACAGGTCCAGTCATTCCTGGAATCACTGGGCCACTTTCCTTTTATTGGGAATAAGCATTTTGCTTATTATTAGAGGTAAAAGGGTAGGGTTTCCCCTATAGATACTCCGATGCCTAGTATACTCCCCGACTGAGTTGAGTACGCTACACTCTACTATCCCGGGAATTTGTAATTCCTGATTTCGGAATAAAGCTGAACGAATTGATACTGAGATCAGGGGAACATCACTTAAATGATCAGGGAAACCTGTCCAAATATGTTTCAACCGCAATCTTGATAGTCTTAAGAAAATAGTTTATTTTTTGCCTGGATTGCGTTTAAAACACTTTACGTTGTGTTGTTATAATACAAAAGATGCATTCAAATCTTACATTAAATACTATGAAACATTTTGTCCTTGTATTTTTATTGATACCTTTTTCAATTTTTGGACAGGAGCCACCAATTAATGCTTTGCAGAAGCTTGGTCCTAATCCTTATTATTTATTTGACAGTACTCAGATTTATCAATCAGATTTAGAAAGCATTGATCCTAACCAAATATCATCACTAACTATACTTTTAGATACTTCAGCCATAGAACAATTTGGTGTTGAGGCTAAAGATGGTGCGGTCATAATTGAAACCAAGAATTTTGCAAGAAAGAAATTTACTACCTTCTTCAGACAGGTTTCATTACAATATGATAGTTTGTTTACTTTAATGGGAAGTGACAGCACCTTTCAATATATCCTTAACGATAAGATTAAAACTGATAATTATGAAGGTGATCTTTCAATGATTGATAAAGGTATTCTAATAGATATCTTTATCATAAATAGTGATCAGTTGTTCAATACTTATGGTATATCAGACAAGAAATACGGAATCATTATTAAATCAAAGAAACCAAAGGATCTATTTAGGTCAGACGAGAAATTTTAATAATTACAGCACACATCGTGAAGACGGCCCCGCCAGATTCCTCTGACAGGGAGCCCCTCTGACTGGGAATGCCTCTTCACCCTACTATCCTGGGAATTTGTAATTCCCGTTTCTGGATTTTTTGCTAAAATGACAAATAAAGGATAATGATATTTAATTACCTTTTTACTACCCACCTTGCTGAAAACATTTTCCATTGGCACTTTTGGTCATTCTTTTGCATCGGCTTCCTACTTTGGTGGTAGCGGAGCAGCGAACATAAATGGCTCTGGCTAGGAGTTTAATGAGGTTTTTTGTTATAATTGAGTGATCAGACAGTTAAAGTGTCGTCGGTCATAAGGCAAAATCTGGCTATTGTAAGTCGACGATTTTTGTTTAAAATTGTAAACAATAAATATGGGCTAAAAGCTTATTTGAGCAAGGTTTCCAAGAGAAAACAATGCTCCTTTAATCGCACCAGAGTGGAATTGAAATAGTTTTTGGTCTGACTTTCAATCGACGACCGGTATTCCTTTAATCGCACCAGAGTGGAATTGAAATTTATAGGTGTGGATGTCCTTTTTGCTCGAAATGACTCCTTTAATCGCACCAGAGTGGAATTGAAATAACGATAGACTTAAGGAACTTTATGGAGAGGAATGACCTTTAATCGCACCAGAGTGGAATTGAAATATAAATTTGTTGGTAAAAACAAACATGAAGATTGGCCTTTAATCGCACCAGAGTGGAATTGAAATTTCCTATGGGATAATCTTCAAAGTCTCGTTCTGTTACCTTTAATCGCACCAGAGTGGAATTGAAATCTAACTCTAATTACCTCTACTGCTGGATCAAAATTCCTTTAATCGCACCAGAGTGGAATTGAAATGAGATAGGGAAACCAAACTATCTGCAACAGGAAGAACCTTTAATTGCACCAGAGTGGAATTGAAATACCTTTTTTCTCTGTTCCGCTTTTCGCTCTTCCTTCCTTTAATCGCACCAGAGTGGAATTGAAATCAGCCTGCTTCCGGACGAAACCGAAATCGCTATTTTCCTTTAATCGCACCAGAGTGGAATTGAAATATGGAATTGACATGGGCTGAAGAACTAGCCGATCAACCTTTAATCGCACCAGAGTGGAATTGAAATAGGACAAAGCGCTGGAAAACCCCTATGAAGAATGGTCCTTTAATCGCACCAGAGTGGAATTGAAATTAGGATGGATAGCCGTGCTCCTGACCTGCTTGGCCCCTTTAATCGCACCAGAGTGGAATTGAAATAGTGGTCAGAAAGCGACAACTGCCCAACCTCGTGGACCTTTAATCGCACCAGAGTGGAATTGAAATTAAATTCCCTTACCCGTTTCCTTCCGCTCCTCCTACCTTTAATCGCACCAGAATGGAATTGAAATGAAGCAGTAAGTGTAACAGATCCTTCAACACATTTCCTTTAATCGCACCAGAATGGAATTGAAATTTCTTTAAACGCTGTTGATTGTGTCTGAGCAATAGACCTTTAATCGCACCAGAGTGGAATTGAAATAAAGGTATGGTACCAGGGTAAGGTTGCCAATTACTCCTTTAATCGCACCAGAATGGAATTGAAATTATGCCAAGACAGGGACAATACCGCACCGTGAGCTATCTTTAATCGCACCAGAATGGAATTGATATATTTATGGATGAAGGAAGCTGATTGAATCTTTCTGGAATCGAGATCTAATTAGGCACTTCGACAAGCTCAGTGACCTAATATTTAAATTGTACCAACCTGGAATTGAAATAAGCGTGCGAAATATATCGGTGCTATTGCTTCGGGCCCTTAATCGCATCAATATGAAATTGAAATTATGCTGTCTGCAACACTTCCTACCAGAATTTCATCCCTTTAATCATACCAATTTGGAATTAGCTGTTATTTTATAGAAGGGTTTTAAGTGTTAATATTTGCAAGGATAGATATTAAAAATACCCTAGATGGGGTATTTTTTAATGTTTTGATATTCCCTATTTTGGAGAAATTAAATTACTAAGCTTTTAGGACAGTTAGTGTCAAAGCAATGTCGGCTTTAAGTTTTATTTTCTAGCTTAGTGAGTAGTAGGAATAAATTCAAAATAAAATGATGCAGTTTTTAATCCATTTGCATAGAATGGGTAATAGTAGTTTTCTTCCTTTAAACTATCAATACGAACTTTCCTCGGCCATCTATAAGGTCCTTGAAGAAGCTGATCCTGCTTATAGCCATTTTTTACATCAGGAAGGATTTGCCTATGGAAACAAAAAATACAAGCCCTTTACCTTTTCTTTTTTGGAGTTTGACCGATTCAAAATAGTGAAAGGGCATAACCGTCTTGAACATACAGGATCACAGGCTGTTTTGGATATTCGGTTTGCTATCGACCGCGCTGCAGAGGAGTTTATCAAGGGACTTTTCTTAAACCAGCATTTGAGCATTGGGGACAGGATCAGTCAGGTGGATTATGAAATCAGGCAGATAAAGGCAGCACCAAGGGTAGATTTTAAAGAAGAGATGATATATCGCTGTACATCGCCGATGTTTTTGAGTTGTTCCAGGGAAGACGGTGGTGCGGACTACCTTTCGCCTGAGGATGGGCGGTTTAAGCGGGTTTTTCAAAACAACCTGATCCAGCGACTGGTGAGCTTTGATACACAGCTGTCCCTCAAGGAACTGGAAGAGGATTTTCTAGAAATAGAATTTGAGTTAAAGTCCAGCCCTAGAAAGAAAGGCATCACATTAAAGGCTCTGGAGGAAAAGTCAATAAAGGTAATCGGCTACCAGTTTGATTTTATGCTCAAAGCGCCAGAGGCTATCCAAGAACTGGGATATTATGGAGGGTTTGGGAGTAAGAATGCACTGGGTTTTGGGTGTGTCAAAGAGTTTAAAAAAACAATTGAAAAATGATCAAAGAACTTGTACAATTTGTGAGAGAGGCACCTCAGCTTGTCAAAGAGCAGGCTATTGAACCGAAAGCGGGTTTGCATATTCTAATTGGTTTTGATGAGGAAGGAAAAGGTGTTGCGGTAGATAGTGAGCGGTATTTCGGGAAAAAACATGGTGAAGTTTCTCAGTTTCTAAAACACTGTGCTGTTAACCAGGAAGCGGGTTGGATGGTTGAATATGATATCATTGTTTAAAAAGAATTGTTTGTGAAGACTCAAAAAGTAATAAAATGGAAAAAAGCACTGAAATAAACT
>Ga0207773_100553_pt1 | contig 13751 bp, 12 predicted proteins | sample TtaePargueraPR_2_FD_187281 | JGI IMG/M metagenome (GOLD analysis project Ga0207773, IMG submission 187281) | Aerobic enrichment media microbial communities from Bioluminiscent Bay, La Parguera, Puerto Rico - Tt and M1 (3) (SPAdes) | ecosystem: Environmental > Aquatic > Marine > Unclassified ...
AAATTGATGGTTTTGACCAATCCAAAGTAGAGAAAATAACGGAAATCAATGGTGAAAAAACCGTTTCAGAAGTTAGTTTAAATGCCGATGATTGGCGAAAAGAGTTGGATGCCTTTATCCAGGCGGACATTAATAAGGCAGCCCTGGCTCTCTCATATCAGACTGTGGAGAAGGACGGTAAGTTGGTTCATTCTTTAAAACCTGGTGAAAAAGGAACCATCCAAGAAATCACGGTTACCTATCAGCCTGGAACGGATGAAGTAAGCAGCATCTATTTTAAGTCGGAAAAAGAAAATTTCTTTTACCAGTCTTCATCTGAGGGGAGTTTGGAAATTGATGAATCAGGTCTTTTGAAGGAATATAAAGTTACTGGATTCCAAAAAGTGTGGTTTCTATCTCCCAATGAAATAAGGGTAAAGGGGGAAGTTATCAGGTAAGACATCTTCAAAAATGAACATATAAAAAGGCTTGGCCAATTTGGGGTCAAGCCTTTTTTAATGAACTTTTACTCGAATATCCCATTTTTTGAAACAAGGCAACAATTGGGAATATAAACATTTTGGGTTCCCTTCACTCCTTCATGGCTTAAAAATAAAACACAAAGGTATTAAGACCATGAAGTACCCCTCTTCTCTAAAACCAAACCTAAACCTTAATGTCCCTTAATTTCTTAATGTTTAAAAAAATAAACCATGAAGACATTAAGAGCATGAAGGGCCCTACTTCTCTAAAACCAAGTTCCCTTAATATTCATCAAATAATCCACCTTTTTACCAGCTTTGTATTCTTACTGTTTTATCCACTTGGTAGTCAGTATTCCTTCGCGGGATAGCACGGACAAGAAATAAATCCCTATTGGCAAGGACTTAAGCTTGTCCACAATCTTGTGCCTGACCTGTGTAATATCTCCTTTTTCTTTAAATACGATTGCACCATGGGAATTTCTAACTTGGAATTCAAAGTTTTGGGTATGGTAATTCGATGGAATAACCAATTTGATTAAACCTGATAAATAGGGGTTCGGAGAAATAAATAGCCCATACTCCTTTTCATTCCCCCTTTGAGCTCTGAAAATTCGGGAAAATGTTTCCTTTCCATACTTATCCACAATAGATATTTGGTAGTATACATCAGGAAAATAAAACTCCATCTCATCGTATATTTGGAAATTCAGATTCCCGATCTCCTTGTTCTCAATTGGGATTTTAGCTATTTCTTTAAAGTTATCCACACTTTTTTCAGCTCTATAGACCCTAAAGGCGATCATACCCCTATATCCATTTACTTCCCATTTAACCAAATTGGAAGTGCCATTTGCCATCGCTTCAAGGGTCAACCATTTTACAGGAAGTATGGTGGCAACCCTATAACTCCCGATAGTAAAATCATTTGCTTCCAATTTGCTAAGTGTAACTTCTCTCCGGGCCCATAATTGGCCATTTGCTGCTTCTCCAGCCAAATGATCTCCCTCTGCGGCTTGATGGTCTCCGACTATTCTCAGATCATCCTCATTATCCACAATTAAATCCTCCGCAGAAATTCTCAAAACCAAATCGCTATTGTCTGTGGATAAATCTGAAAAAGTAAAGTAGCTGTTGAGTTGGTACATTATTGGGGTGCCATCATTATCGGAATAATCTGCATCATGATCCACACCATTGTATTGTTGATAAGTGATTTTAAGATCTGAATTTGAGGCGGTTTGGTTGCCAAGTAGTTGTATCAACCTGGTTCCTCCTTCATACTTATCCACAAAAGGAAAGCTCGCGTTTGTCGTGTTTAGGTTAGCGGGAATGTCATAGTAGGTCAGGTTGTTCAAGTTACTCCATGTACCATCCGTATAGGTATAGGATCCGCTGCCGGAGGAGTTTATAAACAAGTCATTCCCATCAAAATCAATATCACCCTGAACCATTCCGAAGGCCTCTTTTACAATAAGGTCATCATCAAAAATTGCCCTGCCACCTGATTTATCCACATCCAAACTGGTGATTGTATAATTAAACCCGGTAATTAGCTGATCTGCACTGCCCTCAATGCTCAGGTAGGTGTTGTTATCCACAATGGAACCTCCTCCTATTCTTTCCATATTCCCTGTCAGGTACAGAGAGGCCGGCAAGTTCTTCTGGGCATTTCCGACAAAGGATAGATGATGGTAGTTTTCCGGAATTTCTGCTCCAATCATAGTTGAGCTTACAAAGTTTTGCACCCCAGCGTCAGATGCATAGCTAACTGTTCCACTAAAATCAATTTCTGCAGCATTAATTTCCGGATCATTTGCATTTAGTACTAAGCTGCCCCCTTGCTCCAGATCGAAAAGTGCTGCTGGAATTAAGCCACTAGCTGACCGCAGAATAATTTCTTCTGAACAATTTGATTCCAGTGTAGCTCCATTTTCTATTACAAAATCACCGTATGGGCCAGAGACAGCCGGATCATTATTAAATGAAAAAGTAGCACATTCTACCCCTGGAGTCCCTTCCTGAATAACTGTGCCCGATTTGATAACAAATTTATTTGCTTTAAAGGATTCCTGTACGGTAAATTCCTCGCCAAAATCAGCATCAAACACCACCATATATCGACTTCTCGTGGTGAACCCACTCCATGCGCCGGAAGGAACAACTATTCGACTATTTCCCTTGAACACCAATTTACTATCCGCACTACTCCCGATCCAATCGATAGTATTCCAAGCACCGGTAGGAATTCCGGGGGCCGCTCCTGAAAAAGCATTTAGACTTCCGTAAAGACTCAGTTCAAAATCATTGATATCTAGTTTTTCACCGGTATTTGTTTCAGCATTTAGATAAAGTGATTTGATTGATTCATTTTGAGTTAGCCTGACTTTATGGCCAAATTCAATGTAGACGTCATTAGTCATTCCTGGCTTTGCGGTGGCAGTTGTCCACAAGTCACCATCATACACTTCCCAAATGCTCACCTGATCAAAATCACCACTGCCAACAGTCCGGTATGCCCCTGTGTTTTGACAAAAGGCCTCCTGTGATAATATGTGCACCGCAATAAAAATTACGAATATTATCTTGTAAATTCGTTTTGGATTCCCGTTGTCCAAAAAATTGAAATTCAACGAAAAAATCATACTCTAGAAAAAATTATTGAGTATTTAATTTAATAACATATTCCAAACGATGAAAAAAATCGCCTTACTTTTTGTGCTTACCATATTGAATATAAACCTGTTATGTGCCGCAGAATATAGGATAAGCCTTCTTACCTGTGATCCTGGAGATGAGCTATATAGCGTTTTTGGGCATAGTGCGGTCAGGGTAGTTGACCTCCAAACGGGAAGGGACCTGGTTTTTAACTATGGCACCTTTGATTTTGACACTCCTAACTTCTACCTGAAGTTTGCCCGTGGAAAGTTGGATTATATGCTAAGTGTGAGTACCTACAATCAGTTTATTGAACATTACTTTTCCTTAAAAAGGGCCGTTAGAGAGCAGGTATTAGATCTTAATGAAGAACAGGCAGCAAAAGCTGTAGAATTTCTCCAAATCAATTATCAGCCGGACAACCGATATTACCGGTACGATTTTTTTTATGATAATTGTGCTACCCGTATCCGGGATATGTTTGAAAAAGTGCTGGGAGACCAGTTGGAATGGGAAGATCCCCAAGCTACCGAAAATAAGACCTTTAGAAATCTGATCGACGAATATGTGTATCCACTTCCTTGGGGAGATCTAGGGATCGATCTTGCCTTGGGCAGTGTCATTGACAAAGATGCCACTGAACGGGAAAAACAGTTTCTACCGGACTATATGGAGGCCGCCTTTGGCAGGGCGGTAATTGTTGGTGATGGCCCTTCTAGACCATTGGTAAAAAGCCAAACCACCGTCTTAGACTTGCCTCCGGTTGAAATTGGCTGGAGCATTTTCAACCCTTACTTTCTCTTTTGGGCTATTGCCATCCTTTTTATAGTCATCACCTACTTGGGATTCAAAAGGAAAAAATTGTATATAGGTTTTGACCAGGCTTTGTTTGGAACACTTGCTTTATTGGGTATCATGATTGTCCTACTCTGGTTTTTTACAGAGCATACCACTACAAAATTTAATTGGAACCTGCTTTGGGCCTTTCCTTTGCATGGAATCCTGATTTTTGGATTAGGCCAAAGGATTCCATCGGCTTGGGTGAAAAGATACTTGCTTTTTGCTCTTATATTGGCTGATGCAGCCATTGTATTTTGGATTTTGGGCTGGCAATCTTTCCACCCCAGTGTACTCCCTCTAATTTTGGTTCTTATCCTCAGAACAAATTACCTGTATTATAATCTTGAGCGATTAAAAGCCATTAGGATAAATGTCACAGCTTAAAAAACTTTTCTGCTGCAATGAAACGTTAGTTAAGGATATCGAAGAAGAATTATGGATTTTAAAATTATCTCAGATTATAGCCCCACTGGAGATCAGCCTGAAGCCATCAAAAACCTATCTGAAGGAATTAACAGCGGGGAACCTTCCCAGGTTCTTTTGGGGGTAACTGGATCCGGGAAAACATTTACAGTGGCCAATGTCATCCAAGAGGTCCAGAAGCCAACCTTGGTACTCTGCCATAATAAAACCTTAGCTGCCCAGCTTTATGGTGAATTCAAACAGTTTTTCCCTGAAAATGCCGTAGAGTATTTTATTTCCTATTACGATTATTACCAACCCGAGGCATTTATACCGACAAGTGGAGTGTATATCGAGAAAGATCTTTCCATCAACGAAGAAATCGAAAAACTCCGGCTCAGTGCCACCTCGGCCTTACTGACAGGTCGGAGGGATGTGATCGTGGTGGCTTCTGTTTCCTGTATTTATGGTATAGGAAATCCGGAGGAATTTGGGAAAAATGTGGTAAAACTCCAGGAAGGGGAACGCATCCCTAGAAACCAATTACTATTCCAGTTGGTGGATATCCTGTACAGCCGCGCCAATGCAGACTTCAAACACGGAACTTTCCGGGTAAAAGGGGACACTGTGGATATCTTTGTAGCCTATGCAGATTTTGCCTACAGGATCTATTTCTGGGGGGATGAAATAGAAGCTATCCAGCGAATAGACCCGGCGACGGGAAAAAAGATATCCACAGAGAAATCGATTACCATTTTCCCTGCAAACCTGTTTGTTACTGGTAGGGATGTAATTGATGTGGCCATCAAGGAGATTCAGGATGACCTAATGGCCCAAATTTCCTTTTTCGAAAGGGATATGAGACTGGAAGAGGCCAGCCGGCTTCGTGAGCGTACAGAGTTTGACCTGGAAATGATCAGGGAACTTGGGTATTGCTCAGGAGTCGAAAACTACTCCCGTTATTTCGATAGAAGGGCAGCAGGGGCCCGTCCTTTCTGTTTGTTGGATTATTTTCCCGATGATTACTTATTGGTGATTGACGAAAGCCATGTAACCGTTCCCCAGGTTAGGGCCATGTGGGGCGGTGACCGCTCACGAAAAGTAAACTTGGTGGAATATGGTTTTCGGCTTCCTTCGGCTTTGGACAACCGGCCCTTAAAGTTTGATGAATTTGAATCACTTACCAACCAAGTAATTTACGTCAGTGCAACGCCCGCTGATTATGAGCTCAATCAGACTGATGGGGTAGTTGTAGAGCAGATTATCCGCCCAACAGGCCTTTTGGATCCATTGATCGAAGTAAGGCCCAGTGGCAACCAAATTGATGATTTGTTAGAGGAAATCGACCAAACCATCAAAAAGGGTGATCGGATACTGGTGACTACCCTGACCAAAAGAATGGCCGAAGAGCTCAATAAGTTTTTAGAAAGGGCAGGAATAAAATGCCGATATATTCACTCCGAAGTGAAGTCATTGGATCGTGTGGAAATACTCCGTGAATTGCGCCTTGGCATCTTTGATGTTCTGGTTGGGGTAAACCTTCTGAGAGAAGGCTTGGACCTTCCCGAAGTCTCCTTGGTGGCCATTTTGGATGCTGACAAGGAGGGCTTCTTGAGAAATGAAAGGAGTTTGGTTCAGACTATTGGGCGGGCAGCACGTAATGAAAATGGTAGAGTGATCATGTACGCTGACCGGGTTACCGATTCCATGCAAAGGGCCATCGATGAGACCCAAAGAAGGAGAAGCTTACAGATGGCCTACAATGAAGAGCATGGAATTACTCCAAAGACCGTTATCAAATCCAGGGATAAGATCATGGGGCAGACCAAAGTGGCCGACAGTAAGAAAAACGCCAAATTCTACGATGATCATTTTACAGAAGAACAGGCCTATGCTGCTGATCCTGTGGTACAATATTTGAGCAAGGACAAACTCGAAAAGTTGGCCCAGCAGACCCAGAAGCAAATGGAAAAAGCTGCCAAAGAACTCAACTTTATGGAAGCGGCCAGGTTACGTGACGAGTGGCAGGGATTGAAAAAAAGAATGGAAGAGCTTGCTAGAATGGATGGATAAAATACTTGCTCTTCCGAAATATCGGTGTCGAGTACCCTTCACAAAAGATGGATATTTACTTATGAAAAAAAGTCTAGTGCTACTTGCTTTGCCCTTATTTTTGTGGACAAGCTACCAGGCCTCTGCACAGCAGGCTGAAGGCAGCTATCTGCTTTCAGGGGCTTTTGATTTGGGAAGAACAGATGCTCCCGGAGTGATCAGAAGATATCAGGCAGGATTGGAAGCCAATTATTTTCATTGGCATTTTTTGTCCTTTTCGGGTGGATATGAGTTCAACTATAATAGATCAAATCACGTTACATTGGGAGCAAGGTATTATCCCTTGGAACCAGTATTTATCAGGATGAGGGGATTGGTAGGAAAGGACAGTGACCTGGCTTTTGGGGCCGGCTATACGTATAATATCACTTACCGTCTTCGGCTTGAAGGAATGGTGGACTATTACGCTGTCACCAATGTGGCTGGTTTAAGGGCTGGCATCAGCTTTTTGATCAACTAAAATGACTGAAAATGACACTTCGGGAAGTGGCCAAGCTTGCTCAACAGGGCGAAGGTTTACATATTGAATTCAAAAAGAAGGTGTCGCACCCTGAAAAGATTGTCCGGGAAGTCATTGCTCTATCGAACACCGAAGGGGGGTATTTGCTCATCGGAGTGGATGATGATAAAACAGTCAGTGGCCAGCGTTATGTGGAAGAAGACGTATACGTACTCAACAAAGCCATCAAGGATTTGATCCGCCCCCTGGTGGATTTTGAGCAATGGATCATTCCCATAACCGAAAAAAAGGGCATAGCCGTTTATCAATTCCTAAAGAGCCCAAAGAGGCCTCATTATCTCTATGAGCAAGGCAGGAAAAGATCCTTTGTCCGTGTGGGAGACCGGACAGTACAAGCAAGTCGTGAAGTCTGGGAAATTCTCCGCAGGGAAAAAAAGGAAAAGGATATTATTTTCAATTATGGCGAAAAAGAGACCAAACTGATGCAGGCTTTAAATGAAAAGGAATCCATCACATTGAAAGAATATTCAAAAATCGCCCGATTACCCCGTTTTATAGCCTCAAAAACCTTAGTGAGATTGGTACTTGCCAATGTATTGCAGGTGATCCCCCAGGAACAAGAAGATTTGTTTACACTCAAAGAACTGTAGGTTTAGTTATTGGGTCATTAGGTTATTCATGTGATATTGGACTTGGGTGGGAGTTTACAAACCTTAGAAACAGTCTTGGTTTCAATCTTCCCTTTTCACCTCTTCCAAAGCGGCCATTACCAAATCATTCTCAAACCCTCTACTGACAAGGAATCGATGAACTTTAGCTTTTTTCTTGAAGGGGTCATTTTCTTTGATAGAAGCCCATTTATTTTCAGCCAGCTTCACTAACATATTCCAATATTTTTCAGGATCGATTTCCCGCATGCCAAGTTTAATACAATTTGCCGTTAGGCGATGTTGCTTAAGTCCTTGTTCGATTTTCAATCTCCCCCACTTTTTAAGGTGGAATTTTCCCCGCACATAAGCCACGGCAAAACGTTCTTCATTGACAAAATTTTCGGTAATCATGACCGAAATAAGTTCCTCTACTTCCTCAGTATAGAGCCCATAGCTGTACAATTTGTCCCTCACTTCTTGCTGGCTGCGTTCCTGATAAGCACAAAAAGCAGCGATCTTCACCTTCGCTTGGGAAGGGGTAAGTGTTTTTTTCTGTTGGTCATCGGGATATTCTTTTCTTAGGAAGGACATTTTATGTAATTTTAGCCTCGAATTATCCTTTCAGGTTTACTGTTAATACCTGAGGGGATTTTTTCTCATCAAATATATCAAACCTAACCTAAATTATCATGCGCAAAAAAATCGTCGCCGGTAACTGGAAAATGAACGGAACACAGGAAGAAGGCCAAAAGCTGACTTCTGAAATTGTAAATATGGTCAAAGATGAGCGAATCAACGACGTGACTGTTGTTTTGAATCCTCCATTTGTTCATGCTTCTAATGTCAAAAAACTCATCGGTGGTGTTCCAAACATCTTCCTAGGTGGACAAAACTGCTCAGATAAAGAATCCGGTGCATACACAGGAGAAACTTCTGCCAAGATTTTGGCTTCTTTTGGGGCCACCTATGTCATCATAGGCCACAGTGAGCGCAGAGAGTATTTCAACGAAAGCAATGAAGAGCTTACCGAAAAAGTTAAGCTGGCATTGGCAAACGGCCTTACTCCTATCTTCTGCTGTGGAGAGCCATTGGAAATCAGGGAAGCAGGCACCCACGAAGAGTATGTAAAAGAGCAATTGACCGCAAGCCTTTTTGGATTGAGCGAAGCAGATTTTGCCAAAATCGTCATCGCTTATGAACCAATCTGGGCAATCGGTACAGGAAAAACAGCATCTTCTGACCAAGCTCAGGAAATGCACGCTGCAATCAGGGCTCACCTTGTTTCTAAGTATGGACAGGAGATTGCTGAAGGTACTTCCATTCTATACGGTGGTAGCTGTAAGCCTGATAATGCTCAAGAAATCTTCTCTAAGCCGGATGTAGATGGTGGTTTGATTGGGGGAGCTTCGCTGAAATCAAGAGACTTTGTGGATATTATCAAGTCATTCTAAAATATCCCGGACTCCTGCTCGCTGGGTGGGGGTTCTTCTTTTCTCATTCATTGTAAAAGCTATTATTTTTCAATTGCCATGGACTACCTGGAGTTTAAAATAACCTGTACACAGGAATTTACCGAAATCCTGATTGCTGAGCTGGCCGAAGTTGGCTTTGATTCATTTTTAGAGACCGACGATGGCCTGGAAGCCTATATCCAAGAGGATCTTTTGGACCGGGAAGCTTTTAATGAGATCATTGAGCAGTATCAAGAGGCAGCCAATATAAATTTTACAGAAGGTAAAATGCCTAAGGTCAATTGGAATGAGGAATGGGAAAAACATTATGATCCGATTTCCATTGGCAAAGAAGTATATGTAAGGGCATCTTTTCATGCCCCACGAGAGGATGTGAAGCACGACATTCTGATCAACCCAAAAATGTCTTTTGGCACCGGACACCATGCCACCACTTACCTGATGCTTTCCCATCAACTGGAAACCCCCCATGAGGGCAAAAGCATGATAGATATAGGCTCCGGTACGGGTATCTTAGCCATCATGGCACATAAATTGGGTGCCGCACATATTGAAGCATTTGATATTGACAATTGGTGTGTGGAAAACGGCAATGAAAACTTTGAGCTCAATGGAATGGCCACCGTCAGGATGGGGCATGGCACCATCAGGGAAGTAAACCCCCAAGGCCCTTTTGATATCGTAATGGCCAATATCAACAAAAATGTCCTTATGGATGAAATGGAAGTCTATGTTTCTTTGATGAAACCTGACGCCAAACTTTTTTTAAGCGGCTTTTATGAAAATGATATTCCTGACCTCCAATACCGGGCAGAATCTCTCGGGCTTAGCCTCAAAGGACAAAAAGTCAGGGACAATTGGGCTGCAATTGTTTTTGAGAAAGCTTGATTTTCTTGCTTACAAAGGTCACTTTAGGCATGAAATGATAGCGTGAAGCGGCCAATAACGCTATTGAGGCAAAAGATGATTTTTTTGATTAAATAACGAGAAAGTAAAGGAAGGTAATAATTTGCGTTCTGGTTTTTCAACTGAATCTCCTATGGTAAGTCTCAATAATATGGCCTAATTGTCTTCTGTTATAATTTATCCACCTTAGATCATCATGTAGTAATATTGGAGTTTCGCTATCTTTAAGCATAACATAAAGTCTCAAAATAGGATACCTTTGGTTTCCTCCTAAACCAAAATAAGTGAATTTAATTTCTGACCACTTATAAAACTTTTCCCCACAAGAAATTCCTTCATGATTTATTTCAACAGCAACTTTTTTTGATAGGACCTTTTGAAGCTTATAAAATCCAAATCCGGTTAGCAATAAGGGGAAGGCATAGCTAAAAATTTGGCTAAAAGATCCAATTTCTGTATTTAAGATTTCTTTTAAAATAGTCACACCTAGAACGGTAAAAATAAAACCTAAAACCCCATTCTTAAGCATACTATATTTGACTTCTATAACTTCGGGAAATTCATCCTTACTATACTTCTTAAAATCTTCTTGAATGGACGCTGGAATATATATTTCAGAAAATTTAAATAATTTTCCCTTTGATTTAAAATATATAATCCTGCTTCCTTGGTTATTGTATTTTTCTCAATCATATAAAGTATATCATCATAATCAATAGGATCATCAAATTGATTATAAAAATTATAGAAAGCATCTAATATATTGTCTCTCTTATTATAAAGAAATCTAAGCATCAAGAGTCCCGACAAATTCCTTAAAAAAATAAGTATCTCTAGTATAAAATTAGGGGGATCAGGCTGTTTGGGAGGGTAATAATCATCTGAATAAGTATCAATAATACCAATATCCGCTAAAAACAAAACTGAAATTACAATCATCAAAAAAATGAAAAGTAAATTTTCTCTATAATATTTTAAAATTTTTTCCATTATAATCCAGACATCTACATCAACAAAAAAGAAAGTTCATTGGAAAAAGCCATCTATGATTTAAGAGAGTCTTCCCTTAATGACCTCAACGTTATCAATGCTCTCCGTGCTTACCCATCCATTAAACTATAATCTCCAACCCCTCTTCAGTCAAATTGGTTCTATAAACTTCCAGGTCACCACAACTACCCCCGGAAGCCAACTGGCCGGTATTAAGGTTAAATCTGTAGGAATGCAAAGGGCAAATGATTTCATCGAAAGCGTTGATACGCCCATCTTTTAAAAATCCACCCCGATGCGGACAAAGCTGCTCAAAGGCAAATACTTTTTCTCCGGACCGTACCACACATACCCGCTTTGCCCCCAGTTGGGTAACCTTGATATCTCCATCAGGCAGCATTTTCATCACTTGTTCTTTGGAACTTCCCAATGTAAACTTTCCCATAATTCTAAGATATGGGATTCATCACTTAGATGACACCATTTGTACAAAAAGTAGCAAAGTTTAAAAAGAAAGAGATGGTGCCTATTGATTTTTGTAAATTAGGAAATCAATAATGATACAATGCCATGAAAAAGCTATTCATTCTACCATTGCTATTATTCGCTCTTGGTGTTTTTGCCCAGGATTTAGAAGGAGCTTGGAAGCTCACCCACCTCAATGGCGACCCTGTAAAAGACCGGGAATGTGTAAAAATCTATCAGGATGGGTACTTTGCTTTTGGGACCAGGGAAACCGGCTCCAATCACTTTTTAGATGCCGGAGGAGGACTCTATGATACCGAAGGGGGTGACAGCTATTCAGAAAGCTTCGATTTCTTTACGGCCAATCCGGGAAAGATTGGAACAACAACAAATTACACGATAAGCTTCGTTAAAGAGAAGATGGTCCTTTATTACGAACAAAAAGGAAGCAATATGATTGAAATATGGGAAAAACTCTCCGATCGGGATGATGCTCTAAATGGAACTTGGGTAATTACAGGACGCAAAAGGGATGGAGCGATCCAAACCATGACTCCTGGAGCTAGAAGAACCATTAAAATCCTTGGCGGGGGACGATTCCAGTGGATTGCTTTTAATTCTGAAACCAAAGAGTTTTCAGGAACTGGAGGAGGTAACTATACTGCCCAAAATGGGAAATATACAGAATATATTGAGTTTTTCAGCCGAGATGACAGCCGAGTGGGAGCTTCATTGGGATTTGATTACCAAGTGAAAAACGGGCAATGGCACCACAGCGGCCTAAGCTCCAAGGGCGAACCGATCTATGAAATCTGGTCCAGCTATCGGAAAGCTTATTTGGAGAAGTTGGATAAAGGAGACTAGACAAGACTGAGGCAGACAAGAGTCGGATAGATCTAAAATATAAAGCCCCGGAATCCTGTAAAGGTTATATTCGGGGCTTTAATATTTATTTTAATCTGATTATCCGCTATGATGCCAGTAACCTTAAATTCTTTGCTCAAGTGGTCGGAAAGCCTGCCCTGGTGGATATCGGGGTCGGAAGCCTGAAGACCGAAGCACCTGATATCTTAATCAAAACGATCATTTCGTTTCCTTTTTAATCTTTGCTGGTGCAATTGCGGATATTCATTTATCTTAATATCCAGGGTTCTGTTGTAGCCCAGGATTGACTTTTAAGCTGCTCTCATGAAATGGCCAAATATATTGATGCGGACTAAACGCACGATCTTCTATTTTTAAAGTGACTTTCTGTCCATTTTCTATTTTTGTATGACCTAGAGCCGGCTGATTAAGGACATCCTCGGCTATCTTCCATCTAATAATATCATCGAACCTTAAACCCTCTCCTGCAAATTCTATTCTTCTCTCATTTCTGATAAGTTCTATCCATTGATCTTGGGTGAAAGCACTGAACTCAGGAAGGGTAACATCAGCTTCTGTCATATCAAGCCCGGCACGACTTCTTACTTGATTGATACATTCCTTAGCCAAATCATCCATTTCATTCATCATGATCTTGGCCTCAGCATAAGTTAGGAGTACTTCTGCATACCTTAATAGGCCAAACTCCATATTCCCGCTTCTGAAAGCATCATTATCCGAAACAAACTTTCTAAACCAATATCCTGACCGGCTCGCACGTTGGTTTTCGTGGAACATTGGACTATTGACATTATAAATATCAATAGTCTCCCCGTAAAATTCATCCCCGTGTCCCATAATACTCGCCTCATATCTAGGATCCCGGTTTAAGTTTGGATTGAGTTCATATTCCTCCTGGGTGTGATAAGGACATTCTTCGATGGATCGACCCTGTAAGGTCCAATAAGAATCCACCAAGGATTTCAGCGGAACTACATAAGATTGGCCATTCCCTGTTCTGAAATGAGGACCAAGGTGCTCAAAAGAATAGGTGGTGCTGCCACTATGGCTTTCTTCATCCATGTGTATAATAAACTCATTATTGTTTGAAGATGCTTCGTACTGAAACAGGTCCCTATAGACTGGATGCAGGCTATAATTCCCACTGTCCATAATTTCCTTGGCCATTCTTGCCGCCAATTCATAGCGCTCATTGTACAAAGCATAGCGCATGATCAAGGCCTTCAAGGAATACTGATTAAACATATATTTGTTTGAGGTGTATTCTTCCTTTGGAAGACTATTAGCCAGTTCCTCTGCTAAAGGAAAAATGGTGGTCAAAATTTCCTCTTTAGGGGTAACAGGCTTTCGGGCATCATCCAAGTCTGCAGGCTCCAATACAAACGGTACATCTCCCCACCGAAAAGTAAGCCTAAAATAATGCCATACTCTAAGTCCTTGGAGTATATTA
>Ga0207773_100554_pt1 | contig 13742 bp, 11 predicted proteins | sample TtaePargueraPR_2_FD_187281 | JGI IMG/M metagenome (GOLD analysis project Ga0207773, IMG submission 187281) | Aerobic enrichment media microbial communities from Bioluminiscent Bay, La Parguera, Puerto Rico - Tt and M1 (3) (SPAdes) | ecosystem: Environmental > Aquatic > Marine > Unclassified ...
GCGAGTATTCCCGGACAGGCCGCTCGAAATAGTCGCCGATATCGGCAAAGGCCTTGATCTGATGCATGCGGGCCTGAACCGCCGAGCCCTTGAGCCCATAGGCAATTCCGCTCAGCAGCGCATTTTCCCGTCCGGTGAAATCCGGGTTGAAGCCAGCGCCAAGTTCCAGCATGGCGACAATCCGCCCGTTCACCGAAAGAGAACCTGTGGTCGGCCGGGTCGTCCCGCAAATCAACTGCAGGAGAGTGGATTTTCCCGATCCGTTGAGACCGACAATACCGACCGATTCACCGCGTGCTATATTCAGGTCGAAATCGCGTAACGCCCACAGTCCATCAACCCGTCCTCCTCGAATGACTGTGTTCCACAGTCTTTGCGCAGGTCCAGAACCGGTGTCGTAGGCCTTGCCAAGCCCGGAGATCTCGATCGCGGAATGGAGGGGCATTCAGGATACGTCCGCTGAGGAAATGGTCACCTGGTCCATGGTGATGTTGGCAAGGCCGCTTGAAACGTGCCGGGAAGCAACTGAAAACTCTGCCGCAACTTCGCGATAATCAATCCAGTTGGCGGGGTCGGCTTTGCTGCCTATCGCGACGTCGAAGGCGTAGTCTCCAGACGGGAGAAGGGGCAAGGGAAAATCGAATTCGGTGCCAAAAACCGGCTGCTCCGCATCGGGCGGCCTCCGCCGGGAAAGGTCCAGCGTATCGCGAGCGCAGATAATCTGACCGTAAGCGTCTTTGAGCAATATGGCGATAAAGACATCGGAAAGATCGATTTCCCTGGTGTGAACCGCCAGCAGCAGTCGTTCGCCACCCTCGAAGACGAGGCCTCCGGCCGTGTGTGGTGATTTCAGCACCACAGAGGCAATCAGGCTTTTTCCCACATCTTCTGCCGGCGGTGCCCGATCGTAAAAATCAGGCTCAGGCAACGCCATGATGTGTTCCTTGCTATCCGTCGAAACAGCGTCACCAGCCTCTTTGACCTCCGTTTCGGAATTTTCGCCCCGTTCGCTGAAGGTCGTGCCTTCGGCTCCGAGCTTCGAGATCAGCCGTTGATAAGCCCGGAAGACCGATTTCGTCGAACCATCCCGTACTTTCCGGCCGTCCTCGATGAAGATGGCCCGATTGCAAAGCGAAAGCACCATTGCTTCACTGTGCGACACGAAGAAAACGATGCCATTTCTGGAAAACTCCAGGAGACGCCGCGTCGCCCTCTGCCGAAAGCGAAAGTCACCGACGCCAAGAAGTTCATCGACAATCATGATTTCAGTATCAACATGCAAGCACACGGAAAATGCCAGTTTGGCCAACATGCCGCTTGAATATTCTCGGGTCGGCCGGTCCATGAAACCGTTGAGCCCGGCAAAATCGCAAATGGCTTCACGACGTTGGCCGATCTGCCTGGAGGTCAATCCATAAAGCGATGCGCCAAGCTCCACATTTTCCCAGCCGGTGAAGTCCGGGTTAAACCCTGCGCCAAGTTCCAAAAGCGCCGAGACCCGGCCGTTGACCGTCAGCTCCCCGGAATCCGGCGTCAATATGCCCGCGATGATCTGAAGCAGGGTGGATTTTCCTGCTCCGTTGCGCCCGACGATCCCGATAAAGTCACCGGCCGAGGCATCCAGATCGAATTCTCTCAGTGCAAAGTGGTGTTTGCGTGCTTCACGACCGGTCACCCATCCGGTCAGTGCGCCAAGATCATTGTCAAATAGCTTGTATCGCTTCTGCAGTCCCCTTGCCCGTACCGATACTTCACAGGACATCGGCAAATCCCCGCCGCGCCTTGTCAAAGAACCAATACCCGAAAAAGAACACGATCAGTGCGGCACACCAGTAACTCGCATAGGCCGTGAACGTCATGCCTCGCTCGAAGAACAATACTCCACGAGTGGATTCGATCACGAACGTCATGGGATTAAAACCGTAAGCCCAGCGAAAGCTCTGCGGCACCTGTTCCACCGAATAGAAAATGGGGCTCACAAACATCAGGGCAGGAGCGAACGCGATCAGTGCATGTCCGGCGTCCCTCACAAACGTTCCCAATGCGGAAATAAACCAGGCCAGCCCCATTGAAAGAACGAGAAACGGCAAGACAATGAAAGGCAGTTGCAGCGTAGCCACCGGGACTTTGCCGGTGACGAGCGTGACAAAAACGACGATCAGCGCGAAACCGACCAGCAACTTGGCAGCCGCCGCTCCGACGAGCACCCAGTCCAGCAACTCGATCGGGAACACTATTTTCGTCACGTAGGTCTTGTTCGCCCGGATATAATCGGGCGCACGCAGCAAAACCTCAATGAAAAAGCCGAAAACGATCAGCCCCGTCAGGTAGATCAACGGCACCTCCAGTGGTTCCGGACTGCCGATTTTCCATGCCGAATCCAGAATGGTTCCAAAGACGAAAGTGTAGATGGCAACCATGGCAAGCGGGCTGATAACGATCCAGGCGAGCCCCAACATGCTTCCGCGCACCGTGGCCTGAAGATCTCGCACAAGCAGGCGGGTGAAAAGATCCCAATTGGCGAATATGGTCGTAAGCGGGTGGAGAATCCGGGTTATCACGAGAGAGCGCCTCTGGTTCGCGGCAACATTCGAGTCTTGCACCTCTTGCACTCGTGATTTCCTGGTTCAACCGACGTCGCGGGGCAAATGCCGAAACGGCACTGCATTCAGGCCTCACGCATTTTCATTCACAGCAGTCCGAGCTCATTCAGACGCATGCAGTACCGCTCTCCAGCAACCCGCGCGCTATGGTGCGTCAAGATCTGCTCGCGAGCGGCACGTCCCAATCGCTCCACAAACTCCCGGTCCCGTGCCAGTTTCAGCATGTATTCGGCGGCATGATTTACATCCGGGTCGGCCCATTGCTGACCTTCTCCGAAATGATATTCGTGCGGCATGACGTCAATCAACTTGTAACCGACCAAACAGGAATTGTGCGGCTTTGTAAAATCGAGATTTCCGGAAAATCCTGTCACAATTGTCGGCTTGCCAAGCAACATTGCCTCGGCTGGACCACGTCCGAACCCTTCGCCGCGGTGGAGCGAAACATAAGCATCGCACTTTGAGACCAGGCCCATCAGGGTCGGTCGCGAAAGCGTCCTGGTGATGAAATGAATTCGCGCGTCGCCGCGGGTCGCTTCCGTGAGCCTGTGCCAGTTGGGCACCAGCGGATCGAGGTTCATCACCTTGACGACAAGACCGACCTTTTCATCGCCTTTCGGAAATGCGCGCTTGAATGCCTCAATGGTTGCGAAGGGATTTTTCCGGTGAACCGAGGAGGTTACGTCGAAGGAGAAGAAGAACAGGAAAGCGTCGTCAGGCAGGGCGAAGTCGCGCCGCTGTACGGGCGCAACATCGTCAATCGTCACGGCGAGAGGCATGAGGCGGACAGGCTTGTCCGTGAACGGGCGCAGAGCGTTATAGGTGAATGTGGACGAGACCCAGAACTCGTCGAGAAGGTCCAGGTAATTCATCCAGGCCTTGGGCCACTGCGGCAATTCCCAGGGAGCATAGCCGATATTGTAGCGCCGGTTATAATTTGCGACCCCGATATTGAGTATCGCACTGTGCGCTTCGTTCACCGCCATCGGAAACAGGTTTGTCAGATATTTGCACTCGCTGCTGATCCAGCGCTTTGCGGATTTGTCCTGTTGCCGGGTGAACAGGCCGCGATCGAAATTCACCACCCCGACCGGAGCATCATGGAGCGCCAATGCGCGCGCCACCGTGCGGGTGTCCTCGCCGAGCCCCAATTCTCCGAAGGCATAGCCGATGATATTCACGCCCTTTTCCCGCAATCCATCGTCCGTCGAGCGACACTCCGTAACCACCAGGCCGTCGACAGCGGCTAGATTGAGCAGAGGGTGGATACGGCCCGGGGCTGCCGCGGGGGCAGGGATGAGTTCTTCGGTACGCAACACGCGTGCAAAGTTCGGGAGCCGCTTTGCGAGTGCGACCAGTAAATCGCGCGAGTAAAGTCCGATCGTCAGCCCGAGTTTTTCCGTGCGCCGGACGATCGGCCCGTTCCATCGCCACAGCGCCCCCACCATCGTGACGAAGAGCCACGGCTTGAAATGCACAATGAGGTGTTTGGCCAGTTCGCCATAGTTGCGCGGATGCTCCTTTGGTGCATCGGCGCAATCGGCCAACCAATGCACCAGGTCAAGCTCGATGGCACCATATGTTGCATACCAGGTCCGCAACTTCCGCCGACCCGTCTTGGTGGTCAGATCATAGCGCTTCTTGAGATCGGGTCGCTGCGTCCAGATGAGGTACATCATCTGTGTGACAGGGGGCTCACCAGGTTCCAGAGTGATTTTTGAAAAGGGCTTATGAAGAGATCCCAGGTCCTTAATGACCGCCCCTTCCAGTTTTACTATCGCGTCCATCTTACATTTGACCGTAAGCGCCAAGGTTATGGGCGCGCAGGAATGATCGGGGAAAAGTTGTTTCCGTTTTGATGAGACGGGTCTTTGGACCGCTCGGCTTGCGTGGTCCAACTCGGTCGGAGCCACTTCCACAACGCAAGTATTTCTTTTTATGGTTGGGCAGTTCCATCGCAAAAACCTTTGCGTAAATAAACCAGAAATAACTGAAAAAAGCGTCAGCACATCGCTAGAGACATTTAGGAGCGCGCAGGGTTTCTCATTGCGTGACCCAGATTACGGAAAATTGCATACAACAAGACGCGCGGTTTCTTCAACAGAAATCAAGCCGTGGAGCGGCACAGGTCTTAAGACCAAATGGGCGGAAAATGCCAGCCTTCGGCCTGCAATCTGCGTGTGATGCCTCCGGACGGACTGTTCATCCAACAGACTTGGCCTGGCCTGTTCCTACCAGACCTTCCAGAAGTGGCGCGCTACGATATCGTTGTTGTGGTTGCTGCGATTGACGCCGCTGCTCAACGTCTCGGACCGAAAGTCCGGTTTGACGATGTTCTTGAGCCACACGGCAACAAATCCGATAACCGTCATGGCATTTTCCAGCGTAAAAGGCTTGAAGGAACCACATACGATCCTGGGAACGTTCTGCTCCGCGAGACGTGCGGATATTACCATGTCATCGACAAAGACCGCTTCGTGCGGGAGATCCGAATACTCGGCAAGTTTGGCGATATCAAAAAATCGCGGGCGCACGCCGTAGCCTTGATAACCTGTGACCAGATCCACGCTCTGAACATCGTCAACATGCTTGATATCCTGACGATGTTCACTCAACACGCGCAGGATGGTCTTTTGCCCGGTGACGAAGTTCGTCAAGGACAACCTGACCCGTGGTGTGCCCTTGTTCTTCAGCACCATTCCATGGCCACAGACGGCACAGTCGGGATGCGTGTCCATGCTGGCGTTGGCGGCGCCGACCAGTCCTGCCGGCATAATCATGTCATCATCTATGACGAGAACTTTTTGGTCGGAATTCTTTTCGGCATACCTCTGGAGGGTGCTCACAAATTTGGTGGCTGGCCCCAAATCCTCACACCGGTAAATGTTTACCGGGCTGTCGATGAGCCATTGTGGAACGCAGTACTTGGTGCCGAGACGCTTCATTTCGTATGGAATATTGATTTCCACCGCTTGAGGCGCGGGATCCTGCGCCAGGACAGAAGCCAGTACATTCCTGATTGTCCTGCCCTGCAGGCGGTTGGGCGTGGTCGTCAACGAAACGACCACCGGTACACGGTCCGCGTTGGAAAAGTGGGTAACGGCCTTATTCCACGGCGTCAACGGATTGCAGCTTAGCGAGCGGACAATCGAGCCGAACAACAGGAGGGCCAAGACAGCGACGATAGATATGCTTGCGATCAAGAGAACCGCCACGGTCATAAACTCTTTCCTACAAATTGCCTGACAAGGCTAAAATTTGATTTTCCGGAACGAAAGCCTCAGTCCCGGTCGACGAGGCGGGCCGTGAAAGAAGTTGTTCAGTGTGCGAGCCCTGCTTAACTCTCACGGGTGTAGCATTCCTCCGGAGCGTCGCATCTGTTGCGGCGCGATCAGCTGCCTCTCAGGTCCGCTCTCGTTTGATCGCGGATCAAATACTGCTATGTACGTATCGTTGGAAACCGCGCCAACCGGCGTTGCAACGGGAGTTTAAGCGTGTCGCTGGACTTCAGCTACGATCACGACCAGAATGTTCATATAAAGCGGGCACGGGAAATCAAGGCCAAATATCCTGAAGTCCGGATGCTGATGGGCACCAATCCATTCACTGTATTGTGGTCGGTAACGTTGGTCCTTTTGCAGTTGAGCGTCGGCTACACACTTACGAACCTGTCCTGGATCTGGGTCATCTTGGCCGCCTATTTGTTTGGCGCATTCGTCAATCACGCACTTTATGTGATCATGCATGAGTGCACCCACAATCTGGTTTTCCGAAATCCTACATACAATAAAGTGTTGGGAATATTCGGCGACTTCGCCTTGCTGGTCCCCAGCGCAATGGCATTCCGCAAGTATCACCTGTTACATCACCAGTATCTCGGCCAATATGACATGGACCCGGACGTCGTAAGCCGCGCCGAAGGCAAACTGGTTGGCAATTCAGCGATACGGAAGATCATCTGGGTATTTCTGTTGGGTATTTCGCAGGCGCTGAGACCACTCAAGATAAAAAAAGTAAAAATGGTGGACCGTTGGCTGGTTGCGAATATTGCAATCGTTCTGGCCGCAGATACCCTCATCTTTGCCTTCATGGGGCCCAAGGCGCTCGTCTATCTTGGCCTGTCAACGCTCTTTGCGTTGGGCCTTCATCCTGTCGGCGGACGATGGATACAGGAGCATTATACCGACGGAGACGGGCAGGAAACGCATTCCTACTACGGTCCCCTGAACAAGCTCTGCTTCAACATGGGCTATCACAATGAGCATCATGACTTTGCAAGCATCCCGTGGAACAACTTGCCGAAACTCAAGAAGCTTGCGCCGGAATACTACGACAATCTGATATCGTACCGGTCCTGGACGGCGGTCCTGTTCCGATTCATTTCTGACAGGTCGATGTCAACCTTCAGCCGGATCGTGCACGTGCCCCGAAACCGTTCCGCGGGCGGGCAGGGTGCGTCGCGTTCTTCGCGCGATCCGAAGCGAAGCCAACACCTTGGCTGATCTCTCAGAACGACATTCCAAGGGTCCCGTGGGCATCCTGCGAAGGCAATGGGACTTCTGGACGGCAATACCTGCTGCGCTGCTGCGTCTCGAGACCCGCTTCGTCACGGCCCTCTATCTTCAGCGTGCGACCATTCTGGCGCTTGTGACAATATCCATTGTTGTTGCTCTGGATATTTCCGCGAACTTTGATCATGTCATGGGCGCCGGCGCCAGCTCCGCCGGCACCGGCGGCTTCTTTCACATCATCTACTATTCATTTCTGCGCGCGAGCTTTGTCGCGCCGTCCGTACTGCTCTTTGCCGGTGTCTGGGGGATCGTCTGGGCAGAGTATTCCCTCGCCACCTCGCGCGAGCGCATCATGTTGTTCAATTGCGGAAAATCCTATCTCCCCGCACTGGTGCCCGCGCTCTTGGTGGGGATTTGCTTCGGTGTCCTGCATTTCGCGATCTCGGGCTTTGTAAAGCCTGCAACCATCGAACTGGAGTCCGCTTCGACGCATCGTTCCTACGGGCTGAAGTTCGACAGGCCGGCTCAAAGCAAAACTGAATGGATCTCAGCCGGCAATTTCATCATCAAGGCGCGCGTCGGAATATCGGATGATGTTCGCCTCAACGAGGTTTTTGTCTTTACTTTCGGACAGGGTCACAAGCTTCAACGCATTATCCGGGCAGACCATGCGCGAGCGACAACTCAGCCGAATGTCTGGCAGTTTTCTGACGGCGCTGTTACCGAGTTCCCGGCGGCAAGGGAAGAAAGCAGCCGGAAGCCGAAAATGGATGAGACCCGGTTCGATGTGCTTGAAACGGAACTGCCGTTGAGCCTGCTATGGCTCGAAAATTTCGGGGTTCTGCCGATCCTTCTGCCGCAACCCCTGCTTCATGACCTCATCCGCGAAGGGGATACCGTTCCCAATCTGTACAAGTATGAAATGGCCGCTTATGAACGGTATGCAAGCATATTGTACTGCATTGCCATGGCCCTTCTGACGGCCCATTTGGCCATGACCCGCTTTAGAACGGACATGATGCCATATGGAGCATTGTCGGTGGCTGCGGTGGGCTTTGCTTCCTATTTTTTCTTCAGCATTACCTTGATGCTCGGCCACTACGGCTACATTCCGGTGGTGGTCGCAGCCTGGGCAATTCCCTTGCTAGCTGCCATCGGCAGTATCCTTGCCGTCTTCGCCTATGTGAACAAACCAGGTGCAGCCAGTGGCCAGCTCCAAGGTTAATACCAACCTCAACTAATAGGAACCGATCTGATGGCGCTGTTCCGGTTTGCCGGCAAGGTGCGTTGCGCAGGACGGCCTGGCTGTCCGTTCAAGCGGCGCAACGCAGCAGAACAGTCCCCAAACGCGGTCAGATGGGTTCCTATTTGTTGAGGTTGGTATTAGGTCACGAGCAGATCTTGCCGGGGGGGAACGGCGCGCCTTCATCGTTGAGAAGGGGCCCGCTCCACAGGCAATTGTTTCGTCCAATGCCCTGCGGTAGAACTCGGCTTCGGGCGCGCCTGGTCCGATCAACGCGTTTGCATGAAATGCCGGTTTGCTTCCGCTCGTTTGGGAAACACTAAATGCTGAGTGATAGGGCGTGGTCCGAGAAATATTCTCAACGCCATTTTAAATCAAAGTGGGCATTGGCTGGAGCTTTTTGCGATCACTACGCCATAAAGATGTATCTGGTGATCAGTATTGCAGCCGTGTTCGCCCTTATAGTCATCGGTGGGAATGTTTTTGCGCTGCCGGTATCTCTTCTGATAGCAGTCATTTTCTACCCTCTGGTCGAATATGTCCTGCACCGTTTTGTCCTCCACTCAAGTCTGCTGTACAGAAACGCGATTACGGCTCCCCTTTGGCGCCGGCTCCATTACGATCACCACATGGACCCGAACAACCTCAGCGTCTTGTTCGCTTCCCCCTTGACCTCGGTGCCACTGCTCGTGGTCCTGGCAGCGATGCCCGGTGCATTTCTGGATCTTCAGGGCTTGTTTCCAGCGATGCTGGCAACCAATTTTCTGATGTTTACCTACTATGAACTCATGCATGCCAGCGCACATCTGAAAATCGACTTTCAGAACAACTGGATCGCCAGCCACAAACGAAGTCACCTGCGCCACCATTTCATTTGCGAGACGCAGAACTACGGTATCGGTACCCATGTGATGGACAGGATTGCCGGCACCGCCGACAAATCGCCCCGGCACTCATCGACCGTTCGAAATCTCGGCTATGACGATGAGGTCGCCGAGGCCTATCCCTGGGTCCGTGACGGTTACAGGCGCGACCACGGTTCGGATTAATTCGAAGCTCAGAAATCTAGAGCCGACCTGACCGGGCCGCTGGGAATGAAGCGGTTTGCCGCGTGCGGTTGTCGTTCTCGAACGTGAATGCGTTCCCCGTCTTGCTGGCGGCAGGCTATCGATTGACGGACCAGCCCTTCTTCATCACTGACTGCATCAACAAGTCCGATAGTCGAACGGGCAAGACTTTTTCCAGGCCGATCAGATATCTCAGCTGCCAGGGAAAGACCGAATGCGATCGTCCGTTTTCGATATCGCGTGCGATGCGCCTCGCAGCCTTGTCAGGTGGCCAGCACCATGGTCTGGGAAGATCGAGCGAACGGCTCATGGGCGTGTCGATAAAACCGGGCAGAACGCATGTCACGCCTACGCCATGCGGTCTGAGCAGGCGCCGGATCGCATCGGAATATACACTCAGGGCCGCCTTCGATGCGCAGTAGACTGGCGATTGAGGCAACCCTATTGTCGCCGAAATGGAACTGATGATGACAATGTGACCGCGCTTGCGCCTCGTCATGCGGGGGATCAGCGGGGCCACCGTGTTCATTGTTCCAATCGTGTTGATCTCGACGATGCGTCGCGCCAATGCCGCGCTTTCTCCGTGTTCAGAGACGACAACATCGGCGCCGCCGATACCCGCATTTGCGATGAGAAGGTCTACCGGTGCCTGTTCGTCCGCCTGTGTGAGCCAGGCATCCATTGCCTGTGCATCCGTGATATTGATTTTCCTGACCGAAACCCTTGCTCCCAGCTCCCGGCAAATCTCCGCGATATCGTGGAGGCGCTGGTCATCGCGGCCGGACAGGGACAAAAAGCGGCCGGATCCCGCGTAATGCTTTGCAAGTTCCCGTCCCAATCCACCCGTGGCGCCAGTGATTGCAACATGCATGTAAATTTTTCCTCGTTCTGCATCTTACCGGCTGCAATCCACCACCCAACCGGAAACACGCATTCCCCGGTTCACCGGTTTCGCGCCTCGATGGGGAGCCGCGGCACGGACATTAACCAAAACAGGCAAGGGCGGTTGAAGAAAAAGCATCGACACCGGTGTGAACGGGTCAAGCAGGTGGAGATGGGCACTTGCCCGCATGACAAATTCAAATACAACGAAACCTTGCGGCGCGCCGGAGATCAGCTCTTGTGCCGCGCGCATTTGTGCCAGGTTGATTTTCATCACAAGTTTTCATCGAGACACTATCCCCGAGTTCGTTGTTTCTGTTCTCAGTTAATCCCCTGAAATAGGTCGGGCAAATAAATGGTCATTGAAGTTTCCAAGGTCAGCTCAAGATCCGAATTGAAAACTTTCATGTCTGCGCCAGCGCATCTGTATCGTCACTTTGACGAGTATTTTCCTCCGCTTGAACTTGAAATGCGAAAGATACTTGATCCACGCAAGGCTCCTTTTTTCAAGCATGGTGAAGCGCAGTTCTGGCTGGCACACAAGGACGGACAACTCGTTGGCCGGATTTCGGCACAAATAGATGCGAGCCAGCCACACACGGCCTATGGAAATGCCGGTTTGTTTGGGTGCCTTGATGTTGCAGACGACCTGGAAGTGACGCGGGCCTTGCTTCAGGCGGCCGAAGGCTGGCTTCTGGAAAAGGGCGTCGAGCGAGCTGTCGGTCCTTTCATGCTGAATATAAACGAAATGGCAGGCCTTCTGGTGGACGGGCATGATCTGGAACCGATGATCATGGTTCCGTGGCATCCGCCTTACATGGCGAGGCATTTCGCCGGACTGCCCTACCGGCAATGCAGGGATCTGCATTATTGGCGCCTGGACTGGTTGCAGGAGAAGGAGGCCCGCTACTCCGCGCGCCCAAGGCTCCCCCGATTGCCCAAAGACGTCCGGATCAGGAACCTGGATTTCAGGAGCTTCGACCGTGACCTTGAAATCGTACGCAGTCTTTACAATTCGGCCTGGAAGGAAAACTGGGGTTTCGTTCCCCTGCAGCCTGAGGACGTGGAGGGCCTCGGGACGGACCTGAAGCCATTCTTGAAAGAAGAAATGGGGGTCATCGTAGAGAAAGCGGGCGAGCCGGTCGCCATGGCGATTATCATCCCGAACATTTCGGAGATTACCGCCGATATCGCACCAAACCCGACGTTGCTTGGCTGGCTCAAGTTGGCCTATCGGACCATTTTCCATAAATTCCAATCGGGCAGGATCATTCTGTTTGGAATCAGCCCCGAATTGCGTCATTCCGTTGGGGGAGCCATTGTGGCGATGTCGATGGTTGAACAAATCATCGAACGCCTTCTGAAGCTTAATCGTCAAACTGGGGCGATCGAAGCGGGTTGGGTCCTCGACAATAATCAACCGCTTCGGAATATACTGAAACAACAGGGTTTTAAAATAAGCAGAACACTGCGATTGTACGAACGGTCGTTGACGCTTTCAGGCCAGAAGTTAATTCAGGACACCCATTAATGAGTAAAGAAGCCGAACAACCGGTGGCAACAACGTGGCCGGTGTTGGAAACCCCCGGTCGCCTTGAGCGTATTATCGATATTATCGCAGAAGACGGTGCAATTGATCGCGCTCTGGTCACGCCAGATGCAACACTGGAATCGCTGGGCCTGGAGTCCATGGACGTGGTCATGATCCTGATGGGTGTCGAAGAAAAGCTGAATATCTATCTTCCGGTCGACAATGACCTGGCTTCGGCGCGAAACATGTCGGAGTTTGTGGCTGCAATTGATCGGGCGCTGGTCGCCGGTGAGCCGGGCGAATTTGATCAAAATGCAAAATAGGGTCGCAATCACCGGCTTCGGCGCCGTCAGCGCTGCCGGACTTGGCGTGGATACTCTTTGGGACGCGGTAAAGAACGGTCTTTCGCAGGTCGGACCGCTGGAATTTCCGCAGGGAAGTCAGGTGCGGGTCAGGATTGGTGCCACGCTCAACGGGTTTTCGCCGGAAGATCACCTGTCGAAAGAAGAGCTCCAGCGAACAGACCGGTTCACCCACTTCGCGCATGTCGCCGCTGTTGAAGCGATCCGGCAATCCGGCATCACTGCGGAAGAGCTGGCAGGACCAAGGACCGCAGTGATCATCGGCACGGGTATCGGCGGCATCAGTTCCATGGATGAGTCCTATGTAAAGTTCTTCGCCGGCGAACGGCGGCTGAACCCGTTGACGATACCAAAGGTCATGCCGAGCGCCGCCGCCTCGCATCTCAGCATCTTGAACGGGATCACCGGACCCTGTTTTGCTGTCTCGAGCGCCTGCTCCTCCGGCAGTCAGGCCATAGGGATCGGCATGCAGATGGTCCGTCACGGTCTGGTCGACCGGGCGCTGGTCGGGGGCAGCGAAGCTCCGATTGTCGAGTCTTCAATGAAGTCCTGGGAGTTGATGCGGGTGCTCAGCCCCAACAAATGCCGGCCTTTTTCAAAGGATCGAAACGGTCTGGTTCTCGGCGAGGGAGCGGGCGTGTTCCTGATCGAGTCGGAAAAAGCCATGGACGCGCGCGCGGCAACTCCCTTGGCGTGGCTCTCAGGGTACGGCACCAGCAGCGACGCAAAGGACATCATCCAGCCGGACATCGACGGGGCCGCCAGTGCCATGCAACTGGCCCTTGAGGACGCGGGGATGGAAGCCGGCGATATCGGTTACATCAATGCGCATGGCACAGGGACAATCCTCAACGACATCAACGAAACGTCCGCGATTAGGAAGGTGTTCGGCGAACGGACATCGACGATCCCCGTGTCGTCCATCAAGCAGGTCATCGGCCACACGCTCGGCGCCTCGGGCGCGCTCGAGTTCGTGGTGACCGTCAAAACGCTTATCGAAAAGCTCTGTCCGCCGCATATCAATCTGACCGAACCCGACCCCAAGTGTGATCTCTATTTGCCCGCGGAAGGTGTCGAACTGAAAGCTTCGAAGTCGGCCATGTGCAATTCCTTTGCGTTCGGAGGGGTCAACTCGACGCTCATTGCAACAGGCATTCATTAGTCTTCCGATGAACCCGACGCATGAAAACAGCAAGACAGGCGAAAGTTCACGCCGGTTTCTCGTAACCGTAGAACGACAGACTGTCGAAGCGTTCAAACGCGTCGTCTCCAGAAATTCGGATAACGAAACAGCCACCGGATTGAACGTTCCGCTGACTTTCCCGGCTGCCTGGTACGGATTGGGAGAAGTGCGGGACTGGATCATGGAGACTGTGGGCTTCAGGGACAAGACGGCAGAGGCGGCACTGCTTCACCTGGAGCAGACCATAGAAATGACAGGAAAGCTGGAAATCGACGAGACTTATACTCTCGAGGTTCGATTGGAGAAGCTGCGCAACGGCGAGACGCTGAAACTGTCTGCGCTGGTCTCGAACAGACAAGA
>Ga0207773_100557_pt1 | contig 13667 bp, 13 predicted proteins | sample TtaePargueraPR_2_FD_187281 | JGI IMG/M metagenome (GOLD analysis project Ga0207773, IMG submission 187281) | Aerobic enrichment media microbial communities from Bioluminiscent Bay, La Parguera, Puerto Rico - Tt and M1 (3) (SPAdes) | ecosystem: Environmental > Aquatic > Marine > Unclassified ...
CGTGTGGGTGATCTTGTGGTGAGAACTACCTACCGAGGGCCCCGCGCCTTCTTCCAACACGGTCCGACTTCACCCGCTTCGTCCGTGTCGCGCCAATCAATACATTTGCGTTGCTGAGATCAGCTCACTGTTAGTCTTGACCTCGTGTAACATGACGCTTCCATCGGCACGGAACACGCTGAGGTCGCCGACTCGGAGCGCTGCAGTAAGGTCGTGGTGTAGCACGAATTCGCCGTTCTCGCGCCAGGCAGAATCAATAAAGTCGAGCTCCATTGCTAGGCCGGCTTTTCCGTGCATTGGTCCGGGGGAGTGGTTCCGTGACAGTGCCACTATCACCCGGCGGTCGTAGCCGAATGCGCGCCAAGCGAGTGCATCCCCAATCGATTTGAGTTGGCGCCAGACTCTTTCTAGTACTTCCTCCTCCAGCTCCCATGAATCGAGGTCTGATGGATCCAGGCCCGACTGTAGTTCCGGTGCTGTGGCGGGGATGGTGCCACGCGGCTTCTTTAGTCTGTGAACGACGCGCCTCACCTCGCTCCGATGCTGCTCAGTCGTTAGTACCAGCTTGAACAGTTGTCGTTGGAATTCGTACAAGTCGGCAGGAACGCAGCACCGTCGCAGATCGGTGATCAGTTCGATCATAGTTTGCAACGCCTGCTTGTGTCGTGGATGGGTCAGGATTATGTCAATCTGATTGTCTTGTGCGCGATCCATCAGGAAGTTTCGCATTTGCTTTCCGGGCCGTTGGTTCGAAGCTGTCATGATCCGTGATCGAACGCCTAGTTTGCAACCGGTTATCAGACATATCGCAGGCAATGTGAGCAGCCCACGGTTCACCTGCTGATCGCTTCCGCCACACCTGCGTTCGGAGTCGCGCTGCTTACCGAAAGCAACGTGATGCCTGCGGAGTGTGGGCCTCGTTCGTTGATGGAACAGGCAGGGAATGCGTACTAGTGACTCACGCGAGGTGGATGGTCGAGGGCAATGCGGGGAGCGAGGCCGCAGCGGCGGACGTTGTGGTTGACTGGGTGGCACGTATGTGTGGGGGAGCGGGCGCGGAGGAGGTGGCGGCGCGGTGGTGCAGGTGCCGGCGGTGCTCGGTGAGCCGATCCGGTTCGTGCTGAACTGGGGTCGCCGCTACTCGCTGTGGGTGTTCAACTTCGGCTTGGCCTGCTGTGCGATCGAGTTCATCGCCACCAGCATGGGCCGGCACGACTTCATCCGGCTCGGCGTCATCCCGTTCGCCCACGGGCCGCGCCAGGCCGACCTGATGGTCGTCTCCGGCACGGTCACCGACAAGATGGCGCCGGCGATCAAGCGGCTGTACGACCAGATGCCCGAGCCCAAGTACGTCATCTCGTTCGGGGCCTGCTCCAACTGCGGCGGCCCGTACTGGGACTCGTACTCGGTGACCAAGGGTGTCGACCAGCTGATCCCGGTCGACGTGTACGTGCCCGGCTGCCCGCCCCGGCCCGAAGCCCTCCTGCACGGCATCCTGCGCCTGCAGGACAAGATCGCCGCCGAGCGCTCCGGCATCGGTGGCGTGCACCGGCCCGACCCGCTGGCGTCCCCGGCCGACCTGCCCGCCGGCCCGGCCACCGGACCGGCCGGCCAGCAGAGCACTCGGCCGAGGTCAGCGGACGCGCTCACCGCGCCGGTGGTCAAACCACCGACCCGCTGACGATTCTCCGTACGACCCGAGCTGACGGGGCTCACCGCATGTCGTTCAGGGTCATACGAGACCGCCAGCCGCGCGGATCGTCTGCCCGGTGATCCATCCGCCCCTGGAGGACGCGAGGAAGCCGACCACCTCGGCGATGTCGTCGGGTTCGCCGATGCGGCCGAGCGGTGTCCGTTGGGCGACGACGCCCGGGTCGACGTTGAGCAGTTCGGTTCGTGTGGGACCGGGCAGGACGCTGTTGACTGTGATGCCCCGCTGTCCTAACTCCTTGGCTGCCACCTGGACGAGGGCGTCTCCGGCAGCTTTGGTCGCCGCGTAGGGTCCCGTGGCCGGGTTGAGGGCTACCACGGCGCCGCTGGAGATGATGATGACCCGGCCGCCGTCGCGTACCCGGCGAGCAGATTCGCGTAGGGCGATGAAGGTCGCGCGGGTGTTCGTGCGCCACATGTGGTCGAAGTCGTCGTCGGCCATGTCGGCGATTGGCGAGGTGATGGAGGCTGCCGCGTTGCCGACGAAGGCGTCGATACCGCCGAAGTGCTCGGCGGTCGTCCGGAACAGGCCACGCAGCTGCACCGGATCGGCGACGTCCGCCTGGACGGCCACGGCCCTGCGGCCTGCGGCCTCGACCTTGGCGACAACCTCGTGTGCCGACTCGGCAGATGTCCGGTAGTTGACGACGATGTCGAAGCCGTCCGCAGCGAGCCTGCCTGCGACGGCGCGGCCGATTCCGCGGGAGCTGCCGGTGATCAGAGCGATGGGCACGACAAGCTCCTCAGCTGCCGCCCACCGGGATCAGGACCCCCGGCACCGGCGACGACAGCGATGCGTGCGCTCATGGAGCCACTTCCGGGAGTGCGATCGAGCCGGTGCGTTCGATGATGTCGGCGATCTGCTGGTTGCGCTCGATGCCCCAGGGTTCCGGCTGTCCGCCGGGCACCGGGTCGTCGCCGCCGTCGATGAAGAGGTCCTCCAGCCCGCCCGGCGTGAAGATGAAGAGCAAGCGGGCATCCGCGTCACTGATGTTCTTGAAGCGATGGCGGTGCAGCCGTGGCACGAATACGAACGCGCCGGCCTCGGCGACGAAGGTGCGATCGCCGTCCAGGAACTCCAGCGCGCCCTCCAGCAGGTAGAAGGACTCGTCGGTCGACTTGTGCGCGTGGGCGATGGGTCCGGCGCCGGGCGGCACGACCGCCTCGACGAAGCCGAGAGCATCGCCTGTTGACGATCTCGTCGCCTTGATCGTGTAGGTGTCACCCGACACCCACTTGACGAGACCTTCGCCAGCAGGCACGTGCAGCACGCCGCCGCTCTTGATCGTCGGGAAGCTCATGAACAAGATGTTTGCACAAACAAACAGATCCGGCAAGGGTGAGTAGGTGAGGGTTGCTAGGCTGCCGGGATGCCTGCCGACGAGGGCGATCTCCTGCCGCTGACTCCTGACGAGGAAGCAGCGTGGCGGGCGCTGGCGCGCGTGCTCGTCGCGCTGCCCCGGGCGATGGACGCCGACCTGTTACGGCGTACCCAGCTGAGTCTGAGCGATTACCGGGTGCTGATGTTCCTGTCCGAGGCGCCGAGCCGATCGTTGCGCATGTCGGAGCTCGCCGACCTGGTGCAGATCAGCTTCAGTGGACTGACCAGGCTCATCGAACGCCTCGAACGGCGCGACATGGTCCAGCGCATCAAGGCGGACACCGACGGCCGCGGCAACCGGGCGGTGCTGACCGACCTCGGTTTCGAACGGTTGCGCGAGGCGTGGCCCGACCACCTGCGCGGCGTCCGCGTCATGGTGATGGACCATCTGCAGGGCTTTGACCTTCCCGCCCTGGCCGAGGCCCTGAACGCGATGATCGACAAGAACGACCTGCGCGGCACGGCCGGCCGCCAAAGCCCACGTCGCGCCCAGGATTGATCGCACCACCGCAGGCGGTGCAAGTAGGGTTCCCAGCCGTGAATGATTCTCAGCGCGCGACGCAGATCGTCGACATCCTGACCGCCGAGTTCGGCGAGCTGATGGCGGTGGACCCGGCCGCCTTCCGCCGCAAGTTCCGCAAGATGGCCGCCAGCCCGTTCGCGTTCTACCGGGGCACCGCCTGCCTGTTCTACGCCGACCAGACCGAGCCCGACGGGCCGTTCAACGACGACAGCTTCTGCGACAAGCAGACCAGCCGGGTCTGGATCCACGGCGACCTGCACGCCGAGAACTTCGGCACCTACATGAACGGCTCCGGCGAGCTGGTCTTCAACGTCAACGACTTCGACGAGGCGTACGTCGGCCCGTTCATCTGGGACCTGCGGCGCTTCGCCGCCAGCCTCGCCCTGATCGGCTACGCCAAGGCACTCTCCGACGAGATCATCGGCACCCTGGTACGCGAGTTCGCCACCGCCTACCTGGCCGAGCTGCGGGCCATCGTCGCCGGCGGCGAAGAGGCGATCGGCTCGATCACCCTGGCCAACGCCACCGGCGTGCTGCGCCACGTGCTGCAGGAGGCCCGGCTCAACACCCGCGTCGGCCTGCTGGAGAACCTCACCACCATCAACGACTACGAGCGGCGGTTCATCATCCGCGACGGGGTGTACGAGGTCGACGACGACACCCGGGCCGCGGTGACCGCCGCGTTCGGCGACTACCTGGCCACGTTGCCGCACCGGGCCGGCGGCGGTCGCGCCGTCGCCGCCCAGATCAAGGACATCGTGCTGCGCAAAGGCGTCGGCATCGGCTCGGCCGGGCTGCCGTCGTACAGCATCCTGCTCGAAGGCCACACCCAGGCGTTGGAGAACGACGTCGTCGTCTACATGAAGCAGGCCCAGGTGCCGGCCGTCGCCCGGCACGTCCACGACGAAGGTGTCCGGGCGTACTTCCGGCACCAGGGCCACCGGACCGCCGAGTCGCAGCGTGCGTTGCAGGCGCACGCCGACCCGTGGCTCGGCTTCACCGAGCTGGCCGGCGTCGGCCAGCTGGTCGCCGAAGTGTCGCCGTACGCCGCCGACCTGGACTGGTCCGACGTCAACGAGCAGGACGAGCTGACCGGCGTCGTCACCGACCTGGCCCACTCGGTGGCCCGGATGCATTCGGTCGCCGACGACGAGTCCAGCCACGACCTGGTCGACTACTCCACCGAGGAGGCGATCGTCGCGGCCGTCGACACCGACGAGGCCGGCTTCGTCGCGGGCCTGGTCGACTTCGCCCACCGGTACGGTGCCCGCGCCCGCACCGACCACCGGATCTTCGTCGACCTGTTCCGCAACGGCCAACTGCCCTGGGTGTAGCGCCGGGTACCGGTAACAGCAAGATCGAATTGTCAGGTCGCCGACCGCGCCGTTGGGCCGGGGCTGCCATCCTGGACAGTGTCGACACGAACACGGATGGATGAAGGGCTACCGTGGCGAGAAGATCCAGGCAGATCCCGGCCCGGCGGGGTGGCGGCAGGACCGATCGTTCCGGTAGCGGCCTGAGAAACGCAGTGGTCCTGACGGTCGTCACGGCGGTAGTGGGCGCGGTAGTGGCCGCAGTGCTGACCAGGGAGTCTCTCCTCGGTCTGGTCGACCGGGCCCAGGGCGGGACGCACCTGACGTACACCTTGGAGCGTCACTTCCCCACGACGGCGATCGACGACGCCTGGGCCCTGCCGGCAGATGTGACGGCCGAGCAGGAGGCGGCGATGCCGCAGGCCGGGCCGGACTTCCACAAGTGGGTGCTGGCCGAGGGCGGTGTGCAGGTCGGCAGCCACGTGACCCGCATCGAGTTCACCAACCCCCGGGAGCGCCAGGTGCGGATCAACAGCATCCGGGGCCGGGTGGTGGACAGCCAACCAGCGTGGGACGGCAGCCTCTTCTGCGAGTACTCAGAGGGCACCGGGGAGGTCACCGTCGTCGAAATCAACCTCGGTGACCAGGACCCGGTCGCGCGAGTAGCGAACGGTCGAGGGACCGGCTCCTCCTACTTCCTGTCAAACGGAGATATCACGCTTGCCAAGAACGAGACCCACAGCCTGGTGGTGACCGCACGCCCGCCGCCCGGTCGATGGGCGGAGTGGCACCTCGAAGTCAGATACACGGTCGACGGCGAGCCAGCCACGCTCGTCATCGACGACAACGGCTCGCCGTTCACCATCAGCGGCTACGCCGACGACTACCAGACCTACCTCGTCCGGGCCGGAAAGCACGAGTTCGACCACGACTGGCAGAAAGAGGACGGCTGGTACGAACGGTCCCCAGGCCAGTGCAGGAGTCGGTAGTGGCCCGGTTGAGGAGCCGCCGAGCACTCGCCGTCGCCGCGTTCGGCCTGGCGACGCTCCTCATCGCCTGCACCGGCAACTGGTCCGAGTCCGAGGCCGAGCCTGAGGCCGAGGCCACTCCTGCGGCCGAGTCCGACGCGCCACCGACGGCGGAGTCCGACGCCCCACCGACGGCCTCGTCTGACGCCCCGTCAACGGCGGAGTCCGACGGCCCGCAACTCGACGTCACCGCGACCAGCACAGTGGACGACTTCGGACTGCCCGGCGACGCGTCGGTCGTCGCCTTCCCCAGCCTCGCCGAGCCACCCGAACCACCAGCCGGGATCAGCACCTGCGGCGACCTGCACGCCTGGATGCGGACCCAGGGCGCGATCGACGTCGGCGGCAGCCAGGTCCAGGTCAACCTCTGGGCGCCGACCGACGACGTGACCGTCACCGCCACCAAGGTCGAAGTGGTACGGCTGGACCGACGTGACCCGTTCGAGAGCCGGGCGATCGCCTGCTCCGCCACCCAGAAGGTTCCCGACGAGGGGCAGCTTCCGCTCGTCGACGTGCCCGGTGACACGCCCTCCCGGGCCGGCGACGCCCGGACCCTGGACGGGCTGGAAACCGGTGTGCCCACCGAGGTGCCAGCCCACTACGTACACATGTTCTGGACGTCACCGCAACCGATCGAGCTGCGCGCCGGCGACCGGAAGCCGTACATCACGGTCCGGCTGGAGGCCCGCGACGGCTGGTACGACTGGGAGCTCGTCGTACACCTGCTCGTTGACGGAGAGCAGCGGACCTATCGGCTGCGGGACGGCCGCGACGACCGGCCGTTCAGCACCAACTCCGGTTATCTCGGCGACGACCTGACCCGCCTGCCACGTACGGAGAGCTACGTGTGGTGTGTGCACGACCAGCCGCCGCGACTGCACCGGCAGACCGCGCCGTTCCTCTGCCCGGACGAGGACCGATGAGCTGGGACGCGGGGTCGACTCCGGAGGCGGACCGGTGAGCCGGGCCGGCCGGCGAGGCACCGTACGCCTCGTCGCGGCGTCGGTCGTGCTCGCCGCCATCGTGGGCGCGACCGCCCATGTCGTCTGGACCAGATTCGGCCCGGCCGGCTCCGACCCCGACGGGGCCGGTCGGCAGCCGGTCGGCAACGGGCTGTTCGCCATGACCGACGGCGAATCGCTGACCCTGATGCGCGGCAGCAGCCCGGCCACGACCATGCCGGCCGGGGACGGCTGGTCGCTGGGCCGCCCCAGGTTCACCGCGGACGCCGCCTACGCGTACGCCATCTCCAGCAGCGACGACCGCGAGCGGCACCGGATCCTGGTGGTGGATGTCGCCACCGGTGGACAGCACACCGTCGACTGCCCGGACTGCCCCAACGAGGGCACCCCGGTCGCCGCCGGCGGCAGCAGCGTGGCCTACCTGGACCAACGGAACCAACAGGCAGACCTGCGGATCCTGGACCTGGCCACCCCGGAGGAACCACCGAGCACCACCCCGGTACGGGGCCTGCCGCCGACCCCCGATCCGGACCACGGATACCGGGTGATCGCCGCCGTGCCGGATGTCGTCCTCGTCGCACCGAGCCGGGGGACCGGCAACCTGCAGCTGATCAGCCGCGACGGGACGGCACGGACGGTGGCCGGCGATTCCGACAGCGTCCCGTTCGACGCCGCAGCCGGCACGGTCGACGGTGCCACGGTGTTCGCGTTTGACGCTCCGGTCATCCGACCGGTCGAGGAGGGCGAGTTCCACTCCTGCCAGTCTGCTGGCGTGTCACTGCTCGACCCCGCCTCCGGGCAGCTGACCAGGACATCGGGTTTCGCCATCGAACACGGCCCCGACGACGGCACGCGCGTCACCGACCTGTGGTGGGGAGCCGACGGCGAGCTGTACGCCCTGGTCCGGCCGTTCTTCTGCCGGACCGACCGGCTGGACCGGGGCAACCCCGACCACCGGCGGGCCAGGCCGGTGACCTTGTGGCGGCTGACCGACGGCCAGTGGGAGCGCCTGGACAGCCTCCGAGGCGCCGAATGGATCCGGCAGATCGACCCGGAAACACAGATCATCCTCGACCGCGGTCGTCGCCTCGTCGTGCAGGACGCGCAGCGGCAGGTCCCGGTCGCCACCGACCGGGAGCCGATGGTGACGGTGCCGCCGGCAACCGGCGCCGACCCCGCCATGGCGGTACGGACGACCCCACCGCCGTGCACCGAACAACTCTTCGCCGACCGGGCCCCGACGCTGATCGACGAGCCCGACGTCACGTCGGTCAACTGCCAGGACGGGTACGCCCACGTCCAGTTCACCGACACGGCACACGCCGACCAGCCACGCCAGGCGGTGCTGTTCGCCGCGATCGGGGCGAGCTGGCACACCCGGGCGCTCTCCACCGGATGGGACGGCCGGTTCCGCCCCGCCGACCTCGTCTACTTCGGCCTGGATCCGCAGGAGCTGCAGCCACTGTTTCCGGACCTGATGCAGGAGCCGCCGCCTTCGGCGGAGCCGCCGGACGTCTCCGCCTTCGTCGGGGCGTGGCGCAGCCAGGAGGACGGCCTACTCGAAGTGCGCCCGGACGGCAGCGCCGAGGCGACGTACCTGGTTGACCGGTGGTCCGACCCGGTGCGGATGTCCACCGTCCAGCTGAAGATCATCCTCGCCACCCGCAACTCCGCGATCGCGGAAGTGGTCGGCGACGACGGCCAGGGTGCCGAGGTCGGCAGCCAGTTCCGGTTCGGCTTTCAAGGCGACTGGCTCGTCCTGACCCCGCCGTACGGCTACGGGAATCTGTTCAAGCCCGCCTGAGCCGGATCAGCTAGGACGGCGCGGATCAGGGCGACGACGCCGGCCCGGATCCGCTCCGGTGGTTCGTCGCGCAGCTGGTGCAGCAGGTCGCTGCGGACGGCGGCGAGCAGGGCGTGCGCCAGGAAGTCGGCGTGCTCCGGGCCGCGTACGCCGGTGATGATGTCGGTCAGGCGCCGGTGCAGGTCGCCGTACGCCGGGTTGAGGTACGGGCTGCCCCGGCCGGCGCTCTCCAACGCGAGCGCCAGTGCCCGGTTGGCGTGTTTGTAGTCGAGGATCGCGTCGAAGATCGCGATGACCTGGGCCACCGGATCCCGGTCGGCTCCCTGCCGAGAGTCTTGCAGGGTGGCCTGCAGGGCGGTGCCGCGCTGGGCGGCGAGGGCCTGCAGCAGGCCGGTGCGGTCGCCGAAGCCGCGGAACAGGGTGCCCTTGCCGACGCCGGCCGCCTGGGCGATGGCGTCCATGGTGACCTCGTCCGGGTCGTCGGCGGCGTCGAGCAGCCGGCCGGCGGCGGCCAGCACGGTTTCCCGGTTGCGGGCGGCGTCGACCCGTTCCTTACGTGCTGCTGCCGGCACGGTTGACCGTCCTCTCGCCCCCGCCTCGGATATCCGGACCGTCGGTCCGTATAGTTGATCCGGACCGCTGGTCCGAATCCTAGAGGAGGCACCGTGACCGAAGCGCCCAGCCCCACCGGCAGCCCCGCCGCCCAACTGCTGCACCGCTGCCTCGACCACCTGCTCGCCAAGGACATGCCCGGCTTCCTCGCGCACTGGCACGACGACGCGGTCGCCGAGTTCCCGTTCGCCCCACCCGGCTACCCGCGCCGCCTCGACGGCATCGCCGCCGTCACCGGCTACCTGATCGACTACCCGAAGCTGATCGACATCGCCGAGTTCCCCGACGTGACCGTGCACCAGAGCGTCGACCCCGACGTGGTGATCGCCGAACTCACCGCCACCGGCACCGTCGTACCGACCGGGCAGCCGTACCGGATGTCGTACGTCGTCGTGGTGACCGTGCGGGACGGCCGGATCGCCCACTACCGCGACTACTGGAACCCGCTGGCCGCCCCCGACCTGACCGGCGCCGCTGTGATCCCGGTGGGCACCGATGTCTGACCAGCGGACCGTCCTGGTCACCGGGGCGACCGGCAACATCGGCCGGCACATCGTCGCCACCCTCGCCGCAGCCGGCCACCCGGTGCGGGCCGCCAGCCGGCACCGCCCCACCGACCCGGCCGCCGCCACCAGCCACGTCCCTTTCGACTGGCACGACCCGGCCACCCACCAGCCTGCCGTCGACGGCGTCCACGCCGTCCACCTGATGCCGCCGCCGGCCAGCGCCGACCCGGTCGGCCAGGTCGGCGCGTTCCTCGACCTGGCCCAGGATGCCGGCGTACGCCGGATCGTGCTGCTCAGCTCGTCGGCGATCCGCACCGGCGACCCCGGCCCCGGCCAACTGCCCGCCACCGTCGCCGACCGGTTCCCGGAGTGGACGGTGCTGCGCCCGTCCTGGTTCATGCAGAACTTCGTCGGCGCGCACCCGCACGCGCACAGCATCCTGCGCGACGGCGAGATCGTCACCGCCACCGGCGATGGCCGGATCGGCTTCATCGACGCCGCCGACATCGCCGCCGTCACCGTCCGGGTCCTGACCGACCCGGTGCCGCACAACGCCGAACATCTGCTCACCGGCCCGCAGACCCACAGCTACGCCGAGGTCGCCGCGATGATCAGCGAAGTCGGCGGCCGACCGGTCCGGCACCGTACGGTCGACGTCGACACGATGCGCCACCGGCTCGTCGACGGCGGCATCCCGGACGGCTTCGCCGCCCTGCTGGCCGGTATGGACGGTGCCATCGCCGCCGGAGCCGAAAACCGGACCACCAGTACGGTCGCCGACGTCACCGGCCGGGCACCGACCAGCCTGCGCGACTTCTGCGCCGCCCACGCCGGCCACTGGCGACGGACGGTGGCGTGACCGGGCTACCGTCGAGTGGTGGCCCGACCCGGTTGGCGGTTCGAATCGACAGAGTTGCTGAGCGCCCCACTGGTGGCCGGTGGACTCGTCCACGTCGCAGGCGAGGACGGACACGTCCACACCCTCGATGCCGGCAGCGGCCGGCCCCGGTGGCGGGCCCGGCGGGGCGAGCCGAAGCCCAACCCGTACTTTCCGCCGCTGCCGCCGGTGCTCGCCGGTGACACCCTGGCCGTCACCGCCTCCCTCGGCGGGTCCGGCTGGGCGGACGCGGTGCTCGGGCTGGCCGCCGCCGAGGGCACCCAGCGGTGGACGTACCCGCTCGTCGGCACCAGCGTCACCGGGCTCGCCGCCGACGACACGGACATCGTCGTCACCGGCCGCGACGGTCTGACCTGCCTCGACCCGGCCGACGGGCAGGTGCGCTGGACGGTGCCGCCGCCGACGGTGGCGGCCGGGCCGTGGCAGGCCAGCTTCGACCAACCGGCGGTCGACGACGACCACGTGTACGCGATCGCCCGGTTCAGCCGACCGGACACGGCGCTCGACGGCGGATATCTGATCATGGCCTTCGACCGGTCCACCGGAACCGAGGTCTGGGGCGTCCAGGTCGACGGCGGCTGGGGAGCCACGCTGACCGTCGGCGGTGACCTGGTCTGCGTCGGCGACGGCAAAGGGTGGTTCATCGTGCTCCGCCGCGACACCGGCGACACGGCCTGGTCGACGCAGATCCGGCCGAAGTTCGGGCTGCCGGTCCAGTCCGGGATGTTCCCGTTCGCCGCGCCGACCGGGGCGGCGGCGTTCGCCGGTGAGCAGGTGGATCGGCCGGTGCTCGCCGAGCAGGAGATCCACGTACCGAGCCGCAACGGCGACGTCCACCTGATGGACCGGGACACCGGTGCGGTGCGGCGCGTCTGGCGGATCGGCGTACCGGCGCTCAGCATCGCCGTCTCCGACGACCTGCTGCACGTCGGCGGCATCCACGGGCTGCTGGTCGCGTTCCACCGGGACCGCCGCGAGGTGAGCTGGTGGCGGAGGCTGCCGGTCGGCCGGATCGACGCGCTGACCGTCGCCGACGACCTGCTCCACGTCGGCGGCGAACGGCACGTCGCCGCGGTCGACCCGGCCAGCGGGGCCGGTGCCTGGCGTCGCTTCCCCGCCCGGGTCCAGCGGTCGTCGTACCCGCCGGGATCGGCCGACCGGGAGTTGACCAACGCCGACCTGCCCTGGGCCTGACGGCCCGTCCTCGGCCCGGAGCGGCGGCCCGCCGGCCGGAGAGACGGCCCGCCGGTCCGCCGGGCGGGATCGGTCAGAACTCGATGACCGTCTTGATGCCTTCCTCCTCGGCGTACGCCCGCTGGAAGTCGTCCAGGCCGTACCGGTGGGTGATCAGGCCCATCAGCCAGTCGTGGTCGGCGCGGGCCAGCGCGTCGGCGGCCTGCCGCCAGTGCCGCCGGTTCGCGTTGACCGTGCCGAACAGGACGTTGTTCTTCAACACCAGGCAGCGGTTCAGCTCGTTGAGGTCCAGCTCGATGTGGTGGGCCTTGGCGTTGATCCCGGTCAGGCAGCCGATGCCGTTCGGTGCCAGTTTGCTGAACACCTCACGTACCACCGGCGGCGCGCCGGTGCACTCGATGATGACGTCCGGGTCGAAGTCCAGCTCCTCCACCGGCACCGCGTGGTACGTCGCACCCAGCCGGCGGGCCAGCTCCGGCTTCGGCCCCGACGTGCCCCGGGCCAGCACATGCGTCTCCAGACCGCGCTGCACGCTCAGCAGCGCCGCCAGCAGCCCGATCGGGCCGGCACCGGTGACCAGCACCCGTTGCGGTGCCCAGAAGCCACGCGCGCCGATCTTGTCGACGTGGTCCCAGGCCTTCGCGACCACGCTGGTCGGCTCCAGCAGCACCCCGGCCAGCCCCAACTCCGGCCGTAGCGGTACGGCGTACTCGGCCGGCACCCGCCACCGCTGCCGGGCGAACCCGTCGATCCCCTTGATCCCGCACTCGGTGTACCGCCCGTTGGTGCACATGTCCCACTCGCCGGCCGCGCAGTACCGGCACGGCACCGGGTCCGGTCGCCGGACGATCCCGGCGACCAGGTCACCCGGCCGGGTCGTCCCACTCGGGTCCTCGACGACCCGGCCCAGCGACTCGTGGCCGAGGACCAGCGTGTCCCGGCCCGGCGGCGGCTCGCCGTAGTCACCGCCGAGGATCTCCCCGTCGGTGCCGCAGATGCCGACCGCGACGGCCTCGACCAGCACCTCACCCTCGTCGGGTGACGGCTCCGGCGCGTCGTCGACGAGCCGCAACGAATCGGCCTTGCCCGGGGTGACAGTCAGCGCACGCATGACCAGGATGTTTCCCCGCAGGTCAGTACCTACACGCGCAATGTCGGGCCCACCTGCGTACCACCCGCGCCCTTAGGATCAGACCCATGACCCCCGAGGAGATCGGCGCGCACCTGGTCAGCCTGCTCGACCAGCCGGCGGCTGCGTCGGAGGCAGCGCAGGTCACCGCCACGGTCTCCGCAGGCGGCGGCCGGTACGCCCGGGCCACCGTCGACGTACCCGCCGACAGTTGGCCGGCCGCGCTCGCCGCCGCCCGCGACGACACCGACCTGGCCTGCGACTTCTTCGACTGGCTCTCCGCCGTCGACGAGCTCGACGACGGCTTCGCGATCGTCGCCCACCTGTGGTCCACCCGGCACCGGCACGGCCTGCTGCTGCGCACCCGGGTGCCGCGCGAACGCCCCGAGCTGCTGTCCGTGGTCGACGTGTTCCCCGGCGCAGACTGGCACGAACGGGAAACCCACGAGATGTTCGGCGTCCACTTCGTCGGCCACCCCGCACTCACCCCGCTGCTGCTGCCCCCCGAGTTCGAAGGCCACCCGCTGCGCAAGGAGTTCGTCCTCGCCGCCCGGGTCGCCAAGCCGTGGCCGGGCGCGAAGGAACCGGGCGAACCGGCCGGGGGGGG
>Ga0207773_100559_pt1 | contig 13568 bp, 6 predicted proteins | sample TtaePargueraPR_2_FD_187281 | JGI IMG/M metagenome (GOLD analysis project Ga0207773, IMG submission 187281) | Aerobic enrichment media microbial communities from Bioluminiscent Bay, La Parguera, Puerto Rico - Tt and M1 (3) (SPAdes) | ecosystem: Environmental > Aquatic > Marine > Unclassified ...
TCGCGCAAATTGCGTTCGTTCCTCGATTATTAAAAAATCTTGCGACGTTCGGGCTTGACCTTGGCCCGAAAATCGCTAGTTTTCGGGACCGCGCCAGACAATTGGCGCGGTCTTTTCTATTCCCCTTCGGGGCCCGTAGCTCAATTGGTTAGAGCCGACCGCTCATAACGGTCTGGTTGGGGGTTCAAGTCCCTCCGGGCCTACCATGCATATGATTAACTTGTTGGTATTAAACGGTTAATTGGTGATTGTGTCCCACGATTTTAACGTCGTGGGACACATTTCCCCTAAAATGCCTACCATATCGTTCGTAAAAGTTCTTGATTTGTTCTTTTGTTTGTGGCATAAGAGAAAAGTCAACGGGAGAAATGCACCCGGACCGAAACCCGCAAGGCCTTGTGCCTCGCGGGTTTTTGCGTTTGGGGCCGGATCAAGGAGGTGATCGGGATGCAGCGGCAAAGATACGGACACAGACACGGGCAGGGCGGCGGGGTGCCCCGCAGGATATTGACCGGCGGATGGCGGAGCCATTATGGTGGCATTCTGCCCGAGGATTAGGACTGGGGCACTAACCCGATCATTTGCCATGACGGGAGAGGTGCGTCTTGTTGGGAAAGGAGCGTTAAATTTGCCGGGAGCGGCAGGAATGGCAGGAGGGGGCAGCATAGAGCTATGGCCCGTCAACGGTCGAAAGGTGGGAGCCCGTACGCCCGGAGTTTGTCTGGACCTCGGTGGTTGCGGGAAAGTGTTGCCATTGCCGAAAGTGACCGGAGCACGACGTGAGGCCGAAGGCTGTCTGCTGGGAAGGCTGGCGAAGGCCCGGAGTTTGTCTGGGATTCCGCTGGTTGCGGCAAGGCCGCCATTGCCAAACGTGACCGGAGTGGGGCCGAAGGCTGTCTGTTGCGAGGATGGCTAATGCCCGAGGTTTATCCGGGCTTCGTTGGTTGCAGGAAATGCCGCCATGGACGGAAGTGACCGGAGCGGGTCATGAGACGGAAGGCAGCCGATCTGCGCTCCGTTGGCGAGGATGCCGAAGCCCCGGGTTCGTCGGGACTTACCGGATTGCGGGAAATCCGGTTTTGGCTGATGTGCTCAGACGAGCGCGGTCTGCTGGTTCTGATTTGACTGCACCGCTGATGCGCGATCCAGCTTTCCCGGACATCGTCCGCCTTTTTCTTTGAAGGGTAATTGCAGGCTGAATTGAAACACTGTTCACCGACCGGAGCAAGTCGCAGATATAAGATCCTCGATCGCTTCTCTTCTCCCCGCGCATAATGAACTCAACGCATGAAGCGCAGAGTTATCATAATTCGGGGTTATGCGTCAGTTGCGGGTGCGCCAACCGTGATCGAAACATCTTTCCATAATTTGCGTGCCTGCAATGCTTATACCTTCTTACCCCTTTGAGCAGGTTGATTTGTGCGACGCAGTGTTCTAGCTTTGCTTGAAAATAATAAATGCTTGGGGGAGCCTTGGGGAAACCATATGGTTGGGGCTCTTGCACGCGATGGGCAAAACTGCACCGCGTGACCAGATTTCGGAGTCAGGACTGTCAGCCCTTGCAACGGGGTTAGCAGTACTTGGTCTGTCGGGGGACACTGGTCAGATTATCCATGAAGTCGGTCATATAGATGGCCCGCTTCAAAATTCAGACATCATTCGCTGTGCCAGAAAATTTGGTGCGAAGGCTAAAGCTGTTCGCCTTAACGGCAAGGCAATTGTGGCTGCGCCTTTACCATTCATTGCTGTTGATCGCGACGGCGGCTATTTCCTTGTCGCCAACCGAACGGACGATGGACAGTATGTTATCGGGCGTCACACCGAAAGAAAACCATCGGTTATTTCTTCTGAGCAGTTTCTGGAGTTGTTTTCAGGTGATGCGATTCTTCTTGGACGCGGTCGGGCGAATGACAATACGAATGATGCCAATACAGCTCCTTTTGGGTGGCGCTGGTTTTTACCTTTCCTGAAAAAATACCGCGCATCACTCTCGCATGCGATGACAGCATCGTTGTTCATTCAGATATTTGCGCTGATCACGCCTTTGTTCGTGATGGTGATCATCGACAAGGTGTTGAGTTCCGGCAATATGTCGACGCTTGATGTCCTCGTGATCGGTCTTGTTGCGATTGCTGTTTTCGATCTGGTGATTGGTGGCTTGCGCCAATATGTCTTCTCCCTGACGACGAACAAAATCGATGCAGAGCTTGGTGCGAGTGTTTTTCGCCACTTAACCCATCTGCCGATGGGGTATTTTGCCAGCCGCAGGGTGGGCGACACGGCAGCGCGGGTGAAGGAACTTGAGACGATCCGCGCATTTTTGACCGGATCGGCGCTGACGGTTTTTGTTGATTTCGGTTTTACCTTCGTTTTTCTGATTGTGATGTTCGGCTTCGCGCCGTTGCTCGCAACCATTGTCGTCGGATTTCTGGCGGCCACTTTGCTGATTTACGGCCTGATTGGTCCTTTCATCAAGGATCGCCTGATGGCTCGATTCAAGGACAGTGCAGATTCCCAGTCCCTTCTGGTCGAGGCGGTTTCGGGCATGGAAACCGTCAAGGCACTGGGTATCGAGCCACAGATTCAGCGTCAGTGGGAAGAGCAAATCGCTGCCCGGACGGAATCCTCCTATGCTGCTGACAAAATAAGTACAATCACCCAGCAGGCCGCCGGTTTCCTGAACAAGGTTCTGATCGCGCTGACATTGTGGATTGGCGCAGGAATGGTGATGGAAGGTGCCCTGACGGCAGGCCAACTGATTGCCTTCAATATGCTGGTGGGCCGTGTTACGGCACCCGCAATGCGGATTGCCCAGTTGTTGCAGCAACTGGCGCAAACGAAGGTCGCGCTTAAACGGGTCGCCGACATCGTTGATGCACCGGTCGAGCCGGTACGTCCTGATCGGCGTTCGGTGATGCCAAGGCTAAATGGCAATATACGGTTTGACCATGTCACGTTCCGGTATCAGGCGGACGGTGCGAAAATCCTAGATGATGTCAGTTTCAATGTCCGTGCCGGACAGGTGATCGGTCTTGTCGGCGTATCCGGTGCTGGCAAAACGACGTTATTGCGGTTGCTGCAACGTTTTTACCCCGTCGAGGGGGGGCGCATTCTGGTGGATGGTATGGATATTAGTGCCGCCGATCCTGCTTGGCTCAGAAGGCAGATCGGCGCTGTATTGCAGGACAATTTCCTGTTTAACCGCACCGTGCGCGAGAATATCGCAATCGCCCGTCCCGGGCTTCCGATTGAATATGTTGTGCATGCAGCAAAACTGGCCAACGCACACGAGTTTATTGTCCAACTCCCCGAAGCCTACGATACCGTAATCGGTGAGCGTGGTGCGACGTTGTCGGGCGGGCAAAAACAACGTTTGGCACTTGCGCGTGCATTGGTGACCAATCCATCAATCCTTCTTCTGGATGAGGCAACAAGTTCTCTTGATAGCGCCTCTGAACGGGCCATTCAGGATAGGATGCAAACAATATCGAAGGGACGGACGGTCTTTATCGCAGCACATCGTCTGTCAACGCTAAGTCACGCAGACTGCATCCTAGTGCTTGATCACGGACGCTTAATAGAAAGCGGAACGCATGCCGAGTTGCTACGCCTTGGTGGTGCCTATGCGCGCCTCAATGCGATCCAGGCCGGGCTTGATCGCAATCCTCCGGTCAATGCGAAGGAGGCAGCAGAATGATCAGGCAGGATCACAGCGCCTTCATGCCCGGTATTCTCGAGGTTACCGAGCGCGCACCCAATCCGGTGGCCTGGGCCTTGCCAATTGTTCTGATGACGCTGTTTGTCGTGGCAGCCCTCTGGGCCTGGATGTCGGAGGTCGCAATTGTCAGCCCGACACAGGGGGCGTTGGTGCCGACCGGCAAGGTGAAGGTCATTCAGCCGTTTGAAATCGGTGTCGTGCGCGAAATCAATATCCATGACGGGCAGCATGTGAAGGCAGGCGATCAGCTCATTGTCTTGGACGGAACCGATAGTACGGCCGATCTTACCCGCCTTGTGCAGGATCAGGCGAGTACGGGGCTTAAACTGGCCCGGCTTGATGCCCTGCTTGCCGATATCGCAAACCCGGCGGCCCATTTTATGCCACCGGCAGAAACGTCTGAGCGACAGGCGATTGCCGAGTTTGATGCCATGGTCGGTCAGGCACGCGCTCAGCAGCAACGGGTTGAAACCCTCCAGCAGGAAATCCGCCAGCTTACAGCAGTGCGCGACGGCATTGCGGTTTCGATTGATCGGGTGAATGCCATCCTTCCCCTGATTACAGAACGGGTTGAAGGCCGACGTAGCCTGACTGCGGACGGGTATGCCACCCGGACCTCCCTTTTGGAGCTTGAACAGGAACTGGTCGAACGCCAACAGGAACGCCGCCAGTTGCAGTTTGATCTGCAGAAGGCCGAAGCCGATATCGCGATGGCCCGCGAACGGCTGCAAAGCACGGTAGCGGATTTTGAAGAAAGCCTGTTTGAGGAACGTGCGCAGCTTGATCAGGAATACGGAACGCTTGTGCAGGAACGTATCAAGGCGGAGCGTCGCCGGGATCAGCAAATCCTGCGGGCTCCGATTGATGGCGTAGTTCAAGAACTGACGGTTAATACCGTCGGCGGTGTTGTTGAAGCCGCGCAGACATTGATGAAAATCGTGCCGGAGGACAGCATGCTGGTGGCAGAGGTCAAACTGGCCAACCGCGATGCTGGCTTTGTCGATATTGGTCAGAAAACCCGGATCAAGGTTGAAACATTCGAGTTTACCAAGTTCGGCGCGATTGAGGGCACGGTGATTGATGTGTCGCCCGATGCGGTTGTTGATGAAAAGCTCGGGCCGGTCTACCTCGCCAAGATCGAACTGGCACAGCAATATCTGACGGTGCGCGGGCGTGAGGCGCCGTTGCAGCCGGGGATGACAGTCACGGCAGATATTCGTACCGGCGAGCGCCGTTTGCTTGAATATGTTCTAGGGCCGATGTTGCGCTATCGGGATGAGAGTTTGAGGGAAAGATAAATTGTTTCAAAAAATAAATTTAGTAGTGTTTTTTTTGACCATGGCTTTTTTGTTGGTGATTTCGACATTGTGTAGTCTTGGTTTGTATGAATATGGGTTTTCTGATTATTTTTTGTGCGTTTCATCAAGTTTTATGGTTATCTGTGGGGGGAGGTGTAGATCATCTTTGGATGAATTATTCTCTTCATATGATTATTATGATTTATTTTTTAAGACGAGGGTTTCTTTTTTTAGTATTTTATCTGTATTTGTTTTGATTTTGATTATGGGGTTTGATTTTTGGTTGTCTTTGGTTCTTTTTTTATCTGTGTGTATCCAGGTGAGGGTTATTTTATTTGCTGTAATTGCAATAAATAATAAATAATAAATAATAAATGTTCTTATTTTTGCTGTTGCATTTTTAGGGCGGCATTAATTTTGGATTTATGGCGGTTATTTCACGCCATTTCTAAAGAGATATCGGAGGTTGAAGCGGATGGCAATTGGCTCAGACCCAAGTCAAAGTGATTATGGACAAAGAGGAACGGCGAACGGACACCGAGGAGGGCGTGCCGACAATTCAGGTGGCGGCGGGGATGGAGGGGGGGCAAATGGGCCTTCTTTGCAACAAAAAGATACCCTAGTTCAAGGCGCCCCAGAAGAGCAGCGCACGGTCACAGGCACACTTGGTGACGCGTTGGTAGCCGAGAGCGTTTTTAATGGTTTATCTCTAAAGGCTGGTGAAGTTGACCCAACTAATGGGAGAACTGTTGCTGGGGTGGATGAGAATGGCCGCCCCACTCATTATACTGGTGTAGGGTATTCAGGGCCAAGCCAAGAGTTTTCTCCCGGAGATAGAAATCCTATCACTGGGCATACTTATACGGAGGAAGACTTTGACGGAAACTCTGATGATCTTGCTCGATCTCTATTTGTTGGAGTTTCGGTAACAACACTTGATTTTATTGTGGACTCAATAAAGGCCGCTCCAAATCCATTAGAAGCACTGAAGAGTTTTGCCAAGGTTGCGGGCAAGTTTACTGGCCCAATCGGAGCAGCAACACTAGAAGCTGCAATTGCGGAACTAGAGGGTAGAACTGACGCTGAAATTAGAGATGTATTTCAGGACAGTTTAGCAAGCGGTATAGCTGGTTGGGTTGGTTTAGCGAGCCTTACCACTGCTCTAGCATTTGCCGGTGCCCCTGCCGCTGTGATCGGAGTCGCTGGGTTTTCACTCGCCGTAGGTTGGACATTCATAGACTCTATCGCGGGATATACTTCTGGTCTCGATATAGTGGATGGAGCGCTATCATTTTTTGATCCCGTTCTTTTGGATTTATCTAATGACAATTTTCAACTAATTGATCTTTCCGAAAGTGCGGCCTTCTTTGATTATGACGCCGACAGCTATCTTGAAAATATCGGCTGGGTAACCGGTAACGATGGTATTCTGGCGATTGATCTAGATGCATCGGGTCTGATTGAATCTGCCGCTGAGTTTGTTTTTGCTGGCGAGACCGAAGCCGACGATACTGATCTTGAGGCACTGGCTTCCCTTTATGATTCCAATGGCGATGGTGTTTTGAATGTTCAGGATGAACGCTGGGCCGATTTTCGTGTCTGGCAGGACTGGAACGGAGACGGTCAGTCCCAGGAGGGAGAAGTCAGCACTCTCGCTGAGCTAAATATTACAGAAGTTGGCTTGGTTTCAGATGGTATAGAGGAAGAAGTAGAAGGCAACACGATCCACGGTCGTGCCTCCTTTACTCGTGGAGATGGAACGACAGGTGATGTCGGTGATGTATCTTTTAGAGCCTCAAGCTACGGCTATCGCGAAACCGAAGACGGAATTGAAATTGGCGATGGCAACACGCTGGTTGTTGAGGGGGATGACGATCAGGCTCGTGATCTTGCCGATAGTGAATATGACGGTCTGATAACGGGAGCCGGTGACGATACACTTGAGAACAGTACAGGAAATGACGGTTACCTCTCAGCTGGTGCGGGCAACGATACGCTGATCGGTGGGGATGGCGATGAATGGCTTTCCGGTGGTGAGGGTGCGGATACGATCATCGCAGGTGCAGGACACGATGTTCTTTTTATCGATGCCGAGGATAGCATTGATGGTGGCGACGGATTTGACGTTGTCCTTGGGCAGGGCGAAGGTAATTTTTCCATTGATCTTGGCGATACCAATATCGAAGCTGTATATGGAGCCGCGGGTAATGACGACTTGCGGGCCGGTAATGCTCAGCATGTAACGATCGATGGTGGTGCCGGTGATGATCGGATTATCGGTGGTTCGGGAAATGATCTGCTTTCGGGGGGCGAAGGAGCGGACACCCTTCGTGGTGGAGCTGGCGACGATACTCTGATTGTCGATGAAAATGACGATTTCAATGGTGGTGCTGGTCAGGACCGCGTCATTTTCATGGGCGATGCTAACCTCGATATTAATATCACGGATTATGAGGTTGAAATTTTCAATTCCGGTGGTGGTGACGACATTATTCGCACCGACCAGACCCATGAAGCGGCAATTGATGGGGGTGAAGGCAACGATACCATCTTTGGTGGCTGGGGTAATGACTGGTTGAGTGGTGGCCACGGGACCGATACGCTCAAAGGTGGATATGGCGATGATACGTACATTTTCCGCCGGGGTGATGGTTTGGACACGATCCATGACTATTCGCATAACAAGCGGACCGATACGCTCTATGACCTGTATTCCGACGGGTCGAAACGAAATGTGCGAACCCGTGTCGTCGATGTCCACGAGAATGCCGGGAATGACCGGATTGTTTTTGGCCAGGATATTCGCCCAGAGGATATCGTATTGGGGCGTGAAGGCGGAAACCTGATTATCGGTATCCGCGATGGCGCGGACGATAATCGGTCGATTTCCCAGCTTAGTGACAGAATAGTGGTTCAAAACGGCTTCGATCAGCGGGATGCGGTAGAGGGGCTTGTCTTTGCTGATGGCTCTGTCGCACGCATCAATCTCCATACGCTTGATGTCGAATATTCGGTCCTGCGTGCAGATGCCTCAAACGGTGAGGACCTGCAGGCAGACGCAGATCCGATCTCTGTTATTGGTAATGCTGCTGGATACGGTGTTGAGGAACCTCTTGATGATCTCCCCGACGGCGAAACCATCAGAGACAAGCGTTCCCAGCGCCAGAACGCATTGAGCAGTTCGCAGAACCAGTCCGCACAGGCTGCCGAAGTCATGTTGCTTGCCTCTCTTGGGGTGGCCGCCGGTGCGGCCGTCAATCCGGCACTCGCAGGGGCGGATGAAGCAAGCAATAATTTCGCCAGTTTGCTGCCTCAGGACTCTGGCAGCGATGTATCCCCGGATAGTGGTCAGACTTTGGATGGGTATCCGGGGGATGCCGGGTCTGTGAATGAGCATGAAGAGAGCCCCAATCAGGAAGTGCTTCCGGAGGAGCAACAGGGGGAGCAGCCTGAAGCATCGGGTTCTTATGATAACGGTTCTGCAGTTTCCTCTGACCCTGACTTCTCTTTGGATGACGATGGCTTGCAGGATCAAGTGGGGGACGTTGCGGTTGATTTGACTGAGAGCCAGGATGCCGAAAGTCCAGTACTTAACAATTTGCAGGAACAGGAATCCGAGGAACAGGGAAATGCTTCTGATCCTGCGGATGCGATGCTCGCGGAAGAACAGCGACGCCTTGCTGCTGTTATCGGGACGGGGGGGGATGATGTCCTGTTCGCCGATTTCAACACTCAATATCAGCAGGTAGATGGTCAGGGGGGGCATGATACGCTGGTAATGCGTATACCGGCCAACCAGCCTTTCGATGCCGGGGCTCATAATATCGAGGTGGTTGTCGGGTCTGTGGCGTCCGATTATTTGCGTACTTCTAGCGCCGAGAATGTCACGTTTTATGGGAACGGTGGCAATGACACTCTGTTGGGTGGTTCAGGCAACGATATTCTGGCAGGCGGCGCAGGCGCGGATCGACTGTCTGGTGGCAACGGGCGCGATACGGCATTTTACGGTGCTGCGCTTGGTGGCGTTTCCGTCGACCTGATGGCCGGAACGGGAACCGATGGCGAAGCCGCGGGAGATATTCTGGAAAGCATTGAGAATGTCATCGGCAGCAGTTTTGACGACACCATTCTAGGTAATGGTGTGTCGAACGATATAACGGGTGGTGCTGGTAACGATTACGTAGATGCTGCTGCAGGTGATGACATTGTTCGCGGCGGGACCGGTGCTGACACCTTGATTGGTGGTGCGGGTATTGATGCGCTGGATTACACGTCGTCAACGGAGGCTGTCCAGGTTGATCTTGCCGCCGGAACGGGGCTTGGCGGGGATGCTGAAGGTGATGTTGTCAGTCAATTCGAAATTGTTTTGGGATCGGGCGGCAGTGATGTGTTGTCCGGCGATGCTGGTAACGAATTGCTTGATGGTGGTGAGGGGGATGACCTCCTTTACGGCCGGGAGGGGAACGATGATCTCATCGGCGGCGTTGGAAACGATACACTGATTGGCGGACTTGGCGCGGACAATCTTGATGGGGGTGATGGTTTCGACTGGGCAAGTTATGCAGATGCCGCAGAGGGTGTTGCGGTGCGTCTTGATCTTGGTAAGGGGACCGGTGGTGAGGCACTTGGCGATCTGTATATCGGGATTGAGGCCGTTGCCGGAAGTGCCTCTGCCGACACGATTATAGGCGATGGAAATGCCAACCATATTCGTGGTGGTGCGGGCAGTGACCGGCTGGATGGCGGTTCTGGTAACGATATCCTGTCTGGTGGCGACGGAGATGACGTCATAGTCGGTGGCATCGGAGCTGATACCATTGACGGTGGTGCCGGTGTTGATGTTGTTGACTACGCCGCATCAAATGCCGGTATTCATATCAGCCTTGCTGACGGGACGGGTTCGGGTGGTCTGGCTGAGGGTGATCAACTTACAGGAATTGAGAATGTTGTCGGTTCTGCTTTCGATGACACGTTGATCGGTAATGATGATGACAATGTGTTCAAAGGCGGTTCTGGAAACGATACCTTTATCGGTGGTGCCGGTGAAGATACCTTTGTTGTTGATGGTGATTACCGGGATTACCAGCTTGTTCACGGCGACGACGGGTATGCGACGCTAAGCGGGACTGATGGCACCGACATCTTGCAGGACGTTGAAAACGTTATAATTGGCGGGCGTTCTTTCTACGGTGACCAGAACAATAGTCCGGCTTTCTTTGGTAGCAAGCATGTAACGACAGATGAAGATGCCGTTACCTTGATCAGCAAGGAATCATTGCTGACGGAGTTTTACGATCTGGAAGGTGACAGTTTCAGTATCTCTGCTGTTTCAGATGCAACGCATGGGGCTGTTTCCATTGTCGGTGACGATGTCCGGTTCATTCCCGTTGCAAACTATAATGGCCCGGCGAGTTTCAAATACACTGTGACCGATGAAAATGGCGCAGCTCATATTTACGAAGTGGGTATGACGATCAATGCCGTTAATGACGCGCCGACAGCTTACATTTCCGGAAACCGTATGGTGGCGTCTGACGTTGACGGCGATGCTCTTAGTTACAGCATCATCGGTCGCTCTAGCGGGGTAAGTGCGGGCATCGACGGCAACGGCAATTTCAGCTACTCGGCGTCTGGATATGGCGACTTCAGTTTCACGATGCGTGCAAGTGATGGCCACGGTGCCTACGTCGATAGGTCATTCTCCTTTACGAAGGAGCAACCTGAAGAACACAATGACAGCCACAATGGTGATGACGATGGCGGAAGCACGGGGGGCAGTACTGGTGGTGGAAGTTCGGGGGGCGGTGATCCTGGTTGTTTCGTCGCAGGCACGCCCGTCCTGATGGCCAGTGGCTTGACAAAGCCCATTGAGGACGTGGTGGTCGGCGATATGGTAATGGCCTTTGATGGTTTTGGTGCGCTGGTGCCGCGGGCAGTTTTGACTTTGATACGTGCCAAGGACAAAGAGGTTATTGAAGTTAATGGTGTCAAATCGACGTTCAATCACCCGTTTCTGACTGAAGAGGGGCATTTCAAGGTTGCTGCTCAGCTTTCAATGTTTGATCGATTGGTGAATGCTGAGGGCGAACTCGTAAGGGTCGAAAGTATCGTCAATCGTGGCGAACGTGCGAATGTGTTTAATTTTGAAGTCGAAGAGCACCACACTTACGTTGCTGGTGGATATCGGGTTCATAACTGGAAACCCGTCATCGTTGACCTGAACGGGAATGGCGTTGAGTTTATGGGAGCCTCGATGTCGACAGCCAGATTTGATGTTGATGGTGACGGAAATCTGGAGAGGACCGCCTGGGTCGCGTCAAGTGACGGTTTGCTTGTTTTTGATCATGATCACGACGAAATGATCTCGAATGTTAATGAAGTCGCTCTGTCGATGTATGGCCAAGAGGGGATGACGGACCTTCAGGGCTTGGCTTATGGTTTTGATAGCAACCGTGATGGTGTCTTCAACCATGAAGATGATCAATGGAGCAGTTTTGCGATATGGCAGGACGCAAACAGCAATGGTGTTAGCGAAGCTGGAGAGGTGATCTCTCTTGACGATATCGGTATCTCGTCAATTGGTCTGAATAGGGATGATAATCAATATTCAGAAGACGGTGTGACTGTATATGGTCATGGAAGTTTTGAATGGTCTGACGGAAGTTCCGGGCAACTTGCGGATACTGCATTCGAGGCTACTTCGGAAAACTTCTGGGATGACGATGTCTCCACAGTCCTGAAACTCGAAGCTGAAACTATCGCAGCAGACCCGGTTCAAATGGCAGAGCTCTTGGTGATGTATGGTACTGGAGTGGCCGGAGGCGTGGACGATAGCCCAGTATCTTCAACAGACATGCTTATCGTTGATGATGACTATTTAGCACTGATTTCTGCAAATACCTGATCCTCTCTCATTGCGAAATCATTGTTATGAGAGAGGAATAAGAGAAATGTCATCTTTTCTGGCACGTGACAGGAGCAGTGGTTACAGAGCGTAATCACTGCTCCATTGCCACCAGTTTCCCATGTGAATCAGTTTAAGCAGATGTCGCCCGAATTGTCATAATTCGGCGTTATACCCGCTGGTGTGAACGCAAATCAGAGCCGTTTAGAGAGCATTACGGTGCACTGTCATCGGGATTTTACGCATTTTTTATGCCGAACACCGGCCAGAACATATTTCTGCCATCGTATTTTTACGGCTCTCCCTCCTAGCCTGTAGCAGTTGATCCGAACACTACAGGAGTATCCCATGTTCGATCTGATCTATGCCGCTCTGGCATTGGGTGCCTTTGCCATGTGCGGGCTTGCGGTACGCGGCTGCGCACGGATCTAGGAGGTTCCATGATCAGTTATATCCTTGGTGGTGCCATATCGGCAGCACTGATTGTCTATCTGTTTTACGCCCTGATCCGGGCCGAAAAATTCTAGGACGGAGTTCCCGATGACAACCGATCTCGGCCAGTTCGCGCTTTATTGCGCGATCCTGCTGGCGTGCGCCCCGTTGCTGGGCGGGTATATGTACCGGGTTTACAGCGGGCAGCGGGTTTTGCTGTCCCCCGTTTTCAAGCCGGTTGAGAAAGTCATTTATCGCATTTGCGGTATCGATGCGCAGGCATCGCAACATTGGTCGCGATATGCCGTGACCCTTCTGGCCTTTAATGCTGCCGGATGGGTTTTGCTGTTTGCCATTCTGCGTTTGCAGCATCTTTTGCCATGGAATCCGGCCGGGCTGGCGCCGATGTCGTCCGATCTGGCGTTTAATACAGCGGTCAGTTTCGTCACCAATACCAACTGGCAGGCCTATGGCGGTGAAACCTCACTGTCCTATTTCAGTCAGATGGTCGGATTGACCATGCAGAACTTTGTCAGTGCATCGACGGGGATGGCGGTTGCCGTTGCGGTGATCCGCGGGTTTGCGGGACGCAAGGTTCGTGATCTTGGCAACTTCCATGTCGATATGACGCGCGGGGTTCTTTACATTCTGCTGCCACTTTCGATTATCGCAGCAATTTTCCTGATGTCGCAGGGTGTTCCGCAGAACCTGAATTCCTATGTCGATGCAACCACGCTTGAAGGAACAAAGCAGGTTCTGGCTCAGGGGCCGGCCGCATCGCAGATCGCGATCAAACAGCTTGGCACCAATGGTGGCGGCTTCTTTAACGTCAACTCTTCGCACCCTTACGAGAACCCCACAGCGCTGAGCAATCTGCTTCAGATGGTTTATATCCTGCTGATCCCGGCGGCATTCTGCTTCCTGTTTGGCAAGATGGTTCATGACAAGCGCCAAGGCATTGCGATTTTCGCCGTGATGGCCGTGCTGTTTGTCGGTGGATTTGCCGCGACCTATAGTGCGGAAAAGGCAGGCAATGCGTTGCTGACAAATTCCAGCACGATTATTGCCGATCCGGGCAATATGGAAGGTAAGGAAACCCGTTTCGGTATCCTGAATTCCACCCTGTGGGCGACAGCGACAACTGCTGCGTCGAACGGATCGGTCAATGCCATGCATGACAGTCTGACACCGCTTGGCGGCATGGTAACGATGCTGA
>Ga0207773_100560_pt1 | contig 13565 bp, 8 predicted proteins | sample TtaePargueraPR_2_FD_187281 | JGI IMG/M metagenome (GOLD analysis project Ga0207773, IMG submission 187281) | Aerobic enrichment media microbial communities from Bioluminiscent Bay, La Parguera, Puerto Rico - Tt and M1 (3) (SPAdes) | ecosystem: Environmental > Aquatic > Marine > Unclassified ...
CAGCCTTATCAGCCTCAATGGCCAGGTTCAACGCTGTCTGCCCTCCCATGGTAGGAAGTACGCAGTCGATATCAGGATGCTCAGTAAGTATTTTTACGATGGATTTTTTCTCCAACGGAAGCAGGTAAACATTGTCTGCTGTAACCGGGTCCGTCATAATTGTAGCCGGGTTGGAGTTGATCAAGGTCACCGTAATGCCCTCTTCCCTAAGGGATCTGGCTGCTTGGGACCCTGAATAATCAAACTCACAGGCTTGGCCAATTACGATTGGACCACTTCCAATAATCAGTACATGTTTAATGCTATTATCTTTAGGCATGCTTTAGAGAGGTTTGGATAAGATTTTTACTTATGGCTAAATTGGTGCAAAATTAAGTAAAATATTGGAAGTTGCAGGTATAAAAGAAAAAAACATTCCCCCTTCCCTCACAGAACCTGCTATCTGTTTAATACTGTCAACTTTAAATGAAAAAATAATTTCAAATTTCAAAACTTGAACTCTGCTTATGCCCTCAAGAAGAAGTACTACAGGAGATATAATCAATGATTCGATCGGTCATTATCTTTATAAATCAAAAGGCAGCCCGATAACGGACTGCCTAGTATTTTTTTCAACGATCACTTTCAAATTAATCTTATACGTGCAAGGCCCTATTGTCCGTTGCTGCCAAACAAGCTTCTTTGAACGCTTCTGTATAAGTCGGATGAGCATGTGACATTCTCGCAATATCTTCAGCAGAAGCCCTGTATTCCATCGCGACCACTGCTTCTGCAATCATATCCGCCGTCCTAGGCCCAATCATATGCACGCCAAGGATTTCATCCGTATTGGCATCTGCCAGCACTTTCACCAAGCCATCGGTATCCATGGAAGCTCTTGCCCTCCCTGATGCCAAGAATGGGAATTTACCTGTTTTATATTTGATGCCTTTTTCCTTTAACTGCTCTTCGGTATAACCCACAGCGGCTACTTCTGGCCAAGTATACACCACGCCTGGAATCAGGTTATAATTGATATGCGGTTTCTGGCCAGCAAGCTGCTCCGCCACTAACACCCCTTCTTCTTCAGCTTTATGGGCAAGCATTGCACCTTTCACCACATCACCTATAGCATAAATATTGTCCACATTTGTCTTTAGGTGCTCATCCACTTCCACCTGTCCACGGTCATTGATTTTTACACCTGCAGCCTCTGCATTCAGTCCTTCTGTATAAGGCTTTCTACCTATTGATACCAATACATAGTCTCCTTTAACCTCTACGGTCTCCCCCTTACTGTTTTCGGCTTTTACGATAACCTCTTTGCCTTTATTTTCTACAGAAGTTACTTTATGTTTTAAGTAGAAATCAAAACCTAATTTCTTCAGTGACTTTTGAAGCTCTTTGCCCATAGTCTTATCCATGGACGGAATCAAAGAATCCATAAACTCCACTACAGAAACCTTTGCCCCCATGCGTCCATACACAGAACCTAACTCCATTCCGATCACACCACCGCCGATCACGATCATGTGCTTAGGCACCTCTTTCATCTTCAAGGCCTCAGTAGACGTGATGATTCGCTTTTTGTCAATCTCAATAAATGGAAGAGAAGCAGGTTTAGAACCTGTAGCGATGATGATGTTTTTGCCGGTAATTTCTTCCGACTTCCCATCATCCTTGGTCACTTTAATCGTATTTTTGTCCACAAACGAACCAACTCCCTGATGGACATCAATTTTATTTTTCTTCATCAGGTATTGAATGCCATCCACATTCTGTTTTACCACCTCATCCTTTCTCCCGATCATCTGCTTTAGGTTGACCTTTAGGTCTTTGAGATCGATACCGTGAGTCTTAAAGGTATGCGCAGCGTTGTGGTAGTGTTCTGAAGAATCCAACAAAGCCTTTGAGGGGATGCAACCAACATTTAGACAAGTCCCTCCAAGTGTTGGGTATTTTTCAATAATGGCTGTTTTCATGCCGAGTTGGGCTCCTCTGATTGCAGCTACGTAGCCGCCCGGTCCGGACCCAATTACGATTAAGTCGTAGTTCATTTTATTTTTGTTAGTACCAGGTACAATGTACAAAGTACAAGGTACCTCAAATGACAATTATCTATTAAAACTCTGTTTTAGCTTAAACAACATGTTTTGAATCATTTCCAATTCATCAGTTACTTTTTGAAAAGCAAGGCTTTCGATGTAATTGAGCTTATTGGAAATAATTAACTGTGTGTCCAACTCGAATGCTGAACCTAATGAGTAGCCAAGAAACTGGTCAAGAAGGGTATCAAGTACTTAGTACATTGTACTTAATACTTGATACTTGATACAAAAGAGCAATCACACTCCGAGCAATAACCTTGCAGGATCCTCAAGAAGCTGTTTCACCCTTACAAGGAAACTGACAGATTCCCTTCCATCGATAATCCTGTGATCATATGAAAGTGCGATGTACATCATTGGAAGAATTTTGACTTCACCATTTACAGCCATTGGCCTTTCCACAATATTGTGCATACCCAAAATTGCAGACTGTGGCTGGTTGATGATCGGTGTGGACATCATAGATCCAAAGATACCTCCATTGGTGATGGTAAAGGTCCCTCCAGTCATTTCTTCTATAGTCAATTTACCGTCCCTCGCCTTTGTCGCCAATCTCACCACTTCTTTTTCCACCTGGTCAAATGATAAAGATTCCGCGTTTCTGATTACTGGCACAACCAATCCTTTAGGAGCAGAAACTGCGATGGAGACATCACAAAAATCATTATAAATGATCTCATTACCGTCGATTTGAGCGTTGACCGCCGGCCATTCCTGAAGGGCCACGCAACAGGCTTTAGTAAAGAAGGACATGAAACCCAGGTTTACATTATGCTTCTCCTTGAACATCTCCTTGTATTGCTTTCTCAAATCCATGATAGGCTTCATGTTCACCTCATTAAAAGTGGTGAGCATGGCGGTTTCATTTTTGGCGGCAACCAGGCGTTTTGAAATCGTCCTTCGCAGCGAAGACATTTTCTCCCTCCTGCTTTCCCTAGCTCCTGCAACTTTTGGAGCCTCTGGTGCTGAGTCTTTACTTTCAGCCTTCACAGGTTGGGCTGCAGGTTTAGGTGCAGGTTTTTGAGCCTTTTCAGCGTCTTCCTTGGTTATTCGGCCGTCTTTCCCTGTACCTTTCACATCCTTGGCATCAATACCTTTTTCCGCCAATATCTTGGCTGCTGCAGGAGAAGCGTGACCAGCAGCGTAGCTATCGCTTCCCGAAGGTGCTGAAGCTGCCTCGGAAGAGGATTCACTGGAGGTTGCTTCAGGAGCATCTCCTTCAACCACTTCGATCTTACAGATCATTCCCCCAATTTCAATGGTATCTCCTTCCTCAGCCACATGTCTTAAAATACCTTGAGCCTCTGCTGGAAGTTCAAAAGTCGCTTTATCTGAGTCCACCTCAGCAATAATCTCATCAAGCTCCACAAAATCCCCATCTTCTTTTAACCAAGAAGCCAAAGTTACTTCGGTAATGGACTCACCTACTGTGGGTACAACCATATCTTTTACCTCTCCGGTCTTTCCTCCTCCATTGGATGAAGTCTCTTTTGTTTCAGGTGTACTTGGACTTTCTTTGGAAGCAGCAGCATCTCCCTCCGATGCATTGGTATCAATTTCACAAATCACCTCCCCTATTTCTAAAGTATCGCCCGCTTCAGCCTTGGTAGTTAGCCGTCCGGAAGATTCAGCTGTCAGTTCAAAAGTTGCCTTGTCAGATTCTAATTCACAGATTACCTCGTCCATTTCGACATAATCTCCACTGTTTTTGAACCATTGGCCTATGGTTACTTCGGTAATGGATTCCCCAACTGCAGGGACTTTGATTTCTAAACTCATGGCTTTTTGTTTTACCCCCCAAACCCATCGGTTCAAGGTTAATTTCTGATTATTGATGTAAAATAATAAAATTAAACCCAAACACGGCCCTGCCCCAGGGGGGAAGGACCTGGGGGATTACTTGATTTTTAAAGCTTTATTAATAATGTTTTGCTGTTCTTCGGCATGTACCTTAAAATAACCGGTTGCAGGAGAAGCACTGGCCTTTCTGGCAATTACATCCATAGGGAAGTCCCTATAAAGCGCCCTCATCATATAAGTCCAGTACCCCATATTTTCAGGTTCTTCCTGCACCCATACCACTTCCTTATCTTTTCCAAAGGAATTCACCGCCTCCAGAATCTGGGTTTTAGGAAGGGGATGCAGCTGCTCCACTCTTACAATGGCTACATCTTTTACTTTTTCCTTCTCACGGGCCTCAACCAGTTCATAATAAATCTTTCCTGAACAAAGCACTACCCTACTCACATCTTTAGGGTTGACTGTAGTATCAGGAAGCACTTCCCTAAAACCTCCTTTGGTAAATTCTTCGATAGGCGACATTACCTTAGGATGTCTCAACAAAGACTTGGGAGACATCACTATACACGGCTTTCTGAACTCCCATGCCAACTGCCTTCTCAGCAAATGGAAAAAGTTCGACGGCTCGGTGATATTGGCTACCACCATGTTATATTCCGCAGACAACTGCAGGAACCGCTCTGGGCGGGCATTGGAATGCTCAGGACCCTGCCCCTCATATCCATGTGGCAATAACATCACGATCCCGTTCATTTTTTGCCACTTGGACTCACCTGAACTAATGAACTGGTCAATCATGGTCTGGGCTCCATTGGCAAAATCACCAAACTGCGCTTCCCAAATGGTCAAGGAATCGGGGTTTGCCATGGCATAGCCGTATTCAAATCCCAGTACTGCATATTCTGACAGAAGGGAGTTATAAATGTGGAATTGTCCTTTATTATCTTTAAGTTCCTTAAGGGAATTATAAGATTTATTGGTCGTAGCATCATGTAAAACGGCATGCCTATGAGAGAAGGTCCCTCTTCTACAATCCTGGCCGGTCAACCTTACCGTTTTTCCCTCCAAAAGCAAGGAACCATATGCCAATAACTCCGCAGCAGCCCAGTTCAACGTTTTGGAGCTGTAGAACATGTCCTTACGCTGTTTCATCTGTGCTTCAATCTGCTTGATCGGCTTAAAGCCTTTGGGCAATGTAGTCAAAGCTTCCGCGACCTTTTCGATGGCCTCTTCCGAAATATAGGTATCAGGAGATTTTTCAAAATCCTCTGGCTTAGACTTTCTCAGTTCCTTCCATGCCTGCTCAAAAGGAGAAAAGTTATACGGCAATGGCTTTTCCTTCACCATGTTCAAACGGTCCTGGAGAAGCTGGCGGAATTCCTTGTCCATATGCTTGGCCAGCTTAGCGTCCACATCACCTCTTTCCAAAAGCTCCTTATTATAAATTTCCCTAGGGTTAGGATGCTTTGAAATCAAATTGTACAATTCAGGCTGTGTGAACTTCGGCTCGTCAGATTCATTATGTCCATGTCTTCGATAACAAACCATGTCGATAAAAATATCCTGGTTGTATTTTTGTCTGAATTCAGCCGCAAGCTTCGCAGCGAAAACAACTGCTTCAGGATCATCTCCATTCACGTGGATCACTGGGGCATCGATGATTTTAGCAGCATCCGTACAATAGATTGAGCTCCTTGCATCATCAAAATCTGTGGTGAATCCTACCTGGTTGTTGATCACAAAGTGGATAGTACCTCCGGTATTATATCCTTTCAGGTTTGCCATCTGGGTAACCTCATAAACAATACCTTGTCCGGCTACCGCGGCATCTCCATGAATCAAAATCGGAATAACCTTGTCTTTATTCCCTTCATATTGGTGATCGATTTTTGCACGAACAAAACCTTCAACCACAGGATTGACCGCTTCCAAATGTGATGGGTTGGGAGCTAGCTTAAGGTTGACTTTCTTATCACCAGCAGTGGTGATTTCACTGGAGAATCCCATGTGGTACTTCACATCCCCATCGCCCATGGTCAGATCAGGCTTGGCAGTCCCTTCAAATTCGGAGAAAATCTGCTCATAAGTCTTCCCCATAACATTGGCAAGGACATTCAGCCTTCCCCTGTGGGCCATACCGATCATCACTTCTTCAGCTCCAAGATCCGCCCCCTTATTGATCACCGCATCCAAGAAAGGAATCGTGCTCTCTCCACCTTCCAAGGAAAACCTCTTCTGCCCCAAATACTTGGTATGCAGGAAGTTTTCAAATACGACGGCCTCATTTAGTTTGGACAATATTCTTTTCTTCTCTTCCAAAGGAGGGTCAAATGCCAGTGCTTCCTTTTCAATTTTATTTTTCAGCCAATCCAGCATCTCCGGGTTTCGGATGTACATGTACTCAAAACCCATTGCCCCTTCATATATCTTTTTTAAAGATTCTAGGATTTTACTGAGCTTGGCATTTCCAATTCCAATTTCATTGCCCGCCTGAAATTCAGTGTTCAGGTCTTCATTGGTCAAACCAAAGTCCTCCAGATCGATAAGTGCCTTACGATCCCTTCTTTCTCTTACAGGATTTGTTTTTGATCTTAGGTGGGCTCTGGAACGGTGAGCATGGATGAGAGCTCTTACCTTTATTTCTTTTGGCAACTGCTCCATATCCATAATGGTGCCTCTTGTCGCCAAACTTCCATTGGAAGCCTTGGGGGTAGTAGCAGTTCCTGCTATTGCGCCACCATCTTCATCTTCTCCAAACTTGGAGATGGCAAAATCAAAGCCATCAAAAAATGTCTTCCAACTTGGTTCTATCGATTCTGGGTCTTTTTTGTAGTCCTCATATAGCTCATCTATATAAGCTACATGGGCATTGGAAATGTATGAATATTTGTCCATGATTTGTTTATTTCGATACGCAAATATAGATACTTATGCATTTTTTATAAAACCGCTTATTCGCTTATACGAATAACACTGATTATCAGTACATATAAAAAATCACAACAAAATTATAATCGGATATAAAACCTATTAAATGAATTATAATTTGGTTTAGCCTCATTTTTAGAAGGAGTTTTGGTAATTGCCTATAAAAAATCGACTTTAAAAGCGGTCAATTGGTCATTATTTGTAAAAAAGTTCACTAATAAAATGGCGTATAATCAAACAAAAGGGGGTTGTTGTACACAAAAGAAAACCCCCTAGACTGAATTTTTGATGCAGAAACTTGCTTCCAGGATATAATTTCTTCTGCCAAATAACTCTTCGGTGGGGCTATTCTAAGGTCCTTGGCATTTTTTTCATACACCTCTCTCTTTTTCGGATGAAGAGGACTGACCCCATTAAATGTTTCATTCCATAGGTCCTTCTCAATAACAAAGTGGATCATCCTTACCGCATCAGTCTGGTGAATATAATTCACGGGAGCCTCGCCACTGACATCTTCTTTACCTGAAAAGTATCGACCGGGAATCCTATCCATTCCCAATAACCCTCCAAAACGGATCACGGTAAGATCATAGTCTTTGTCTTTCCAAAGCAATTTTTCCGCATCGTACAAAGACCTATTGGGGCAGTTTTTCTCATCCAACGGCTCCTCCTCATCCACCTCTCTATTTTCATCCGGATATACAGAAGTAGCACTGATATAAATAACTTTCTTTACAGTCCCTTGTTGGATCAATGATTTTAAGAATTTTATTTGTTCGGGGTGAAAACTATCAGGAAGCGTCCTGCTTTTGGGCGGAACATTTATGATTAGCAAATCGGTTTTAAACAATTGTTGAAAGTTATTGCCTTCCGGATATGGGGACAGCTTTAGCCTCACACAGTGCACTCCGTCTTGTTCCATCTTTGAACATTTCTCCAAAGATGTCGTGCTCCCTTTTACCCGATAGCCTTTTGCAATAAGGTATTTGGATAATGATTTTCCCAACCAACCTAAACCTATAATACTGATTTCCATCCCAAAAGCTTTTGCTAATATTTTTTATTTTTCACCCAAAAACCTAAAAAGCCTTCTTCATGTTCCTGAAGAAGGCTTTTTATCAATCCTTTTTAGGCATTGTCCCCAAAATAATATCCCACAATGGAGAACTGACTCCAAAGGCGACATCAGGGTCTTTATAATGGTGAATGGCATGGTTAACCCATAGAATTTTCAAGAAGTTTTTTGGAGGTTGATAAGCATGAACGGCAAAATGTACCCCTAGATACAATGAATAGCCAATCAAAAATCCAGGCAAAAAATACAGTGCATAATCTCCCATAATAAAAGTAAAAACAAAATAAAATATACATGCATAGAGTCCACTGATAAATGGAGGCATCGCCAGCCTATCTTTATCTTTCGGATAATCATGATGTACTCCATGCACAGAATATTGCAATTTGTCCTTCAGCTTGGTATTAGGGATCATATGAAAGAAATATTTATGCATCAAATATTCCACCAAAGTAAATGCTAATAGCCCAATCAGAAGCATCATTAATCCAATCCATATCGGTATTTCGGTGGTAGTAACACCGTAATAAAAAGACACCGAACCAATGACGATAAACATGACAATAGGTATACTGATGTGCGTTCTTGACAATTTCTCCAATAATGGATTTTGGAACATTTGTGCCGACCCATTATTATCAGGTCTGTCAAGTCTTCCGATTTTCTTCATCTGTATTAATCTTTTTATTGCTTAGCAACCAACAATCCACTGTAAATCAACTATATAAAAACCGACCCCAGCCTAGCGGACTATAATCACCACAAATTTAATAGATTGATTCCAAAAGGAGTTATTGTTTAAGCGAAATAATGACTTTAATCAATTATTTTAAGACAGTGATAGTCTTTTCAATCGTCTTTTTATAGAATGCCTCATACCGGGGTAAAATTTTGGACACATCAAATTCTTTCGCTCGAGCTAAGGCTCTTTTCTTGAACCCCTTAAGGTTTTCATCAGAAAGTATGTGCAGGGCCTTTTCCGTCATCATCTTTATATCACCAACATTACAGGCAAATCCTGTCACCCCATCAATATTTAATTCCGGAATCCCACCTGCATTGGACGAAAGTACCGGGACTTCACAGGCCATGGCCTCAAGTGCCGCCAATCCAAAACTTTCCTTCTCAGAAGGAATAATAAACAAGTCCGCTACTGAGAGTACTTCCTCAACAGCCTCCAGTTTCCCTAAAAACCGTGTATCCTCACAGACATCCAACTCACGACACAGTCGCTCCATCTTGTCTCTTTCAGGACCATCGCCCACCAACAGCAACTTGGAAGGCACTACTTTTCTCACTTCATAAAATATTTGGATGACATCTTCCACCCTTTTCACTTTCCGGAAATTGGAAGTGTGGACCAAAAGCTTTTCATCATTTGGGCAAATCGCTTTTTTGAAATGTTCCTTCTTTTGTTTTTTAAACCTGTTCAGGTCGATAAAATTTGGAATCACTTCTATTCCATTTTTCACATCAAAATGCTCATAAGTGGATTTCTTAAGGTCTTCTGAAACCGCTGTCACCCCGTCAGACTCATTTATACTGAAAGTTACGACCGGCTCATAACTTGGGTCCTTGCCCACCAAGGTAATGTCCGTACCGTGAAGGGTAGTAACCACTGGTATTTCAATACCCTGGCTTTTCAATATCTGCTTTGCCATGTAAGCGGCCGAAGCATGCGGAATAGCGTAATGAACATGGAGCAGATCCAATTTCTCAAATTCCACCACATTCACCATCTTACTGGCCAAGGCCAATTCATACGGTGCAAACTCAAATAGCGGATAACTTTTTATATCAACTTCGTGGTAGAACAAATTTTCACTGAAAAAATCTAACCTGGTAGGCTGCCTGTAGGTAATAAAATGAACCTCATGCCCCTCTTTGGCAAGGGCTTTTCCTAATTCCGTGGCCACCACACCACTCCCACCAAAGGTAGGATAACAGACTATTCCGATTCTCATGTCTTTTATATTAAAAAGGCAGTTTATAATATTCAAAAGCTATAACCCTACCCTCTTTATTTTTGTTCATTATGGGCATAATTTTTTGCCGAGTACCTTATGGACTGATAAATAATATCATGAATGTCCGTTCTTACATTGTCCTTCAATAGGGCATTGTTGCTGGCGTTGGGATAAACCCTGTTGGAGAGGAAAACATATATCAAATTTTCATCCGGGTCTGCCCACACAGCCGTTCCAGTAAATCCAGTATGTCCAAAGCTATTTTTGGATGCCAATTTCCCTGCCGGTCCGCCCTTGTCCTTTTCTGGCTCGGGCATATCCCACCCCCAAGCCCGTCTACTTTCTGAGGATTGGCGCCGGGTAAATTCTTTTACGGTATTTGGATCGATTAGGTTCACACGGCCATATTGCCCCTTTTGCAGCATCATCTGCATCATCACGGCCAAATCATGTGCGGTACCAAACAATCCCGCATGACCGGCAACTCCTCCAAACATAGCCGCTGCCGGGTCATGAACATACCCCCTGACTATTTCATGCCGGAAGACCCTGTCATTTTCTGTTGGCGCTATCCTGTCAAGCTCAAATTTCTCGCTGGGAAGATAAGTAAGACTATACACGCCTAAAGGCTGGTAGAAATTCTGGGCCAGGAACTCGTTCATAGGTTGGTTGACTATTTTCTCCACAAGCCTATGCAACATATACATCCCTAAATCAGAATACTTGTAATCGTACCTATTCTTACCATAGGGCTTTTTCCTTAAATCAGATTCGACAGTCCACTTCCAAACGCTATCAGGCAATGCATCCATGGCATACATTCCCTCAGCTACCTTTATGCCAAACCCCTCAGTTGGTTTATTCCTGTAATACCGCTTATCCCAATCTCCCCCATTGACAGTTTTGGCATAAAAGGGGATCCAAGCCGCCAGGCCTGCCTCATGGGTCATGATATCCTTTATGATCATCCGCTCCTTGTTGGTTCCTTTAAGTTCCGGCAAATAATCTCCAATCGGGCGGTCCACATCTATTAGCCCCCGGCTGTGCAAAAACATCACTGCCTGTGTGGTAGCCATTACCTTGGTGATGGAAGCCAGATCATATATCGTTTCTGTGGTCACTTCTGCAGAGCCCTTATAGTCCAACTGTCCATAAGCACGCTCAAAAATTACTCTCCCATTTTTTGCAACTAATACGCAAGCCCCTGGAGTAGCCCTGCTTCTTATCGCCCGTTCCACAATCTGGTCAATTTGATTTAAGGTCCTGCTGTCCATCCCCTCGGATTCGGGGCTGCCGTACCCCAATCTATCCAAGGAAGTTAGTGAAACTGAAGCCCCTTCTTTTAGGCTGGAACTCACTGTAGCCGGCAAGCTGCCATTGGCTGCCCTAGCTCCAAAGATAATCTGAGGTGCCAGCTTTTCTGTATCTTCATTCTCTTCGTAGGCCATGACCAAGTGAGGCAATCCATCCAAGTGCTTGGCAGCGTAAGCATTACCAAAAAGCACCGTAACCACATTGTACTTCTCGCTCAGTTTTTTGATAAAGAACATATCACTTTCCTTAATCCCAAAATCCCTTCTGGGGCTGTTACTGACTCCCGTCACCCCCACCACAATGGTATTAAACTCTTCTAGATTTTCCTCCAATGCCCGATAATTATCACTACTGCTATTACGAGGCAGTCTAAAATGTTTGAAATCACCGTATTTACTCAGGTATTTTTGAAAAGTATATCCTCCATTTCCAATTGCAATGGAGGCCATTTTCAGCAAATCCTGGTTTTGAATCGGCAAAAAGTCCTCGGCATTGGCCACCACCGTCATGGAAGCCGCATAAAGTTCTTCGATAAGGGCCTGGCTTTGGTAGGTACTGATTCTTTCAACCAATTTATCGGTATTTATCCTCTGTGACCGGTTCAGCCCGGCCCAGTATTTTGCTCTTAGGATTTTCTTCACCCGCTCATCGATTTCCTCCCTGCTTATCCTGCCTTCATCCACGGCCTCCAAAATCAATTCCTTGGATTTTGGGACATCTTCGGCGTATAGTAAAATATCATTTCCTGCCAATAGGGCCAGCAAATCCACTTCCCCAGGCTTGTGCAGCTTACTAACGCCTTTCATATTTAGCGCATCGGTAAATACCAGGCCATTAAACCCAAGGTCTTCTTTTAATAAACCTGTCACCACTCCCTTGGTCAAGGTAGTTGGCATGTCTTCGGTGGTCCCCAAACTTGGGGTATGTAAATGGGCCACCATTACACTCATTAAATTATGTTGAATAAGTTCCCGGTAAGGGTACAGATCAATATTTGAAATATATTCTTTCGAGTTATTAATTACAGGAGTGGTAAAATGGGAATCCGAATCGGTATCCCCATGTCCCGGAAAATGCTTCGCATTGGCAATCACGCCATTTTCCTGCAAGCCCCTCATATAGGCCAAGGATTTCCTTGTTACATTTTCCTTCTGCTCTCCAAAGGCCCTATAGCCGATAACCGGATTATCCGGATTGGCATTGACATCGACCACTGGTGCGAAATTGATATGCATCCCAAGCTCCTTGAACTGGTGGGCGATTTCCTTGCCCATTTTATATATAAGTTCATCATCTTGAATAGCCCCCAAGGTCATTTGTTTGGGGAACTGCAGCACACTATCCAAGCGCATGCTTACCCCCCATTCGGCATCCATGGCAATAAACAAGGGCGTTTTGGCTATTGACTGGTAATGGTTGGTCAGGTTTGCCTGCCTGACAGGCCCACCCTGAAAAAATATCAGGCCTCCCAGGTTTTCTTCTTCAATAAGTTTTGAAATCGCGGCTTTATGGGCTTCACCGCGGTTGGAATAAGCTGCAACCATAAATAACTGGCCCAATCTTTCTTCAAACGTTAAGCTGTTAAAAACACTATCCACCCAATGAGCTTGGGATTGAACATCTTCTGTTCGTAAAGGATCCTTTGCCATCCCCGTTTCCGAAAGGCCAAATGCAGGTGAAAACTGCGCAAGGAGAACAAGAACGACTATCCAAACTTTTTGATACATGCGATTGTTTAATTTTTATTGCTTAAAATTTGAAATAACTTTGTATGGACTTCCCTGTCGTCAACAGAGAAAGCGTCAAACATACATAAAATTCATGCTTCTGTCCATAAAATAATGATAAGCAGAACTTACGTCATGTTTATTAACGTATAGTAAGTATAACCGAATCAATAATCTCATGAAATTTCCGTCCATATTTAGAACAGCCAAGCCTATGCGCTTTGATATTAAGCCCAGGCATTATGATCCGATCAAAGAAGAAATCGAGCAGCGGACATCACGGATCAAACGGCAACTGGAAGCTGACGGCATTTTACCTTCAGACCGGGAAATCAATGAGGCCTTTGAGAGGGGAAATGATTCCTCTATTCGAGGAGCTTTTACCCAAGGAAGCCCTATTAGAAATAAACCAGCTGACATATTTTCAAGTGCAGGGATGTTACGGCTACTTATTTTACTCATTTTAGTAGGTAGCATTACTGCTTACCTTTATTGGGGAACAGAGGCCTTATACATTTTATTGTATGTGGGAATCGGAATTGCTTCGGTACTATTCTTTTTAAGATTAAAAGGCAAAGGGAAATGAGTGATGTAATACAACTTCTTCCGGACGCTATTGCCAATCAAATAGCGGCGGGGGAAGTAGTACAGCGGCCTTCTTCGGCCC
>Ga0207773_100565_pt1 | contig 13516 bp, 10 predicted proteins | sample TtaePargueraPR_2_FD_187281 | JGI IMG/M metagenome (GOLD analysis project Ga0207773, IMG submission 187281) | Aerobic enrichment media microbial communities from Bioluminiscent Bay, La Parguera, Puerto Rico - Tt and M1 (3) (SPAdes) | ecosystem: Environmental > Aquatic > Marine > Unclassified ...
TGATCGGCGACGAGCCGATCTGGCACGATGGCCGGGTGGTTGGCTGGGTGACCTCGGGCGGCTATGCCCACTGGTCGCGGTCCTCCGTCGCGCTCGGCTACCTGCCGCAGGACCTGGCGGTGCCGGACTTGGCCTTCGAGATCGAGATCCTGGGCCAGCGCCGGCCGGCGAGCCTGCGCGAGCGGCCGCTGTTCGATCCCCGAGGTGTCCGGATGCGGTCATAGGAGCAAAAAGTCGGCCGCCCCGCCCGGAATTTACTTGCCGTGCGCAATACCGCACTGACAGTGTTCGCCAATAAATCCGACGTCTTGATGACTGTGGCGAGGGCGATGTCATGGCGAACGACGGTGCGGCGGAAAAACTCGGTTTCATGGAACGGCTGGCGCAAGGGCCGGTGATCTGCGCCGAGGGCTATCTCTTCGAGCTCGAGCGGCGCGGCTATGTGCAGGCGGGGCCATTCGTGCCGATCGTCGTCCTCGACAACCCGGAAGCGGTGCGCCAGCTCCATATCGACTTCGCCCGGGCGGGGTCGGACATCATGGAAGCCTTCACCTATTACGGTCACCGCGAGAAGCTGCGGGTGATCGGCATGGAGCAGGTGCTGGAGTCGCTGAACCGCCAAGCCCTGCAGATCGCCAAGGATGTGGCGGACGAGACCGGCACGCTGCTGGCCGCCAACATCTCCAACACCAATCTCTACGAGCCGGACGATGCGGAATCCCACCGCAAGGTGCGGGCGATCTTCGACGAGCAGCTCGGCTGGGCCGCCGACTACGCCCCCGACCTGGTGGTGGCGGAGACCTTCTCCTTCGCCGGCGAGGCGGAGATCGCCGTGGAGGCCTGCCGGGCGCTCGGCGTGCCGATGGTGGTGACCATGGCCGTGCACCGCGAGCCGGTGACCATGGACGGGCTCAGCCCCGCCGTCACCTGCAAGCGGCTGGAGGACATGGGCGCTCACGTGGTCGGGCTGAACTGCCTGCGCGGGCCGGACACCATGCTGCCGCTGCTGAAGGACATCCGCGCCGCGGTCTCCTGCCCGGTGGCCGCGCTGCCGGTGCCCTACCGCACCACCGAGGCCGCGCCGACCTTCCAGAGCCTGCGCGATCCGGCCTGCCATTGCATCCCGGACGACCGGCCGTTCCCGGTCGCCCTCGACCCCTTCACCTGCAACCGCTACGAACTGGCCGAGTTCGCGGTCGCCTGCCACGCCATGGGGGTGGACTATATCGGCGTGTGCTGTGGCGCCGGCCCGCACCACATCCGCGCCGTCGCCGAGGCGCTGGGTCGGACGCCGGAGGCCAGCCGCTTCTCCCCCGACATGACCAAGCACGCCTTCTTCGGCTCCGACACCGCGATCTCGGAGAAGTACAAGGAACGGCGCGCGCTGCTCTGAGGGGCGGCGTGGCGTGGGCGGCGCATTCGGAACGGGTCAGCCGGGCTCGTCGGGGCTCTGCATCGGCACCGGGCTGGATTCCCGCTTTCGCGGGAATGACAATGAAAACAATAAATTATTCGAACTAATTCGTCTACCTTCAGAACCTATCTTGTCATCCCCAACTTGATTGGGGATCCAGGGGGTGGCGCAGACAATACCGTCGTCAATATTGCGTGCGGACGACCGGCCGGTCCCGGCTCTCCGCTGCGCTGCGGCCGGGACGACAGACCAAATTTTGGCATCCTCAACCCTCAGTTGTCGCCCCGGACGCCGACCGGCGATCCGGGACCTCGCGCGGCCAGGCTGGGCGGCCGTTCAGCCGTTCGTGGCCGACCGCGCCGCGGCGTGAATCTCGTGGGTCAGGGCACGGGCGAAGCTGCGGGGGAGGAAGAGGTCGAATCCAGCCGTGTCCCGGCGTTCGACCGTGACGCCGACATGGTGCATCAGGGTCGAGGCAACGGCGCCGACCGGGCATGACTTGACCCTGAGATCGATGGGCACGAGGCGGGCCATGACGGACCCGACGGCGCTGCCCTCGACCGCGACGCGCACACGACCGTGGCTTAGATCGATCAGCACGGTGTCAGCCGCCGAGACCGCCGGTGGCGGCTGGTCGACCTCGCTCACCAGCCAGACGCGACGGGGAGCGAGGCGCAGCAAACGCCAACCCTCGCCGGCGAGGTCGCTCATCGCTTCCGCCACAGGGTCGGAGAGGAAACCCACTTCCCACAAGGCGGCAAAGGGTTTTTCGGCGACCCGCAGGAGCGGGGCGTCGGCGGGGCCGATGAGCAGGGCGTCGTCGCCCGCGTGGAAGGCGGAGAGCGGTTCAGTCGGCAAGACGCGCGCCCTCCTTGTCGAGGAAGACCGGGTCGACGATGCGGACCAGGGCGTATTCGTCCTTCACGGGGTAGGAGGCGACGGCGATGCGGCCATGGGCCTCCAGCCCGCCCTCGATCAGGCCCAGCGCGACGTGCCGGCCGAGCGTCGGCGAATAGGTGACCGAGGTGACGTGGCCGCGGCCATGGCCGGAGATCACGTCGTCCTCGAAGAACAGGATCGCGCCGCCGCGCGGCCGCCTGGCCGGGTCGACCGGGTCGAGACCGACCAGGCGGGGACGCTTTGCGTCGGTGAGGTGCGGGCGCGTCGCCATGGCGTCGCCGACATACCGCTTCCTGGTGCTGGCCATGCGCCCGAGCCCGAGATCGGCGAGCGCGGTGCGGCCGTCGAGTTCCGGTCCGGCGACATGGCCCTTCTCGATGCGCAGGCCGCCCATCGCCTCGATGCCGTAGGGCTTGAGGCCGACGGGCTCGCCGGCTGCGATCAGGCGCTCCCAGACGGTGAGGCCGAAGCCGGCGGGCGTGTAGACCTCGTAGGCCCGCTCGCCAGAGAAGCTGAGGCGCAGGATCCGCAGGTCGATGCCTTCGGCCATACCCTCGTGCACCCCCATATGGGGCAGGGCGGCGTGGGAGACGTCGAGGCCGGGAAAGGCGGCGGCAAGCACGTCTCGGCTTCGCGGACCGGCGACGGCCATGGCCGCCCACTGGTCGCTGACCGAGGTGACGTGCACCTTCAGGTCCGACCACACGGCCTCCAGGTAGAATTCCAGATGGTTCAGGACCGGCGCCGCGTTCGCCGTCGTCGTGGTCATGAAGTAGCGGTCCTCGGCGAGGCGCGACGTCGTGCCGTCGTCGAAGACGAGGCCGTCCTCGCGCAGCATCACGCCGTAGCGCGCCCGGCCCACCGCCAGGCCCTTCCAGCCGTTGACATAGACCCGGTTGAGGAACTCCGCCGCGTCGGGGCCGACCACATCTATCTTGCCCAGCGTGGAGATGTCGGCGATGCCGCAGCGCTCGCGCACCTGGATCATCTCATTGACGTAGGCCTCGCTGACCTCCGACCCCGCCCAGCGGTAGAACCAGGGACGCATCCACAAGCCCGTCTCCATCATTCGGGCGCCGTTCGCCCGGTGCCAGCCATCCATCGGCGTCAGCCGCTCGGGCAACTTGTTGCGCCCGACATTTCGCCCGGCCAGCGCGCCGAGGGTCAACGGCGTGTAGGGCGGCCGGAAGGTGGTCGGCAGTTCCTGTCCGAATGGCTCATTCTTCGATTTGGCGATTAAGGCGAGAGCATTGATATTGCTGGTTCGACCCTGGTCTGTTGCCATTCCCAGAGTCGTGTAGCGTTTCGCGTGCTCGGGACGGGCGTAGCCTTCGCGAACAGCTTGCTCGATGTCCTTCGCCGTCACATCGTTCTGAAAATCGACAAACACAAATCCCGTAATGCGTTCGGGCAATCCAGGCGGCATTTGCTTCGAAACAACCGGTCTGATATTTGCAGATCGATCGATAATGTCATGAGACAGGCGTGTTCCATTGGCCGTTATCTCGGCCCCAAGAGATCTGGCGGCGTGGCTCGAGCATCTTTCGGCGCAGTAAATTTGCTCGTAGAGATCAAGACCACCAGTAACAGAGCCTACGTTATAGTAATCATCCGGCAACTCTCCTGGTAGGAACGTATTTGCATCTTCGTTGAATTTCGGCTTGACTCCAAAATGTGTTGATAATTGTAGTTGTGGATGCAGAAACCCTGAGGTGGCGATAGCATCGCATATGATTTTTGTTTTCTCTGCTCCGTCCGACACGACGATTCCCTTTAATTTCCTGCGGCCAATTGCACGAACAATTTTGACGCCATCCAGGAACTTGACTCCGGCGTGCTCCATCTCTTGTCGATCCGGTGGCACGCCCCATCGTTTTTCAATTCCATCGTGGCGAGAATGAAGAGAACCATTTGGATCGATGAGGAAGACTTCAAGCCCGTGTTCCGCGGCATCCAATGCGGCCGCATAGCCCGAGGCGTTGCTCGTATAGACGACAATCCGTTTCCCCGGTGCGGCCGCATGGTAGTGTAAATACATTCGGAGAGCACTACACAACATGACCCCTGGAAGGTCATTATTTTCGAATATTATTGGGTGTTCTATGACGCCTGTTGCAAGTATTATTTTCTTCGCACGAATAATCAGGAGTCTCTTGATGTGGTTTCCATCGCGCTCGACTGCGCCGACTACATTTCCATCATAGATTCCGAAAGCCGTGCAATGTGTGTGGATCCTCAAGTTGTCCTTCGCCAAGACGAACTCACGGAGCGATTCTATAACGTCTCTCGCGTTGGTCCTGCGAGCTGCTCTATGGATGGAATCTGCCGCACCACGTACCTGTCGGGGCGCTGTGAGGATGCCGCCGAGATGGCCGTACTGCTCCACCAGCATCACATCGATGTTGAAGTTTGATGCGGCGTTCGCGGCCGCCATTCCCGCCGGGCCGGCGCCGACGACAAGCACGTCGGTGTGCTCGTGGACGATCTCGTAGGCGGCGGGGTCCGGTTCCCGCGACGCCTTGCCGAGGCCGGCGGCGCGGCGGATATGCGGCTCGTAGGCCATCCAGGCGCCACACGTCGGGCCCATGAAGGTCTTGTAGTAGAAGCCGGCCCCCAGGAAGCGGGCGAGGAGGCCGGTCGCGGCCATGAGATCGAAACCGAGGGAAGGCCAGCGGTTCTGGCTCCGGGCGACCAGCCCAGGCACAAGGTCGACAATGGTGGCCTGCAGGTTGGGGACCGCCGCCGCGCCCTCGCCGATGGTGACCAGGGCGTTGGGCTCCTCCACCCCCCAGCCGACGATACCGCGCGGGCGGTGGTACTTGAAGCTGCGGCCGACCAGGCGCACGCCATTGGCCAGCAGCGCGGAGGCCAGCGTGTCGCCCGCGAAGCCGGAATAGGTTCGCCCGTCGAAGCGGAAGTCGATCGGCCGCGACCTGTCGATGCGGCCTCCGGTGGGCAGGCGAAAGCCGGTCATGCCGGCCCCCTCTCGCGCGCCCGCCTCTCTCGCGCTCTGTGGGCGCCGAGGATGGCGTGGCTGGCCGTGTCCCGCTCGACCACCAGCCATTCCCGGCAGCCATGGACGTGGTGCCAGAACTCCCGATGCGGTCCGCGCGGGTTGTCGCGGATGAAGACGTAGTCGACCCAGGCGTCGAGGTCGTCGCAGTCCATCGCCGGGCGGGTCACGCCGGCATCGCCGCCATAGGCGAATTCCGCGTGGTCGCGCGGGCCGCAGAAGGGGCAGGGGATTTGCAGCATCGCTTCGCCCCTATTGCCGGAAAGTGTAGGGACCGACGCCGAACTCGTCGATCTGCCGGCCCTCTGCGAAACGGTCGAGCGTGAAGGCGGCGTTGAGCGGGTGAGGCGCGTCGTTGGCGATGGTGTGGGCGAAGCACCAGCCGGCGGCGGGGACGGCCTTGAAGCCGCCGTAGTTCCAGCCGGCGTTCAGATAAAGTCCGTCGATCGGCGTCCTGGTGATGAACGGGCTGCCGTCGGGCGTCTGATCCATCAACCCGCCCCACTGGCGCAAGAGGCGCAGGCGGGAGACGGCGGGCAGGGCGGCGATGGCGGCCTCGGCAACGTCGCGCATCACCGGCAGATTGCCGCGCTGGGCGTAGGAGTTGTAGCCGTCGAGATAGCCGCCGAAGACCATGCCGCCCTTGTCGGACTGGCTCATGTAGAAATGGTCCATGCCGTAGATCAGCACGTGGTCGAGCAGCGGCTTGACGCCTTCGGTCACGAAGGCCTGCAGCACGTGGGTTTCGATCGGCAGCCGCAACCCGGCCTTGTCGGCCAGCAGCGTCGTCGAGCCGGCGACCGACAGGCCGGTGCGGCCGGCGGCGATGTCCCCCCTGGTGGTCCTGACGCCGGCGATGCGCTCGCCGGCCCACAGGAAGTCGGTGACCTCGCAGTTCTGGATGATGTCGACGCCCAGCGCGTCCGCCGCCCGGGCAAAGCCCCAGGCCACCGCGTCGTGCCGCGCGGTGCCGGCGCGCGGCTGCATGATGGCGCCGTACACCGGAAAACGGGCATTCTCGGAGTGATCGACATGGGGGATCAGCTTGGCGATTTCGTCCCGGTCGAGAAGCTCGGCGTCTATGCCGTTGAGCCGCATGATGTTCGCCCGCCTGGCATAGACGTCGAGCTGGTCGGGTGAATGGGCCAGCGCCACGTGCCCGCGCTGGGAGAGCATGACGTTGTAGTTCAGCTGATGCGACAGGCTCTCCCAGAGCTTGAGCGAGTGCTCGTAGAACTGCGTGTTGCCGTCCATCATGTAGTTGGAGCGCACGATGGTCGTGTTGCGCCCGACATTGCCGCCACCGAGATAGCCCTTCTCGATCACCGCGACGTCGGTGATCCCGTGGTTGAGGGCGAGATAGAAGGCGGTCGACAGGCCGTGACCGCCGCCGCCGATGATGACCACGTCATAGGCCGGCTTCGGCTCCGGCTCGCGCCAGACGGCGGGCCAGGCGCGATTTCCGGCGAGCCCGTGGCGCAGCACGGCGAGGGCCGAGTAGCGTCGGCGGCGCGGCAGGATGCGCTTCACCCGGCGCATCGCGTCCCTGTCGGCAATCGCATGGTCAAGTGGCGGCCCTCCGCGCCGGATCGCGCCCGCCGATAACAGACGAGGGGAGATGCCCGGTCAACCCCGGGGACGGTCGCCTGACCGGCCCAAGCCGCCTGCGCCGCGCGCCGGGTCGGGGTTGCGCGCCGGTGCGGTTGACAGGCCGGGACGGCTCCATCAACCCTTGCAGCCGGCATGCTGTCCGGTTTCTCCGGGCGGCAGGCCTGGCGATGGCGGCGTCCATCCCGACCCCCCTCGTGGCTGCAGAGGCCGACATCCCATGGCGCCGCCCGCGCTCGACCGCACCGAACCCGTCGTCATCAGGCCCGAGGGCCGCAGCCCTGTCGTGCTGCTCTGCGACCATGCCGCCAATTTCGTGCCGCCGGTGCTCGACCGTCTCGGCCTGCCGGAAGCCGACCTCGCCCGTCACATCGCCTGGGATCCGGGCGCCCTGCCGGTGGCGGAGATGCTGTCGGATCTGCTCGACGCGCCGCTCGTTCACCCCACCGTGTCGCGCCTGGTGATCGACTGCAACCGCGCGCACGACGCGCCCGACTTGATTCCGACGGTGAGCGAGACGACCGTCATTCCGGGCAATCAGGGCCTCTCCGATGCCGACCGCCGGATGCGGATCGAGGCCGTGCACCGGCCGTTTCACGCCGCGGTCGAGCGCCTGATCGCCGGTCGGCTGGCCGCCCGCCTGCCGACGGTGCTGGTCTCCATCCATTCCTTCACGCCGGTCTATCACGGCCGTCCGCGACCCTGGCAGGTGGGCATCCTCTACGGTGTCGACACCCGGCTCTCGGCGCCGCTGATCGCGGCGATCGCGCAGGCGCAGCCAAGCTTCGAGGTTGGCGCGAACGAGCCCTACGCGCCGGCGGATGGCGTCTACCACACGCTGGAAACCCATGGGCAACGCCACGGCATCGCCAGCGCCATGGTCGAGATCCGCAACGACGAGATCGCCACCCCGGCGCAACACGAATGGTGGGCACGCCTGCTGGGCGTCTGCCTGCGCTCCCTGGTCGAGGACACCGCCATCGTCACGCCGCAGGAGCGTTCCGCTTGACCCGTCCCCGTTTCCCCGTGCAAGTCGAGGGCGGCGCCGTTGCGCGCCGGTTTCCCGCCAGTTCAGGAGGTTCCGCATGAGCGCGCCGTTGTCCTTCGACGATCTCTCGACGGCCGTCGCCAATGGCGAGATCGACACGGTCGTTCTGTGCTTCGTCGACATGTTCGGGCGTCTTGTGGGCAAGCGCTTCCAGGCGGAGCACTTCGTCTCGACGGCGCATGCGGAGACCCATGGCTGCAACTATCTGCTGGCCAACGACATCGACATGGAGCCGGTGCCGGGCTACGAGATCGCCAACTGGGGCAAGGGCTATGGCGACTTCGTGATGACGCCGGACATGGCGACGCTGCGGCGCATTCCGTGGCTGCCGCGCACCGCCCTGGTGCTGGCCGACGTGCAGGACCACCACCACCGCGACCTGCCGCACAGCCCGCGCGGCATCCTCAAGCGCCAGGTCGCCCGGCTCGAGGCCATGGACATGATGGCCTACTGCGCCTCGGAGCTCGAGTTCTACCTCTTCGACGAGACCTATCGCAGCGCAAGGGAGAAGCGCTGGCACGGCCTCGACACGGCGAGCGAGTACATCGAGGACTACCTCGTCTTCGCCACGACGAAGGAGGAGGGGGTGATGCAGGCGGTGCGCACCGGCCTGCAGGGCGCCGGCATTCCGGTGGAGAACTCCAAGGGCGAATGGGGGCCGGGGCAGGAGGAGATCAACGTCCGCTACGCCGACGCGCTGACCATGGCCGACCGCCACGCCATCCTGAAGAACGGCATCAAGGAGATCGCTCACGGCCTTGGAAAGGCTGTGACATTCATGGCCAAGTGGCATTACGACCTGGCCGGGTCCTCCTGCCATGTCCATGCCTCGCTGTGGAGCCGGGACGGCCGGACGCCGTTGTTCCGCGATCCCGAGGCGGAGCACGGCATGTCACTGTTGATGCGCCGTTTTATGGCGGGGCAGCTGAAATATGCCGGCGAGATCACCTATTTCCTGGCGCCCTTCGTCAACTCCTACAAGCGCTTCCAGCAGACCGGCACCTTCGCGCCGACCAACATCGTCTGGTCGAACGACAACCGCACCGCCGGCTTCCGGCTGTGCGGCGAGCAGACCAAGGCGATCCGCTGCGAGTGCCGCATCGGCGGGGCCGACCTGAACCCGCATCTCGCCTTCGCGGCGCTGATCGCCGCCGGTCTCGCCGGCATCGAGGAGGAGCTGGACCTGCCGCCCGCCTTCGTCGGCGACGCCTATCACGGCAAGCGCCTGAAGCAGATTCCCAAGACCCTGCGCGAAGCGACGGCGCTGCTGGACATGTCGAAGATGATGCGCGCCGCCTTTGGCGACGAGGCGATCGATCACTATGTCCACACCGCGCGCTGGGAACAGTATGAATACGACCGGCGCATCACCGACTGGGAACTGAAGCGCGGTTTCGAGCGCTACTGAGCGGCCCGAGGCTTCGCCGTCACCCGACCCGCACACGCCCGAAGGAAAGGCAGGCACGCGATGACCGACAAGGTCAAACTCGTCTCACCCGTCGACGGCTCGATCTATGCCGAGCGTCCGGTCGCTACCGATCAGCAGTTGGAGGGGGCGATCAGCCGCGCCCGCCAGGCGCAGGCGGAGTGGGCGCGCCTGTCCATCGCCGAGCGCGGCCGCTACTGCCTCGGCTTCCTCGACGCCCTTCTCGCCATGAACGACGAGATCACCACGGAACTCGCCTGGCAGATGGGCCGGCCGGTGCGCTATGGCGGCGAGAAGGGCGGCGTGGAGGAGCGCGTGCGCCATATGGTGAAGATCGCCGAGACGGCGCTGGCGCCGGTGGAGGCGACGGATCGGCCGGGCTTCACCCGCTATGTCGAGCGCACGCCGATGGGCATCGTGCTGGTGATCGCGCCCTGGAACTATCCCTATCTCACCTCCACCAACACCATCGTGCCGGCGCTGATGGCGGGCAACGCCGTGCTGCTGAAGCACGCCAGCCAGACCCTGCTGGTCGGCGAGCGCCTGCAGCAGGCCTTCGACAAGGCGGGCCTGCCCAAGGGCCTGTTCCAGAACCTGGTCTTGTCCCACGCCCAGACGGAGGCGCTGCTCGGCTCCGGCAAGATCGACCACGTGAACTTCACCGGTTCCGTCGGCGGCGGCCGGGCGATCGAGAAGGCGGCGGCCGGCACCTTCATGACCATGGGTCTGGAACTTGGCGGCAAGGACCCGGCCTACGTGCTGCCGGATTGCGATCTGAAGGGAACGATCGAGGGCCTGGTGGACGGCGCCTTCTACAATTCCGGCCAGTGCTGTTGTGGCATCGAGCGCATCTATGTCGACGAGGCGGTGTACGACGACTTCGTCACCGGTTTCGTGGAACTGACCAGCCAGTACACGCTGGGCAATCCGCTGGAGGAGGGCACCACGATGGGGCCCATGGCCCAGGCGCGCTTCGCCGAGCAGATCCGCGAACAGACCGTCGAGGCCCTGCGCAAGGGGGCGAAGGCCTGCATCGACCAGCGCCGCTTCAAGCTCGACCGCGAAGGCTCGCCCTATCTCGGACCGCAGGTGATGGTGAACGTGAACCACCAGATGTCGGTGATGCGCGAGGAAAGCTTCGGGCCCATCGTCGGCATCATGAAGGTGAAGACCGACGACGAGGCGGTCACCCTGATGAACGACAGTTCATACGGCCTGACGGCGTCGGTCTGGACCTCCGATGTCGAGCGCGCCAAGGCGATCGGGGCGAGGGTCGAAACCGGCCTCTTCTTCATGAACCGCTGCGACTATGTGGACCCCGCCCTGGTCTGGACCGGCGTGAAGGAGACGGGCAAGGGCGCGGCAATGGGCGAGATCGGCTATCACCTGCTGACCCAGCCCAAGGCCTTCCACCTGCGCCATTCGCTGTGAGGCCGCGTCGATGACGACTCCCGTTGCCAACTGGAGCTACCCGACGGCCATCCGCTTCGGTGCCGGACGCATTTCCGAGCTGGGCGAGGCCTGCCGGGCGGCCGGCATCGCCCGGCCCCTGCTGGTAACCGACAAGGGGCTGGCCGCGGCGCCAATCACCGCGCGGGCGCTCGACGTGTTGCGGGAAGCCGGCATGGCGCCGGGGCTGTTCGCGGACGTGAAGTCGAACCCGGTCGACGCCAATCTCGATGATGGCGTCGCCGCCTTCCGCGCGGGCGATCATGATGGCGTCGTCGCGTTTGGCGGCGGCAGCGGCCTCGACCTAGGCAAGCTGATCGCCTTCATGGCCGGCCAGACCCGGCCGGTCTGGGATTTCGAGGACATCGGCGACTGGTGGACGAGGGCCGACGCGGACGCCATCGCGCCCATCGTCGCCGTGCCGACGACGGCCGGCACCGGCTCGGAGGTCGGCCGCGCCGGCGTCCTCACCAACGCCGCTACCCACACCAAGAAGGTGATCTTCCACCCCCGGATGATGCCGTCCGTGGTGATCTGCGATCCGGAGCTGACGGTTGGCATGCCGCCCTTCATCACCGCGGGCACCGGCATGGACGCGCTGGCCCATTCGCTGGAAGCCTATTGCGCACCAGCCTACCATCCCTTCTCCGAGGGCATCGCAGTGGAGGGCATGCGCCTGGTCTTCGAGAATCTTCCGCGCGTCCTGGCGGATGGCGGCGATCTTGCGGCGCGCGGCCACATGATGAGCGCCGCGGCCATGGGCGCCATCGCCTTCCAGAAGGGCCTCGGCGCCATCCATTCGATGTCGCATCCCGTCGGTTCGCTGCACGACACCCATCACGGCATGACCAACGCCGTGTTCATGCCCTATGTGCTGGCCTTCAACCGGCCGGCGATCGAGGCAAAGCTCGGCCGGTTGGCGGCCTGGCTCGGCATCGCGGGCGGCTTCGACGGCTTCATGGGCGCGGTTCTCGACCTGCGCGAACAGGCCGGTGTGCCGCACACGCTGGCCGGTCTCGGCGTCGGCCGGGAGAACCGCCAGCTGATCGCCGAGATGGCGGTGGTGGACCCGACCTCCGGCGGCAACCCGGTCGAACTGACCGTCGACGCCGCCCTCGGCCTCTTCGACGCGGCGTTGGCGGGGCGGGTTTGACGGCGGGGTCGTCAGGTCCTGCTCAAGGCGGCGGCGAGGACGGGCGGGAGATCCCGGGTCTGCGGCGCGGCACTTCGCGCCGCACCGCGCACGGGAAGACGTTGATTTCCGTTGGTGAACCAACTTGCCGCAATCCCGGCCGAGCGAAGCGCGAGCCGGGATCTTCTGCGGCCTGACAGAAAAATGTCGCGACCGCGCCGGAGGCGGGCTCAGCCCCAGACCCGGTCGGCCGTCTCCAGCATCACCTCCAGCTTGCGCCACTGAGCGTCGGGTCCGAGCATGTTGCCGGCGATGCCGGAGGCGAAGCCGCATTGCGGGCTCAGCGCCAGCTGCTCGACCGGAACGAAGCGCGCGGCATCCTCGATGCGGCGGACCAGATCGTCGGGCTCCTCCACCGTGCCGTGCTTGGTGGTGATCAGGCCGAGTACGACCGTGGGCCCGTCGGCACCCTTGGGCACGAAGCGCAGAGGCTCGAAGCCGCCGGCGCGCTCGCTGTCGTATTCGAGCAGCAGGCGGTCGAAACGCAGGCCGGTCAGCAGGCGTTCGGCGATGGCGTCGTAGGTGCCTTCGCGGTGCCACATGCTGGCGCGGTTGCCGCGACAGACATGCAGGCCGAAGACCGCACGGCCCTCCAGCCCCGCGATCACCGCGTTGTCGGCGGCGATGGCGCGCTCCAGATTGGCGACGGGATCCTCGCCCGCGGCCTCGAGCCGGGTCAGCGTCTCGGGGTCGACATAACCAGTGTAGCTGGGCTCGTCGAGCTGGACATAGGCGCAGCCCGCCTGCACCAGGTCGCCGACCATGCGCCGCTGGATGGCCACGACGTCGGCCAGGAAGGCGTCGGCATCGGCGTAGTGGGGGGCGGAGCCGGGGATGTCGCACATCTGCGCCACCCGGTCCGGGCCCATCAGCATCGCCTTGACCGGCCGTTCGGTAAGGTTCTGGGCGAAATCGAACTCCGTCAGCGGGAAGTTGCGCCCGAGGCTGAGGCGGCCGGTCGCCGGCACCCGGAAGCTGACCACCGCGTCGTCGCCCTTGCTGAGCGGCTTCTCGTGCGCCCCGACCAGCGTCGGGTTGGCGAGGAAGGCCCGCCAGGAACCCGCCGAAAGATCCCAGCCCTCGACCTCGGCGAAGCTGACCTGCCAGTTGAGGCGACGGTACTCGCCATCGGTCAGGATCGGCAGGCCGGCCTGCTCCTGCCGGGCGACAACATCGGCGATGGCGGCATCCTGGGCGACGGCCAGCGCGGCATCGTCGATCTCCCCCCGGCCGACGGCCAGAAAGGCATCGATCAGCGATTGCGGGCGCAGCAGGCTGCCGACCTGGTCGACGCGCAGCCGTCTCAGGTCCGGTGTGTCGACCTGCATGGTTCCTCGCCTTCCCCCATGTCCCCGGCGGGGCGGGCCGGCTAGTGCGGATCATACCTTGACGGAAGCGCTCACGCGATTCCGTCAAGGTATGATCCGCACTATCTGATTGATAATAGACAGGATTCACACGGCTTG
>Ga0207773_100566_pt1 | contig 13488 bp, 10 predicted proteins | sample TtaePargueraPR_2_FD_187281 | JGI IMG/M metagenome (GOLD analysis project Ga0207773, IMG submission 187281) | Aerobic enrichment media microbial communities from Bioluminiscent Bay, La Parguera, Puerto Rico - Tt and M1 (3) (SPAdes) | ecosystem: Environmental > Aquatic > Marine > Unclassified ...
TCGGTCTGCCACTCATCAGTTTACGTGAGATGCTGTCCCGCCAGGGAATTGAAATCCTTTGAATGCATTAACGCTGGCGAAGTAATTCCAGCGTTCTGTTGAGCATGGCATCCATCGGCGCATTGATCTCCACTTTCTCACCCGAATGCGGATGTTCAAACTGGATATTTGCTGCATGTAAAAAGAGACGGTTCAGCCCGGTCGACTTGGTATACGCATCAAACCGCGGGTCACCATACCTGTCATCCCAGGCAATCGGGTGGCCTGTGTACTGACAATGCACACGGATCTGGTGCGTACGGCCTGTCACCGGACTGGCCTGTACCAGCGTCGCCTCATCAAAGCTTTCCAGGATTTTAAAACGTGTATCAGACGCTTTCCCGTTCGGATTGACCCGAACAATACTGTTGACTTCGTTTTTCAGCAGCGGCGCGGTAACTTTCCGGCACTCTTTAGGCCATTGTCCCATCACCAACGCAAAATAATATTTCTGAACCGTTTTCTGCCTGAACTGTTCCTGAAGTTTACGCAGGGCTGAACGTTTCTTTGCAACCAGTAAAATACCTGAAGTGTCTCTGTCTATCCTGTGTACGAGCTCCAGAAAGCGCGCCTCCGGACGCAACGCCCGCAGCGCTTCGATGGCACCAAATTTCAGGCCGCTGCCACCGTGTACAGCAGTCCCTGAGGGTTTATTAAGGATGAGCATGTGCTCATCTTCATAAATGATGCAATTTTCAAGCTCAGCGACTTTGTCCAGTTTGGTACTGACAGGCGCCGCTGCTTCTTTCTCTGGCAAGGTCACAGGCGGTACTCTCACCAGATCCCCTTCCTGAAGTTTGTACTCAGGTTTTATCCGTTTTTTGTTTACTCGCACCTCACCCTTACGCAAAATCCGGTAAATCATACTTTTGGGCACGTTTTTCAGTCGGGCACGGAGAAAATTATCAATCCTTTGCCCGGCAAAATCATCAGCAATCGCGATGAATTGCACTTTCGGTTTGTCATCTTTCATAGCCTAAGATTCTATCACGGCTATAAAGCAGATTGCCGCAAAAAAGTCACCCTGCTATGATTGCAGTCTGGAACAGGGGAATTTCCCACTTTCCGTGCCATGACGGTCACATTTTCGTCATGATGAATGTTTTTTATCCTGCTCTGCTTGGCGTCGCTGCAATAGGCGTAAGACGATAAGTCATGCAGAGTCATTATTAGTGTTCCGATTGCAGATTTTTTATCGGTGTTAGAGATACAACCGCGATGACGCGGTGTTACCGGCTGAGTACCGTAAGGTCTTAAAGCCACTTTTAATGGTCTTATACCATCTTTAAGTACAGCTGGCAGATACGTGTAGCCACAGAGCACTCCTGAAACATCCAACCGTGAGGTTGCAACCGTAAATCAGACTTGGGGTCAGGCAGCATCGGTAGAAAATCCAATATTGGCTCACTAAAACAACGACAATAAATGAGTACACAGAATGAAAAGAATGTTGATCAACGCAACTCAGAAGGAAGAGTTGCGCGTCGCATTAGTGGACGGTCAAAAGCTATTCGATCTTGATATCGAAAGCCCAGGACACGAATCTAAGAAAGCAAATATCTACAAAGGCCGCATTACCCGTATCGAACCTAGTCTTGAAGCCGCTTTCGTCGACTATGGTGCCGAGCGTCACGGTTTCCTCCCTCTGAAAGAAATTGCGCGCGACTACTTCCCAGCCAACTACTCCTATCAGGGCCGTCCGAATATCAAGGAAGTGCTGAAAGAAGGTCAGGAAGTAATCGTTCAGGTGGATAAAGAAGAACGTGGCAACAAAGGGGCTGCGCTGACAACCTTTATCTCTCTGGCGGGAAGTTATCTGGTCCTGATGCCAAACAACCCTCGTGCCGGCGGTATCTCGCGCCGTATCGAAGGGGAAGAACGCACGCAACTGAAAGCGGCTCTGAGCACTCTTCAACTGCCTGATGGCATGGGCCTGATCGTACGTACGGCAGGCGTGGGCAAATCCGCTGAAGAACTGGAGTGGGATTTAAACGTACTGCTCAATCACTGGAGCGCAGTGAAAGAAGCCGCCGATGCCCACCCAGCCCCTTTCCTGATCCATCAGGAAAGTAACGTGATTGCCCGTGCGATTCGTGACTATCTGCGCCGTGATATTGGCGAGATTTTGATCGACAGCCCGAAAATCTTCGACCGCGCCCGTGATCACATCAAGCTGATCCGCCCTGATTTTCTGCCTAAAGTAAAACGTTACGAAGGCGAAGTGCCGCTGTTCAGCCACTATCAGATTGAAAGCCAGATTGAATCGGCTTTCCAGCGTGAAGTGCGCCTGCCTTCCGGTGGCTCTGTGGTAATTGACCCGACAGAAGCTCTGACGTCAATCGATATTAACTCTGCCCGTGCTACGAAAGGCGGTGATATCGAAGAAACCGCGCTGCAGACCAACCTGGAAGCAGCCGATGAGATTGCACGCCAGCTGCGTTTGCGCGACTTAGGCGGCCTGGTCGTGATTGACTTCATCGATATGACTCCGGTACGCCACCAGCGTGAAGTGGAAAACCGCCTGCGTGAAGCTGTTCGAATGGACCGTGCCCGCGTACAAATCGGCCGGATCTCCCGCTTCGGTCTGCTGGAAATGTCCCGTCAGCGTCTGAGCCCTTCTCTGGCAGAGGCCAGCCACCATGTTTGCCCTCGCTGTACGGGGACAGGTGTGGTGCGTGATAACGAGTCGCTGTCGCTGTCGATTCTTCGCTTAATTGAGGAAGAAGCGCTCAAAGACAACAGTTCTCAGGTTCAGGCAATCGTCCCTGTTGCTGTCGCGTCCTACCTGCTGAACGAAAAACGCCGCTCTGTACAACACATCGAAAAATATCACGATGTCAAAGTCGTGATCGTGCCGAATGCGGATATTGAAACACCGCACTTTGAAGTGTTGCGCGTTCGTACCGGCGAAGAAAAAGACACCTTGTCTTACCACATCCCGCAATTGCTGGAAGCAACGCGTGAGACAGAGGCGGCGGAATCCGCGCCCGAGCGTGCCAGTAAAAAGCGTGAAGAACCGGTTCTGCAAGGTTTCACTGCACCAAAAGCACCGGCACCAGTTGTGAAGCCTGCGCCTGCCGTAGCGACTGAGCCGGCAGCCAAAACAGACAGTAAACCTGGCCTGATCCAGCGTCTGTTCAGTGCGCTTGCTGGCCTGTTTAGCAGCAGTGCTGAAGAGAAACCTGCTGAGAAACAAGAAACAAAAGCTGCGGTACGCCAGGATAACCGACGTGACAATCGTCGTGATAACCGTCGTGATAACCGCCGCAGTAAAGACGGCAGCCGTCAGGGTCAGAGCCGCCAACGTCAGGATGATGATCGCGATTCACGCGATACAAAAGCCGATGATAAAGGTCAGCGCCAGCAACGTCGTCGCAATGAACGTCCTAAGCAGGACCGTAATGCCCAGGCTGAAAAGCCAGCGAAAGCGGCTGCACCGCGCACCATCGCTGACGAAGACATCAAAGAGCAAAAGCGCCAACGCCGCGACGAGGTGCAAAAGCAACGCCGTAAGGAAAAACAGCAACAAGCTGAAACGGCAGAGGCAATTGACACCGTAGAAGCGACCGACAACGTTGAGCAACCAAAGACCGAGAAGGTAAAACAACGCCGTCAACGTCGCCAGTTGCATAAGAAGATCCGCCTGGAATCTGCAGAGCTGCAGCCAGCCGGTGAAACAGAGCAAGCCCCTGCTGCGGTCAGTGATCACACACCAAGCCGCGTGAAGAGTGTCGGTATCGAAATGGCGAAAGAGGCCAACGCTACCACCGAGCTTGAATCTGCCGAGCTGCAGTCAGACGCAGATGCCCAAGAAGGTCAGGAAGGTCAACGCCGTAACCGCCGCTCACCGCGTCACCTGCGTGCCAGTGGTCAACGTCGTCGCCGCATCCGCGATACGCGTCCTCAACAGGATGAAGATCAGGTGGATCAGGCGGTTTCTGATGCCATTACCCATGCGGTAGAAGAAGTGTCTGACAGCCTGAGCGAAATGGAGAACGTAGTTTCAATTGTTGAGCGTCCGAAGCGTCGTCCGACTAGCGGTGTCGCGTCTCCTGAAATGGCTATGGGCAAAGTCTGGCCTCGTCACGACAAGCCTGCTGTCCATGCAGAAGATACAGCCGAAGAAACCGCAACCCTTGCAACAGAAGCGGTACAAACGGCGCAACCTGCTGAGACGCAATCTGCACCACTGAGTGGTGTAGCCATGCCGGAACTGGCCATGGGCAAAGTGATGCCACTGCGTCAGCCAGCAGCGCAAACTGAGCAAGCTGAAGCAGTGCCAGCTACGGCGATTGAAACCCCGGCAGCAACTCAGGTTTCTGAAAGTCCGGTTACTGCTGCTGAAGTTACTGAGCCTCTGATCGCAGAGCCTGTCACTGAAGCTGTCACAGAAACAGTGACGGAAAAGCAGACAGCGGCAGTCAGCCCACAAGCGAACATAGCGTCGTCTACTACAGCCCAAACGTCTGCTGATGTGAAGCAACAAGTGACGGCCAGCGCTCCGCGTGGGATTCACAGCGTGTCTCCGATGACCAAAGCCCCTGCGCCGCAGCAGGTACTGGATACGACCCCGGTGGCGATTGCACCGTTACGTACCAGTCTGGCTCAAACCCGTCAGGCAGGCAGCCAGACAGCCACGAGTGTGGCCTCTGCACCTATGACCAAAGCGGTCTCAGAGACGCAAGCGTAATTCTGGCCCAGCAAGAAAGACAAAAAGCCATGCCTTTGTGCATGGCTTTTTTGTTTTCCGGATCCGCTTAAGCACAGTGCCACAGGCTCGCCACTCACTGCGACTTAACCTTGATGCAAAATCACCTTTCTTTCAAACCGGCGACTATGTTATCCGCAGCCGCTTCGATCAAATCCAGCACATGCTCGAAACCCGCCTCGCCACCATAATACGGATCCGGAACTTCTTGTGCCTCTGCATCGGCAAAATCCAGTAACAATGCCAATTTAGACAGATGTTCTGTCGGACAGATATCTCTCAGATCAGACAAATTCTGCCTGTCGGCAACCAGAATAAAATCAAACTTTTCAAAGTCGCCAGCCGAGATCTGACGGGCACGAATCCCCTCAAAGCTGTATCCTCTGGCTTCCCCGGCAGTACGCGAACGACTGTCCGGCCGCTTTCCTTCGTGAAATCCAATCGTCCCTGCCGAATCAATTTCAAGTTCAACGCCCGCGTTTACGGCCTTAGCACGCAGCACCGCTTCTGCAGTTGGCGAGCGGCAAATATTGCCCATGCAGACGAGCAACACGGATGGTTTTCTCTTCTCTGGCATCAATTGTCCTCATCATCAGATTAGATTGACTCTTGATACAAGCCAGCCTGCGCCCTTACCCTTGGTTGCTTGCGCTGAGATGCCACATGCATCACCGCAAATCACAACGATCAAAAAAGGGAGCGACATCGCTCCCTTGATCTGAATATCTGATGATTTTTGCGTTATCTGATTAACAGCACAGGCACTGTGGCATCAAGCAGAAGCCGGGTGGTATTACTGCCGACAAAGAACTGGCGCAGTTTCGAGTGGCCGTAAGCCCCCATCACTATCATGCCAATCGATTTTTCCTGCTGATACTGCAAAATCGCACTGCTAACGGATCCCGTCAGGCACACTTGAGTGACGTGAATGCCTGCATTGCTCAGGGTTTCAGCCGCAGATTCAAACGCGTCGCGTTTGTTGTCCGCATCCTCGACCATCACCAAGTGGCACGTCATGCCTTTCAGTAACGGGGTATCAATGGCTTTCTGCACCAGTTTCTGGCTGGTGTCGCTGCCATCAAACGCCAGCAGATACTCTGTCGGTTCACTGAAATCGCCGTTCGCGATCAGGGTGTGAGTTGAAAACGCCCGCACCACACTTTCCAGCTGCGAGCCAATCGCCTTGGTATCCTTTTGATGAAGCTCACCGGATTTGCCCAGCACCAGCACCCGAATTTCCGGTTCCAGTTCCAGTAAGGTCTCGACAAGATGCCCATGCAGTTGCTGCTTCACAACCGAAGGAACGCCAGTATCAGTGACAAGAGATTCCAGATCATTGAGCAAAGCTTTACTGTGCTGTATTTCCAGTTTGGAGCGTTTCTCATCCAGCTCACTGAGCTCTTTCAGTAACGCTTCGCGACTGCCCAGACCAATGGTCCCGGACAGCTGAGAGTCCGCCTGATAGCGGTCTTTGTCGAGCACATGCAGCAACTTGAGCGGTGTCTCTAACCGCTGAGCCGTCCAGCCAGCCAGATCCACCACGGCCTTCGAGTAGTGCTGGCCGTCTATACATGCGGTGATATATTGCGTCATGCTATCTCCTTAATGGCCGCCCATCAGTTTTTCAACTTCGTCTGGCTTGTCATGAACACCGAATTTATCAACGATAGTCGCTGTGGCTTCATTCATGCCGATAATATTGACCTGGGTCCCTTCACGGCGGAACTTCAGCACGGCTTTGTCCAGCGATGAGACAGCCGTGATATCCCAGAAGTGGGCCGATGACAGATCAATCGTGACACGCTCCAGCACTTCCTTGTAGTCAAAAGAGGCTAAAAATTGATCTGAAGAGGCAAAAAAGACTTGTCCCACAACACGATAGGTTCTTGCTTCGCCATTTTCTTCCAGCTCGCTCTTCACCACCATATAGTGGCCGATCTTGTTGGCAAAAAACAGGGCCGCCAGCAGAACACCAACAAAGACACCAATGGCAAGGTTGTGGGTCGCCACAACCACAGCAACCGTCGTGACCATGACGATATTGGTCGACAGCGGGTGAGACTTCAGATCTTTAATGGAAGACCAGGAAAATGTCCCAATCGACACCATGATCATGACGGCAACCAGTGCGGCCATTGGAATCTGCTTGATCCAGTCACTCAGGAAGACCACCATAATCAGCAGGAACAATCCCGCAATAAAGGTGGATAACCTGCCCCGTCCGCCGGATTTAATATTGATAACCGACTGACCAATCATGGCACAACCAGCCATACCGCCCAGGAAACCGGTCGCAATATTGGCAATCCCCTGACCTTTACATTCACGGTTCTTGTCGCTGCTGGTGTCGGTAAGATCATCCACGATTGTGGCTGTCATCATGGATTCCAGCAAACCTACGATGGCCAGACCAACTGAATAAGGCAGGATAATCCATAAGGTTTCCAGATTCAGCGGCACATCCGGCCACAGGAAAACTGGCAAAGTGTCAGGCAATTGACCCATATCCCCTACCGTGCGGATATCAATGCCTAGACTCAATGTCACAGCAGTAATCACAAGGATACACACGAGGGGCGATGGCAGAAGTTTGCCGACATAAGGCACATAAGGAAACAGGTAGATGATTCCCAGCCCGGCAGCGGTCAGGGCATAAACATGCCAGGTCACATTGGTCAGCTCAGGCAACTGAGCCATAAAGATCAAAATCGCTAAGGCGTTCACAAACCCCGTGACGACCGAACGGGAGACAAAACGCATCAGATCACCCAGTTTCATATACCCGGCAAGGATTTGTAAGAGACCTGTGAGTACTGTGGCAGCCAGCAGATACTGCAACCCATGCTCTTTGACCAGAGTCACCATCAACAACGCCATCGCACCGGTGGCCGCTGAAATCATGCCCGGACGACCGCCGGTGAACGCAATAATGACCGCGATACTAAATGACGCATACAGGCCGATTTTCGGATCAACCCCGGCAATGATGGAAAAAGCAATCGCTTCAGGAATCAGTGCCAGTGCAACTACAAGCCCGGACAAGACATCACCACGCACATTGGACAACCAATCACGCTTTATCGTTTCTATCATAAAAATTCTCAAAAAATTGTGTCAACAAGAGGTTAGAAAGATGAGAAGGTGGGGTTGTCGGCTAAGGCGGCGTCATTGACATCAGTCTCTCCCTGGCGAGTAAAAGTGTGATCCTATTCACTCCTTTTGACCTAGTCAATAAAAATGCCTTTTTAACCAGGCTGTTCGGGATCAAGCGCAACCTGAGCGAAAACGGATGAAAAGTATCCCCTGCCACAGTAAATCCTCACAAACTGAAACGGTTATGGTTAAATAGCCACAGAAAATCCCCAGACAGCGAAAATACATCTCATGACAGAACTGAAAACCCTGATGCTGTTTTTATTCACAGCGCTGGCCGAAATACTTGGCTGCTACCTTCCCTATCTGTGGCTGAGAGAAGGCAAATCCATCTGGCTGCTTTTTCCTGCCGCGATTTGTCTGGCAATATTCGCCTGGCTGCTTTCTCTGCATCCGACAGCCTCAGGCCGGGTCTATGCCGCTTATGGGGGCGTTTACATCTTCGCGGCCATATTCTGGCTCTGGCTGGTTGACGGCATCCGCCCGACGTTTTGGGATTTGCTGGGTGCATCTGTCGCCATTGCGGGCATGTGTATCATCATGTTTGCCCCAAGGCATACGTAGTTGTTTTCATTCAGTCAGGCTCTGATGGGAAACGGTCAGTCCTGACTGGCCGTCTTTCCTCAAGTTTTACTGCAACAACATAGAAAGTACTTTGCCCTTCGTCATTTACAGCAAATCACCACTACACTTGAACATTGACGTCACACGCCTGTATCAGTATTCAAGGAAAAAGCATGAAAAAACTATTAATCATCTACGGCAGTACCCGGCCCAACCGTGGTGGTTTGCCGGTTGCTGAGTGGGTCGTACAAGAAGCAGAAAGTGCAGAACAGTTCGACGTGGCATTTGCTGATCTGAAAACAGTAAACCTGCCTTTACTCGACGAGCCTGATCACCCTGCCCAGCAAAAATACACCCAAGCGCATACCAAGCAGTGGAGCCAAACCGTTGACGCGGCAGATGCCATCCTCTTTGTGACTCCGGAATACGACTACTTCCCTCCTGCCGCACTGGTCAACGCCATTCAATTTCTGGCCAAAGAATGGGCTGGAAAACCAGCCGGGATTGTCAGTTATGGCGGGGTGTCCGGCGGGCTGCGTTCAACCCAGGCCTTACGGTTGTTGCTGTCTGGCGTCGGCACGCTGACCCTGTCGGCTTCCGTACCGATTGCCTTTTACAATCAATACATTAATGACCAAGGCGTGCTGGAAGCCAATGACGCGATGAAAAAAGGACTCACAGGTTTGCTGACGGAATTGCAAAGAATGACTGAGCTGGTCGCTAAAGCATAAACACCGGCCAGTCCCTGTCATCCGACACATCAGACAGGCCGCAAGATTGTGGCCTGTTCAATTGTGCCCGTGCAGACAGCACTACAAGTGTCATCTATCAGCGACACCTCAGCGTTAAAGAATGGACTACTGAGGCACGACCCGCGCGGTTCTGCCGGTGACATTAATCCGGACTTTCTGCCCGACCCGAAAAAGCATATTCGGATCAACAGCCTGGACAATGGCAATGGTCTCTCCGGTATCGTCAAGCTTAATGGTCAGGTTCACCCCGTTACTTTCCGACAAATTCTGTGACGCTTTACTCCCGGCATAGCCGCCCAGTAAACCGCCACCGATAGCTGCGATATCAGAACCGCTGCCGCCACCGATTTTCGAGCCCAGGATCCCACCAACAGCAGCACCTGCGATGGTGCCAACCACATTCTGCTCACCCTCTAAGGTCACAGGATCAATCTGAATAATCGTGCCGTATTTCACTTGCTGGATTTGCTGAGCCTGAGAGCGGCCATAGGTATCACCGTATGGGTTTCTTGCACAGCCACTCACTGCCAGTACCACAATGAAAAAGACAAAAAGGACGTATTTCACAATGTCACCTTCTTTACCTGCCAAGGGGTCACGCTAGAAGTATAGCAATCCTGTTTTTTTGCTCATGCCTAAGGAATGAGAGCACTGGAAGATCATTAAAACACGACTCCTACTTGCGTCTTCTGCGCTGCTCGAACACAATCATCTCCTTTCATTTCCGCAGGAAGGCCAACATCAAGAGGCAGTTATGGCAGACGAACACAATAAACAGGATCGATACAAAACCCGGCAGCAAAAAGTCAAAGATGAAGTTGATGCCCGCGTGGCTGCCGCACAGACAGAAAAAGGCATCCTGCTGGTCATTACCGGTAACGGAAAAGGGAAATCCACCTCTGGTTTTGGCACCATTGCCCGCGCGGTCGGTCATGGTCAGACATGCGGGGTTGGTCAGTTTATCAAAGGCACCTGGGACAATGGCGAAAGGAACCTGCTCGAACAGCACGGCGTGACTTTTGCCGTCATGGGCACAGGTTTTACCTGGGACACGCAAGACAAAGAAGCCGATACCCAGGCCGCTCAGGCCACCTGGGCTGAATGTAAAAAAATGCTGACCGACGCCAGCTATGATGTAGTTTTACTCGACGAGCTGACCTACATGCTGACCTACGGCTATCTGGATATTGATGAAGTGCTGGACACGATTGCACATCGCCCGCCGGAGCAATCTGTGGTGGTGACAGGTCGCGCAGCTCACCGTCGTCTGACTGACATGGCCGATACGGTTTCAGAAGTTCGCAATGTCAAGCACGCCTTTGAGAGCGGTATTAAAGCCCGCAAAGGCGTAGACTGGTAACTCAGGAAGACGGCGGCGCCGAATCATGGCAGACCTCAGAGACATGGCAGAGGTCTGCATCAATCTCCTGATTGCCCAGCAGGCGCAGCCACAACGAAGGTAAATGTTTGATCCGTACTTCCGGGCTGTTCAATTGCACCGGCAGTGGAAATTGCCAGTCAGCATGATGTTCCCGGCTGGCAATCACAAACCGAAACGGCAGATAATCCACCATGCCCAGACGCAAGTCCGTCGCGATGATCTGGCTGCCGTTCTCTTCATAACGGATGAATTGACGGGTAAACCGTTCAAGCGCCTGTAATGTTGAAGGTTTGTCGTTCAGTGGCCAGTGGCCGCGGTCTTTCTCGAGAAAGTCCACCGTGTCTGACTCATCCAGCAGTGATGACAGCCCTTCCCAATAACGGTCTTCGCCGAGCACCACAATTCGCCATAACACAGTATTAAAAGGCGTTGGCGAGACAAAAACCGGTTTGCCTTCCAGCGCTGTTCCGGCCACCTGATTTTCCACTCTCTGCTCAATGAGGTTCATTGCCACGACCGACCAGACCAGATACAGGCTGGACAGGATCACCCCGGCTTTGCACAGGCTGGCAATACGATCACGCCACAGCAGTGCAGCCAGTAGTGTCACGAGCAGGGGCAGAGTATACAGCGGATCGATGATGAAGATGCTGGATACCGCCACACTGACAGGTAAAGGCCACAAGAGCTGCGTGCCGTAAGCGGTGAAGGCATCCAGTATGGGATGGGTGACTAAACAGGCCGCCACCAGGCCCCATAAGTGCAGGAAACTGAATGCAGTGGCTGGCCGCCATCGGTGCCAGCACCACGCCAGCAACAGAGAAAACGGAAACAGCACAAAAAGAGAGTGGCTGAACCCGCGATGCTTCACCATATCTGAGACGGGATCGCCATAATCGATGAACACATCAAGATCCGGCACCGTACCCAGCATCGCGCCGGCCACCAGCACCTTGGGGGAAGCCTTACGGCCGGCGATCATGCCGGCAACCGCAGCGCCCAACGCCGCCTGTGTCACTGAATCCAAGATCACGCTCCATAGTTTTTTTCTGATTGTACCAAACCGCTCAGTCAGAGATAGCCCAACGACATTATCAGTAACAAAATAGCGGCAAACATAAAAAGGGCCAGCGGTTTACCCGGCTGGCCCTGATCTCATTGGTTTGTTCACTGGCCGCGCGTTAGTTAAACAGCCCTTTCAGCAGCTTATCCGTGGCTTCTTTGACTTTATCGTCGTCCGCTTTGTCGCCCAGCAGCTTATCCAGCCCGCGCTGCACTTCCTTATTGGCCTTCTCTTCCAGCCTCTCTGCTTCTTTTTTGGCTTTTGCTTCCAGCTCTTTCGCCCGCTTATCCAGCTCGCTGTTCCGCTTCACCAGCTCTTTGAAGTTGATGGCATAATCCGGCGCCTGCCAGGTGCCGGTAATATCAAGCGGCACTGTGATATCTGCGACTTCGTCTACCGATTTACCGCCCTGTCCTTTACTGGTGGCCACGACAGAGGTGTCAATCTGAAACGCCAGAGACTGCGCAATCAGATCCGTATTTCCTTTGCCGTCAACCCGCAGCAATGGCGACGCCAGATGCATATTGTTGGTCGCGGCTTTTCCGTCTTTCAGCATAAAGGTCGCCGTCAACGCGGAGAAGTCCGTCTTTTTCGACTCGTCTTTTATCGTATCTGACTGGCCTTTCAGTTTGGCTTTGGCTTCACGGATCATCTTGGGAATATTGATCCCGTTGACTGCACCATCAGCAAAGTTGATGGTAATGGTTCCGTCCAGATTCTTCTTGAGTCGTGACTCGGCCAGCCCCTTGCCGGCCACTTCAACATCAATGTTTCCCGTACCCGCCAGGATATCATTCTCGGCGACATCCACCAGCAAAGGCTGAACCTGTACGCCCTGGATGCTTTTGCTGATCTGGTAAACCGGCAGTGAGCCATTCGCATCCAGTCTGGCTGTGGCGGTTATTGTCCCATCGTACAGCTGAGCTGCGAACTTATTGAGAGAAAACACGCCATTTTTAATCGCTATCGCCAGATCAACATTGTTCAGCTTGGCGTTCGCTGCCACAAAACGATTCACGGTCACAGTGCCGTCGACATCGAACTGTTTCAAGACCGACAGATCCGGTTCCTGTTCGCTGGCCGACGTACTGCCAGCCGGTGCAGATGCCGTGTTTGCGGTCTCTGACGGCTTGGCCTCCTCACTGGCTGAAGCGACTGCATCGCCACCGGTCCAGTTGTCAACATTGATTTCCTCACTGCTGAGCGCAAAACGGATCACCGGAATATCAGCCTGTTTGAACGAGACATCACCGTTCAATGCCAGCTCATCCGCCTTCACCGTCAATCCGCTCAGGGACGCCAGTGCGGCTTTGAGATCGTATTCAGCATCGCCAGACACGGCCACTTTCATCGTCGGCCGGGGCAGCGCGGCACCTTCGAGATCTGAGGTCAGATCCAGCGCCTGCAGCGAAACTTTTGTCTTATCCTGACTGACCATCAGCCGGGTTTTACCGTCAGCGTTGAAGGCCAGATCCGGGATCTGTCCTTTCGCTGACAAGGTCACGTTGCTCCACTCACCCAGATTGAAGGCATCCAGTTTCAGGGTGACATGCTCCAGTTGGGTGCCGGCTTCTGTCATACTGACGGAAAGCTCAGTGTTTTTCAGCGCCGCGTTATCCAGAGTTTCCGCCAACTGCAGGCTGGTTTTACCCTGGGCTGAAAAGCGCATCGCACCGTTTTGGCCCGCCAGGTCGAAATCCAGATCCGCCCATTCACCCGGCGCAAACTGGCTCAGATGCATGTTCAGCGAATCCAGCGCAGTGACTGTGCCAGCTTGATCGTCCCGCATGCTGACACTGGCGTTTTCGAGCGCAATGCCTGCCAGACT
>Ga0207773_100567_pt1 | contig 13475 bp, 9 predicted proteins | sample TtaePargueraPR_2_FD_187281 | JGI IMG/M metagenome (GOLD analysis project Ga0207773, IMG submission 187281) | Aerobic enrichment media microbial communities from Bioluminiscent Bay, La Parguera, Puerto Rico - Tt and M1 (3) (SPAdes) | ecosystem: Environmental > Aquatic > Marine > Unclassified ...
GGCGGCCGCCTCCTCCTCGTCGGTGCCGCCGATCTCGCCGAGCAGCACGACGCATTCGGTGTCGGGGTCGGCGAAGAACAGCTTCAGGCAGTCGACAAAGCCCATGCCGTGCACCGGGTCGCCGCCGATGCCGATGGAGGTCGACTGGCCGAGCCGCTGCGCCGAGATCTGCTCGATCACCTCCGACGTCAGCGAAGCCGAGCGCGAAGCGATGCCGGCCTTGCCGGGCCGCTCCAGGTGGGCCGGCATGACGCCGATCTTGCAGCGCCCCGGCACCATGATGCCCTGTGAGTTGGGGCCGACCAGATGGCTGCCGCTGCCTTCCAGGCGCCGCTTCACGCGCACCATGTCGAGCACCGGCACGCGCTCGGTCACGCAGACCATGACCTCGATGCCGGCGTCGATCGCCTCGATCATCGCGGCGCCGGCGTTGCGCGGCGGCACGAAGACCGCCGAGGCGGTCGCCCCGGTCGCCTCGCGCGCCTCGGCCACGGTGTCGAAGACCGGCAGCCCCAGGTGGCCGCGCCCGCCCTTGCCGGGCACCACGCCGCCGACCACCTTGGTGCCGTAGGCGATGGCGCGCTCCATGTGGTAGGTCGCCTGGGCGCCGGTGAAGCCCTGGCAGATGACCCGCGTGTCGCTGTCGATGAGAATCGCCATCAGGCCGCCTTTCTGCCAGCGGCCTCGACCACCTTGGCGGCGGCCTGGCCCAGCGTCTGCGCGAAGGTGACGGGGATGCCCTGCGACATGAGGATCTTTCGGGCGAGCTCGCCGTTGGTGCCGGCGGCGCGCACGATGAGCGGCACGCGCAGGCCCTCCGCCTTGCAGGCCGCGGCAATGCCCTCGGCCACGGTGTCGCAGCGCAGGATGCCGCCGCCGTAGATGTTCACCAGGATGGCGCGCACCGCCGGATTGCGCAGCAGCAGCTTGAAGCCGTGGGTGATCTGCGCGCGGGTGGCCTCGGGGCGCACGTCCATGAAGTCGGCCGGCTCGCCGCCCTGCTCCTTCAGCAGGTCGACGGTGGCCAGCGCCAGGCCGGCGCCGTTCACCATGACGCCGATGTTGCCCTCGAGCTGCACGTAGTTGAGGTTGAAGCGCTGCGCCTCCAGCTCGGCGGGGTCGATCTCCTCCTCGTCGCGCAGGCCGGCGAGGTCGGCGTGGCGGAACTGCGCGTTGTCGTCGAGCACCATCTTCACGTCGAGCGCCAGCAGAGCTCCCTCGGCGGTCACCGCCAGGGGATTGATCTCGATCAGGCTGGCATCGAAATCGAGGAAGGACTTGTAGAGCGCGCGCATCGCGGCGACCGCCCCGTCGGCGGCGGGGCCCGACAGGCCGAGGTCGCCCGCGAGGCGACGCGCGGCCTCGTCGGTGACGCCGGCGTCGGGGTCGACCACCAGGGAGAGCATCTTCTCCGGCGCCGCCGCCAGGCGCGCCTCGATATCGTTGCCGCCCTCGCGCGCGGCGATCAGCGCCACCCGGCCGGCCGAGCGGTCGATCAGGGCCGCGAGGTAGAGCTCGCGGTCGTAGACCACCGCCTGCTCGACATAGACCGAGCGCACGAGCTTGCCCTTGGCGCCGGTCTGCGGCGTCACCAGGCGGCTGCCGAGCAGCGTCGCCGCCGCCTCCGCCACCGCCTCGGGCGAGTCGCAGAAGCGCACGCCGCCGGCGCCCTGGCGCAGCCCTGCGTGGATCTGCGCCTTCACCGCCCAGCGCGCGCCGCCGAGCTTGCGCGCCGCCTCGGCCGCTTCCTCGGCGCTGCGCGCCAACTGGCCCGCCGGGCTCGCCACGCCATGACGTCGCAGCAGGTCCTTGGCCTGGTATTCGTGGAGGTTCATCGAGCCGCCCGCCTCATCATCCTAGAAAGTGATTTCAATGACTAAGACAGCGTTTCTCACGGGGATCTCAAGGGCGCGTCACTACTGGCATATGGTATACCAGGGGACCTTCGCCGGCAAATGGTTTTCTCCCGCGGGGCGCCGCCGCGCCCCTTCGATAGCCCATCGGCGGGCCGGCGGACCATCGGACCTTTGACCCACGCGGCGGAAGGCGGCGGCCCCGGAGGGGCCGCCACCGGCCGTCAGACGTCACCGCCCCCGGCGCCGGCGGTGGCCGCCGCCTTCTTCGGCAGCATCTTGCGCACGATCGGGATGAGGATCAGCGCGACCGCGAAGAAGATGATGGTCGCCGAGATCGGGCGGTCGAGGAAGGTCGCCGGATCGCCGCGCGAGGAGATGAGCGACTGCCGCAGCGAGCTCTCCGCGATGGGGCCGAGGACGATGGCGAGCACCGCCGGGGCCACCGGGTAGTCCAGCTTGCGCAGGATGTAGGCGCTGACACCGAAGAGGATCATCAGCCAGACGTCGTGCAGCGAGTTCTGCGGCGCATAGCCGCCGACCAGGCAGAGCACGAAGATGATCGGCGCCAGGATGGTCATCGGCGTCACCAGCACCCGCACGAACAGCGGGATGAAGGCGATGTTCACGATGACGGTGAAAAGGTTCGCCATGTAGAGCGAGCCGATCAGGCCCCAGACAAAGTCCGGATGTTCGACGAACAGCATCGGGCCGGGGCGCAGACCCCAGATGATCATCCCGCCCAGCAGGATCGCCGTGGTCGGCGAGCCCGGGATGCCGAGGGTGAGCATCGGCAGCATGGAGCCGGTCGAGGCGGCGTTGTTGGCGGACTCCGGCGCCGCCACGCCGACCACGTTGCCCTTGCCGAAGGCCTCCGGGTTCTTGGAGAAGGTCTTGGCGAGGCCGTAGGCCATGAGCGAGCCCGGCGTCGCGCCGGCCGCCGGCAGCACGCCGACGATGTAGCCGAGGCCGCCGGCCCAGATCGCGGTGGTCAGGTAGTGCTTGGCGCGCTTGATGTTGTCGACGATCGACCTGAAGGTCGACTTCACGTAGGCCACCTGCGCCGAGCCGCCCGACTGCTCCATGTTCCACAGGATCTCGCCGATGCCGTAGATGCCGATGGCGAGGACCAGGAAGTTGATGCCGTGGAAGAAGCCGTCGATATCGAAGAACACGAGGCGCGGTTTGCCCGACACGACGTCGAGGCCGACCGCCGCCAGCACCAGGCCGATCAGGATCGAGAAGATGGTCTTCGGCAGGTCGTCGCCGCCCAGGCCGATGAAGGTGGCGAAGGCCAGCAGCATGAGGGCGAACTCTTCCTGCGGCCCGAAGGCGAGCGCGAAGGAAGCCAGCGGCGGCGCCGCCAGGGTGAACAGCACCACCGATACGGTGCCGCCGATGAAGGAGGCGATGGCCGCCGCCAGCAGCGCCTGGTCGGCCTTGCCCGCCAGCGCGAGCGGTCTGCCGTCGAAGACCGTCGCCACCGCCGTCGACGCCCCCGGTATGCCGAGCGTGATCGACGAAATGGCGCCGCCGTACATGGCGCCGTAGTATATCGCGGCGAGGAAGATGATCGCCGCGTTCGGCGGCACCAGGAAGGTCAGCGGCAGCAGGATGGCGACGCCGTTGACCGAGCCGAGGCCCGGCATGGCGCCGACGAAGAGGCCGACGATGCAGCCGATGACCATCATCGTCAGGTTGATCGGCTGAGCAGCTTCGACCAGACCGCCCATGAGCGAGGTGAGGATTTCCATGTCCGACTACCGCCTGCGTTTCCTGAGTTGAGTCCTGCCTGAGTGGGCTGTTGCCGCCCCGCGAAGCCGGGCGCCTTGCCTCTGCGCCGTCAGTAGATGATGTCGTAGAGCGGGTAGTAGAGCGGCTCCAGGACGGAGATCCCTTTCGGCAGCGTCGTCGTGAGCGCCCATTCGAAGAGGCAGAACATGACCACCGGGGCGGCGACCGCCAGCGCGATGGTGGTCGTCCAGCTGTGGCGGCCGAGAAAGCGCACGAAGGCGATCATGAAGAAGAAGACGGAGAGATACATGCCGATGATGTGCGTGCCCACCATCAGCAGCACGAGGCCGATGACCACCGGGCCGACCATGGCCAGGGTGTCGGCGGTCATGAAGATTTCCCTCGAGCGCGACTGGGCCGTAGTGCCGCGGAACCACCTGACGATGGTCCAGATGCAGGTACCGAGCATGCCGGCGGACAGCCAGAACGGCCAGGCGCCGCCACCGGGGCCAGAGCCCCTCACCCAACCGATGTTGAGTTCCGTGCTCTTCCACATGATCCCGATGGACATGATCGCGAGAACGATCGCCACCAAAAGTTCGGCAGTACGGACCGTCATAGCGGCGCCTCCTTAGCAAACGCGCAGCAACGAAAAGAACTGAGACTGTATAGATCCGGATGCGGCCTACGGGCCGCGGCGGGCCATCCGGGACGGCAGGGGGCGGGCCGAGGCGCGCCCCCTGCTCCCGCCCAGCCTTACTGGCCGGTGATGGCCGCGGCGCCGACCTTCTCGATCAGCGTCTTGTGGCGCGCGAGCTGCTGCTCGTGGAAGGCCGCCAGCTTGTCGCCGGACACGTACTCGTCGCACATCAGGCCCTCATCCTGGCAGTACTTCTGCCAGGTCTCGGACTCGAACACCTTGCCGAAGAGGTCGATGTAGAACTGCTGCGCCTCTTCCGACATGCCCGGAGGCGCGTTGAAGGAGCGCTGCATGAAGTACACGATGTCGGCGCCCGCCTCCTTGGCCGTCGGCACGTTCGGGAAGAGCTCGAGCCGTTCGTCCGTGAACTGCACCAGCGGCTTGCTCTGCTTGGCCTCGTAGAAGCCCATCTGCTCCGACGGGTTGTTGACCGTGGTGGCGATGTGCTTGCCGATCAGGTTCTTGGCAACGGTGCCGCCGCCCTCGAAGGGAATGTAGGTGATGTTGTCGATGCCGAACTCGGCCTGCAGCATGGCGAAGAGGATGGAGTCCTCCTGGCCCTTGCCGGTGCCGCCGACGTTCCACTGATCGGCCGCCTTCACCGCCTTCACCCAGTCGTCGAGCGACTCGATGCCGCTGTCCGAGGTCACCCAGAGCTGGAAGGTGTCGAGGGCCATGAGGCCGATCGGGGTGAACTTGGTGACGTCGACCCCGAGCCCCTCGTTGATGATGGGCGTGGTGTAGAAGCTGTTGAGCGTGACGAGGACCGTGTGGTCGTCGCCCTCCTTGTCCTGCAGGTAGCGCAGGGCCTCGGCGCCCGAGCCGCCGGGCTTGTTGATCGGAATGAACGGACGCGGGGAGAGGTCTTCCTGCTCGATGATCGACTGGATCAGCCGCGCGAGCTGGTCGGCGCCGCCACCGGTGCCGGCCATGATGATCATCTCGACGGGCTTCCTGGGCTCCCACGCCTGGGCGTCCGAGCTGACGAAACCGGAGAAGGCGACCCCGAGGCCGAGCGCCAAGGCGCCACCGGTCACGATTTTTCTGGATACAGTCATGCTCATTTACCTCCCGATTTTATCTTTTTTGGATAGGGCTTCAGGGTATTCCCCAGAGGGTTGAACACCCAGCGATTTCTGACGGCGATCCTTATCCCTTCATTTTTGCTGATCGAACCACAGGCGCAGCAATGAGCTTCCATGGTGTGTGGTATACAAAATACCGCCCGATGCTCCGCAGGTCTACACCTCTTATTGCCGCAGCCCTAAAATAACTCTCGTGTTGCGCCGCAATATTTGGTCGGTAGACCAGACCAGCCGCCGATTCTTCTCCATTTCTTTCGCCACCACAGGGCGTTGCCGGCTCTCGGCCGCAATACTTGCGTCCCAGAGGCCCGCCGGCAGGTAGAGCTTTTCGCAAGCGCACCACGCCTGCCCCACCACGCCATGGCAAAAGAAAACCCCGCGCCGGCGTGCCGGCGCGGGGCTGCGGAAATCTGACGAAGCCGCCCGCGATTCGCCGCGGGCGCGTTGTCAGTGCATCAGGAGGATCGGCAGATCGCTGTGGTCGACGACGTGCTGCGTGACGCCGCCCAGGATCATCTCGAGCTCGCGGCTGTGCCCATAGGCGCCCATCAGCAGGCAGTCGGCGCCGGCCTTCTTGGCCGTGGCCAGCAGCAGCTCCGGCACCGATTCGTGGCCGCGCTTGAAGCCCTGCACGCTGCTGCGCGCGCCGTGGTTCTCGAGGTAGCGCTGCGCCTCCTCGGCGCTCACTGGCAGCTTGCGGTCGGTGGTGGCGAGGATGGTGACGGCATCGGCCTTCTTCAGGATCGGCAGCGCCGCGGTCATGGCACGCGCTGCCTCGCCGCTGCCGTTCCAGGCGATGGCGACCCGCGCACCGACGCTCGGGGCCGCCTTGGGCGGGCACATGAGCACCAGCTTGCCGGACTCCATCAGCGCCGCCTGCAGGGTGTTGAGGCCGAGGTTCTGGTCGCGGTCGGGCTGCGGCACCACGATGAGGTCGGAGAGCCGGCCGCGCACGCCGATCACGTTGGCCTGCTTGCCGATCACCTCGTGCCAGCTCGCCGAGGCCTCGCCCTCCGGCCAGGTGGCGCCGTCGACCTCCTTGAGGCTCCGCTTGGCGCAGTAGTCGTCGAACAGCTTGCGCATCTTACCCTCCTCCTCGTCGGCGAGGGACTTGGCGGAGGCGGTGATCGTCTGGCGCAGGCTCGCCGGAATGGCGATACCATAGGGGATCATGTCCTCCGGGCGCGGGCGGCAGTGGAGCACTTCGATATGGGCGGCGTGGCGCTTGGCGAGGCTGAGAGCATGATCGAGCACGCCCTCCCCCTTACCGTCGCCGCGCACCGGGACCAGGATGGAACGCAAACTCATTCAGGGCCTCCTCCAAGAGGGCTCCCGCGGGTTCTCCCTCCCGCGGTGAGCCCGGACGATGACAAGGTCTTTGCTACTCCTACTCCCTACCCATGAACCCTGGCGAGCGCGAAGCCGCGCCGCCGCTCAGAACAGACCCTGGATGAGGCCGTCCTTGTCGAGCACGATGCTGTTGGCCGAGGGCACCCGCGGCAGGCCCGGCATGGTCATGATCTCGCCGCAGATCGCCACCACGAAGCCGGCGCCAGCCGAGAGGCGCACTTCGCGAACCGGCACCTCGTGCCCGTCAGGCGCGCCGCGCAGATTCGGGTCGGTGGAGAAGCTGTACTGCGTCTTGGCCATGCAGACGGGGTACTCGCCGTAGCCGTCGGCTTCCCACTGCTTCAGCTGGTCGCGCACCTTCTTGTCGGCGACCGCGCCGGAGGCGCCGTAGATCTGCTTGCAGATGGTGTCGATCTTGTCGAACAGCGGCATCTTGTCCTCATAGAGCGGCTTGAACTTGGCGCCGCCCTTGTCGATCAGGCCGACCACCTTGTTGGCCAGCTCCTCGGTGCCCTCGGAGCCCTTGCCCCAGTGCTCGCAGACCACCGCCTCGACGCCCTGGCTCTTGGCGAACTCCTGGATCGCCTTCAGCTCGGCGTCGGTGTCCTTGACAAAGCGGTTGATGGCCACCACCGCCGGCACGCCGAACTTCTTCACGTTGGCGATGTGGCGGCCGAGGTTGGCGCAGCCCTTCTTCAGGGCGTCGACGTTCTCGTTGCCGAGCGCGTCCTTGGCGACGCCGCCGTGCATCTTCAGCGCGCGCACGGTGGCCACGATGACCACGGCCTGCGGGTCGAGGCCGGCCTTGCGGCACTTGATGTCGAAGAACTTCTCGGCGCCGAGGTCGGCGCCGAAGCCGGCCTCGGTGACCACGTAGTCGGCCAGCTTCAAGGCCGCCTTGGTGGCCGAGACCGAGTTGCAGCCGTGCGCGATGTTGGCGAAGGGGCCGCCGTGGATGAAGGCGGGGTTGTTCTCCAGCGTCTGCACGAAGTTCGGCATCAGCGCGTCCTTCAGCAGCACGGTCATCGGCCCTTCCGCCTTCACGTCGCGCGCATAGACCGGCTTGCGGTCGCGGGTATAGGCGATGACGATATCGCCGAGGCGGCGCTGCAGGTCGGCCAGGCCGTCGGCCAGGCAGAAGATCGCCATGACCTCCGAAGCCACGGTGATGTCGAAGCCGGTCTGGCGCAGGAAGCCGTTGGCGACGCCGCCCAGCGAGCTCACGATGTCGCGCAGCGCGCGGTCGTTCATGTCGAGCACGCGGCGCCAGGCGACGCGGCGGGAGTCGATGTCGAGCTCGTTGCCCCAGTAGATGTGATTATCGATCAGCGCCGACAGCAGGTTGTGCGCCGAGGTGATGGCGTGGAAGTCGCCGGTGAAGTGGAGGTTGATGTCCTCCATCGGCACCACCTGGGCATAGCCGCCGCCGGCCGCGCCGCCCTTCATGCCGAAACAGGGACCGAGCGAGGGCTCGCGCAGGCAGATCATCGCCTTCTTGCCGATGCGGTTGAGGCCGTCGCCGAGGCCCACCGTGGTCGTGGTCTTGCCCTCGCCCGCCGGCGTCGGCGAGATCGCCGTCACCAGGATGAGCTTGCCGTCCTTGTTCTTCTTGATCGATTCGAGGTAGTCGAAGCTGACCTTGGCCTTCGTCGGCCCGTACTGCATCAGCGCGTCGGCGGGGATGCTCAGCTTCTTGCCGATCTCGGTGATCGGCTTCATTTTCGCTTCGCGGGCAATTTCGATGTCGGACTTGGCCATGACGCTGTTCTGCCTGTTATCTGGGGATTGTTGCCTACCCTGGGCCGGCGCGCGGCGGCACGGCGCCGCGGCCGGAGAGGTGCTCGTCGCGCGCGGCTAGCTGCCGAGCTTGTCGCCGGCCTTGAGGCCGGTCTTGGAAGCGTATTCGGCGCCGGCGATCTTCTTCTTGTCGTCGTGCGGTCGCACGCGGTCGACGCGGATGGCGCCGCCCTTGGCGGCGACGGTGATGCTGTCGCCCTCGACCTTCAGCACCGTGCCGGGCGCGCCGTCGCCGGCCACCTTGCGGCTGTCGAAGATCTTCAGCTCGTTGCCCTTGAAGGTGGTCCAGGCGCCCGGCTGCGGATTGGTGCCGCGGATCAGGTTGTAGACCTCGTCGACCGGCTTCGACCAGTCGATCTCGGCGTCCGCCTTGCGGCACCAGCTCTCGTAGGTCGCCTTGCTGTGGTCCTGCGGAGTCTTGGTGATCTTGCCGTCGCGCACCAGGTCGACGCACTCGACCATCGCATCGACGCCCATCGGGAAGAGATGGTCGAAATAGAGCGAGCCGAGGGTGTCGTCCGGGCCGATGTCCACCGTCTTCTGCAGGATGACCGGGCCCTCGTCGAGGCCCTCATCAGGCTCGAAGATGGTGAGGCCGGTCTTCTTCGCGCCCATGATGATGGGCCAGTTGATCGAGCTCGGCCCGCGGTGCAGCGGCAGCAGCGAGGGGTGGTACTGGATGGTGCCCTTGGTCGGCAGATCGATGATCGGCTGCGGCACGAAGAGGGTGACGTAGGCCATGACGCAGAGGTCGGGCTTGAAGGAGCGCATCAGCTCCTCGGCCTCCGGCGTCTTCCACGACGCCGGCTGGTGGACCTTCAGGCCTTTCTCGAGGGCGAACTCCTTCAGAGGGTCGGCCGGCCGCCCCTCCTTGTCGGGCGCGCAGAACACGCCGACCACGTTTTCACCCCGCTCGAGCAGCTTCTCGAGCACCGCTTTGCCAAAGGCCTGTTGTCCGTGGACGACTATGCGCATCCCCGCTCCCCCGTTTGTTGGGTTCTCGTTCCTGAGGTCTCTTACGTCGATCAGTCGCTAATGGGCGCCGCGTCGTCTGATCCCGGCGCGACGCCCTTCGTTCACTCGGCGGCAGCCTTGGCGGCCTCGCCCAGCGCGCCGCTTGCCCAGCACTCCTGGACCTCGTCGTCGGAGTAGCCCAGCACCTGGCGCAAGATCTCCTCGGTGTGCTCGCCCAGGAGCGGCGAGCGCACCACCTCGACCGCCGAGTCCGACAGCTTGATCGGATTGCCCACGGTGAGGTACCTGCCGCGCTCCGGGTGGTCGACCTCGACGATGGTGCCGGTCGCCCGGAGGCTCGGCTCCTCGGCCAGCTCCTTCATGGAGAGGATCGGGCCGCAGGGAATGTCCAGCGGGTTGCAGGCCTCCATGACCTCGAACTTCGTCTTGGTCTTGGTCCACTCCTCGATGGTGTCGAAGATCTGCGGGATCTTGTCGAGGCGGGCCTCCGGCTTGGCGTAGCTCGGGTCGTCCTTCCACTCCGGCTTGCCGATGAGGCCGCAGACGCTGCCCCAGACCGCCGCCTGGGTGATGAAGTAGACGTAGGCGTTGGGGTCGGTTTCCCAGCCCTTGCACTTCACGATCCAGCCCGGCTGGCCGCCGCCCGAGTCGTTGCCGGCGCGCGGCACGGAATCGCCGAAGGGGATGCCCTGGCCGTACTGGCTGTACTCCTTCAGCGGCCCGTGCTCCAGGCGCTGCTGGTCGCGCAGCTTCACGCGGCAGAGGTTCAGCACACCGTCCTGCATGGCCGCCAGCACGCGCTGGCCGCGGCCGGTCTTCTCGCGCTGGAACAGCGCGGTGACGATGCCGAGGGCGAGGTGCAGGCCGGTGCCGGAGTCGCCGATCTGCGCGCCGGTCACGGTCGGCGGGCCGTCGCGGAAGCCGGTCGTCGAGGCGGCGCCGCCGGTGCACTGGGCGACGTTCTCGTAGACCTTGCAGTCCTCGTAGGGGCCGGGGCCGAAGCCCTTCACCGAGGCATAAATCATGCGCGGATTGATCTTCTGCACCTGCTCCCAGCCGAAGCCCATGCGGTCGAGCGCGCCGGGGGCGAAGTTCTCGACCAGCACGTCGCAGGTCTCGACCAGGCGCCGCAGCACCTCCTTGCCCTTCTCGGTCTTGCTGTTCAGCGTGATCGAGCGCTTGTTGTGGTTCAGCATGGTGAAGTAGAGGCTGTCGACATCGGGGATGTCGCGCAGCTGGCCGCGGGTGGCGTCGCCGACGCCGGGGCGCTCGACCTTGATGACGTCGGCGCCGAACCACGCCAGCAGCTGCGTGCAGGTGGGACCCGACTGCACGTGGGTGAAGTCAAGGATGCGGACACCTTCGAGCGCTTTCATTGCGTGCTCCTGCTCTTGAAGAATTGGCTCGCCGGAGCCGGGTTATTTCTTGGAAACCACGCTCTGCGGGTTGAGATTGCCGATGCGGCCGCTCTCGGTGCCGGCCTTCTCGTCGATCACCGCGTTGATGAGCGTCGGCTTGCCGGACTCCAGCGCGGCTTTCACGGCGCGGCTGAGCTCGTCGGGCGAGGTCGCCTCGACACCGACGCCGCCGAAGGCTTCCATCATCTTGTCGTAGCGCGCGCCCTTCACGAAGACGGTCGTCGCCGCGTCGCCGTTGCCCGAGGGGTTCACGTCGGTGCCGCGGTAGATGCCGCCGTTGTTGAACACCACGACGCAGACCGGCAGGTTGTAGCGGCAGATCGTCTCCACCTCCATGCCGGAGAAGCCGAAGGCGCTGTCGCCCTCGACGGCGAGAACCGGGCAGCCGGTCTCGACCGCCGCGGCGATGGCCTGGCCCATGCCGATGCCCATGACGCCCCAGGTGCCGACGTCCAGGCGCTTGCGCGGCTTGTACATGTCGATGATGGAGCGTGCGAAGTCGAGGGTGTTGGCGCCCTCGTTCACCAGCACCACGTCGGGCCGCTCGGCGATGACGTTGCGCAGTGCGCCCAGCGCGCCGTGGAAGTCCATCGGCACGTTGTTGTTGCGCAGGCGCGGCGCCATCTTCGCGATGTTGCCGTCCTTCTTCTCCTTCACCGTCGCGGTCCACTCCGTCGGCGGGTGCTGCCACTTGTCGCCCATGCCCTTCAGCAGGGCGGCGACGCAGGAGCCGATGTCACCGACCAGGGGCGCGGCGATCTCGACGTTGCTGTCCATCTCCCGCGGCTCGATGTCGATGTGGATGAACTTCTGCGTGCCGGCGGCGCCCCAGGTCTTGCCCTTGCCGTGCGACAGCAGCCAGTTGAGGCGCGCGCCGATCAGCAGGACGACGTCGGCTTCCTTCAGCACCAGCGAGCGCGCGGCGCCGGCCGACTGCGGGTGGTCGTCGGGCAGCAGGCCCTTGGCCATGCTCATCGGCAGGTAGGGAATGCCGCTCGTCTCGACCAGCTTGCGGATGTCGTCGTCGACCTGGGCGTAGGCGGCGCCCTTGCCGAGGATGATGAGCGGCCGCTTGGCGCCCTTCAGCAGCTCGAGCGCGCGGGTAACCGCCTCCGGCGCCGGGAGCTGGCGCGGCGCGGCGTCGATCACCTTGACCAGCGACTTGCGGCCGGCCTCGGCCTCCATCACCTGGCCCAGCAGCTTGGCCGGCAGGTCGAGGTAGACGCCGCCGGGACGGCCGGAGACCGCAGCGCGGATCGCGCGGGCCATGCCGATGCCGATATCCTCGGCATGCAGCACGCGGTAGGCGGCCTTGCAGAGTGTCTTGGCGACGGCGAGCTGGTCCATCTCCTCGTAGTCGCCCTGCTGCAGATCGACGATCTCGCGCTCGGAGGAGCCGCTGATGAGGATCATCGGGTAGCAGTTGGTGGTGGCGTGGGCGAGCGCCGTCAGGCCGTTGAGGAAGCCCGGCGCGGAGACCGTCAGGCAGATGCCCGGCTTTTGGGTCAGGAAGCCCGCGATGGCGGCGGCGTAGCCCGCGTTCTGCTCGTGGCGGAACGAAAGGACGCGCATGCCGGCGGCCTGCATGTAGCGGCCGAGGTCGGTGATCGGGATGCCGGGCACCCCGTAAACGGTCTCGATGCCGTTCAGCTTCAGGGCGTCGATGACGAGATGAAAGCCATCCGTCAGCTCCTGCGCCTCGGCAGCCTCACTCACAGAGGGATCAATGCTTTTCGCGGTGACAGACACTGTCCATAGCTCCTTGTTGCCTCCCGGGCTCGCCGCTATTCGCTGCGGCTTCGGCCCCTTGTATCCTTGCGGATGCCTAATCCAGATAGTCGACGTTCGCCTCGATGTGCGCCGCCAGATTGAGGGTGTGCTCGCGCGACAGGCGCTCGGCGAGATCGCTGTCTCGCGCCTCCAGCGCCTCGATGATGTGCATGTGGTCGATGATCGAGCGGTTGGCGCGGTCGAGCTCGCTGATGGTGCGCGCCCGGATGCCCTTCATGTGCAGGAACAGCCGGTCGGCGGTCTCCTTCAGCAGCGTGCAGCCGCTGAGCTCGAGAATCTTCTGGTGGAACTCGATGTTGCGGTCCGAGTACTCGTCGATGTGCGCCTGGACCTGGCCGTCCTTGAACGAGGTGAAGATCTTGCGCAGCGAGGCGATCTCCTCGTCGGTCGCCTTCTCGGTGATCAGGCGGCAGGCCATGCTCTCCAGCGCCGCCCAGAGCGTGATCATCTCCAGGATTTCCTTGCGCGTCTTGCGGACGATGAAGACGCCGCGGCGCGGGATCACGGTCACCAGCCCCTCCTGCTCGAGGCGCGCCAGCGCCTCGCGGATCGGCGTGCGGCTGATGCCGAGCTGCTCGGAAAGCTGCCGCTCGTCGAGCTTCAGCTCGGCATCGTCGGCATAGATGTTCATCGAGGTGATGCCTTCGCGCAGGGTCTCGTAGATGTGCCCCTTCAGGCTGAAGGTGTTCTCGATCGGCTTGAACTCGAGCTTGCTGGGCAGCATGACGATATTCGAGGCCTTCATCGGCGTGGCGACGTGCGAGTGTGCCGA
>Ga0207773_100568_pt1 | contig 13444 bp, 11 predicted proteins | sample TtaePargueraPR_2_FD_187281 | JGI IMG/M metagenome (GOLD analysis project Ga0207773, IMG submission 187281) | Aerobic enrichment media microbial communities from Bioluminiscent Bay, La Parguera, Puerto Rico - Tt and M1 (3) (SPAdes) | ecosystem: Environmental > Aquatic > Marine > Unclassified ...
GGCGGCGCTCTGCTGCGCTGCGCCCTGGCGGCGCGCCCGCTCTCGCCGCTCGCCGAGGTGCCCTGGCGCCTGCTGCTGGGCCCCAATGTGCCGCCGGAGGAGGCCGCCGCCCTCGCCGCGGCGGCGCCTGAGGGCGTGACCGTCGAGCCGGCGCGCCCCGATTTCGTTGCGCTGCTGTGCCGCGCCCGCCTGTCGATCAGCCAGGCCGGCTACAATACCCTGATGGACGTGCTGGCCAGCGGCGTGCCCGGCGTGGTGGTGCCCTTCGCCGGCGGCAACGAGACGGAACAGAGCCAGCGCGCGGCCCTGCTCGCCGCCCAGGGCCTCGTCACCGTCGTCGAGGAGGCGGGCCTGGAGCCGCGCGGGCTGGCGGAAGGGATCGCCCGAGCCCTTGCCCGCAGCGGCCGCCAGCCGGTCCCCTTCCGCATGGACGGCGCCGAGGAGACGGCGCGCGATCTGGCGGCCCGCCTGCGCGAGCTGGCGGCATGAGCGCCGAGACGACCGCCTGGCAGGCCCTGGAGGCCGAGCTGGACGCCTGGGCCGGCGCCGGACGCCGCGCGCAGGTCTGGTGGCGGGACGACGACGCCACCGCGCCCTCGGTCGCCCTCGAGCGCCTGCTCGCGCTCGCGGAGGTGCACCGCGCGCCGCTTGCGCTGGCGGTCATTCCCGCGCGGGCCGGGCCGGCCCTGGCAGCCTGCGTCGCGACGGCCACCGATGTCGCGGTGCTGCAGCATGGCTACGCCCACGAGAACCACGCGCCGGCCGGCGCCAAGAAATGCGAGCTGGTCGACCCTGGCGCGCGTCCGACGCTCACCGCGGAGCTGGAGAACGGCCGCGAGCGCCTCGGCGCGCTGTTCGGCCCCCGCCTGCTGACCGTGATGGTGCCGCCCTGGAACCGCATCGCGCCCGCCCTCGCCCTGCGCCTGCCGGCGCTGGGGTTCACCGGCCTCTCCACCTACCGGGCCCGGACGGCCGCGGAAGCGGCGCCGGGCCTGTGCCAGGTCAACACCCAGGCCGATATCCTGCAGTGGCATCCGCAACGCCGGTTTCTCGGCACGGTCGCGGCACTCGACCTGCTGACGGGCCATCTGGCCGCCAAGCGTCGCGGCGCCGCCGACCCGGACGAGCCCAGCGGCATCCTCAGCCACCATGCCGTGCATGACGAGGCTGCCTGGCGCTTCCTGGACGCGCTGCTCGCGCACCTCGCGCGCCACCCCGCGGTGCAGCTGCTGCCGGCCGCCGAGGCCTTTGCGCCGGCCGCCCGGAGGGCGCCCGCTTGAGGCAGCTCCGCTACCCGCCCCGCCTGCTCTACGGAGACTACCTGCGCAGCGTCGCCGGGCTGTTCGTGGGGCTCGGCGCGCTGATCGCGGTGCCGCCCAGCCTGCCGGTGGTCGCCATCTTCGGCTCGCTGGCCGGGCTCTTCGCCGTCTTCGGCCTGCGCACGCTGCACCGCCACCGCCTGCGGGTGGCGGTGACCGAGGAGGCCATCGCCTGCCGCGGCGCCGTCACGAAGGTCATCGCCTGGCGCGATCTGGACGAGGTGAAACTGCGCTATTTCGGCTCGCGGCGCAGCAAGTGGCGCCCTGCGGGCTCCGGCTTCATGCAGCTGACCCTGAAGGGCGGCGGCACCGGCATGACCTTCGAATCCACCATAGAAGGCTTCGACTGGCTGGCCGGCCGCGCGGCCGTGGCCCTGCGTGCGCGCGGCCTGGAGTTCGACCCGGCCACCGCCACCAACCTGATCGACCTGGGCATCGACCCGGACGACCCCGGCACCCCCGGCGGAACCGCATCTGACGGGTGCCATTCTCCAACAAACAGCCTATAAACGCAGCCGACAGAACGAGATCGGTGCTAGTCCAGGGGGGTCGGGTAGCGAGCGTGCGGGATCTTCTGCGCATAAGGGACCTGCGGGTCAGCTTCGTCCTGCCGGAGGGCAGGCTCGAGGCGGTCCGTGGCGTGAGCTTCCGCGTCCCTGCCGGCAAGACCGTCGCCCTGGTCGGCGAGTCGGGTTCCGGCAAGTCCGTGGTCAGCCAGGCCATCATGGGTATCCTGCCGCGCACCGCCCGCATCGACAGCGGGCGCATCCTGTTCCACGACCCGGTGCTGGCCGCCGACCGCGCCGAGGGCATGATCGACATCGCCGCGCTGCCGCCCGACAGCCCGCAGATGCGGGCCATCCGCGGTGCGCGGATCTCCATCATCTTCCAGGAGCCGATGACCTCGCTGTCGCCGGTCCACACGGTCGGCAATCAGATCTGCGAGGCGCTGCGCCTGCACCGCACGGTCGGCGCCGCCGAGGGCGAGACCCTGGTGAAGGAGATGCTGCACCTGGTCGGTTTTCCCGACCCTGTCAAGGCGATGAAGACCTATCCCTTCGAGCTGTCGGGCGGCCTGCGCCAGCGCGCGATGATCGCCATGGCGCTGGTCTGCCGCCCGGCGCTGCTGATCGCCGACGAGCCGACGACGGCGCTCGACGTCACCATCCAGGCGCAGATCCTGAAGCTGCTGAAGGACCTGCAAGGCGAGCTCGGGATGGCGGTGCTGATCATCACGCACGACCTCGGCGTGGTAGCTAACGTCGCCGACGAGGTGGTGGTGATGTACCACGGCGAGGTGATGGAGAGCGGTCCGCTGGAAGACATCTTCCGCGCGCCGCAGCACCCCTACCTGAAGGCTCTGCTGCGCGCCGTGCCGCGCTTCCACATGAAGCCCGGTGAGCGCCTGGTGCCGATCCGCGAGATCAAGCAGCAGGGGGACACGGCGTTCCTCAGCAAGGAAGCGACGCCCTCGGCCCCGCCCGCCGGCAGCGCCGAGGGCCCGCTGCTCAAGGTCGAGCACGTCAGCAAGCGCTACGCCATCCGCAAGGGCGGCCTGCTGGGCGGCGGTCACGCCGGCAGCCTGCTGGCGGTGGACGACGTGAGCTTCACGGTGCGGCGCGGCGAGTGCCTGGGCCTGGTCGGCGAGAGCGGCTGCGGCAAGACCACGCTGTCGAAGATGATCCTGCGCGCCCTGCGCCCGGACGAAGGCAGCATCACGTTCACGGAGTACGGCGCGGCGGGCGAGGGCAAGGAGACCGACGTGCTGGCGCTCGGCGGCGACGCGCTGATGGAGTTCCGCAAGAAGATCCAGTTCGTCTTCCAGGATCCCTTCTCGTCGCTGAATCCGCGCATGACGGTCGGCGAGATCCTGGCCGAGCCGCTGGTCATCCACCGCATCGGAACGGCGGCCGAGCGGCGCCGCATCGTCGAGGAGCTGATGGGGGTGGTCGGCCTGAACCGCCAGCACATCAGGCGCTACCCGCACAGCTTCTCGGGCGGCCAGCGTCAGCGCATCGGCATCGCGCGCGCCCTGGCGCTGCGCCCGCAGCTGCTGATCTGCGACGAGCCGGTGTCCGCCCTCGACGTGTCGATCCAGGCGCAGATCCTGAACCTGCTGAAGGACCTGCAGCGCAACCTCGGCCTGACCTACATCTTCATCAGCCACAACCTCGCAGTGGTGGACTACATCGCCGACCGCATCGCGGTGATGTGCCGCGGCCGGCTGGTGGAGGTCGCGCCGCGCGCCCAGCTGTTCCGCAACCCGGTGCATCCCTACACGCAGTCCCTGCTGGCAGCGGTGCCGGAGCCCAGCCTCGACGACCGCCTCGACCTGACCGCGCTGATGGAGGGCCGCGCCTCCGATCCTGGCGCCTGGCCGGAGCCCTTCCGCATCGGCGGCGAGGCCCGCCTTACCATGGTCGAGCTCGTCGACGGCCACTGGGTGCGCGCGACCGAGGCCGGCGCCGGGCGGCTGCGCGAGCAGTACGGACGCCCCCTTCCCTGCGGCGCGGCCCGCGTCCTTCCAGAGACGGCGAAGATCTGAGTCCATGCTGAGCTACTTCGTGCGCCGCATCCTGGTGATGATCCCGACGCTGCTGGTCATCAGCCTGGTGGTCTTCGTCATCATCCAGCTGCCGCCCGGCGACTACCTCGAGACCATGATCAGCGAGCTGCAGGCGCAGGGCGAGAACATCGATCCCGCCCGCATCGAGTTCCTGCGCCGGCAGTACGGCCTCGACCGCCCGATGATCGAGCAGTACTGGGTCTGGCTGATCGGCCTGCTGCAGGGCGACCTCGGCTACTCCTTCGAGTTCGAGCTGCCGGTTGCCGACGTGATCGGCGCGCGCTTCTGGTTCACCGCGCTGCTGGCACTGTCGACCACGCTGCTGACCTACGTCATCGCCTTCCCGATCGGGATCTACTCGGCGGTCCGGCAGTACTCCATCGGCGACTACGCGGCGACCCTGTTCGGCTATTTCGGCCTCGCCATGCCGAACTTCCTGCTCGCCCTCATCCTGATGTACTACGCCAACGTCTGGTTCGGCATGTCGATCGGCGGCCTGATGGATCCGCAGTACATCGACCAGCCCTGGTCGTTCGACAAGGCGCTGTCGGTGATGAACCACCTGTGGATTCCGATGATCATCATCGGCACCGCCGGCACCGCGGCGATGATCCGCCGGCTGCGCGCCAACATGCTGGACGAGTTGCAGAAGCAGTACGTAGTGACGGCGCGCGCCAAGGGGCTTTCGCCGCTGAAGGCGATCCTGAAATACCCGCTGCGCCTGTCGCTGAACCATGCGATCGCCGACATCGGGCAGATCCTGCCGGCGATGATCTCCGGCTCGGCGCTGGTTGCCGTCGTCATGGACCTGCCGACCAACGGGCCGCTGCTGCTGCGCTCGCTGCAGAGCCAGGACATGTACCTGGCCGGCGCGTTCCTGATGTTCGAGGCCGTGCTGGTGGTGATCGGCGTGTTCATTTCCGACGTGCTGCTCGCGATGCTCGACCCGCGCATCCGCCTGGGCGGGGGGGCCACGAAGTGAGCGACCGCGACCTCATGCCGGGCGAGCGCCTGCCGCACTACGTAAACGAGAAGCCATTCGACCCCTACACCGTCGAGCAGCTCTCGCCGCAGCAGGAACGCTATTACCAGGCGCCGGAGTGGCGCATCGTGTGGTGGCGCTTCCGGCGCCACCGCGTCGCCGTGTGGTCGGGCGCCTTCCTGATCGCCATGTATCTCGCCATCGTCGTCTGCGAGTTCCTCGCGCCCTACAACCTGCACACCCGCAACATCCAGCACATCTACGCACCGCCTCAGGCGGTGCACCTGTTCCACGACGGCGCGTTCGTCGGGCCCTTCGTCTACGGCTTCGATCACAAGCTGAACATGGAGACGCTGTCGCGCGTCTACACGCCCAATCCCGACAAAGTGCAGCCGCTGCGCTTCTTCTGCCGCGGCGACAGCTACACCTTCTGGAATCTTTTCGAAGCCGACCTGCACCTCTTCTGCCCCGCCGAAGGCGGCACGGCCTTCCTGCTCGGCACCGACCGGCTGGGACGCGACATGCTGAGCCGCGTCATCTACGGCGCGCGCATCTCGCTCTCGGTCGCGCTCATCGCCGTCGCCATCTCCTTCGTGCTCGGCATCGTCATCGGCGGCGCTGCGGGCTACTTCGGCGGCTTTGTCGACGCGCTGACCCTGCGCACCATTGAGATCATCCGCTCCTTCCCCGAGATCCCGCTGTTCATGACGCTGTCGGCGCTGCTGCCGGTGACCTGGAGCCCCGTCGGCGTGTTCGCCGGCATCTGCGTGATCATCGGCTTCCTCGAGTGGCCGGGCCTCGCCCGAGCGGTGCGGGCCAAGTTCCTCTCGCTCCGCGAGGAAGATTTCACCACGGCCGCGCAGCTGATGGGCGCCTCGCCGGCGCGCATCATCGGGCGCCACCTGCTGCCCAGCTTCACCAGCCACTTGATCGCCTCGCTGACGGTGTCGATCCCGACGGCGATCCTGGGCGAGACGGCGCTGTCCTTTCTCGGCATCGGCCTGCGCCCGCCGGTGACCTCCTGGGGCGTGGTATTGAACGAGGCGCAGAACCCCAGCGTCATCGTGGTCTATCCCTGGCTGCTGCTGCCGGTGATCCCGCTGTTCCTGGTGGTGCTCGCCTTCAACTTCCTCGGCGACGGCCTGCGCGACGCCGCAGACCCCTACAGCTGATCCCTCACCGCGCGATGACGACGAGGTCGAGCGGCGCCTCGATCCCGTCGACGTGAGCGCCGCTGACGACCGCCGGCGCGCCCTCGGGCAGGTAGCCCTGTGCCTGCGCCAGCGCGAAACTGCCACGATCGCAGAGCGCGCGGGTGCCCAGCACCTTGTTGTGCTTCTCCAGCTTGGCGGCGAGGTTCACCGCCTCGCCGATCACCGTGTACTCGAGGCGCGTGTCGTCGCCGACGGCGCCGAACAGCACGCGGCCGGTCGCCACCGCGCCGTTGACCGGCGGACAGCCGCGGCCCAAGCGGCCGCGGTCCTCCTGCCAGGCAGTGGCCGCCGCCATGGCTGCCTCCAGCGCGCCCAGAGCCTCGGCGGCCGCGCGTGAGGACGGCCGTGTCGCGCCGAAGGTCGCGAGGATGCCGTCGCCGAGGAACTTGTCGATGCTGCCGCCGTGGCGCCGAATCACCGGGACCATGCGGCCCTGGTATTCCGCAAGCAGGCTGACCGCCTCCTGCGGCGGCAGCTTGACCGCCAGCTCGGTGAAGCCGCGCAGGTCGAGGGTGAGGATCGCGGCGTCGCGCAGCTCGCCCTCGCCGGCGCGGATGTCGTGCTCGGCTCCTTTGATGCGGGCGGCGATTTCCGGGGCGAAGAAGCGCGACAGCTCGCGTGCGGCGGCCTGCTCCGTGACCGCACGCACCAGCAGGCCCTTGCCGCGGGTGATGGCGGCGGCGATCAACGCCGTGACGACGAGGATGGAGATGATCTTGTCGAATTCGGCGCCGAGCAGGACGGAGTTGGAGGTGAGGTAGGCGACATAGTCGCGCGTGACCATGGCGTCGGCCGGGTCGGCGTAGACCACGTAGGCGATGAGCGCGCCCCAGCCGAGCGCCGCGAGCGCGCCGGCCAGGATGACGAAGCGGGCGTCGAAGCGCAGCGCCCGCAGCGCGATGAAGATGAAGACGTAGAGCAGCGTCGGCGCCTTCAGATAGAACGAGGGCGGCTGCATGTACTGGATGTGGAAGCTCCAGATCAGCACGATCAGCAGCGTGACGTCGATGAAGACGGAGAGCGCCAGCGCCCAGTCCGGCAGCCGCCCCAGATGGGCCCAGGCGAGGCGCGCGAGCGTCACCGCAAGATAGAGGGCGAGCGCCCAGGGCACCGGAGCGAAGTCGACGCCGGCCGGCTTCGGCGAGAGGGCGTAGAGCGTGCCGAAGGTGAGCACGATGGCGAGCTGCACCCAGGAGATGAGCCGCTCCGTCGCGTCTTCCTGGGCGCGCACGGCGCGGCGCACCCGCTCCGGCAGGTGGGTTTCAGGTTGCCTGCGCCACCAGTTCAGCATCAGCGCTTCGCAAGCTGTGAGACGCGGTCAGGGCGTCAGCACGAGGCCCTCGCGCGCGACCACCGTGCCCGGCCGCGCCGCCTCGGCGTCACGCGCCACGCCGTCCATGAAGGTGTCGTCGTGGCTGGGATCGTGGTGGAAGAGCACCAGTTTCGCGACGCCGGCCTTGTCGCAGAGCCGCACGCCTTCCTGCCAGGTGGAATGTCCCCAGTTGCGGTACTTCGGGTATTCCTCGTCGGTGTAGGTGCTGTCGTAGATGACGAGGTCGGCACCCTCGATGAGCTCCAGGATGTTGCGGTCGAGGCGCGCCTCGTCGTGCTCGGTGTCGGTCACGTAGCAGAGCGAGCGGCCGCCGTAGTCGATCCGGTAGCCGGTGGCGCCGTTGGGGTGGTTGAGCGGCGCGGTGATCAGGCGCACACCCGGCTTGGGCTCCAGCACGTCGCCGGCGGTGAAGTCGTGGAAGGAGACGTTGGCGGCGAAGATCTTCGGCGGCACCGGAAAGAGCGGCGCGTTCATGAACTGGACCAGCACGTCGTGCAGCGTCAGTTCCGGGATCAGGTGGCCGGCCCAGAGGCGGATGCGGTTGCGCTTGTCGAACAGCGGGGCGAAGAAGGGCAGGCCGACGATGTGGTCGTGATGGGTGTGAGTGAGGAAGATGTCCGCCTCGAGCGGCGCGTTCTGGTACAGCTGCTTGCCGAGCGGCCGCAGGCCGGTGCCGGCGTCAAAGATCAGCAGCTTGTCGCCGCAATGGACCTCCAGGCAGGAAGTATTGCCGCCGTAGCGCGAGTAACTGTCGCCTGGACAGGAGATCGACCCCCGCGTTCCCCAAAAACGGACAAAAAAATCTGAACCGTTCTGCAAATTGCCAGTATCCCTTCGGTCCGACAGTCTTTATTCAGGCCTGCAGATCCGGCGGTACCCAGAATTGCTTTGCCATAATTGCGCTACTCTAGCCCCTCGCCCGAACGCGCCCCAATGAAATTTAGCCGAATCCCGGCGGGCGCCGCAGGCCCGCGATGAGCGAGCCGCAAGGCACTCGGACGCCGCTGGTGGCCCTCGGCCTGGCCCTGGTCGTGTTCGCCGCCTTCAGCCAGTTCAAGCTGCCGGTCGTGCTGCCGGTCCTGCTGGAGGACTACGGCTACGGCCGCGTCCTCGCCGGCGGCTTCATGTCGATCTTCGCCGTCTTCGGCATCCTGCTGTCGGTGCCGATCGGCCGGCTGGTCGCCCGCCGCGGCGCCCTGGCGCTGGTGATGGCGGCGCTGCCGGTGATGGCGCTGGGCAGCGCGCTCTGCCTGGTCGCCCCGCAGTGGGGGACGATGATGCTGGCGGGGCGCGGCCTCGAGGGCGCCGCCTTCGCGGTTCTCGCCGTTGCCGGCCCGGCGCTTGCCACCGCCAACGCAGCACCGCGCCACCGCCCCCTGGTGATCGGTCTCATCGCCGCCTGGGTGCCGACCGGCCAGCTGCTGGCCGCGCTGCTCGGCCCGGTGGCGCTCAACACCGCCGGCTGGCAGAGCCTCTGGATCGTCTGCCTGCTGCTCGCCGCCCTGCTCGCGGGCTGGACCTGGCACGCCATGACGTGCGGGCCGCGCGGCACCACCCGCCGCGCGACGGCCGCCGCCGCGCCGGCGCCGCGCTGGAGCCGCGCGCAGTGGATCGCCCTGCTGCTCACCGGCAGCGTCTTTACGCTGTGGACCGGCCAGTACCTCGCCTACATGACCTGGCTGCCCGCCTATCTGGTCGAGGTGCAGGGCCTGAGCGTCGAGCGCGCCATCGGCGGCTATCTCATTCCCGTGGTGCTGGTCGGCGCGTTCAACCTGACCACCGGCTTCCTCATGCAGCGCGGCTGGCGCGCGCAGCGCCTGTTGTTCGGCGCCGTCGTCATCCAGGCCGCCATCTGGTGGCTGCTGCCGGTGACCGACAGCGGCGCCGCCGGGCTGCTCTCGCTGGTCGTCTACGGCGTCACCTCCGGTGTCGCCCCGACCTGCCTCTTCGCGCTCTCGGCACACCTGGTCGCCACCCCCGGCGAGACAGCGCGCGCCTTCGGCGTCACCATGACCGGGCGCAATCTGGGGGTGCTCGGCGGGCCGCTGCTGCTGGCGCTCGCCGTTGAATCGAGCGGCGGCTGGCTTGCCGGCAGCCTGCTCTTTGCCGGCCTCACCACCCTGGCCGTCGGCCTCTGCGGGGCGCTGCTCATCATGGTGCCGCGGGCCGAGCGCCACAGCCTGCAGCCTGCGGCTTCGGCAGGCGCCTGAGCGGCTTAGGGCACCAGGCGGTAGCCGCCGGGCTCGGTGACCAGGATCTCGGCCGCCGAGGGGTCCTCCTCGATCTTCTGGCGCAGCCGGTACACGTGGGTCTCCAGCGTGTGGGTGGTGACCCCGGCGTTGTAGCCCCACACCTCGCCCAGCAGCTTGTCGCGTCCGACGACGGCGTCGCCGCTGCGGTAGAGGTACTTCAGGATCGAGGTTTCCTTCTCGGTCAGGCGCACCTTCTTCTTGGACTCGCCGTGGGTCAGCAGCTTGGCGCTGGGCCGGAAGGTGTAGGGCCCGATGGTGAAGACGGCGTCCTCGCTCTGCTCGTGCTGGCGCAGCTGAGCACGCATCCGGGCCAGCAGGACGCCGAGACGGAAGGGCTTGGTGACGTAGTCGTTGGCGCCGGCGTCCAGCGCCAGGATGGTGTCGGCGTCCGACTCCGCCGCCGTCAGCATGATGATCGGCGACTTCACCCCGCCGCGCCGCATCAAGCGACAGACCTCGCGCCCGTCCATGTCCGGCAGACCGACGTCGAGCAGGATGAGGTCGTGATGCTCCGCCTTGGCCAGCTCGATGCCGTTGGCGCCGGTGGCGGCCTCGGCGGTGTCGAACTCCTCGTGCAGCCGCAGCTGCTCGCTCAGCGACTGGCGCAGCGCCTCGTCATCGTCGATCAGAAGGATCTTCTTGCCGCTCGCGCCGCTCATCCGGGAAGGCCTGACTCAGAAAAACCGCGGGTGGTACTGTGGATTTCTCCATTAGCACTGCTGCCGGAAGGGTTCAAGCGGACCGCCCGGCCGCCAGCCGCCGGACCGCCGCATGGAGGGCGTGGCCAGGGTCGGCCAGGGCGTCGACAGCGCTGAAGTGATGCAGGCCCGGCATGGCGACCTCGTCGAGGGGCAGGCCGCGGGCCTGCCAGGCGGCGGCGTATTCCGCGTGCTGGCGCAGGAACTCGTCGGTCTCCTCGGCGCCCACCGCGAGCAGCAGCGGCGGCGCGCGGTGCGGCAGGCGATGCAGCGGGCTCCACGGAGCAACCTCTTCCGCCGCGATGTTCAGCACCTTGTTGTGATAGCTGAGGCGGATCGGCTCCAGGTCGTAGACGCCCGAGATGGCGCAGCCGCCGCACAGCAGGTCGCGCGGCAGGTCCGACGCGAAGGCCGGCCAGTCGGTCGACACCGCCATGGCCGCGAGGTGGCCGCCGGCGGAATGGCCGGCAACCACGATCCGGGCGGGGTCGATGCCGTGCGCGCCGGCGTTGCGCCAGAGCCAGGCGAGCGCGCGGCGCACCTGGTCGATCATGGTGCCGATCTGGCCGGCCGGCGCGAGGACGTAGTTCACGCTGGCAAAGGCCATGCCCGCCGCGGCGAAGGCCGGGGCCATGTAGCTGTAGTCGCTCTTGTCGAGGCCTTGCCAGTAGCCACCGTGGACGAAGGCGAGCAGCGGCGCGTCCTTCGCCCCGGCGAGAGGAAAGAGATCCAGCGTCTCGGCCGGCGTCGGGCCGTAGGGCAGGTCGAGGCGGGCCGGCAGCCGTTCGCGCACGGCCGCGCTGTCGCTGGCCCAGCGCGCGAAGAACTGCGCGTGCTCCGGCCAGCGGCCGCGCAGGTTCAGCTCGCGGTCGAGCGCCGCTTGGTCGTAGTCGCGGAAGATCGCGGCGGTTTCACCGGTGCCGGCCTTGGCCATGGCGCAGTTCCCCTCCCCACGGCCCCCCTGGGGCCGGCTGCGGCACCCGTGAAAAGCTGGCGTTTTCGCCTGGGCGCCCTTATCTCTTCACTGGAACGGCGGCACCGCAGGCGCCGCCGGCCGGTAAGGTGACCGATCGACGCCCGACAGTCCAGATGCAGCAGACCGCCCCCAGTCCCGCCCCGCGGCCGAAATCGCCGGACGCCGCCGTCTTGCAGGCGGTCGAGCGGGCGCTGGCCGAGTTGCGGCGCGGCGCCACCGTGGTTCTGCACGACTGGTCGGGACAGGGGGCGCTGGTGCAGGCGGCCGAGGAGGCCACGGCCGCCGGGCTCGACGCCCTGCGACGGCTGACCGGCACCGAGCCCCTGCTGCTGCTCACCGCCCGCCGTGCCCAGGCGCTGGGACTGCCTGGCGCGGAGCCGCTGATCGCCAGCGGCGGGGTCATGGCACTGGCGCTCGAGAGCGACGAGGCCGACCGCATCCGCACCCTTGCTGACCCGACCGCACCACGCGAGGAGTCGCCCCGGGCGCACCGCGCGGCAAACGCGCCGGCCGGCCTGGATATCGCCGCGGTGGAACTCACTAAGCTGGCGCGCCTGCTGCCGGCCGCCCTGCTGGCGCCGCTGCCCGGGCAGCCGGTGCAGAGCCCGGTGGCCTGGGCCGATGCCCGCGATCTCATGGCGGTTTCCGCCGCCAACGTCGCCGAGTACCGCTTCGCCGCCGCGCGCGGCCTCACCAAGGTGGCCGAGGCGGCCGTGCCTCTGGCCGGGGCCGAGCAGGCACGCATCGTCGCCTTCCGGCCCGACGACGGCGGCATGGAGCACCTCGCCATCGTGGTCGGCGAGCCGAAGCCCGACGCCCCGGTGCTGGTGCGCCTGCATTCCGAGTGCTTTACCGGCGACTTGCTGGGCTCGCTGCGCTGCGACTGCGGCGACCAGCTGCGCGGCGCCATTCACGCGATGGCCGAGGCCGGCGGCGGCATCGTGCTGTACCTGATGCAGGAAGGCCGCGGCATCGGCCTGGTGAACAAGCTGCGCGCCTACACACTGCAGGACCGCGGCGCCGACACCCTGGACGCCAACGAGCAGCTCGGCTTCGACGCCGACGAGCGCGTCTACCTGCCGGCGGCCCAGATCCTGCACCACCTCGGCTTCCGCAAGGTCCGCCTGCTGACCAACAATCCGCAGAAGGTGGCCGCCCTCAGCCGTTTCGGCATCGCCGTGGAGGAGAGGGTCGGCCACAGCTTCCCGTCCAACGGGCACAACGAGTTCTACCTCGCCACCAAGGCGACGCGGTTCGGGCACCTGTTCTAAGCCTCCACCTCTTCGACGCCTCGTCCGGCCGGCCCGGCAAATCCGTCGCCGCGCGCCGGGCAGAAGCTGCAGCGCGAGCGCGCGAACCCAGCCCCGCCTCCGCTAATGCCTTGATCTTTATGAGGCTCCTCCCTGGCCCGCTTCTTGCTGAAAGAAGCGTCGGAGGATCTATGAACGACCTGGAATTCGTCGGCGACTACCGCCAGCCGCAGCTGAGCGCGCGGCAGCGCGCGCTCGGCCATGACGGCAGCAGCGCGGGCAAGATCACCTTCGGCGACTTCCTCGACGTCATCAATCCGCTGCAGCACATCCCCGTCGTCTCGAACATCTACAGGGCCATCACCGGCGACGAGATCAGCCCGCACGCCCGCATCCTCGGCGACACGCTGTTCGGCGGCCCGACCGGCTTCCTGTCCTCCGTCGCCAACGTGCTCTACGAGGAAATTGCCGGCGAAGACATCGGTGAAACGGCGATCGCCCTCTTCACCGGCGACGACAAGGAAGATCCGACCGGACAGTTCGCCGGCGATGAGGGCCTCGGGGCACCCGAGGCGGCGCCGCTGGAGACCGCTGCCGGCGCGGCGGTTCCCGCGGTCGGCGGTGAGAGCCTGCCGACCGGCACCTCTGCCGAGCTGCCGGAAGCGGCGCCCGGCATGCTGACCGGCCAGGACGCGCTCGACGCGCTGTTCCTGGATCTGCGCGGCCCGCGCCGCGATGCTGCGGCCATGCCTCTGGCAGAGCCGGAGGCGGCGGGGTTGCCGCTCCCGGCCCGGGCGGGCGAGGCCGCCGCGGCGAAGTCCTATCCCCTGCCGCCGCGTCACGTGAGGGTTCCG
>Ga0207773_100570_pt1 | contig 13421 bp, 8 predicted proteins | sample TtaePargueraPR_2_FD_187281 | JGI IMG/M metagenome (GOLD analysis project Ga0207773, IMG submission 187281) | Aerobic enrichment media microbial communities from Bioluminiscent Bay, La Parguera, Puerto Rico - Tt and M1 (3) (SPAdes) | ecosystem: Environmental > Aquatic > Marine > Unclassified ...
CCTAAGAGCCTGGCACGCCGGGAGAGGCAAATGGGGACATGACACTGATCTTAATTCTTCCTCCATAGGAATAGAACTGGACAACAATGGTAAAGAGCCCTTTGCTGAAGCGCAAATTCAAAGCCTGTTGAAATTGCTCAAAAGCCTCAAAGAAAATTATAATATCCCAACGGCTAATTTTATCGGGCATGCTGACATCGCCCCTTCCCGTAAGTCAGACCCAAATATATATTTTCCGTGGAAAAGGTTGGCAGATGAAGGTTTTGGCTTTTGGTACGATGATTATATGATCATGGAAATAGCTATCCCAAATGAGACAGGTTACACTACTGAAGAAGTCATGCTAGAAACAGTCCCTTCCTCTTTTTCTCCAATAGAGGCTCTGAGGATAATAGGTTATGATGTCAGTAATCTCGATGCTGCAATTCGGGCATTTAAGCTTCACTTTGTTCAAAAAGACATCGAATCAGGCTTGACCAAAAACGACATTCGCATTTTGCACAACTTGTACAAAAAATACTTATAAGCTTAGTCCTCAAAAACTTGCTCATTTCCCTCCAAGAATGCCTACTAAAACAAGTTTAAAGTCGTATATTCTTCCATAAAATAGCTTAAAGAGTGATTGGGTTATTTCCGACCTGAAATTCCAAATCCCCCATTGAGCCAAATAGATAATCCAGTGATTATGTCAAATCCCTATTTTCAGGGATGCCTTAAGGGCCAAATAAAAACATCTTTGTATTAGAAGTGATAAACTAATCCAGGGATCGATCACCCCATTTGTCAAATAAAACCGATATGTATGCTATTAATTGCGGATAGTGGTTCTACCAAAACTGATTGGAAACTGGTGGATGAAGAGGGAAAGACCATCAATTCAGTGCAATGCAGAGGGCTTAACCCTTATTTTTTGACAGAAACTGAAATTTCTCAGGTAATTCAAAAAGAAGTATTCCCCAAAGCCCCACAAGTGGACAAGGTCATCTTTTATGGTGCAGGATGTGGCCTTCCCGCCAAAGTTACCCAAGTAAGATCAGCTATAGAAGCAGTCCTGCCAGTTAAATATCCGACCGAAGTCTATGGGGATATTTTAGGCGCAGCAAGAAGCTTGCTTCAAGATCAACCAGGCATCACTTGTATCCTTGGAACAGGTGCCAATTCTTGTGTTTACGATGGGCATGATATTGTCGAAAATGTCCCCTCACTTGGCTATATCTTGGCCGATTGGGGAAGTGGGACGGTCCTATGCAAAGACCTTATCGCCTTGGTCCTTCAGAAAAAAATGGACAGGGAAGTCATTGAGGATTTTTTCTCCACCTACCCCATGGATCAAAGGGAGATTTTGGACAAGATCTACAACAAACCGCAGGCCAACCGTTTTCTGGCCTCTTTCACCCCATTTCTATTGAAGCATGCCGGCAATAAATCATGCCAAAAAATAATCAAAGCTAATTTCAGGCAGTTTTTCACCTATTATGTATTGCCATATGGTGACAAAAGACTTTCCTTGCCCCTCACTTTTACAGGCTCTATCGCTTACCATTTTAGTGATTTCCTCCATGAAACTGCGAATGATTTCGGATTGAAAATCAATACAATTGTACAGCATCCCATGAGGGGCCTGGTCAAATACCATTGCCAAACTTTACCTGCTATAAAATAAAACACCATGTCTGATTTAATGATCCCTACCACAGAAACCCATTCCCTATATAAAAACCTAGACCTGATGCCTGCTAATGAATTGCTGGCCAATATTAATAGAGAAGACCAAAAAGTGGCCATTGCCATAGAGAAAGTGATCCCTCAAATCCAACAACTGGTGGAGGCTGCTACAGAAAAGATGAAAGCAGGGGGAAGGCTTTTTTATATAGGTGCAGGCACCTCCGGAAGGCTAGGCATATTGGATGCCTCTGAAATCCCACCTACTTATGGCGCTTCCCCGGAGTTGGTAATTGGCATAATAGCAGGGGGAGACAAAGCCATCCGTAAGGCAGTTGAGGGAGCGGAAGACGACCCAAATCAAGCCTGGACAGACTTAACTAAACATCATATCAACCCCAATGACACCCTCATTGGCATAGCCGCCTCGGGAAAAACCCCCTATGTACTGGGCGGGCTTCAAGCAGCCAAATCCCACGGGATACTCACCGGCAGTATTTCCTGCAACCGCAATGCTGCCATTTCTGCCGCTGTGGACTTCCCCATAGAAATAGAAGTTGGGCCGGAGTTTGTCACCGGAAGCACAAGAATGAAAGCAGGTACCGCCCAAAAATTGGTGCTCAATATGATCAGCACCAGCCTTATGATCTTATTGGGAAAGGTAAAAGGAAACAAAATGGTGAATATGCAACTCAGCAATCAAAAATTAGTCAACAGAGGTGTGCGGATGGTTCAGGAAGAGATCCCAACCCTGGATGAACATGCAGCTCTGGACCTATTAAATAAATTCGGTTCCGTGAGGAAAGCGGTGGAAGCTTATCAAAATCAACAAATACCCAAACCATAACCAGCTATGACTTCCATTCTAAAATATTTTAATGTCCTTTTAGTTGTTATTTTTTTACTTATCTCCCAGTATACATTAAGCCAACAAGCCCCTCCCAAGCGGGAACTCCGAGCTGCCTGGATAGCCACGGTGAACAATATCGACTGGCCCAGCAAACCTGGACTGTCCTCTTCACAACAGCAGGTTGAATACATCCTGCTTCTGGATAAACTCAAAGCAGCAGGAATGAATGCCATTATCATGCAAATCCGGCCTACCGCAGACACCTTTTATCCTTCCAGTTATGAACCCTGGTCGGCTTACCTTACCGGAAAACAAGGGCTTGCCCCAACCCCTTACTATAACCCTTTGGAATTCATGATCACAGAAGCCAAAAAGAAGGGATTGGAATTCCATGCTTGGTTTAACCCTTACCGGGCCTCCAACAGCAAAGATTTTATCCCTTCTGCGGAACATCCCTTGGTCCGGCATCCTGATTGGTTTGTCCAATATGGCGGAAAGTGGTACTATGACCCGGGAATACCGGAGGCAAGGGAATTTGTATTGCAATCCATCATTGAGGTAATCAAGCATTATGATTTGGACGCCGTACACTTTGACGATTATTTCTACCCCTACAAGATCGCCAATGAAGATTTCCCCGACAGCAGTTCCTTTTCCCGTTACGGACATCGGTTTGACAATATTGAGGATTGGCGCAGGCACAATGTTGATTACTTTGTGGAAGAACTTTCCGAAAGAATTAAAGCCGAAAAACCCTTTGTAAAATTTGGTATTAGCCCATTTGGGGTATGGAGAAATAAAGACAAAGATCCTATGGGATCTGACACGAAAGCTGGTCAAACCAATTATGACGACCTCTATGCGGATGTATTAAAATGGCTGCGGGAAGGCTGGATAGATTATGTCACTCCACAGGTCTATTGGCATATTGGCTTTGAGCTTGCTGAGTACAAAACCTTGGTAAAATGGTGGACAGATAACAGTTATGGCCGCCATGTATATATCGGTCAAGGAATTTATCGCATCGGACAGAAAGGGTGGGAAGACAAAAACGAGGTTGTCAACCAAATCCATTACAATAGGACTTTCCCCATCGTAAAGGGCAGCATGTTTTTCAGTGCAAAAACGATAGCTGAAAACAAAGAAAATGTCAATGCACAACTGGCAATGGCCTACCCCAGCCAAGCTCTTCCTCCGACTATGTCCTGGATCGATCAAACGGCACCCGGATCCCCAAAATCTCTGACGGCATGTGGAAGCCCTGAGCAAGGTATTCAATTAAAATGGCCTTCCAATTTAGAGGATGATGCAGCATATTTCGTAATTTATCGGTCAGAAGGCGAAAAAGCTGTGGACTATAACAATCCAGAACAAATAATAGACAAGGTCCCATTTTCTGCAGAAATCAATCAAACCTGGGTAGATGAAAACATTGATAAAAGGACACACTACCAATACTGCATCACAGCTGTGGACAGACTGCATAACGAAAGTAAGCCTTCACCAATTCTTGAGATAAAAACCAAGGGTAAAAGGAAAACCATCAAAACCCCATAAAACATGAGTCAAAGCCTTGTATTCATTGTCATCATTTCTTATTTCTTGCTACTATTATTAATCAGTTACCTGACCTCAAGAAAGACCGATGACTTGACATTCTACACGGCCAACAAGCAATCTCCTTGGTATTTGGTGGCCTTTGGGATGGTAGGCGCTTCTCTATCCGGAGTAACCTTTATTTCCGTTCCCGGCGAGGTTGGCAATTCATCATGGAATTATTTACAGTTTGTCATGGGCAATATGGTAGGATATGCTGTCATAGCCCTGGTTTTGATCCCTTTATTTTATAAGCTCCAACTCATTTCCATATATGAATATTTAAGGGATCGATTTGGGCCAAAAAGCTACCTTTCTGGGGCTGTCATTTTTTTGGTTTCCCAAACCATTGGCGCCTCTTTTCGGTTATTTCTGGCTGCTACGGTCTTACAAATTGCCTTTTTTGATGCCTATAATATCCCCTTCTTTATAACTGTCCTGACCACTGCAGCCCTTATCTGGCTATATACCTTCAAGGGAGGAATCAAAACCATAGTCTGGACGGACACCTTGCAGACAACTTTTTTGCTGCTGGCCGTACTCATCAGCATTTTCATTATAAGTGGACAACTCAATCTGAGTACCTCCGGGTTATTAAGGGTGATAGGAGAAAATCCCCTTTCCACCATATTTGAATGGGATCCACTTTCAAGCAAAAACTTCTATAAAATGTTTTTGGCGGGGATATTTATCACTATCACCATGAATGGCTTGGATCAAAATGTCATGCAGAAAAACCTGACCTGCAAGGATCAAAAGGAGGCCAAAAAGAACATCTTCTGGTTTTCCATCAGTTTTTTCATTTCCAACCTATTTTTTCTTTCCCTTGGGGTTTTGCTGTACTATTTTGCCGCACAGAACCATATTCCCACTCCTGAAAGCACCGATGAGCTCTATCCTATTCTGGCCTTGAACCACTTTGGGGCCTTAGCAGGCATTACCTTCCTACTTGGGATTATTGCAGCGGCATTCTCGAGTGCAGATTCTGCTTTAACGGCACTGACGACATCCTTTTGCGTGGACATCCTTGATTTACCATCAAAAAAGTCCCCTACCCAACAAACCACTCGATTAAAAGTGCATATCGGCTTTACCTTGCTAATATTTGTGATCATCGTACTCTTTGACATGCTGAACAACAGCAGTGTGGTCAGTGCTGTATTCAAGGCGGCAGGTTTTACTTATGGCCCTTTGTTGGGCTTGTTTGCATTCGGCCTTTCAAATAAGCTTGCTGTAAGGGACAAATGGGTTCCTGCCATTTGCATCCTATCACCTATTTTCTGCTACATTTTAGACAGCAACGCTGCGAAGTGGTTTGGAGGGTATAAGTTCGGATTTGAGATCCTCCTGGTCAATGGCCTGTTGACCTATTTAGGACTCCTTCTTTCCTCAGTCAATAGCAAAAGAGCAAGTTTATAACTCCCTATCCCCACCAATGGAGAATCGCTAGGAGCAGTCGGCATAATTCAATAATATCAAGGGTAAAATATGATATGCAATCATGGACAATTCCTCTACCACCAGCAGTAAACAGCCTGCAAATCATCCAGAATTGGTAAAAAAGTTGGATGATTTTATATCCAATTCCTTGAGAGAAGAAAAAAACTCCCAATGTGGGATTATTGTTATTGGCCCTACAGGAGCAGGCAAAACGTATTCGGTAGAGTTATATTTAAATCAATTAAAATCCGCATTTTCCCTACTCCATCTCAGCCACAGCCAGCAGCAGGCAAACATCCCTTATGCAGGCCTGAAGCAGGGAATAGCTGAATATTTAAGAAAAGTCTACAAGGAACTTGATTCATCCACCTTTGAAGAGTTTTCATTATTACTAAAAAATAAACTTGGCGCCCATTTCCCACTTTTATTTGACTATATTCCTGAGCTGACCTTGCTTACCGGCCAGGATCCTGTTACAAGCCCATCCCCAACTCCAAAGGTCGAAAACCAACTTTATCCTTTGTTCAAAATATTTTTCGAATTTATAAGTGATTTTACCGGTAAACCGGTATTACTTTTCACCGATAATTTACAATGGATGGACGGATCCAGCGCCAATCTTTTACACTACTTATTGCTTCATCTCCCACCCAAAAAACTTGTATGGACAGGAACCTGCAGAAACTCCAAAACAGACCTGGAAAGAGTACTCCAGTTGAAAGAAACCTTGAATTTTGCCAACAAGAATATCGAATTGGTCCACCTCATGGGCTTGGATGCCTCCCATACCATGCGGTTTTTGGAGGAAATTTTAGGAGCCCCTACTGATGAAAAATTGGCCCGAACTTTCCACGAACTCTGTGAGGGAAACCCTAGCTATATGATGGTGTTGGCTGAAAGCCTAAAAAGTGCGCAGCTTATTTTTTTTAAAAAAGGAATATGGCAAGGCAAAATGAAGCAGATCAACCTTCAGTACAAGGGACAATATTCACAACATATATTGTGGCAGCGCCTTAAAAAACTAAGCCCTTTATCATTGGAATTATTGTCTTGGCTTTCCTGTATGGGCAAGGCAGATAAGCAGGATTTATTACCTATCTTTTCCGGCAAGAAGGCTTTGCTTCAAACACACTTAAAGGAAGTCATGGAAGCCGGATTAATCGAAAGGCAAAATGGAGCGTTTCGATTTTCAGAAACCCATATAGGAGAAGTAATTTTTGAGGGCCTCCCTGCTGACCAAAAATCCAACATTCATTATACCCTTGGAAAAGGATACCTTGACCAAGGCTTACATCGACTCAGCCGCAGTGAAAAGGTTATGGCCGCGCAGTACCTTAACCAATCCCTGGACCAGGTAAAGCAAAATGGGGACACCCTATTATCCATAATACTTAACCTGGAAGTTGGAAAGCTTCAAAGAGAGGACCAAGCATACGAACAAGCCCGGCGGTTTTTGAAAATCAGTGAAGAACTCTGTAAAGAAATCCCTTGGGACATCATCAAAGACCATTTTTGGGAAACAGCCATGGAAAGGGCTACTGTTGAATACCATTTAGGAGAATATGACCTAGCTGAAATCCATCTAGATCAATTGTTAGAAAGGCCCTTGGAACCTTTGAAGAGAGCAGAAACTTTTGTGCTGAAAATAACAATCAATAACCACTTGGGACGATACCGAAAAGTGGTGACTATTCTTCATGAAGCATTACTGGAGCTTGGCCTCACCATCCCATCCGAAGAGCGTGTTTTACTGGGAGAAATTGAAAAATTAAAAGCAGATATTTCCCCGGAATTGCCAACTCAGTCTACCACTAAAAGTATGAATCCAGCTCAAGGAGCCATTTTAAAGCTCCTATACGTTGGAGGGATGGCCCTACACCATACTTCCGATCACCTGATGACCTGGGCGGCACTGCAAATAATCGTTCGTTCCAAACAACGAAAAGAAGCAGGGGTAAAAGCTATTGGATATGTGAGTTATGGGAGGATGAACATCATTGCCGGGGACATTGACTATGGCCATACCCTCGGATTAAAAGGGATTCAGATCAACAAGGACCTTGATGACCTCCAATATCGTTGCAGGGTTTTTGGGGTCTTTGCATTTTATATCCAGCCTTGGAAAAAAGCGTTTAGACAAAGCACTTCCCTTTTATTGGAAGGTATGGAAGCAGGGAGAAAGTCGGGAGATTTGATAGGGTTGTATATACTCAAAACCCACCTTTTCAATCTACATTTTATCTCTGGCCAACCAATTAGGTCCTTATTGGAATACACCTTTGAGGAATCTTATCCTGGGAGGGAGCTGACCTATTACATTACCCATTATCAAAAGGGATTAATTAGGTACCTGTGCGGTGACAGCGCTTTTTTCTCCATTCCCCGACAACAGCCCAGTTGGCTAGCGGCCAGATTAACGATCCAAGAAGAACGTTTTTACCGTAACTACGTTTGGGCCAGGTATTACTTTCTTTTTGGCCATTATGAACAAGCCATTCAGTGTTCCAGAAATGCCCACGTCAACCGAAAACTCCAGGAAGGCTCCCCTCTGGTTCCAGCCAATCTAATCATACTGTTTTTGTCCATCACACAAGGCTGGCATAACCAGCCAAGGCAAAGCAGGGAAATCAATCGTGGTGAATTGCAAAACATACTCCGCCAAGTTGAACATTGGCACCACCATTCTCCGTCTAACTATGGTTCGGTTTTTTGGTTGATGAAGGCTGAATGGTCAAAAACGAATTCAAGCTCAGATGGTCAAACCACTGATTACTACAACAATGCCATCGACAGGGCCAGGGAAAGTTATTATGATTTGGGGCTGGCACATGAGTTTTTCGCCAAATTCTTACTTGAAATATCTGATATCCAAAGTGGCAAGAAACATCTTGAAAAAGCCATTGAATCCTACACCCATTGGGAAGGAACCACCAAAGCCGACCAACTTGCCCAACAGTATCAGTTTTTACTAAAGCCATCCATCCATATCCCATTGCCGGATATGGAGACCATCTTGAGGGAACTAAGCGGAGACTTGGAACTTGAATCTTTGATCAAAAAGCTGATGGTTATGCTCCTGAGAATATCAGGCTCCACCAAAACCGCTATTGAATGGATCGAAAACAATGGGGAAGTAATGGAGCAGGTGCAAATGTCACTTTTAAAAAACACGGACAACTCAGATGCAAGCATTCCTTCCGGGTTAATGCTTTTATGTCACCGAACCCAGTCTCCCCTAATCATGAATAACTTGGATTTGGAACAGGGATATTCTGAGATAGGACCTCTAAAGGAACTTGGCATTGGATCATTTATGATAATCCCCATTAGTATCAATGGCTATCTCTCCATGGTAGTTTACCTTGAAAATGCCTTCGCAAAAGATCACTACCAGGAAGAGACTATCAAATGGATCAGGATTATTGCAAATCAGGGAGGCATGATCATCGAAAATGCCAGGACACACGAAAAAACCCTTCAACTTAATCAGGAAATACAGAGGGAAATGGATGAGAAGCAAAAACTGATCTCATTTATCGAAAAGCAAAAAAACAATCATTTAAGGGACCTCATCCAGATCCAAGAAGACGAACGGAAACGAATTGCAGGTGACCTTCATGACAGCCTTGGTTCCTTACTTTCCACCATCAAAATGCAACTCAATGGCCTTCAGGAAAACACACCTGACAATGAAAATAAAACCAAACACAGAGACACCCTCCAGAAAATGGATGAGGCCATTGATGAGGTGCGTCGGATTGCGCACAATATGTCACCGGTTTCGCTGCGTCGCTTTGGCTTGCCATCAGCCCTTCAAACCCTGATAGAACAGATCAATTCCACAGGCCAAATGCAGGCCAACCTGCAGGTTTATGGTCTAGAAGAAAGAATCCCTGAACAAACCGAGCTAACCATCTATCGCATCTGCCAGGAACTGGTTCAAAATGCCATAAAACATTCCAATGCTTCTTCCCTCCACTTACAGCTTATCAATCACCTTGACAGCATCAATATAACGGTAGAAGACGACGGCATAGGAATAGATAAGGAAAAAACCATTACTGGATTTGGGCTGCAGGGGATAGAAGCAAAGGTGCAAATGTTAAATGGCCAATTCTCAATAGAAAGTCAGCCAGGCAAAGGCTGCCTGGCTGTAGTGGATATTCCGATATAAATTTTATCAAGCTCAATATGTCAGTTTATTGAGCAAATACCTGACTTCCTTAGGACTTTTGATATTATAGCTGGCCTTGGTATAGTTATAGCCAACACGAATGCTGTAGGCGCTTTCAGGCATGGCCTGGAATGTATCTTCATCTGTCCAGTCATCACCGATCGCCAAAACAAAATCATAATGGTTGCCCTTCATAAATGAGGTAGCTGCACGGCCCTTGTTGATATCCGGACGCTTGATCTCCAATACCATATTACCTTCCAAAACTTGCAGGTTGTGTCCCCTGGCCATGTACTTTAGGTGGCTGAAAAGCTCCCTCATCCTTAAATCCCCCAAACCGCTTTCCACCTTACGGTAATGCCACACCAAGGAATGGTGTTTTTCCTCAATAAAGGCTCCTGGGGTACGCTGTACATAATACTCCATTACAGACTTGATGTCAGGCTTCCAGTTGTCGTCCACCTCAGCATAAGGCTCCCAATTCTTCCCCCCATTGGTTTTTAACCAAACACCATGTTCGGCAATCAAATCAACCTTTTGGCCTTTAAACCATTTCCCAAGGGTTTCTTTATCCCTACCGCTGATAATCACCACTTGTGATTTTTGGGTCAGCTTGCTGATCAGCTCTTTCAGCTCTTCGTCAGGATAGGCATCTTCAGGCCTACTTTTAAACCCGACCAAAGTCCCATCGTAATCCAGGAATAGGATTGGTTTTTTCGCCTTATCAAAATAGGTATGCAATTCACTCATCACCTCGGCATCCACCTCCTTGGACTGCAGCTCAAGCTGTTTTTGCTTCACATGTTGCAAACGATCCATAAACACTTTCACCCACTGGAAAATATCATATCGCTGAATGGTATCTTGCATGGAGGTGATCCTCGCCTTCTGTTCAGCCTCACTCATGGTTATAGCCTGTTTGATGGCTTCAGAAACGCCTTTGTTATTGTTTGGATTTACGAGTATTGCATCTTGAAGCTCCTTACTTGCACCTGCCATTTCTGAAAGGATCAATACCCCTTTTTTATCTATTTTACTAGCGACAAATTCCTTACAAACCAAGTTCATTCCATCCCTCAGCGGAGTGACCAGAGCTATATCGGACATGCTGTAAAAAGCGCTTAGCTCCTCAAATGGGAAACTCCTATAAAAATAATGGATCGGCACCCAGTTCAAGGTGGAATAATCACTGTTGATCTTTCCCACCAGCGTATCGATTTCCTCTTTTAGCTCCATATAGGATTTCACCTTGGCCCTGGAAGGCACCACCACCATGATCATCGATACTTTACCATGATATTCGGGATTGTCTTCCAGAAAGCGATCGAAGGCTTTGATGCGCTTAGGTATGCCTTTGGAATAGTCCAACCGGTCGATGGAGAGGAGCAACTTTTGATCCTCCAGGACTCCCAAAAATTTCTTCGCAATATTCTTGGTCTTTCTTGATTTGGCGGATTTTACAAACTTATCGTAATCGATCCCCATCGGAAAACTATCCACATTGATCAGCCGGTTTTCAGCCTGAATGTATCCACTTTCATTGGACAAGCCCATGATACGGCCTACCGCACTTAAAAAGTGCCGCATATCATCATAAGTATGGAAGCCAATCAAATCCGCCCCACACATCCCAGATAAAATCTCATGCCTCCATGGCAACATCCTGACCACCTCATAGGAAGGAAAGGGTATGTGCTGAAAGAATGCGATCGTAGCATTGGGCAATTTTTCCCGAAGCATTTGCGGAAGAAGCAAAAGTTGGTAATCATGCACCCAAATGGTATCATCGGGACTAGCTTTTTTCATGATGGCATCACAGAACTTCTCATTTACCCGTACATAGGCATCCCAGTGGTTTTCATCATAGTTTATATTTTGTGTGAAGTAGTGGAAGGCAGGCCAAAGGGTCTCATTGCTAAACCCTTCATAAAACTGCTCTATATCCTCCTTGGTGAGGAACACAGGCGCCATCTTTAATTCATGCAATTCGATGATTATCTCTGCCCGTTGCTCCGGATCTTCCACATCATTGCCCGGCCAGCCTATCCAAATATTCTCTCCCTCCTTGTAAATTGACCCTAGGCCAGTGGCGAGCCCTCCAGCGCTAGGTTTAAATTCAAATTTGCCATTTTTATGCCTCAAACTAACAGGCAACCTGTTGGACACAACAATTGTTTTTCCCATAATTATTTTATGATTTCATTAAAAAGAAGAGAATATTAGTGGTATAATTTTATATTTTCGGCAAAATTTCGACTCAAAATTCTACACTTCAATATACTAAAAATTCGATAAAGATAAAAGCTAAAATCAGCCAATACGCCCTAAAAACGGCCTATTCAATTTAACGGGAAGCCATAAACAAAAGCTCCCACCAAAACATTTCAACCAGAAAATCAGTAAGTTAAAATATCCTGTAAGGTTTTCTTTGCCAAGTCGACATGTTTTTTTTCAACACCTCCTATTTTTTTCACCAATCTTACTTTTGAAATTGATCTAGTATGAAATATTAACATCTCAGAATAAGCATTCAACCCATTTTTGGGAGATGGCGACAAAATTGGGTTTCCCTTATATCCCTTAACCTTTGTTGTTAAAGGAATGGCAATAACAGTTTTCAAATATTTATTGAGCAAATTTCCGCTCACAATGACCACAGGCCTAAACCCGGATTGTTCGCTACCCTTCACAGGATTTAAATCAGCATACCAAATTTCGCCCTGTTTCATTCCTCTAACTGCTTAAGGTAATCTTCCATACCCTCTTCGGCGATATTCATTATTTGCTCATCCTCCCCTGCTTCGCTATAGGACCGAATATATTCAGCTCTATTCAAATACTCTAAATACAACCTTAAGGCTTTTTCGATAAGTTTATTTTTTGGAATTGAGAGCTTTTGAGCATGGTCTGCCAACTCCTTTAAAATATCATCCGGTAAAGTACTTGTAAATGTTCTCATATCAATTCAAAACAAAATATATACATATAAGCTACAAATATATTTTACAAACAGCAAAACTTATTGTCGCATCAAACTTGATAGAAACCTTAAAAAACCACAATCAATAATAGCTGTAATAATTTGTTTATTTTTTAATCTCATTTACCGTGACAATTGCCGCATTTACACTGGCAGATTCCAAAGATTAAACTTAATTTAGATTCCCCAAATTCTAGAAATTCAAGGAGTACATATGTATATAATTTTTGATACCGAAACCACTGGTTTACCCAGAGATTATAATGCGCCAATCACTGACCTGGACAACTGGCCCCGGTTAGTCCAGCTGGCCTGGCAGCTGCATGATGAAAAAGGTAAGCTGATCTCCAACCATAATTACATAGTCAAACCGGAAGGTTTTACCATTCCCTATAACGCTGAAAAAGTCCATGGGATCTCCACGGACAGGGCTTTAAAGGAGGGGCATGACCTAAGAGAGGTATTGCAGATATTCCACAAGGATGTCGAAAAAGCAAAGTACTTGGTTGGTCACAATATTGGATTCGACATCAATGTTTGTGGCTCTGAATTCCTGAGAGTGGAACTCCCCATGCAACTGTTGGAGAAACAGGAGCTGGACACCAAGGACATTTCCACGGATTATTGCGCTATCCCAGGGGGAAAAGGGGGGAAATACAAGTGGCCAACCCTTACCGAGCTCCACAAAAAGCTGTTTGGTGTAGGCTTTGAAGATGCCC
>Ga0207773_100572_pt1 | contig 13381 bp, 13 predicted proteins | sample TtaePargueraPR_2_FD_187281 | JGI IMG/M metagenome (GOLD analysis project Ga0207773, IMG submission 187281) | Aerobic enrichment media microbial communities from Bioluminiscent Bay, La Parguera, Puerto Rico - Tt and M1 (3) (SPAdes) | ecosystem: Environmental > Aquatic > Marine > Unclassified ...
TCGGCGGGGATGGCGGAGAGGGCGAGCGGCGCGCCCGCCAGTTCCGGGTCGCAGAGGCAGCCGTGCACCGCCAAGTAGCAGTAGGCCTCGCCCAGCACCGGCCCCTGCTCCAGCGCCAGCGAGATGCCGCGCAGGCGCCCGTAGCCGTAGTTGCCGGCGCCGATCTCGGTCTCGTGCATACGCGGCAGCTGCGCCTCGGTCAGCCAGGTGACGTAGATCTCCACCCGAGTGCCGGCCGCCTCGTGCAGCGTGGCCGACAGCGAGCCGTAGCGGGTCATGTGGGCGGAATAGACCACGTCGTGGCCGCCGAGCCAGGCACGGGTCACCGGGATGGTCGAGGCCTCGCCGGACAGGTGGCCGAATTTGCGGTGCAGCTGCTCGGGCGCGCGGTTGGAGCCGTAGGCGACGACCGGCACGCGCCCGGCGAGGAGCGCACGATCGGGCGGGCCGGCCGGAGGCTCGCTAGTGCCGTCGCGGTAAAGATAGGAGCCGGCGGGCGCGGCGTAGGGATAGCCCTTCGCCAGGCGCAGCAGTGCGTCGTCGCTTTCCGGAAGGGCCCAGGGCACGGGAAACGGTCGCGCCCGTCAGGGTCTCAGAGGGCGCAGCAACTCAGCCAAGACCGGCTCAGTCGGTGCAGGGCGGCGGTGCGTCGTTGTCGATGCACTCGATACGGTAACGCGTCGTGCAGTCGTCCACCGTCTGCCACGCGTGCTTCGCCCACTCCTTCCTGGCCGCCTCATAGTCGGGGAAGGGGCCGAACCACCGCTCGTCACCGCCGACGGCCTCGACGAAGTGGGTGTCCTTGTACTCGCCGCCAACAACATAATACCGGATCATCAGGCTCACGCCTCTCAACAGCAAATCTTCTGTCGCCGGACTTCGCCCCGAACGTTGCCGGAGAAAGCGAATCCCAGCCCCAGGTCGCGGATGCCCCTGTCACAATAGAGACGGGGCGACGGGAATGTATAGTGCCAATCGGCCATTTCAAGTTAGTTAATCCGCAAGGGCGCGGCGGTGACATCTGCGCCGTATTTCCGACAAATTTCGCTACCGCAGCACAACGTCGCCAAGGCTTCCCCCACCGCCGCGACACGGGATAGATTAACGCCCTGGCGGCCTGGGCCGCTCCGGCTGCGGCCGGGGCGCCGGGCCCGCGGGGGAATTTCGAGGGGGGCAGCAGGCAGCAATGGACATGGCTATTTCCGGGTTCAGCGTTCTGGTGATCGCCGTCGTGGTGCTGGCGATCGTCATCGTCACCATGAGCGTGAAGGCGGTACCGCAGGGCTACGAGTACACCGTCGAGCGTTTCGGCCGCTACACCAAGACCCTGTCGCCCGGCCTCGGCATGATCTTTCCGGTCATCGACCGCATCGGCGCCAAAATGAACATGATGGAGACGGTCCTGGACGTGCCCTCCCAGGAGGTCATCACCCGCGACAACGCGCTGGTCCAGGTCGACGGCGTGGTCTTCTATCAGGTGCTCAACGCCGCCGCCGCGGCCTACGAGGTGCGCGACCTCGAGCGCGCGGTCCTCAATCTCACCATGACCAACATCCGCACGGTGATGGGCTCGATGGATCTCGACGAGCTGCTGTCGCGCCGCGACGACATCAACACCCGCCTTCTGCAGGTGGTCGACGACGCCACCGAGCCCTGGGGCATCAAAGTCGCGCGCATCGAGATCCTCGACATCACGCCGCCGGCCGACCTGGTGGACTCCATGGCCCGCCAGATGAAAGCCGAGCGCGACAAGCGCGCCACCGTGCTGGTCGCCGAGGGCGACCGCCAGGCGCAGGTGCTGCGGGCCGAGGGCGAGAAGCAGGCGCAGATCCTGGCGGCGGAAGGCCGCCGCGAGGCCGCCTTCCGGGACGCCGAGGCGCGCGAGCGCGAGGCGGAGGCCGAAGCCAAGGCCACGACCATGGTTTCCGAGGCCATCGCGCGCGGCGACGTGAACGCGGTGAACTACTTCGTCGCGCAGCGCTACATCGACGCGCTGGGCAGGTTCGCCGACTCCGCCAACCAGAAAACCTTCTTCCTGCCGCTGGAGGCGACCAGCCTGATCGGCGCCGTCGGCGGCATCGCGGAGATCGCGCGCGACGCCATGGAGAGCCGCGGCGGCCGCCGCGGTCCCTGGGAGCGGGGCGCGGGGGCGAACGGCGGGGAGAGCAAAAGCTGATGATCAGCTTCTCCGAGATCGAGTTCTGGAACTGGTGGGTGATCGCGGTCTTCCTGATCGGCATCGAGGTCTTCGCACCCGGCGCGGTGTTCCTCTGGATGGGGATCGCCGCCGGCATCGTCGGCTTCGTGCTGCTGGCCTTTCCAGAGACCAACTGGCAGATCCAGCTGCTGATCTTCGCCGGCGTCTCGCTGGCCTCGATCTGGATCTGGCGCTACTTCCTGCGCGACCGCTTCGCCCGGCCCGAGAGCGGCCGCGTGCTGAACCGGCGTGGCGCCAGCTACGTCGGCCGCACTTTCACGCTGAAGGAGCCGATCGTCGACGGCACCGGGCTGCTGCACGTCGACGACTCGCGCTGGAAGGTGGAAGGCGAGGACCTGCCGGCCGGCACCCGGGTGAAGGTGACCGGCATCGACGGCACCGTGCTGAAAGTCGAACGCGCTTAATGCCCTATTCCTCCCTGCGTGACTTCATCGAGCGGCTGGAGCGTGCCGGGCGCCTGAAGCGCGTGAGCGCGCCGGTCGCGCCCGAGCTGGAGATGACCGAGATCCAGACGCGCCTGCTGGCCGAGGGCGGCCCGGCGGTGCTGTTCGAGGACGTCGTCCATGCCGACGGGCGCCGGGCGGAGATGCCGGTGCTGGTGAACCTCTTCGGCACCGTCGAGCGGGTCGCTTGGGGCATGGACCGCGAGCCGGGGCAACTGCGCGAGGTCGGCGAGACCCTTGCCTTCCTCCGCCAGCCGGAGCCGCCGGGCAGCCTGCGCGAGGCCTGGGAGCACTTGCCGCTGCTGAAGACCGTGATGGCGATGAAGCCGCGCAGCGTGGCGACGGCGCCCTGCCAGGAGGTCGTGCTGCAGGGCGACGAGATCGACCTCGGCCGCCTGCCGGTGCAGACCTGCTGGCCCGGCGAGCCGGCACCGCTGATCACCTGGCCGCTGGTGGTGACGCGCGGCCCGAATCCCGAGGGCGACAAGGCCGACGACTTCAACCTCGGCATCTACCGCATGCAGGTCATCGGCCGCGACCGCACCATCATGCGCTGGCTGAAGCACCGCGGTGGCGCGCAGCACCATCAGCGCTGGAAGGCCGAACGCCCGGCGCCCCTGCCGGTCGCCGCGGTGATCGGCGCCGACCCCGGCACCATCCTCGCCGCCGTCACGCCGGTGCCGGACACGCTCTCCGAATACCATTTCGCCGGCCTGCTGCGCGGCCGCAAGGTCGAGCTGGTCGATTGCAAGACGCAGCCGCTGAAGGTGCCGGCCGAGGCGGAGATCGTCATCGAGGGCGAGGTGTCGCTGGACGAGACCGCCGAGGAAGGTCCCTACGGCGACCACACCGGCTACTACAACGCCGTCGAGCGCTTCCCGGTCTTCAAGGTGACAGCGATCACCCGGCGGCGCCAGCCGATCTACCTCTCCACCTTCACCGGACGGCCGCCCGACGAACCCTCGGTGCTGGGCGAGGCGCTGAACGAGGTCTTCATCCCGCTGCTGCAGCAGCAGTTCCCGGAGATCGTCGACTTCTGGCTGCCGCCGGAGGGCTGCAGCTACCGTGTTGCCGTGGTGGCGATGAAGAAGGCCTACCCTGGCCACGCCAAGCGGGTGATGCTGGGCGTGTGGTCGTACCTGCGGCAGTTCATGTACACCAAGTGGGTCATCGTCGTGGACCACACGGTGAACGCGCGCGACTGGAAGGACGTGGTGTGGGCCATCTCCACCAAGATGGACCCGGCGCGCGATATCACGGTGGTCGAGAACACGCCCATCGACTACCTGGACTTCGCCTCGCCCGAGGATGGTCTCGGCGCCAAGATCGGCCTCGACGCCACCGACAAGTGGCCGCCGGAAACGAAGCGCGAATGGGGCCGCCAGATCCGTATGGACCAGGCGGTCATCGACCGCATCGACCGCCTGTGGCCGGAGCTCGGCCTGCCCGGCAGCGGCAAGAGCATCTGGAAGTAGCCGCCCCGGCGGGAGGGCGCGCCACTGAAACAATTCCCAGACCTTGCGCCCGGCGTTTGAAACACTTCGTAACAATTCGACGTCTGGATTCCAGTCCTGTCTGCACTAAACTGATGGTCAGGCCCCGAAGAGGGAGGGCTTGCTCCAGTCGCCGCCTCACCTCGCCTCGCGCTCTGCCTGGCGGGAACGACTGCGAAGACCTGACCGTGACCGCTGTGACGACCTGCCTACCCGACCGCCCCTGCGAACCTCTGTTGGCGCTGCGCTCGCCGGTGAACCGGATGAGCTACGCCTACTGGCAGGAAAAGCGCGGCGACCGCCTGATGCCGTCCCGGCGCGACATCGACCCCGCCGAGATCACGAAGATCCTGCCGCATCTCTTCCTGCTCGACGTGCGCCACGAGCCGCTCGATTTCCACTACCGCCTCGTCGGCACCAAGATGGACGAGCACATGCTGGGCCGCTACACCGGCCTCTGGATGAGCCAGATCCCGCACCAGCGCGCGCCCAGCCGCATCTGGTCCAACTGCCGCAGGGTAGCCCTCGAGGGCCGTCCGCTGTGCGGCGATACGCCCTACATCGGCAGAGGCAAGGAGTTCCTCACCACCGAGGACCTGCTGATGCCGCTGGGCGACGACGGCCGGACGGTGGACATGCTGTTCATCACCGTGGCCTTCGTCTGAGAGCCAAGAACCGCCCCACGGGCTAAATCCTTGACCTTGGCCGCTCCAGCGCCTAGTTTTCAGGCGCTATGACACTCTTTTCGGACCTGCTGTCGCTTCGACTTATCGCCCCGGCCGCCTGAAGTGCGCGCCGGGTAAAGCCGTCGTCCGACCAGCTCGTAAGTCCCGAAAGAGGTTCGCTCCGATGAGCGACAGTCCGCGAAAAACCCCGGAATTCCGTCCTTCTCAGCCAGCCCTTGCCGGTGTCGGCCTGCGACTTAGCGGCGGCCGCTGCGCCTTGCCGGCGCCGCAGCGGCCGTAGCCTCGCCCGCGACGACCCGAACGCAAAACACGCGCCCGGCGGCGGCAGACCCCAGAGAGGGAGCGCCCCGCCCGGCGAGAAGGAACCAGAACCATGACCGTCAAGCCCGCCCGCACACGAGCCCCGATAAACCCGGCCGAGAAATACACCGCCTTCCGGCCCATCGCCCTGCCCGACCGCCAGTGGCCCGGCCGCGTCATCACCGAGCCGCCGATCTGGTGCTCGGTCGACCTGCGCGACGGCAACCAGGCGCTCATCGAGCCGATGAACGGCGCGCGCAAGCGGCGCATGTTCAAGCTGCTGGTTGAGATGGGCTACAAGGAGATCGAGGTGGGCTTTCCCTCCGCCTCGCAGACCGATTTCGACTTCGTGCGCGAGCTGATCGAAGGGGACATGATCCCCGACGACGTCACCATCCAGGTGCTGACCCAGTCGCGCGACCACCTGATCGACCGCACCTTCGAGGCGATCCAAGGCGCGCGCCGCGTCATCGTCCACCTCTACAACTCGACCTCGACGCTGCAGCGCCGCGTCGTCTTCGGCCTCGACAGGGCCGGCATCGTCGACATCGCCGTGAAGGGCGCCGAGCGCATCCGCGACTTGGCGGCGAAGGTCGAGGGCACCGAGATCGTCCACCAGTACTCGCCGGAGAGCTTCACCGGCACCGAGATGGATTTCGCCAAGGAGATCTGCGAGGCGGTGATGGACGTCTGGCAGCCGACGCCGCAAAAGAAGACCATCCTCAACCTGCCGGCCACCGTCGAGATGTCGACGCCGAACATCTATGCCGACCAGATCGAGTGGTTCCACCGCAACGTGAAGAACCGCGACTGCATCGTGCTGTCGCTGCACCCGCACAACGACCGCGGCACCGGCGTGGCGGCGGCGGAGCTGGGCGTCATGGCCGGCGCCGACCGCATCGAGGGCACGCTGTTCGGCAACGGCGAGCGCACCGGCAACGTCGACCTGGTGACCCTGGGCCTGAACCTCTTCACCCAGGGCGTCGACCCCGGTATCGACTTCTCCGACATCGACCGCATCCGCGAGACCGCCGAGTACTGCAACCAGCTGCCGGTGCCCGAGCGCCACCCCTACGCGGGCGATCTCGTGTTCACCGCCTTCTCGGGCTCGCACCAGGACGCCATCAAGAAGGGCATGGCGGCGATGAAGCAGAGCAACTCCGGGCTCTGGGAGGTACCCTACCTGCCGATCGATCCGCAGGACGTCGGCCGCTCCTACGAAGCCGTGGTGCGCATCAACAGCCAGTCGGGCAAGGGCGGCATCGCCTACATCCTGCACAGCGAGTACGGCCTCGACCTGCCGCGCAAGCTGCAGGTCAGCTTCAGCCAGAAGGTCCAGGAAGAGGCCGACCGCAGCGGCAAGGAGATCACGCCGCAGCAGATCTGGGACCTCTTCGAGGCGATCTATCTGGCGCCCGACCGGCCCTATGCCTTCGTCGAGCACCGCTCGGTGCCCGATACCCACGCCAGCGAGCTGCGCCAGCTGACGGCGGTGATCGAGGACAATGGCGTCAGGCGCGAGATCCAGGGCAGCGGCAACGGACCGATCGCCGCCTTCGTGAACGCGCTGCGCAAGGACTGCGGCGTCGACATCAAGGTGCACGACTACCACGAGCACGCGGTCGGTGCCGGCGCCGACGCCAAGGCGGTGGCCTATGTCGAGGCGGAGGCGGCCGACGGCCGCATCTACTGGGGCGTCGGGCAGCACCCCAACATCGTCGTGGCCTGTCTGGAGGCGGTGGTAAGCGCCGCCAACCAGATGGCCGCCGCGGCGGAGCCCCTGCAGGCCAGCAAGGACAACTCCGGCAAGGCCGCCTAACACTCTTTTGTCGCAGGAAGCGGGGCCGGGAGCGCGTGCTCCCGGCCCTTTTCCTTGACTGGTTGCGACAAGGCTGTGACGCCGGCCCGCAATTTCGCCTTGGCCTGTCCACTTTATGTGCCTGCATAGTAATGCGGGGCAGTTGGCACAACTGCGTGGAAGGCATCCGACCGGCATGATCCCCGGTACGACTCAGGGCCGCACCCTGCGCCTTGCGAAATCCTCCGAGTGCGGCAGCCTCTCGGCGCTGGCGCTGCGCTCCAAGGCCTACTGGGGCTACGACCCGCAGTTCCTGCAGGCCTGCCGGGGCGAGTTGACGGTGCACCCAGCCGCCGCGGAGGCGGGCCGCGTCGTCGTGCTGATCGAGGAGGACACGCCGCTGGGCTTCTATGCCCTCGACCGCGGCGAGCGCAGCGACGAAGCGGAAATCAGCCTGCTGTTCGTCGAGCCGGCTGTGATCGGCCGCGGCATCGGCCGGGCGCTCTGGGAGCATGCCGTCGCCACGGCGCGGCAACAGGGCCTGAGACGGCTGAAGGTGCTGAGCGACCCCTTCGCGCTCGGCTTCTACCGCGCCGTCGGCGCCACGCTGTCCGGCAAGATCCGCTCCCCGGTGCGCGCGCCCGACGGCGGCGAGCGGCTGCTGCCGGTGCTGCACTACGAGCTCTAGGGCCCGCTCGGCGGATGCAAGGCCGCACCTGAGACCCTATATTCCCGGGGAGACCCTGCCCGCGCAGGCCGCCCCGCACCGCCCTGCCCTTTCCGAGAGAGGCCGCATGACCGCCACGGACGATCCGCTTTCCCTGCTCGACGATCTCGTCGCCAAGGCCAAGAAGGCCGGCGCCGATGCCGCCGACGCCGTGCATTTCAGTTCCATCGGCCTGTCGCACGCCCAGCGTCTGGGGGCGCCGGAGCGCCTGGAGCGCGAGGAGAGCCACGACGTCGGCCTGCGAGTCATGCTCGGCCGGCGCCAGGCGATCGTCTCCTCCACCGACCTCGCCGCCGACAGTCTCGACGAACTGGTCGAGCGGGCGCTCGCCATGGCGCGAGTGGTGCCGGAGGATCCCTACTGTGGCCTCGCCAGCGCCGAGGAGCTGGCGAAGAGCGTGCCGGATCTCGACATCCTGGACGAAGCTGAGCCGGCGCCCGAGGTGCTGATCGAGCGCGCCCGCGCCTGCGAGGAGGCCGCCCGCGCCGTCAAGGGCGTGACCAACTCCGAAGGCGCCGAGGCGAGCTGGAGCCGCATCGAGATCGCGCTGGTGACCTCCAACGGCTTCGCCCGCGGCTACGCGCGCTCGGGCCATTCAGTGGGCGTCTCTGTTATCGCCGGCGAGGGCCTCGGCATGGAGAGCGACTACGAGTTCGCCTCCGCCGTCTACGGCCGCGAGCTGGACGATCCGACTGCGGTCGGCCGCCGCGCCGGCGAGCGCGCGGTGCAGCGTCTCGGCGCCAGGAAACCCCCGACCCGCCGCCTGCCGGTGGTGTTCGATCCGCGCATCGCCAACAGCCTGCTGCGCCATCTGGCCGGCGCCATCTCCGGCCCGTCGATCGCGCGCGGCACCTCGTTCCTCAAAGACAAGCTGGACAGCCAGGTCTTCGCCAAGGGCATCACCATCGTCGACGACCCGCACCGCCCGCACGGCCTCGCCTCCAAGCCCTTCGACGGCGAGGGCCTGCCCAACCGGCGCATGAACGTCGTCGCGGACGGCCGCCTCACCACCTGGATTCTCGACCTGAGCTCGGCCCGTCAGCTGGGCCTGAAGTCGACGGGGCATGCGGCGCGCGGCACCTCCAGCCCGCCCTCGCCCAGCACGTCGAACCTCTACATGGAGCCGGGCAAGCTCAGCCCGCAGGCGCTGATGGCCGACATCGAGGACGGCTTCTACGTCACCAACCTCATGGGCATGGGCATCAACGGCGTCACCGGCGACTACTCGCGCGGCGCCTCCGGCTTCCGCATCGAGAAGGGCGAGCTCACCACGCCGATCAGCGAGGCCACCATCGCGGGCAATCTGAAGCAGATGTTCCTGAACGTGACGCCGGCCGACGATCTGGTGTTCAAATATGCCGCCAACGCGCCGACCCTGCGCATCGACGGCATGACTCTCGCCGGGAACTGAAGACTTCTAGCCCTTCGCCGGGCCGCCGGGCTTGCCGCCGCCGGCCTCGGGGAAGACCCAGAGGCCGAACAGCATCGCCGCCGCGATGGCGCCGACGACGGCGGCGAGCTGCGGCTGCGCGCCCTGCAGCTCCAGCCAGCCGACGACGCCGGCCAGCAGAACGACGATCAGCGACAACGCGATCTTGTAGGGAAGCGGCATCGCCCTGCCCTCCTCAAGTGGTCTGCGAGCCGGCCGGCAGGCGCGTATCGGTGCCCTCACGCTCCACCCGGGGCGTGCGCGACACGCGGCGCATGTCGGTCTTCACGTAGCGCGTGCTGTAGCCGTTGAACAGGTGGCCGAGCAGGCCGCGGTTCAGATCCGAGCTGCCGAACAGCCAGTCGGCGATGGGGAAAGTCAGGTTCATGTTCCGCTCCATCATGATCGACTGGTTGTGATGGGCGGTGTGGTGGCGCCTGAGGGTGTTCACGAACGGCATGTTGCGCACGAAGAAATTGTCCTCTACGTGGCAGCAGAAGTGCATGAACTCGTAGATCAGGTACATGCCGGTCGTGGTGCAGATGAACAGCCAGCCGACATTGCTGCTGACGAGCCAGGAGAGCACGAGCACGCCCGGGATCGACATCAGGATGAAGACCACCAGGGCGTAGGGCGGAAAGAAGGTGACCCGCCAGTCGTGCTGCCCGGCAAAGCGCATCTCCTGCTCGGTGAAGAACTGGTGATGCTGCAGGGTGTGGCGCTGGTAGACGGCGCGCAGCCCCGGCAGGCGCATCGGCCGGTGCATGACGTACTTGTGCAGTGCCCACTCGAAGATGTTGCAGGCAATGAAGGTGAGCGGGACGATCAGCCACTCCCACCAGGCGACGTTGGAGAGGTGGGCGATGTAGTACCACAGGGCCAGGCCGCCAATGGCGTAGATGATGGCGACGTGGAGAAAGCCGTTGTACCAGCCGTTGATGCGCGAGCGGTAATGCGCGCGGTAGCCGTGCTGGCGCGGGCTCATCGGGCTGTTGCTGATTTCCATCGGGTCCTCCTGCGAAACGCCGGGGCAGCGTGCCCTGGGGCTTCATGTGATATATCAGATATACATCAGATGGACGCCCGAGGCAAGGCCTCAGGACATGGCGGCGGCGCGCGGCCCCCGGCCGGCCTCCTGCTGCTGCAGGGCGAAGATCGAGCTGTACCCGCCGCTCCAGTCCGGCGGCAGGCGGAAGCGGCCGGGCTCGTGGTGGGCGTGGGTCGCCGGGCGGCCGCGCACGACCGCCTGCTCGTAGCGCGACTTCAGGGGCTGCGCCGTGTAGGGCATGGCATCGGCCGCGCTCAGCACGTAGAGAAGCAGCGGGCGGGGGCCGTCCGAACGGTTCGGCTTGGAGCCGTGGACCGTGCGGTAGTTGTGCACGGTGACCGCGCCGGCGGCCCCGTCGAAGATCTTCGCCCGGGCGGCATCGACCCGCGCGCCGTCCGCGGCCGAGATCTCGCCGCGCCACTCGCCGCCGGAGTCGTAGTGGTCGAAGATCTCCCCTTGGTGGCTGCCGGGGACAATCTCCAGCGGGCCGTGGTCCAGGCTGCAGTCCTCCAGGTAGACGCCCATGGTCAGCACGGCGTGGTTGGTGTGCGGAAAGAACGGCTGGTCCTGGTGCCAGCGCACCTCGGTGCCGCCCTTGGGCGATTTGAAGTTCAGCTTCGCCTGGTAGAACTTCACGTCGGGCCCGAGCAGGTCCATCGCCAAGTCGCCCAGCGGCCCCTCGGTCAGCACCTCCCAGAAGACGGGATCCTGGTCGCAGGGGCTGGAGATGCGCCGCAGCCGCGGATTGTCGGGCCGGTGTCCCGGCTCCAGGTCGAAGACCGCGTCTGACTGCGTCAGCGCCGCACTCTGCTGCTGCAGGCGCGCGACCGCCGCCCGGCAGCGGGCCAGCCAGGCGGCGTCGACCACGTCCGGCACCACGATGCCGCCTTCCTCGAAGTACCTCCGGCGGCCCCCCTCCGACAGCAGGCGGGGGGCGTGCTTGCAGATTTCCTCTGGTGTCATGGCAGTTTCCTCCTAGCGGAACCCGAGCACCTGTTCCGGCAGCCACAGGGCGGTCTGCGGAAAGGCGATGACGATACCGAGCGTGATGATCTGGATGACGATGAAGGGCACCACACCCTTGTACATCTGCATGAGGGTGATGCTGTCCGGCGCGACACCGCGCAGGTAGAAGATGGCGGGCGCCATCGGCGGCGTCAGGTAGCTGGTCTGGATCATCACCAGGATCAGCATGCAGAACCACACAGGCTCGAAGCCGCCCTGCAGGACGAAGGGCATGAATAGCGGCACGAAGATGAGCAGGATGGAGATCCATTCGAGGAAGAAGCCGGCGATAAAGACCAGCGCCAGGAACACCGCGAGCAGGCCCCAGGGCCCGATCTCCAGCGCGTTGATGAGACCGCGCATCATGCCCATGCCGCCGGCGGCGACGTAGACGCCGGTGAACAGACTGCCCGCCATCAGGATGAACATGATCATCGAGGTGACGACGATGGTCTTGATCAGAGCCTCCCAGAAGGTGGCGAGGGTGAAGCGCCCGTAGAGCACAGTCAGCACAAAAGCGCCGGCAGCGCCCAGCGCCGCGGCCTCGGTCGGCGCCGCCCAGCCCAGCATGATGGAGCCCAGCACCGCGAAGATCATGCAGAGCGGCGGGACCAGCGCCTTGGCGGTGACGATCAGCTTCTCGGCCAGCGAGAGGTCGTCCACCTCGCCGCGCACGCGCGGCCCCGCCTCCGGGCGAATGAGGCACAGTCCGACGATGTAGATGATATAGAGCCCCGACAGGATGAGGCCGGGGAAGATCATGCCGACCATGAGGTCGCCGATCGACACGTTGGCGACCGGCCCCAGCACCACCACGACGACAGAGGGCGGGATGATGGTGCCGAGCGAGCCGCCGGCGCAGATCGTCCCGGAGATCAGCGAGTGGGAGTAGGAGTACTTCATCATGGCCGGGATGGCGAGCAGCCCCACCACCGTCTCCGTCGCGCCGATGACGCCGGTCGAGGCGGCGAAGATGATGCACATGACCACCGTGCCGACGGCGAGCCCGCCCGGCAGCCGCCGCGTCCACAGATGGACGGCGCTGAACAGCTGCTCGGCGATGCCCGAGCGCTCCAGCATCGAGCCCATGAAGACGAAGAGCGGCACCGCGGCCAGCACGAAGTTGGAGGCCACCTCCTCGATCTTCTGGGTGAACTGAAAGAAGGCCGCGTCGCCGAAGGTGATCACGCCGAACACGAAGGCGACGCCCAGCAGCGAGAAGGCAACGGGAAAGCCCAGAAAAATGAGCAGGAAGAGCGCCGGAAACATCAGCAGCGCGGTCACGGGCGCGCCTCCCCGCCGGCGGCGTCGCGGCGACGCAGCGTCTCGATGCACTTCAGGATCTCGGCTAGGACCTGCAGGGTGAGCAGCAGGAAGCTCGCCGCGATGACGGCGCGAAACGGCCAGATCGGCGGATTCCAGGCGGACTGCCCGGAGCCCTCGCCGGAGAGGTAGGCGGCGGTGGCATAGTCGGCGAGGCGCAGAAAGATGAGGCACAGCGCCGGCAGCACCAGGGCGGTGTAGAGCACGAGGTCGATCACCGCGCGCTTGCGGACGCTCAGCTGGTCATAGATCAGGTCGATGCGCACGTGCGCCCTGCGCTTCAGGGTGATGGCGCCGCCGAGCAGGAAGTGCACGCCGGTCAGGATGTAGCCGAGTTCGAAGGCCCAGATGGTCGGGGCGCCGAAGATGTAGCGGGCAAAGACCTCGTAACAGGTCGCCAGGACCAGAGGGATGATGACCAGGGCGGCGAGCCCGCCAACGCCCTCGGTCAGACCTTCGATGACTGCGATGAGGCCCCGCATGGCGCGCTCCCGGAGAAAAGACCCCGGCAGCGCCGTGGCGCCGCCGGGGGACAGGCTGACAGGCTACGCGGTCTTACTCGTCACGCACCTTGACGGTGCGGTAGCGGTGGGCGTCGCCCCACAGCGCGGCAAACTCCGCCTGGTGGTCCAGCACGCGCTTGAACCACGCATTGTCGGCGGCGATGCCCTCGGCCCACTTGAGGCCAGCCTCACGGCCAGCGTACTGCACCTCCGGATCGAGCTCGACGATCTCGTTGCCCTGCTCGCGGTAGAAGGCCAGCGCCTTGGCATCCTCCTGGCCGATGGTGAGCCAGGAGTTGATCGTCGTCATGAAGGCCGCGTCACGGACGATCCGCTGGTCCTCCTCCGACAGCTCCGCCCAGGCATCCTTGTTGATGACCAGTTCGAAGGGCGCTGTCGGCTGATGTA
>Ga0207773_100573_pt1 | contig 13374 bp, 10 predicted proteins | sample TtaePargueraPR_2_FD_187281 | JGI IMG/M metagenome (GOLD analysis project Ga0207773, IMG submission 187281) | Aerobic enrichment media microbial communities from Bioluminiscent Bay, La Parguera, Puerto Rico - Tt and M1 (3) (SPAdes) | ecosystem: Environmental > Aquatic > Marine > Unclassified ...
AAGCCAAAACGACGGAGACTATCCTCCGGTGCAATAAACATCAGACAATGAAATATATTGCACTGACAACCGAACGGGGACTAGACCCCGTCGACCAGGAGAGGAAACGCCATGAAAGGCCTACGGCTTCTCGCCGCGACCGCGGTCGCGACCTCGATCATCGCGCTTGCCCAGGGACCGGCAGCCGCCGAGAGCAAGTTCGCCTGCGCGCCGGGCGACACCTACATCATGAACGTGATGGTCTCGGCCCACCCCTACTGGGTGCCGGTATTCGAGGGCTTCAAGCAGGCTGCCGAGGCGATGGGCTGCGAGGTCGTCTTCTCGGGCACGCCCGACTACGACATCACCAAGCAGATCGCATCCTTCGAGCAAGATCTAGTCAAGCAGCCGAAGGGCATCCTGCTTCATCCGATGCAGGCCGACCCCTTCATCGAGCCGATCAACCGGGCTATCGAGAGCGGCGTCGCGATCGTCACCTTTGCCGCCGACTCCCCCAACTCCAAGCGTGTCTCCTACATCACCTCAGACAATCTCGCCGAGGCCAAATACGCTGCCGAGGAGATCGCCGGACTGATGGGCGGCAAGGGCGAATATGCGGTCCTCGAGAACCCGGGCCAGAGCAACCACGACCTGCGCGTCACCGCCTTCATCGACTATCTCGGAAAGAACTATCCGGAAATGAAGCTGGTCGGCCGCCAGGCGTCCAACCAGGACTCGAACAAGGCGTACCAGGCGACGCTCGCAATGATCCAGGCCAACCCCGATCTCGGCGCCATCTGGATTCCCGAGGCCGGTTCGGCTGAAGGAGCGGTCGCGGCCAAGCTTGAGGCCGGCTCCGACGTCATCATCATGCATGCCGACGTGACGCCGACGACGCTGGAGCACATCAAAGCCGGCAACATCCACAAGGCGCTGAATCCGAACCAGGGCATTCAGGGCTATGTAGGCTTTCTCGCGACCTTCCTGGCCGCGCATCCCGAACTGATCGATCCATTCAACGATTACAAGCGCTCCGGCTTCAATCCGGGCGGCATTCCCTTCATCGACAACGGCTTCGCCGTGATCACGAAGGACAACGCCGACGACTTCGACCTCAACGCCTACATGGAAGGCCGCTAGTCCGCGACCCGGCGCGAGACACCGAGTAGCACGCCCGCCGCGCCCTGCGGCGGGCAGGCTAGCCCGGCAGTCACCCGGCGGCCCGGCGCGGCGCGGAGTTGCGGCTGATGTCCGACGAGATCGTTCTCAAGATCACCAACGTCAGCAAGTCGTTCGGCGCGATCCAGGCGCTTCGCGGGGTCGACTTCGAGCTGCGGCACGGCGAGGTTCATGCCATCGCCGGCGAGAACGGCGCGGGGAAGTCGACGCTGATGAACATCATCGACGGCATCCTCAGGCCGGACAGCGGCGAGATCATTCTCAATGGCCAGCCGGTCGAGATCACGTCCCCGGCCCGCGCCCAGGAGCTTGGCATCGGCTTCGTCCACCAGGAGATCGCCCTCTGCCCGGACGTCACGGTCGCGGAGAACATCTTCATGGCCGAGATCAACAAGAGCCGGAAGTGGCTCATGAGCTATCCAGACCTCTTTGCCCGGGCACGCGTGGCGTTGTCGCAACTCAGCCCGATTGACCCCGCCGTTCTCGTCAAGACGCTTTCCATCTCCAACCAACAACTCGTCGAGATCGCCAAGGCACTGACCCTCGACTGCCGCATCCTCATCCTCGACGAGCCGACCGCGGCCCTGACCGAGCGCGAGGCGCGCGTGCTCTTCGGCATCATGCGCCAGCTCGCCGCCCGCGGCATCTCGATCATCTACATCTCCCACCGCCTCGTCGAGATTTTCGACAATTGCGACCGCGTCTCGATCTTCCGGGACGGCCGCCGGGTCGCGACTGCCGAGGTGGCCTCGGTCACTCCGGACTACATCGTCAACAACATGGTCGGCCGCGTCATCGGCAAGCTCTACCCACCGAAGCAGAGCGAGGCGGAGCGGCTACCCGGCGCGCTGCTGGAGGTCCGCAATCTCACCGACGGCCGCCGCTTCCGCGACGTGTCCTTCGCTCTGAAGAGAGGCGAGATCCTCGGCCTCGCGGGGCTGATCGGCGCCGGGCGAAGCGAGATCGTCAAGGGCATCTGCGGCCTCCACGAAGGCACCAGCGGCGAGATCACTCTCGACGGCAAGAGGTTTCCCATCCGCAGCTATCGAGACAGCATCGACGACGGCGTGGTCTATCTCTCGGAGGATCGCAAGGGCGACGGCGTCTTCCTCGACCTCTCGATCGCTGCCAATGTCGCGGCGATCGACCTCCGCCAGGTGTCGACGCCATGGGGGACCATCGACAGCGAAAAGGAGGCCGAGCAGGCAAACCGGTTCGGCGATCGCCTCGGCCTCAAGCGGGGCAGCATACGCGACCCGGTGTCCTCGCTCTCCGGCGGCAACCAGCAGAAGGTGGCGATCGCCAAGATGCTGTCGGTCAATCCGCGGGTCATCTTCCTCGATGAGCCCACCCGCGGCGTCGACGTCGGCGCCAAGGCCGAGATCCACCGCATCCTCCGTGATCTTGCGCGCAGCGGAGTCGGCATAGTCGTCGTCTCTTCCGAGCTGCCGGAGCTGATCGGCCTCTGCGACCGCGTGCTCGTGGTGCGCGAGGGTGAGATCAGTGGCACGCTTGAGGGCGATGCGCTGACCGAGGAGAACATCATGCGCCTCGCCTCGTTCACGGAGCGCGCAGGGCCGCCCTCGCCGGGCAGCCCGTCGGAGACACTCCATTGAGCGACGCCGCGCATCAGGTCCGCGACGAACCGGTGGCTCGGACGGCCCGGCCCGGCAGCCCGCTCGGCCGCCTCGTGCGCGAGCGCGAGACCGGTCTCGTCCTCATCATTCTCCTCCTCTTCGTGGTGATGAGCTTCGCCTCTCCCTACTTCCTCACCTGGGAGAATATGCGAGCGATGACCATGGCCTTCGCCGTCGAAGGCATCGTCGTCGTCGGCATGACGATCCTGCTCATCTCCGGCGGCATCGACCTCTCGGTCGGTTCCGTCGTCGCCTTTGCCATGGTGCTGGCCGGCTGGCTGTTTCTCCAGGGCGTCGACCCGTGGCTCGCCTCGGCGCTCGCGATCATCGCCTCCGCCGGCATCGGGGCGGCGATGGGGCTCTGCGTCACCCGCATCGGGCTACATCACTTCATCGTTTCGCTCGCCTTTATGGTGATCGCCCGGGGCGCTTGCCTGCTGTTCACCGGCGGCCGCCCGCTTGGCCTCTTCACGCTGCCGCCGGCGTTCAAGTTCATCGGCCAGGGCTCGATCGGCGTCATCCCCTTCGTCATCATCATCTTCGTCGTCTTCGTCGTCGTCTTCGATTTCCTGCTCCGGCGCTCGACCGCCTTCCGCAAGATCTTCTATACGGGCAGCAACGAGAAGGCGGCCGCCTATTCCGGCATCCGCACCAAGCGGGTGATCTTCTTCACCACCACGCTCTGCTCGACGCTCGCGGGCTTCGCTGGCATCATCTACATGGCGCGCTTCGGCTCCGCCCAGCCGACCTTCGGCATCGGGATGGAGCTGAACGTCATCGCCGCCGCCGTCATCGGGGGGGCGAGCCTGTCCGGCGGACAGGGCACCATCTTCGGTGCCATTCTCGGCGCGGTCCTGCTCTCGGTGGTGTCGAGCTCACTCGCGCTGCTTGATGTCTCGGTCTACTGGCAGGATATCATCCGCGGTTCGATCCTGCTCGCCGCGGTCTCGTTCGATCATTACCTTCACCGGCACAAGGCCAGGTGAGGGGCGAATGAAGAACGCAAACGACTTCCAGCGATACGAGGCGGCGCGCCAGATCTACGGCGTGCTGGTGATGCACTTCCAGGAGGGCATAACCCAAGCCGAGATCGCCAAGATCACCAAGCTGTCGCATGCCAAGGTCAACCGCCTCATCAAGCAGGGGCGGGAACTGGGTATGGTCGAGATCACCATCCGCAGCCAGTATCAGGCGCTGTTCGACCTGGAGTCGCGATTCAAGGAGGCGACCGGGCTGGAGGCGGTACGGATCACGCCGACCGCGTCGGCCAATCCGCGAACCATCCTTCAGCAGGTCGGGTCCGCGGCCGCGAGCCTGATGCTCGAGCGGCTGCACGACGGCGACATCATCGCCATTACCGGCGGCAAGGGCGTCAGCGCGGTCGTCGAGGCTCTGGCTCCCGAGCGGAACTTCGCCGTCGAGGTTGTCCCCGCAACCGGTTGCGTCCAGGGCAAGCACTATACCGACGTCAACCACGTCGCGACGCAGATGGCGGAGAAACTCGGGGGGGACGCGTTCCTGATACACGCACCGCTGTTCGCCGACAGCGTTGCCGAGAAGGACATGCTGATGCGGATGAAGTCGGTCACCGACGTGTTCGACCGCGCCCGGTTGGCCCGCGTCGCGGTGCTCGGCATCGGCTCGATCCTGTCGGGGGACTCCAGCTACTACGATCTCCACCCCGGCTCCCGAGGGGATCGTGCCGAGATCGAGCGGGCGGGCGCGGCCGGCGAGCTTCTGGCGCATCTCATCGATCGCAACGGCCGGCTTTGCGACTACGAGCTTAATTCGCGTCTGGTCGCCATGAGCCCCGAAGAGCTCGGGGCGATTCCTTTCACCCTCGGCGTCGCCGCCGGGCCCAACAAGATCGCGCCGATCTGCGCGGCGCTGAAGAGCGGCTACGTCAAGGCGATGGTTCTTGACGAGGCGACGGCGGTCGGCGTCCTCGAAAGGATAGACGGATGACTCGAGGAGCGGAGACCCGCGCCATGCCGACGCGCGAGATCGGGATGTCAGGCATCCGAGCCACCGCGGTTGGCCTTGGAACCTGGGCGATCGGCGGCTGGATGTGGGGCGGTACGGACGAGGCGGAGTCTATTGCCGCCATCCAGGCATCGATCGATGCGGGGGTGACGCTGGTCGACACCGCGCCCGCCTATGGCATGGGCAGGTCAGAGGAGATCGTCGGCAAGGCGCTCGAGGGGCGCCGCGATCGTGTCGTGCTCGCCACCAAATGCGGGCTGGTCTGGCATACCCAGAGCGGCCGTCATTTCTTCGACCAGGGCGGCAGGCCCGTGCACCGTTATCTCGGGCCGGAGTCCATCGCCCATGAGGTTGAGCAGAGCCTTCGCCGTCTGCGCACCGATCATATCGACCTCTACATCACCCACTGGCAGGATCCGACGACGCCCATCGCCGAGACGATGGGAGCGCTGGAGGAGCTCAGGTCCGCGGGCAAGATCGGGGCGATTGGCGCGAGTAACGTGTCGGCCGCCGATGTCGAGGCCTATGTTGCCGCGGGCCGTCTGGACGCACTGCAGGAGCAGTACAGCATGGTCCATAGCGACATCGAGGCGGATCTCCTCCCGCTCGCGCTCGAGCACAGCATCTCGGTTCTCAGCTACTCGTCGCTGGCGCTCGGCCTCCTTACCGGCAAGATCGGACCGGGCCGCACGTTCGAGGGAGACGACCTTCGCATCAACGATCCGCGATTCAGCGAGGCCAACCGTCGTAAGGTTGTCGACTTCGTCGCGGAGGTGCAGCCGATCGCCGATGCCCGTGGCGTGTCGATCGCTCAGTTGGTCATCGCCTGGACCATTTGCAGGCCCGGCATCACGTTCGCGCTGTGCGGGGCCAGGAACCCCGCGCAAGCGCTGGAGAATGCCAGCGCCGGCGCGATCACACTCGACGGGACCGAACTGGACAGGATCACGGCCTCAGCGGCGCGCCATCTGGCGGACATTCACGCCTAAGGGCTTCAACCAGAAGGGAAAGACGCCGGCGCCCGCCGTCGGCAATGGGTCACCTATGGCCGGAACGCGCGAAGATATGCTTGCCGAGCTCAGGGCGAGGCCGGAGGTGCAGGCGATCATCGTCGGCGGCGGCATCAATGGCGTCGGCACCTTTCGGGACCTCGCGCTGCAAGGCGTGCGGGTGCTTCTGGTCGAGCGTGGCGACTTCTGTGGCGCCTGCAGCGCGGCGCCGTCCCGGATGATCCATGGCGGCCTTCGCTACCTCGAGAACGGTGAGATCGGCCTGGTTCGCGAGGCGTTGCGCGAGCGCGACGCCCTGCTTCGCAACGCACCGCATCTGGTCCGCCCGCTCCCCACCACCGTGCCGATTCAGCATATTTTCAGCGGTCTTCTCAACAACGCCTTCGGCGTGCTCGGCCTCCGCAGCAAGCCGGCCGAGCGCGGGGCGCTCGCGGTAAAGCTGGGTCTCTCCTTCTACGACCATCTCTCCCGCGATCGGCGCACGATGCCGCGCCATAGCTTCCGGTGGCGGGCGGACACCGCCGCATTGTGGCCGGATCTGCCGCGGACCGTGCGGTGCTCCGCCACCTACCACGATGCCTGGGTCAGCCATCCCGAGCGCCTCGGCATCGAGCTCATCGCTGACGGCACGGGTGCCAATCCGGAAGCGATGGCGCTCAATCACGTCGCGGCGCGGGGCCGGCGAGGCGACCGGGTGGCCCTTAGGGATGCGCTAACCGGGGAGGAGTTCGAGGTCCGTACGGATCTCATCATCAATGCGACCGGCGCCTGGATCGACGAGACCAACACCGCCCTTCAGGACGGCGGGCTGGCACCGGCGCCATTTGTCGGCGGGACCAAGGGCTCTCATCTCATCCTCGATCATCCCGAACTCTATAGGGCCCTCAACGGCCACATGATCTACTTCGAGAACACCGACGGCCGGGTGTGCATCGTCTTCCCCTATCTCGGCCGGGTGCTGTTGGGCTCGACCGATATTCGCGTCGAGGCGCCCGAGGATGCCCGCTGCGAGGACAACGAGGTCGCGTACATTCTCAAGTCTTTGTCCTATGTCTTCCCTCGGATCGTCATCCGGCCGGCCGACATCGTCTATCGCTACAGTGGGGTTCGACCTCTGCCACGCAGCGATGCCGACTTTACCGGGCGGATCTCTCGCGATCACTTTCTCGCCGAGGTCGAGGGCGATCCTCCGACCCTCTGCCTCATCGGCGGCAAGTGGACCACGTTCCGCGCCTTCGGAGAGCAGGCCGCCGACCGTGCCCTCGCCATCCTCGGCATGTCACGCTGTATATCGACCGCGGCTCGTCCGATCGGCGGCGGCGACGGTTATCCCGCGACCGAGGCTGGCCGGGCGGCGCTGGTCGCCGAACTGGCGTCGAAACACGGCGTTTCGGATCGGCGGGCCCTGCACGCCGTCGATCACTACGGTACCGCCGCCGACCGCGTGCTCTCGTTTTGTGCCACCGTTTCGGACGACCGGCCCGTGGCCGCGACCGGCTACACCACCGCCGAGCTTCGCTACCTGATCCGTCACGAGCACGCGCGCCTTCCCGCCGATCTCCTCCAGCATCGTACGTCAATGGCAATCACGGGAACGCTGTCCTCGCTTGCGATCGAGCAGGCGGTTGCCGTGCTCGCGGAGGAGCTTGGTTGGCGCGACGCCGCGGCCGCCGCCCACGAGCGAGCCTTTCGCGATCGCCTCGCGCGCTTCCACGGGCTCACCGAGGTCATCCTGATCGGCCGCGACCGAGAAAACTCAAGGAGTTGATGATGCGCATAAGCCCGAAGGCGCGGATGAACCGCCTCTTCACCAACGGCCGCTGCCTCGACGTTGCTATCGATCATGGCGTCTGCAACGAGCCGACCTTCATGGACGGCCTCGAGGACATCGGCAGCGTCGTCGATCAGCTGATCGCGGCCGGTCCGGACGCCATCCAGATGAACTACGGACAGGCCGACCTGCTCCAGTCCCGTCCCGAAAGGGACAAGCCGGCGCTGGTCATGCGCCTCGACATGGGCAACCCTTACAATGACCGGCGTCACCGGGTCATGTGGGCGGAGCTCCAGAATGCTCAGGAACCGATCATCGGGGCTCTCGAGATGGACGCCGCCTGCGTCGTGATCAATCTCTTCATGCTGCCGGACGAGCCGGAGTTGTTCCGGCAATGCGTCGCCAATATTGCGGCCACTCGGGCCGTCTGCTCCAAGTATGGCATGCCGCTGATGATCGAGCCGCTGGTGATGCTGCCGAACGATGTCCGTGGCGGCTACCAGGTGGACGGTGATGCCGACAAGATCGTCACCCTTGTTCGCCTCGCCGCGGAGATGGGAGCCGACGTCATAAAGGCCGATCCCACCAGCGACGCCGAGGAATTTCATCGTGTCGTCGAGGCGGCCCGAGTCCCCGTGTTGGTGCGCGGCGGCGGCAAGGAAGACCTCCGCGGTGTGTTCCACAAGTCGGCGGCGCTGCTGGCGCAAGGGGCTCATGGTCTCGTCTATGGCCGAAACATCTACCAGCATCAGAACCCCAGCCGGGTCGTTGCGGCCCTGATGGCGATGATCCACCGAAACGCCTCGGGCGACGAGGCATGGGAGCTGTATCAGAGTGGGTGACGGCGGTCCGCTGTTCCTCGGCATCGACGCCGGCAATACGGTCGTGAAGGCGGTGTTGTTCGACGCGGCCGGCAACGAGGTCGCGGCGAGCCGCCGCGAAGGTGTGTCTGTGATCCCGTCGCCCGGCTGCGTCGAGCGCGACCTCGACGCATTCTGGAAGGACGTTGCGGATGTCATCCGAGAGTGTGTCGGGGGCGCCGGCGCGCGAGGCCGAGCCATCGCCGCGGTCGGCTGCGCCGGTCACGGCAACGGCCTCTATCTTGTCGACCGCGGCGGTGCCCCGCTGCTGGCTGTTCAGTCGCTGGATTCGCGGGCGGCGCGCTTGGCCGCCGAACTCGATGAAAATGGCGGTGGCGAGCGGCTGCAAGCCATCTGTCTGCAGCGGCCTTGGCCGTCCCAGACGCCGACGCTGCTCGCCTGGCTCCGTCGCAATGCGCCCGACGCCTACGCGCGAGCGGGCAAGGCGCTGCTTTGCAAGGACTATGTCTGCTATCGACTGACCGGATGCCTCGGCTCTGACATCTCCGACCTCAGCGGCGCGGGCATGGTGCGACTGCCGGACTGCACCTATGACGACGCGCTGCTTGCCGGGTATGGACTTGCCGATGCCCGCGCCCTTCTGCCGGAGATCGCGCGGCCGACCGACGTGGTGGGCGGTGTCACGTCGTCCGCTGCCGCGGCAACCGGCCTCCTTGAGGGTACCCCGGTCGTTGCCGGCTTGTTCGACGTGGTCGCATGTGCTCTCGGCTCCGGCGCGTGCACCGAAGGCGATGCCTCGATCATTGCCGGGACATGGAGCATCAACCAGGTGATCTCGCGTCGGGCGGTTGCCGACCCCAGCATCTTCATGACGTCGTGCTTCGGCGCGGATCGATTCATGGCGATCGAATCGAGCGCGACGTCGGCCTCCAATCTCGAGTGGTATGTGCGCGAGCTCGTCGGGCCGGGGGAAGCGGAGTCCGGTGGGTTCGCGGCCTGCAACGACCGCGCGGCAGGCATCGTGCCCATGGCCGACGACCCGTTCTTCCACCCCTATCTCCACGGGTCGCGTCTCGACGCACGCATGCGCGCCGGCTTCTACGGTGTCGGACATTGGCACGGCGAGGCTCATCTCACGCGTGCAGTATTCGAGGGCGTTGCCTTCGAACACCGTCGTCACGTCGATGTCCTGCGACGCGCCGGCATCCCATTCAATCGGGCGATCCTGTCGGGAGGCGGGGCGCGGAGCAGGCTTTGGCCACAGATGTTCGCTGACATCCTCGGGATCCCCATCGCGCTCTCCGCATGCGCGGAGGCAGGGGCGCTCGGCGCCGCCATCGCCGCGGGCGTCGGCGTCGGCGCCTATGCCGACTTCGAAGACGGTGTGCAGACCGCGACCAGGGAGCGCCGCCGCCTTTCACCCAACCCGGCCATGGCGCGGCATTACGGCGACCGCTACCAGACCTTCCTGATGCTCGTCGAGGCGATGAAGCCGCTCTGGTCCCGGCTTGACGCTGCTACCGGGAGTCCCTAGCGCCATGGCCGCGCCGCAGGCAACCGAAGGTCGGTACGACTACGTGGTCGTCGGCGGCGGTACCGCCGGCTGTGTCCTCGCCAATCGCCTCAGCCGTGACCCGCGGACGCGGGTCCTCCTCCTCGAAGCTGGCGGCCGTGAGACCTACCCGTGGATCCACATTCCGGTCGGCTACCTCTACTGCATGGGAAATCCGCGCACCGACTGGATGATGCGCACAGAGGCGGAGGCCGGCCTCAATGGCCGCTCGCTCGCCTATCCGCGTGGCAGAGTCCTGGGCGGCTGCACCGCGATCAACGGCATGATTTACATGCGCGGCCAGTCGGCCGACTACGACCACTGGCGCCAGCTCGGCAATGTCGGCTGGGGTTGGGACGATGTCCTGCCATGGTTCCGGAAGTCCGAGGATAATTTCCGGGGGTCGAGCGAGCTCCATGGCGCCGGCGGCGAGTGGGCGGTGTCCCGCCAGCGGCTCCGCTGGGACATCCTCGAAGCCTTTCGCGATGCCGCCGAGGAGATTGGGATTCCACGCAGTGACGACTTCAACAGCGGTGACAATGAAGGCTCCGGGTTCTTCGAAGTGAACCAGCGGAACGGCATCCGCTGGACGGCCGCCAAGGCCTTTCTCCGGCCGGCCCGCAAGCGGCCGAATCTCCGCGTCGTTACCGGCGCACTCGTCACGGCGATCGACTTGGACGGCCGGCGGGTCGCCGGTGTCCGCTACGTGGCGCACGGACGCGACCATGTCGCGAAGACCGAAGGCGAGGTGATCCTCGCCGCCGGCGCGATCAATTCCCCCAAGCTCCTGGAGCTTTCCGGGGTCGGCGACCCCGATGTGCTCGGTCGGCACGGCATCGCGGTCCGCCATGCGCTACCGGGCGTCGGCACCAATCTCCAGGATCATCTCCAGATCCGGACGGTCTTCCGCGTCGAGGGCGCCCGCACGCTCAACCAGCTCGCCAACAGCCGGATCGGCAAGCTCTCGATGGCGGCGGAGTACGCATTGTTCAGGCGCGGGCCGATGTCGATGGCACCGAGCCAGCTCGGCATCTTCTCACGCAGTGATGAGACGGTGGCGACCCCGAATCTCGAGTACCACATCCAGCCGCTGAGCACCGACAAGCTCGGCGATCCACTCCACCCGTTTCCAGCTGTCACCGTATCGGTCTGCAATCTCCGCCCGGAAAGCCGTGGCGATTGCCACATCCGGAGCCGCGATCCCGCCGAGCAACCGGCCGTGCGCCTCAACTACCTCAGCGCCGGGAAGGACAGGGCGATCGCCGTAGCCGCGGTCCGCCAGGCTCGGCGGCTCACTGCCGCCAGGGCGCTTCAAGGCTACGGTCCGAAGGAGATCTTGCCGGGGCCGGCGGTGGAATCGGACGAAGACCTGCTGCGCGCGATCGGCAACATCGCCACCACCATTTTCCACCCGGTCGGAACCTGCCGGATGGGCAGCGATGCCCTGGCCGTTGTCGACGATCGTCTTCAGGTCCGCGGTCTCCGAGGGCTCCGCGTGGTCGACGCTTCGATCATGCCGACGATCACCTCGGGCAACACCGCCTCGCCGGTGATCATGATCGCGGAGAAGGCAGCGGACACGATCCTGGCAGGCTCCGTCTAGGACCCCGCCCGGCCAGCGATCGCGGATCCACCGTTGGCCAGCTCCGAGGCAACCTCACGATTGCTGTGGCGGTTCCTCGATCGCGTGCATGGCTGCATTCTGGTCGTAGCCGCGCGAGAAGAATTTCTCGATCCGCGCCTGGATGATCGACAGGATTGTCGTCGCGAAGAGATACCAGAAGACGGCGACCAGCAGCAGCGGGATGGTCTGAAACGTGCGCGAGTAAATGGTCTGGACCGCGTAGAGCAGGTCCGCCAGCGCCACGATGGAGACGATCGAGGTGTTCTTGAGCATCCCGATCGTCTGGTTGCCGGTCGGCGGAATGATGAAGCGCATCGACTGCGGCAGGATAATTCGCCATAGCGCCTGGCCGCCGCGCATCCCCAGCGCCCGCGCGGCGTCCTTCTGCCCGGAATCGACCGAGGAGAGGCCCCCGCGGATGATCTCGGCCATGTAGGCGCCCTCGTTGAGGCCCAGGCAGAGGATGGCCGCCGTGTAGGGGGTGATGATGTCGTTGAATGACCCCTCGAAGAAGGTCGGCCCGAAGAACGGGATGCCGACCCAGTAGCGGGGGAAGAGAGCCGCAAGATTGTACCAGAAAATGAGCTGGACGAGCACAGGCGTTCCGCGGAAGAACCACAGATAGGCCGTCGCCGCGCCAGAGATGACGAAGTTCTCCGACAGCCGCATGACCGCCAGGATCACGCCGAGGATAATACCGATGACCATCGCCACCGCGGTCAGCCACAGGGTCATCAGAAAGCCGCTGAGCACGACCGGGCTGAACAGGTACTGTCCGACCACCGGCCATTGGAAATTCGGGTTGGTCGCCACGGCATAGGCGGCGAAGGCAAGCACGACGGCGATGGCCGCGACCGCGACCCAGCGGAGCGGGCGCCGGGGCGCGACGACGGTCAGGGCCTGCCCATCCTCGCCGGCATCGATCGCGATCGGGTCGACTTGCGCGCTCGTCATGGGCGTCGTCCTTCGTCAGTCGCATACAAAGGGGGCGGCATTGGCTTCCGCCGTGCCGCCCCTCGAATTCACCGATACTCCTAGTTGATCGGACGCGTGGTGGTGAGATTGATTCCCGGCGGCTTCAGCTTGGCGTGGCCGAGATTCCACTTGTCCATGATCAGGTCGTAGGTGCCGTTGTCCTGGATCGCGACAAGAGCGGCAAGCAGCGCGTCGGCGAGCTGCTGGTTGTCCTTGGCGACCACGATGCCGAGATAGCTTTGCTTCTCGAGCGGGTTCTTGATCGTGCCGAGATCGACGGGATTGTTGGCACGAACTTCCTCGACACGCGACGCCTCGGTGAGGGCGAAGTCGATACGGCCGGCGAACAGTGCGAGCAGTACCGCCGCCCCTGTCGGGTACTGCGAAACCTCCACCGTGGGCTTGCCGTTCTCCTCGCAGTAACGGCCGAAGGCCTCGAGCTTGTCGACGAAGTCGGTGCCGGTCTGGCCGGCGGTGCGCTTGCCGCAGAGCGACAGCACGTCGCCGCTCTCGATGCCTTCCGTGGAGGTCAGGTAGAAGAACGCGTTGCCGTAGTCGTATGAGTGGTTGACGAACATCACCTGTTCCTCGCGCTCGACGCGGTCGGTGATGCATTCCATCGCAACGTCGTAGCGTCCGCCGATCACGCCCGGCAGCAGGCCACCGAAATCGATCGAGGAGACTTCGAGATCGACGCCCAGCTTCTGGGCGAGCGCATCCCAGATGTCCACTTCATAGCCCACCATCGTCTTGCCGTCTTCAAGATACCACTGGCACGGCGGATAGTTGGCGTCGGTCGCGAGCTTCAGCACGCCCGCTTCCTTGATCGGGTCGGGCAGCATC